>Ga0265780_10003822_pt1 | contig 19628 bp, 19 predicted proteins | sample P1T30metagenome_FD_192432 | JGI IMG/M metagenome (GOLD analysis project Ga0265780, IMG submission 192432) | Plant litter microbial communities from East Loma Ridge, Irvine, California - P1 T30 | ecosystem: Environmental > Terrestrial > Plant litter > Unclassified | place: USA: California...
TTAAGAGGAGCAGCAGCAGCAGCAGCAGCAAGTAAGCAGGTACATGGGGGATATCTATTTCTTAAAAGGGCGAAAAACACAAACAGACCAAGCGAGCAAAGTAAGTTCAAGTGATCGGCAAAAAAACGAATGTCGTGTCCAAACAAGCAAAACAACCGTCATTTTTCTCCTCCTCTCTTGTTGTTTTCCGTGTTCTCTATTATCGTTCCGATCGTTCAAATGCCATCTCCGCTACCTCCTGTCACTCACTCAGTCTACTCTACTCTACTCAACCCTAATCCCCAACCCCTCCCCCTCACGCATCATCATCGGCAACGGACTCGGCGCCCTCGAGTACCTCCCCCCCGCAGACGGGGCAGCAGGCGGCAGATTCGGCAGCGGAGCCGAAGGCGGCGGAGCCGGAGGCCCCAAGCCCACGACCGGGATCCCCAAGTCCAGAGCCGGGAGGGAAGTGCGCGGGTTCGCGGGAATTTTGTTGGTGGTGGTGTTATTATGATTATTCGTTAGGATGGCGGACGAGCGACTAGGTTTGAGGGAGCGGATTGGGGGTGTGAAGGAGCGGGTGGTGCGGTTGTTGTTGTTGTTGGAGGTCGTCATCATGGTGGGGCCTGCTGACATTGATGGGAGGGGGGAGGGGTGGGCGGAGGTGTTGTTTGAGGCGTTGAGGGCTGTTGTGCGGATTTGGATGCTGTAGGGTCGTTTTGTTGAGGGGGGTTGATGTTGGTAGGTTGGCATGATTGAGAGGGAGGGCGGGCGGACGACGCTGCGGTTTGGGATTGGGGCGGTGGGTGTTGGTTGAGTCGAGGGGAAGATTGAGAGACGTTGGCCTTGGGAGGTGGGAGGTCTGGTGTTGGTGGGCGCCGGCGGGTTGTGGGGGATGTTGTTGTCTGTTGGACGAGGTTGGGTTGGTCGTTGTTGGTCATTGCTTGGGGCGTTCTCTTCATGCGTGGTCGAGACTTGGGCTTCGAGAGTGGTGATTCTGGGGAGCGGTGTTTCTGGCTCGGACGAAACGGGGCTGGATCGGTTTTCTCTGTTTTGCATTTGTCTGGAGTTGTGCCAGGACGCAGACCCGGACGGATTGATCTTCAGTGGGAGGGTGAAGGGCTGCGATGTCTTGCGTCTGACCGGCTCTCTTTGACCAGACGCAACGGCTGCGGAACGTAGAGCTGGGGCGGAGCTCATGCGGTGCATCTGTTTGTCACTTGACAGAGGTTGAATCTTGGAGGTTCGCTTCGAGGTTGAGATTTTCGAGGTCCAGGTTGAGAGTGAGGGAAGATCGCCAACAAAGGATGTTGGTCTCTCTCCAGCTTCCGAAATGCTGGGAGGTGGCTCTATCTTGGAGTCGTGTTTTTCCCTCTTACTTTCGACCAGAGAAGGCATACTCTGTCGTGAGTTCAAGGTGCGACCCTGGGGAACGATCTGAGGCAGTGCTGTAATGTTCGAGGAGTTCCAACCCATGACAGGAGAGTCAACACCTGCGTCGCTGAGCTTGGGAGACGATAGCGTTGTTTGCACTGTCAACTCGGTGCTGCCGCGCTGCATGCTGGGAGTCGTGCGACTGCGCTTGCCATTGCCGTAGGACGACAGATTTCTGTAAGGACCGCGAGAGCTGTATGAATCGATTGGGCTGTCCATGCTGTGTTTGTTCGTTGCCGACTCGCTAGTCATCGAGTTTGTTCGTGAAGTCCAACCCGTGACGTTTGTGATGGTGGACATCCGTACACTACTTCGGAGGCTGTTCAAGCGTAGGTGATCAACCGACGGCGCGATTGACGAGTTCATGGAGAGCGCGTCGGATGTACTTCGACCGCGTGTGGATGTAGGTCTGCTGTAGGAAGCCCCGGCAGCGAGGATGTCTCCAAATGCTTCGGCTTCTTCGATGCTGTTGTTGGACATTGTTCGGGTGTGACGCATCGGCTCCATACTCTCGATCGGTTCGATGGGCGAGACTACTGTGTCGTGAATTTGCGTAGTGGCAGCTTCGGATGATCTGGAAGCTCTTCTGATGTGATATCTTTGCATGAAAGTCAAGTCCTCGTCGTGGTCCTCGGTCTGTTCAGCCGCAATCGCCTCGCCTCCGACCAATTCAATCTGCTTGCGAATCGCGCCGAGCCAAGCATTGAGTTCTTCCCCATCAGGTAGAACGATCAAAGTGTTGGAAACCATGCTCTTCTCTGCAGACTTCTTGATTCCAACCTTTGAGAATAGCGAACCAGCTTGGGTGACCGCAACACCATCTCCATCCACCTCTTGAACAACTTGAGCCACGTAGGGTCGGCCACCAATCAAGTCGCTTGCAAAGGCTACAGAGCGAGGCCCAAGTGCCAGAACCTTTTCAGGCAGTCGTCCGCTGGGTCCGTACTCTGCATACTGTAAGAGATGACCCGTCGTCACCAGCACCAAGATTTTCCTTTCTAGCTCTGCTTGCGTTACATGGCCGGAACCGGTGGGTCTGTGGTTGAATCTACCAAAGCGCAACATCTCTCCGCTCCGGCTGGTGTCTGTGCTGCCCCGAGGAGTTCTCTCTGTGGGCAGTTGGAGGGCACCAAATCTTGTGGATTTCGACTTTGTCGTCAAGGTCTCAAGTGAAGCTGTAGAGACCTCGACAAGGCCGTTTTTCGATGATCTTGCAAAGGCCTGGAACAAAGGTGGTGCATCGTAAGCGAGGATGCGATGATCCTGGGATGTGCGACGAGATGCTGGCCGTCGTGAGTTGTTGTTGCCGGGATTGTGGTTTCTGTGGCTTCGAAATGACATTGAACTTGTTGAGCGTGGCATCTCAGGGTTGGCGGGATGTACGTTGTCGTTGGTCTGCATTCTAGTCGCATCTGTGTCGTTGCCCGGTGCCGGCGTGGCAAGGCCGGATTCCGCATATCCTCGGGATTTTTGGACTTTCGGTCTGTTGAAGAGACTGAACAAAGACATGTTTGGTTTGCGAGGGCCTTGTATTGGTGCGTTGGGCGCGTCGTTTCTCAATGAACGTACGCTCTCGTCGTAACTCCCCGAGAGTACATGATGCGTCTGCAGGATCCCTGCATGTTTCCGGCCATCCCAGGGTTCGTCCAGAGCAGTCCGTATGGGTGGTAAGGGCTTGTCGCAGTCTAGAGGTGTGGAGGCTCTCGAAGCAGGCCGCTCGAAGGGACTCATGGGGCCTGTTCGGTATGTGTGTGTATGTGTGTATGTGTGTGAACAATACTGTCAATCAGACACGCGTCACTGACATGTGGCGTGTTGCGAGTCGTTCCAGGGTGTTGTTACAGTGAAGTGGTGGCGGTATCTTGGCCTAGGTAAGGGTAGACGAGATGAGAGTGAGGCACAGCACACTCTTACAATCCTCGTTATCGTCGACTTGTTTCTTGTCAAAAGGTGAGGTGAAGTGCGAGGGACGACCGAATGGATGGAACTGGGAGAGGGTACATTGGTAGTGTAGTCAGCCTAAGGGCTACGCTAAGAAAAAGCTCGCCAGCAACAAAGGTGAAACGGCTGCTAGGCGAGCCTTTTGCAGCGATATGCTTCTAGTACAGTCTGATGGCCGTACGGGCTCGGGTGAGTAATGCGACGGCATCCACTGCATGGAGGAAGATGGCCGGGGTATGGTGGCACGGTCGGTGCCGGATCACACGTGTATTCTGCTTAGGGTTCTCCGAGCTGAGTGGAAGAGATGAATTGCATGATTCGGCGAGTGAAGGCGAAACCGTCGTGAGAGGACAACCTTGAAGGCCGCGTCAAAGTGGGTGTGTAGCATGACTTGATTGATGTTCAAGGACAAAAGCCTATTTCATGGCGTGATGGGCAGCCATTGATGCCCATTGTGCTGAGAATATTGCCAGACTTCAGGGTGGCCGTCTTGCCGGCCGTCGGAGCAAACGACGTGAATGGGACGCCAAGGTGTGTGCGGTGGATTAATGGATTGATTAATTAATTAATTCACCAACGATGGCGTTGGTGGGCAGGGCAGGCGTTTGCCGGACAGACGCCTGGATCTTGTAGGTGACGGGAGGTGCAGAAAAGTGGCACACGTGCGGTGACAGCTTTCTCCATCCCCATACTACGTGCATAACTTAGCAAGTCTCATAAGTCTCCTCCATTCGTGTTTATGATTCTTCAGGACCTTCAGGGGTCGGGCTAGTGTCGCCGTTTTGCAACTCATCTCTCTCTCTCCCACCACCGCAACACACAAGCCGAAACGGTTTCAGGTAGCGTCGATCCGGTGGGACCTCGCCGACGGTGAAGAAAGCATTGTTCAAAAAACGAGAGTCCTGAGTAATGACATGGCAATTAGCCATCGAGTTCTGGCCTCTGTATCTCGACTTCTCAACATGGCGAAGCAGCGATCACTAGCCGGTGATAATATGCACAATGGGGCCTAATCATCACAGCAATATGCAGCATGCCTGACTTAACTCAACCCCAAACGCGCAAACTCTCTTCTGCGTTGGTCTGTCCGGCCCGTCATCCTATCCTTGTGCCGTTGCGCTAGCGGATCGATGGTGGTGATGATACAGTAAGGTAAGGTAGCCAGTGCGGGACTGTCACTTCAAGCCTTTTGCCTTTTCGATGGTATGGCATGATGATTTCTATGACGCCCAAGCTGATGGTTGGTATTGAAGTCACGACATGCACGAGGTCCTGCGATCGTTGTTCTGTGAGTCGTTGCCATGAATAGCAAGCTTGTGGTTATTGGCAACAGGATGATTTTGATGTGCGAAAGTCATCAACACCACCACCTAGCTCACTCATTAGTAAATCGACTACCGCAACTGGCATACGGACAAGTGCACTTCCTCCCGTCCGGAGCGTTTGTTCACACTACGATAGCTCTTCTATCGACACGGATGCCGCGAACAAAGGAGCCGAGGAGTTGATTCAGTCATAGAGTAAGTGTGGAAGGTACACCCGTGCTGGATGGATGCAAGTGCCATTGTGGTCAAAGGTGTTTGCTTCTTGACTTGACATGACATGTGCCGATCTGCTTTTCTTCACGATGTGTTGCCAGCCGCGAGAGATGTAGCACAATGATCGCATGCATGCATGTCATGTCGCCTTGCAGACTCATCAATGTCAATCATCAGTTATACAAGTGTATATGCACGCCATCTCTCGTGTGTCAGCTCTTCCATTCCATTCTCCATTCTCCTCCGCACTGCGGCGACCTCCGTGTGGTGTCTTCTGTACTTCGCTTCACCAAGCTGGATGCGCTTCTGACCGACCGCACACATCAATAGAGCTTGTAGTGTTTCAACTCCCATTGAGGCATCCGTCTTCAGTCCAGTATAGTATAATACAGCCCCCAGACATCACTTTCTTTGTTGTTCACATCCTCCCTTGCTGTCCTTCAACTACTGTACTGATCTTGCTTGCCTTGCCTTTCCCCCACACCTCAGCAACGATACCACCTGACAACGAAACAAACAACCACATCGTCAGCTCCCTACTGTACCTCACCGACTGCACCGCATCTCTCCTACAAACGACAACGTGAACATGGCACAACCCCACCAAGGAGGCCCGCCGTCACCGCGCAGCCCACACTCGCCTTCTTTGTCCTCCCTCCAAGCAGCCGCAACTCTCAATGCCGGCCTGCGATCTTCAACCGCCGCATCAGGCCCAGGAACACCAGTCAAGAACGGCATCGAACGCCGCCATTCAAGTCTACTGACCAACTTCGCCCTCAACGACCCTACCATCCCCGCCCCAGGCGAGATGCAGCAGTCTTCGCGTCCCGGCAGACGCTCCAGCGTCGTGTCGCCCGCAGCCGGAGACGACCCGCAGATGCCTCACCACCACCGCCAACCGAGTCTGGGAGACATGTACCAGGACATGGAGATCGAGACCGAAGGACGCGTGAACAGACTACTTCACATGATCCGCCTGCAACAAGACCAACTCACCGCCCTGCAAACCCAAAACAACACATCCCACGACTCGTCGGCCATCGCCCCAAACCCTCCCGCCGGAACCTCAAGACCTTCCAGCGCCCACCCTCACGACTCCGAGCATCAACAACACCAACACCAACCAGCACCAGGACCAACAACCTCAACAAACGCCACCTGCCGCTCCGCCTCCTTCTCCAGCGCAGTCCCACCGCAGCAGCAAACAGGCCTCCCGCACGGCCACGGCATCTTCAACCGCCCCCACTCCCTCTCCCGCCAATCCTCCGCCCGCATCTCCAACGCCGCCAGCCAAACTACCTCGCCAGCCCTCCACCCTTCCTCAGGCCTAGGCCCGCTGACCGAAGATTTCCTGCTGGGCGGCACGCGCGACGACGCAGCCTTCTACCAAGCCGAAACGCAGAACCTGACGCGGGAGAACATGTTGTTGAAGTTCAGGATTCGCGAGCTGGGTTAGTAATAATTTCTATCTTTTTGCTTTTTCTTTTCTTTTCTTGGTTTTATTGGAGACTCCATGGCAAATGCTGACGTCTTTTTGGTGAATTTTACAGAGAAGCAGATCATCTCGGAGTCTGGCGCATTGCCACAACAGCATCATCAGCCGCAACATCACGCAAGCCATTCGCCGTTGGCTGAGACTCCGGCGACTTTTGGCGGTGAGGCTGCTGCTTCACTTCCTGCTCCTGCTGTTGAGCCTGTGGCTAAGGTCGTGTGAGGGACAGATGGGCTTTGATCTGCCTGGTTAGATCCCTTTCTTTTGGTACTCTCCCTACAGCGAGCACGGTGTCATGGCGTTCGGTTCATATTGCATCATCCTGGAGTCTGGGACTTGAGGCAGAGTCTGGCGTCTTCGAGCGGCGAACGGAAGCAGGCTGTGAAGTTTGGTGTCGGCGGGATGAACGATGGACTGAACAAGGAGTGTATGACAAGATTAACGATTCTGTAATTCTCGCTGTGGTGCCCACCTTAGATTTAACGATAATCAACACAAGAATGAACATGTGTACAAGAAGAGATGATCAAAAAACTCACCTCACAACCCCTGATGTCCACCCAAAACCCTCTGTCGCCCATCACCCTCCGCCCAATCCTCCCTCTCAGGCCCAAAGTACTTCCCGAAGCTCCTCTCCAAATCCTCCCTCTCCAACTCCATATGCTTCCCCGGCACACCCTCAAACACCAAACCGCCCTTCCCATCCAACTCCCTCAACCCAATCCAATCCTCCTTGTAAATATCCCTCTCCCTCAACGGCGTCACCACCCCACTCGTCTCATTCACCTCCGCGAACCACCCACTCTCTTTAGGAACAACAGTCTCATCCCCCTCAAAAACAACCATCACAAACCTCTCCAGCCCCGCCAACCGCTCCTTGTACTCCCCCTTCTTCACCGCCCCCTCGTTGTTCACGTCCGCCAAAAAGTGGCTGTGCTCGATATACCCCTCCACCGGCTCCCCCGTCGTCCCATTCACCTCCCTGTAGTATTGCGCCGGCACAACAGTGTTCTGCACATAATCCGTCCAAGCATTCCCGCCCACCAGCGCCACCGCGCCCTTGCACACCAAATCCCACGCCCCGCAGCGCTGGAACTGCGCAATACCATTATGCTGGCTACCATAAGTCACCAGGCTGCGCACGCTCAGCCCTGCACACCTCTCCACCAGCCCTCGCAGAAATTGCCCGCCCTGCGAGAACCCGAGGGCGTCTACGCGCACGACGCCGTGCGCGTTGGTGAGGTTTGGGTTGGCAAGCAGGCCCGCGCAGATGAGTTCTGACTGGGCGGTGATGTTGCCGAAGAAGGTGGCGCGCTGGTCGTCGGGGCCGGAGTCGGCGGCGCGGATGTATTCGACGTGGGTTCCCGGGTGGGTTTTGGCGGCGAGGGCGCCGACGGCGTGTAGGCCTTCTGCGTCGTGGCGGTCGCCGAGGCCGTGCCAGATTAGGAGGGGGAGGGGTTTGGGGTGTTGTTGTTGTTGGAGTGGTGATTGGGGTGTTGCTGGGAGAGCGGCGGCGAGAGGGAGGAGGGCGAGGGCGGGGTTTAGGAAGCGCATGGTGAGGGTTGGCTTGGTTGGGTGAAGACCTGGCTGAGATCAATTGGTGTTGAGCGACTTAATGGGTAGGCTGGAGGAGGGAGAAAGATAGTTTGTGGCACTCGAATAAGGGAAGCATCACTCTCTCGCGTGGTAATCAAAAGAAGAAGAGATCGGCATATCGCCGACGTCATGATCCGGGGAAATGAACATGGATTTTATTTATTCTATCAAACACTCAAGAAGAATCAAAGCATGAAGAACAGTTTAGGTGTTTTGGTTATTCTACTTTACTCAATCATCTACCTAATCCAGACATCGCCATTTCCCATTTTCCATCACTTTCGTCCAATCCCAAGCAATTGATGACCCAGGCAAACCGCCCACGAGCCTATCCCACCAAATGACCTTGATGGTCACATATCTCAAGCCACCACGCAATGCAGAATCCTACACTCGAATGCTTTCAACCCAAAAAAAAAACGCGCACATGAAGGGTATTTCCGTCTTCTGTAAAGACCCAGACCAGTCCGCCATGAAAGAAGAGAAGTTGTAAAACAGAATGATCGTTGCGTTGCGTGAGAAAAGAAAAGGAAGCCCCGCTCGTTGTGTTCAAGCACGTGGTTTCTTCCAGTAGTATTGCTGTGATGAATGTCAGTTTGCGGACTCTCAAGATCATGTGGAGCAAAACATACCTTGTGCTGTTTGCGAGCAGCGCGCATGCTCGTCTTTCCAAGACTCTGTGTGACGGTTTCGCGGCGGAAGTCGTCCAAGTCCGTTTCCGGGATGTAGTAGAACTCGCTCTCGAGTAACTTTCCAGCAGCATCTTTGCCTTCACGCTTGATCTCGCCGACACACACGATGCCATCAATGACGCCCTTCAGTGTTGACCGCGAAACATATGGCTTTTCAGCATCGGTATGTTTCTTGGGTTTCGCACCACGTAGTTCGGCAGGCAGGTTTGTGTGAATGGTGGAGAGCGGCAGGGAGTGGATGCGGGAGTAGGCCAACTGGTTGATGACGTGGTTCGTGACCAGTTCAAGGTCGAATTGAGGTGCTGGTGACGGTGTTGCTGCAGCCTTGGGAGGCGGCATGGCCTTTTTGGGGGAGCTGGAAGTCACAGCCAGAGGCTTGCGAACGCGCTCCGGGGATGCGTGTTTGAATGATTCGAACTTGGAGAGGAGGTTCTCGCCGAACGGACCAAAAGAGTGGACGATCGGGTCGTTCTCTTCGTCGTGTTCGGACAAGTCCTCGTTCTCAAAGCTAGATTGGGGTTTGGGAGTGAGCTCGTTGCTAGTGTCGACAACGGTCTGGTCTGGGTCTTCCATCGGAGTAGGCGTGACGTCCTCATGCGCAGCGTCTTCGTCCGAGCTGTGGTCCTCGTACACGCGGACTGGGCTCTTGGAGCCGTCGGCAATGAAAGTTGCATCAAACGAGGTGATGGCTGCGTTGTTGGGAGTGGGCGAGGTGGGAGTGTATTGACGTGAAGGAAGCATTGCTGGCGGGCTGGATGCAAGCTCAACAGCATCATCACTTCTACGACGCTTCAGTGGAGACTCTTCCAACCAGGAAGACTTTGAGTGGCTTGAGCTCGGCTCCAATGCCTCTTTCGGCCACGTGAGCATCACACGTGTGCTCTGAACGTCGACCATGATTTGTGCCTGCGGCTTGTCCGAAGAGAAGCACTCGCCCTTTGCCAAATCGTACATCTGCCCGCGGCAGTGTACAGTCGCACCATTCCATCCCAAGCATTCGACTTCAACTTTTCCAGAGGGACACGACGAGTCAGGAGCAGCATACGAAGCGCGGACGTGAACGCGTGAGACGTGTCGGTTGCCAGGAAGCTGGTAGTCAGATGAGTTACTAGAGCGGCCCATGAGGACAGGCTCGCCATTGTAGGGAATGTGAAGGGTCGGCACGTCGCCCAGAGGAGCGCGTTCGGACAGTGTTGAGACGGTTCTTTGAAGGCCGGGACGCGTCTGACGCGCGGGTGAAGAGGAGTTGAAGATGCCGGTCGAAGAGGTGGGTATGGGAGTAGGATAGTACTTTCTGGCTTCCACAAGGTCGTCGAACTTTCGCTTGGTGGTGGGCCGTGGAAGTCCTACGGGTGAGGAAGAGAGAGGCTCGAAGGCTGGTAGCAGAGAGGGACGACGCGATGGTGCATCCATGCCTTCAGTAGACTTGACGACAGACCTGCCGCAGAAGGGAGAGGCTTCCATGGTGGAGAGGGTGTAGTGTGCTGTCTTTCGCTGTCCTGTAGGTAGGCGGATCGGACACGCGAAGCAATGCCAGATGCCGCGTAAAGTGGTCGGTTGCTATGCGCGATAGGACGCGGCTAAGCGTGCCCGGAGAGTTGCTTGTTGGGTGCAGAGGTGCTGCTAGGAGGCAGAAGGCATATCCAAATCGTGTGACGAGGGGTGGAAGAAGGAGTTGCAGCAATAGCAGGACGAAGGGAGGTCAGAGTCGGGCGACCTCTGAATGAGAGAGAGTGAAGTGGGTGTAAAAGCAAGTGCTGCACTCTCGCGTCAGCCGTAGTAGCGCGTTGCAGCATTGGCCTAAGCTTTCCGGCCTTCTGCCTTTGAAGGACTGCCTCGTTGCCTGCCTGGTATTCTCTTTTGTTTTACACTGCATGTTTTATTATGAACATTTTCTTTGACTAAATACAACAAACATATATCCCTCCCAATCATCGTCACTTCTATTGCAACTGCTTTGTTCACATCTTGTGGCGCGATCTTCACGTTTAAGCGAGACCCACCGACGCGTGAATGTGAAGCATGGAAAAGATGTCATGGATCGCGTGTTGAAAGATGGCTGGAACTCTCCACTCCTGGCCCGTTGCCGGCCGTGAAATCGATCGTGTTTCTCCCATTTCTTGAATATAGATTACAGCTGCTTCCTTCAATATTCTCACTGTTGTACGATCGTATTTTCAATGAAAAGTCCAGTATAGGCGAGCGTAGAAAGGTGTTCTTGCCTTTTCCATGCCGACTCCGGGCTTAAGGTAAATTCAATTTAAATCCATCAAAGTCAAGTGTTTGCTTGCTTGCGACGTCGTCACCGACTATTAAACACCACCTGTCGGCACCTCAAGCCTCTCACCTTCATCTACATCGACCTGCCCTGCAGTAAGAAATCTTATACGTGACACAACTCATTACACTTCACCAGCGAGCAATCATGGCAGCCTACATGGACGCATTCCGCCAATGCTTCTTCATCGGCACCCCTACGCTCACCGAGAAGAACCTCCCCAACCAGTCTGGCCGCGTATTCATCGTCACTGGCGGTTATGCAGGTAATATCGACAAATCGCATACACGCATCCAAGGTACACAGCATGCTGACGACTCCCAGGCGTGGGCAAGGAATTGTGCAAGATCCTCTACCAGCACAACGGCACCGTCTACATCGCCGGTCGCTCGCAAAGCAAAGCCGACTCTGCTATCGAAGAGATCAAGCAGGCCCACCCCAACTCGGATGGAAGACTCGAGTTCCTTCACGTTGACCTCGCGGACATGCCTACAATCAAAAAGTCCGTCGATGACTTCATGAACCGCGAGCAGCGTCTTGATGTCCTGACGAACAGTAAGTCTTCATGAGCATCCCCCAATTCACGCCAACACGAGCATTCAATCGGGTGGCAATATCCCCAAAGGTGGCCATCAATGTTGAGACACCATCGCATCACAAAGCTGCCATGAAGCTGACAATCCACCTACAGACGCCGGCGTAATGACACCCCCTGCCGGCTCCGTCACCCACCAGTCCCACGAGCTCCAAATGGGCACCAACGTGCTCGGTCCCTGGCTCTTCACAGAACTCCTCACTCCTCTCCTCCAAAAGACTGCATCCACCTCACCTCCCGGCACCGTCCGCGTGACCTGGGCAGCCTCGCTCGCCACCATGTTCTCCCCCAAGAACGGCATCGCATGGTCCGACGCAACTAGGACCACCCCCAAGCTGCACGGTGACCGCGTGACCGACTATGCCCAGTCCAAAGCCTCCAACGTCCTGCTCTCCCGCGAGTACGCTGCCCGCCATGGCAAGGATAGCGGCATTGCCAGTGCCAGCTTCAACCCGGGCAACCTCGCCAGCGAGTTGCAGCGTCACTCTACCGCGATCGAGAAGTTTGTTGTCCAGTTCCTCGTCTACAAGCCTATCTTCGGTGCCTACACGGAGCTCTTTGCGGGGTGGAGCGAGGAAGCCGGTAAGCCGGAGAACGATGGCAAGTACGTGGTGCCTTGGGGCCGCTTCGGAGAGTTGAGGGCGGATGTGAAGGGCAGCCAGGATGGAGCAAAGCTGTGGGAGTGGTGCGAGAGGGAGAGCAAGCCGTTCATGTGAAATGGATAGCTGACTTGGTAGAATGACCGTTTGTTGTAATCAGGGTTAGGGTTGGGGTAATCGGTTCGAAGCAGAATGCTTATGTGGCGCGGTTATCTCGGCCAACAAGTAATGAATGATCAGGAAATACCTCGTGAGACCTTGTTCTTTCATACTGATGTCCTTTCTTGCAAGACCCTGTACTAGTAGGTTAGATATCGTTCATCGGCTAGAAGTCATGCATCTTGGAAAGGTTGCCTTATGTTGAACGTTATCCTTTCATCCAAACAACTCACGGCAAGACGAACCTGATTCTGGCGACATACATGGCCGAGAACGAACGCATCCATCTCTCTCCTCCGCCTATGCCAAAATTTGTCGAATAGGTAATCTCACTGGCACTGGCATCTTTATAGCTTACTAAGCCTGCCGATACTGCCTACGAAAGCCTGATCTGTTGAGATAATGATATTCGGAGACTATTCTCACTATAGTATAAGGACGACTTGGGTAGAAGGGAGTTGCTGATATCAGCATGGATCGACAAACTCTAGCATGAACTGAGGCTGGAGGACGATCGGGCCTATTCTTCAGCACCAAAAAGGGAGCAACCGTTCTTAGAGGCCCCAGATGGATCGCGTCCTCAAAGTCCAAAGGTTTGGATTCCGCCGAGCTCCGTTCCGTACGTAGCTCGTATACTGTCTGCCATCTTCGCGTATCTCGTTCTTCGTATTCGACGTGTCTTCGACTTACATGTAAAGTACGAATCCGAATGTTCAGTGGCGATTTTGCGTGACATTGACTATATACAGTACATACACAGCTAGTCAGATCGACCGAGAATGTGATCTGTCGGTCATTCCATTCTAATATCTGAAAGCCGTGTCCCTTCTTCTTTCATCTCCTTGTTCTACAAACGCCGCCTCCTGCGACAGCAGATCCACATCTCCAACACCAAACCCTCCGACCAAACTACAGTACTCGACGAAACCACTCGACAAAACCGTTCAACAGGTCACTCAACCAAAGTAGCTCCATCCAACCAACCCCGTCAAGCACCTGCCGAAACCGAACATGGGCTTCGTGGTGAGTCGCCGTCCACAAAATAATCCCAAAAATCCTCCCGCCATCCAGAAACCAAGCCCGTACTCATCGAATTTTTTTCTCCAAGGGCGGCTCCTGCCTCGCGGTATTGGCCTTTGTTCTGCCACCACTCGCGGTGTTCGCACGAACTGGCTGCAACGCCGACTTTGTCCTCAACATTGTCTTCACGGTCCTTGGGTGGATACCTGGGATCCTCCATGCTTGGTATATCATCTTGCGATACCCGAATGGCAAGGGTTCGGGGCTTGGATGAAATGGGAGTAGGAAAATCGGGGGGCTGAGGGAAGGTGCGCACGGTGGAATGATTTTTGGGCTTTGATGATGATAGCCTTGTCGTTGAATGCAATCTGTTGGTGGACGTAGGAACGATTGCTAGTGACAGCGGCAACCTAGGCGTGCTCAAAACGGGGCTTTTCGGTCTACAGCCGGCCATTGTCTGTCATCTGCGGAACCTGCCATTAACGACTTGCAATCGGTAGCAATCTGCTCGACGGCCCAAGCTGTGTATTTCGACAGACGCCCGTCCAAAGCCGCGCGGATGCCGTTGAGCGCGAGGCGGCCCCAAGAAGCCACGAACCAAACCTCGCGCATCAAGTGAGCAGCAACCGTGAAATGCATCGTGAGTACCAAAGCAGGCGGACATCCTCCTTGAAACAGTTTGATGAAGCCGCCGGGGAGCTCGGCAGCCCAACACCAAACGTGGCTGAGTTGCAGTTTGTCTCTGCTTTGGAAGAAGACGGCGACTTTGTACATCTTTCTCAGGAGCCGCAGAGCTTCTGTGCAGAGGCGGGACTGCTCGGCATCGAGGCAGCATTCATGGATCATACCTTCAAGGCCGCGCAGTACTTGTCGTAGCTCATGCGAAAGCACCACCGATTCCTCGCCGTGGAAGTCGTTTCCCAGTAGCATGACCCAGAACGCACTCCGGAAGAGCGCCTCGGACGAAGTCTCTTTGATCTCTCGAACACCGCGTGTCAGGTAAAGCAGCTCGCAGATGTCATCCAGGGTGATGTAGTCGGGTCCTGACGCTTGTGATACTCGAAGGTTCGCTTTGCAGATGGAGGACATGCAGAGGATGCTCGAAAAGGCGAAGAGAGCATCCAGTCCATCCTTTGTTATATCCTTGAGCGCATGTCTGTACGGAGCTAACGCTTGGGCTTCATGTTCGTCACATATCGCAGCATACTTCGTCGCTTGTGTCGGCAGGGATAGGGCGAGGTGCAGCGCTGTGAATGCCAGGAGGCCGTGCATGAGAAAGGGATGTCTGCTTGCTTCGCGTGGGACATGCTCTTGCCAGAGACACTGGAGCGTTTTGTCCGATCCAAAGGTCACAGGACAAGTGTGTTGGCTGTAATGGTGCATAAGTCCGAGATCCTGTAGCCAAGTCCGAGGTGAAGTTTGACTGAAATCTTTCGAATCGACTCGATCATCCTGGTCGGCCCAACAATTAGACGACGCATGCTAGAACAGTAGACTCCAAGGCTTACAGCGGGCGACGATTGATACAGCAGGGTGCATTGCTCTGATCTCTTCGAGCAAGAGCCGCATGGTATTCCCTCGTCGCACTACGACGACGACAAGACAAGAGTCAGCGCTTCCGTACAGTCGACGACAGGGTATTGGAACAATAAAAGGACCGACTTTGACTTTTCGAGCCTTGCACTGCTTGCAGCCTTTACGAGACTTCTTGCCCCTTCTATGCATCGAACGGACTTTTCCTGTCGCATCCGTCTCCAGCGGATCCGGCATGTGTTGCGGAATGAAACATTTTTCTCATGTGAGCGGTCACTAAGTACATGGTGTTCAAGCTGAGGGGAGAAGACAATGACAAGGAATGTAAGGCTAGGTAGACAGACGACAATCAACACCCGGAGGATGAGTGGGGCGAACCCGACGGCACGTCGGCGGCAAAGCTGGTGCGTATTTCGTATTCGCACTTCGCTTTCGTACCTGGTATAGTATGGTCGTACCAGCATCCAGAGTGAACTTCGGGCCGCCCGTGAGACCTCCGACCGAGGGGACTGCATGAACGCGAACCTACACCACAACCAACAAGGTACGAACTTGACTCGAACCCTGGCACGATTGCCTGCCATGACGGGCTCGAATGGAAACCTCTATGCTGGTCACCCATATAGAGAAGACTCGCCTTCTAGGTGTCTGAGCAACTATCATCTCGCGCCCTGACCTCACACCCGTCGCAATTGACACCACAATGTCACGACCCTCGGTAGAAAAATCTAGGCATCTCAATGACCACTGCAGCAGCGATGAAGAGGAAGCGCATCTGTTTGAGGCCCCACCGCCCTACGAATTACATGCTACGGGAGATGTTCTCGACAGTTCAGCCTCCGTCACTGGTGAGCCCTAGCCATAGGTTCAAGTCCACCGCAGGCCACCGCTAATGTGCATACAGGCGACGGAAGAATCAATGTCTCGTTGACGTCGAAGAGCCCTGCCAAACTGGCAGAACTCCTACATCTGAATCGGACTCCCGTCTCCGCAGTTCACGAGCCAGTCCCCAACAACGGCTCATGGAAATGTCCGCGTCTCAACATCGTTATACACGTCGTGGGGAGTCGAGGTAAGTCATTTCCCGCATAAGCCTGACACTTCCACAAGCCTTCTGACGGTAGTGCGAAAGGTGATGTGCAGCCATTCATAGCATACGGTACAGGCTTGCAAAGAGCCGGCCATCGCGTTCGACTGGCAACACACAACACTTTTGCCGACTTTGTGCGAAAATCGGGACTCGAGTTCTATCCCATAGGAGGTGACCCGGCGGATTTGATGTCGGTGAGCAAACATTCGTTCCCCGTGGTACTTTCCACTTCTGACTGTGAATCTCTTAGTACATGGTCCGAAACCCAGGCCTCATCCCGACAATGGAATCCATGAAGCGCGGCGATATCAGCCAAAAGCGCCAAATGATCAAAGAGATGATCGATGGCTGCTGGGAAAGTTGCTTCTATCCGGACCCTCTCACCCGAGAGCCGTTCGTCGCAAACGCCATCATCGCGAATCCTCCGTCTTTTGCACATGTCCACTGCGCCGAGGCACTGGGCATTCCTGTGCACATCATGTTCACAATGCCTTGGAGTGCGACCAAAGCTTTTCCTCATCCTCTGGCAAATCTCAACAGCGACAACATGAAACCCACGACGGCGAATTGGTTGTCATATGGCGTGGTAGACATCATGACGTGGCAAGGGTAGGTGTCATATTGCATACAATGTCTCTGATATTCGCGATGCTGACTATAACGAAACTAGACTTGGCGACCTCATCAATTACTGGCGAAGGAAACGACTTGGGCTAGACGTCTTGCAAGGATCCATGGGCCCCGGGCTCACCGGCTACTTGAAGATCCCACACACGTACTGCTGGTCGCCAGCGCTCATGCAGAAGCCATCAGATTGGGGTCCAGAGATTGATGTCTGTGGCTTCTTCTTGCGCGATGAGCCCAAATACGACTGTCCCTCAGATCTTCAAGCCTTCCTTCGCGCAGGGCCAACCCCGATTTACGTTGGGTTTGGCAGCATCGTCATCGAAGATCCAAAGCGACTTACCGACATCATCCTCCAAGCTGCCAAAGCGTGTGGTACGCGTGTCATCATCTCAAAAGGCTGGAGTAAACTTGGCGGCGAAGACCCAAACACCGACGAGGTATTTTACCTCGGGGACTGCCCACACGGTAAGCGTTCCGACATTGGACCACGGGCGTACATTAGCTGACGAGTATCGCAGAGTGGCTGTTCAAGCAGGTCAGCGTGGTTGTGCACCACGGCGGAGCTGGTACCACTGCTTGTGGACTGGTCAATGCCCGGCCGACGATCATCATCCCGTTCTTTGGAGATCAGCCCTTTTGGGGGCGTGTGGTTGCTGCCGCAGGAGCTGGATCATTACCCATTCCCCACAAAGAACTCACTACAGAGGCCCTCGTCGAGGCTCTACATCAGTGCTTTTCAAATGAAGTACAGATTGCTGCCGAAGAAATCGCAACAAAAATGCGCCGTGAGGATGGGGTCGCACAAGCTGTGGAGTCATTTCACCGTAACCTTCCCATCCCATCCATGGTTTGCGACGTTCTACCGCAGTATGCAGCAACCTGGAAATGCAAGAAGAAGGGCAACTCGATCAAGCTCTGCGATCTTGCGGCATCCGCGCTCATTGCGGAGGGGAAATTGAAGAGCACAGACTTGAAGCCGTAGGTCTACGTTTGCTGATTGCGAGAAGAAAAGCGACAAGGCTGACCTTACTCGCTCACAGGCTCATATATCGAACATACAACACCGATGTCGACCGCTGGGATCCGGTCACCGGAGGTGCGTCGTCTGTGATCGGATCCTTGACAGACATGACTGTCGCACTTGGCCAAACCTTTATCGATCCCTACAAAGCATACAAGGAGCATCGCCTGCAGACAGCGGACCAGCAACAAGGCTCTGTGGGAGGTGCTGTGGGATCTGCGACCCTGGCGTCTGGGAAAGGCCTTGGTAGACTGTACGGGGCGATGGCGAAAGGCGCACTCCTCGATCTACCACTGGCGTTGTCGGAAGGGCTCAGAAATGCACCGCGGCTTTACGGCGCAGAAGCTGATGACTATGGTCGTGCGAAGGATTGGAAGAGCGGATTCGTTGTCGGTGGGAAGGTCAGTGCCGACATTTTCCCTTGCATTTTTCCCCGAAGGAAGAGACTTGCTGACATACAGTTACCAGTCGCTCGGTCTTGGCCTATATAACGGCGTCGCGGGATTGATCACCGAACCCAGCAAAGGCCTCAGAGAAGAAGGCGCCGTGGGCTTCGCGAAAGGCCTTGGGAAAGGGACTGCCGGTCTGTTGACTAAAACCACCACCGGTATGCTCGGAACATGCGATTTTTACGTGCAAACGCTGATATATGTCACAGCTTCGGTCGGCATATTTGCGTACCCTGCGCAGGGCATCTACAAGTCCATTGTGACAAGCAGCAACCCTAGACTTCTTCAGGAGAAGGTGGCGACAAGGAACGGAGCTCTGCTTTATGTGGATGATGGTCTCCGGAGACAAGTTCTGCAGCGGTTTAGGCAGATTTCTGCTTGAGTTTCAAAGCGGCGAGATGTTCACATCCATGGAGACACGCTTGCTCGGTCGATTTACGTATTTTTACATCCTTTTCAACTCAAACACTACCTCGAAGCAGTGTCGTGGGCGCCCAGCTTTCCAAGCTCCACCAACTGGCCAACCGATAGAAACTACGTGCGCCCCTCACACGCTCGCTCCAAGGGAGATACAATGGCGGACGTGAAGAAAAGCTTGCGCCGCTAGCATGACGCTGCAAAGAAGTTCCACGACATCATTCACAACGAACCGAGATACCTACTGCACGGTCGCAAGGAGACGGTTGAGTGGCGCATATATGGACAAGCATCAATTCGTGAGTAAGCTAAGCTGTTGGCTCACAGGCCCTCGACAACCACACCCTGGCTTCTTGATACGAAGCTGCGACAAAGGCCACGCATCTGCAAATCCCCACCATGTCAGACTACAATTCGGAGATGTCGTTGACGAACGATCCTTCCTCCGGAGTTTGCTGCAGCTGTTCGATCGTCTGAGCGAACTTCTCCATGATCCACGCCAGGATATCATTCCCATGGCGCTCCTCCCAATCCGGCATGTGCACAACCAGAGCCTTTCCATACTTCTCAACCATACCTTCGAGCTTCTTGAAGTGGTCAACAGCCTGTTGCTCCCTCCCAGCACCTCTGAGCTCCGGCTCTTTCTTCGCGATCGCATCCAGCGTCCCTGCGATAACGGGCACCAACTCCTTGATAGACTCGAGAAGATCCTGGGCATCTTGCTTGTCAACGTCTTGCATGTTTTCGGCTTTGGCGGTGGACAATTCGAGATCGCGGATTAGAGTGCGCTCAGACTTCATGACGGCGAGGCCGTCTAGCATTCCTCCGCTGTATGCGTTGACGGTGGCGGTCATGGCTTCGAGGTCTTTGGAGATGGTGGAGAAGTCTGCTGTTATGTCGCTGGGGATTGCGCGTTGGCTGATATGGTGGAGGCTTTCATGTTGCCAGGCTAGGGTGGTTGCGATTGTTGCGAGGATGACGAGCAGGATTTTGGCCATGGTGAGCGGTAGTTTGGTGCAAGATTCGGAAGATTTCTGGAGATCTTGAGTATTTTGACGAGAGGAATATGTTGGAGGTAATGTATCAAGCTGGAATGAGCCCGTAAGTATATGCGCCTTCACCGCTCGACGCGGGTCTCAACGGTATTGTCTCAGACGTGCAGCAC
>Ga0265780_10003823_pt1 | contig 19626 bp, 20 predicted proteins | sample P1T30metagenome_FD_192432 | JGI IMG/M metagenome (GOLD analysis project Ga0265780, IMG submission 192432) | Plant litter microbial communities from East Loma Ridge, Irvine, California - P1 T30 | ecosystem: Environmental > Terrestrial > Plant litter > Unclassified | place: USA: California...
CGGCCCGCGTACCGAAAGCTATGCCGAGCAATCCTACCTGGCGCGCTATCTCGGCCTGCCGCTGGTCGAGGGCGGCGACCTGACGGTGCGCGACGGCGTGGTCTATCTGAAGACCCTGGCCGGCCTGCACCGGGTGCACGTGATCATGCGCCGGGTCGACGACGAAGCCTGCGACCCATTGGAGTTATCAGGTTCGCCGCACAATGCGATGCAGGGCGTGGCCGGGCTGACCCAGGCTGCCATGCGCGGCAATGTGCTGGTCGCGAACAGCCTCGGTTCGAGCCTGCTCGAGTCAAGCGCCCTGCTGGGCTTCTTGCCGGCGCTGTCCAAGCGCCTGCTGGGCGAGCCGCTCAAGATGCCGTCGGTGGCCACCTGGTGGTGTGGCGAGCCGGCCGCGCTCGACACTGTCATCGCCAAGCTCGATCGCCTGGTCATCAAGCCCAGTTTTTCGCAACTGCCGCAAGCCGCGGTGTTCGGCCAGGATCTCGATGGCGAGGCGCGCGCGGCCTTCATCGCCCGGCTGCGCGCCAATCCCGACCACTACGTCGCCCAGGAACTGGTGCGGCTGTCGCAGGCGCCGGTGTGGAAGGACAGCGCCGCGCCCGGCCTGCAGGCGCGCGCGGTCGGCCTGCGGGTATTCGCCTGCGCCACCCCGAACGGCTACGTCGTGATGCCGGGCGGCCTGACCCGGGTCGCCACTGGGCCCGATGCGCGCGTGCTGACGATGCAGATGGGCGGCGCCAGCAAGGACACCTGGGTGCAGGCCCGGGCCCGGGCCGAGGTGCATCGCCCGCAGCAACGCCGCATCACCGGCCGCGACCTAGTGCGCGAGGACACCAACCTGTCGAGCCGGGTCGCCGAAAACCTGCTGTGGTTCGGGCGCCATGCCGAACGCAGCGACAATATCTGCCGCCTGCTGCGGGTCGCGCTCGAGTTCTTGTTCAACGACCGTTTCGACCAGCGCGGCGCCGAATGGCCGACCGTCGAGGCGCTATGCATCTGGTTCGGGCTGATCGACGAGGGACGCAAGCCGGCGGCATCCGGCACGCCCACGGCCGGTTCCATCTTTACCGATGCCGAGCTCGAATCGGCACTGCTGCTGGCGGTGGTCTCGCCTGCTGTGCCGGGCCTGGCACGCCAGCAGCAGCAGTTGCACCGGATCGCCGGCCAATTGCATGAGCGCTTCTCGGCCGACAACTGGCGCGCGCTGAACCGCATGGTGCAGCCGGCCACGCCCGTCGGCGAGCGGCCGTCGCAGTCGGGCGTCATGACGATCCTGGACGATGCCGCCGCCGCGCTGATGACGCTGTCGGGATTCGCGCTCGACGGCATGACGCGCGACCTGGGCTGGCGCTTCATGTCGGTCGGGCGGCGCCTGGAACGGCTGCAATTCCAGAGCGTCGTGCTGCAGCGCGCGCTGGCCATGGACGCCAACGGCAATCTCGACTGGCTGCTCGGACTGTCCGACAGCAGCATCACCTACCGCACCCGCTACCGCGCCCAGCCCGAGTGGCTGCCGGTGCTCGACCTGCTGCTGCTCGACGAAACCAATCCGCGCTCGATCGTGTTCCAGCTGAACGGCATCCTGAACACCTTGGCCAGGATCGCGCCCGCCAAGGGCGACTGTGGCGAACATCAACTGGCGCAATTAAAGCAGGAATTGATCGCGCTCGACCCGGACCGCGACCTGAATCACGGCAATGCGCTGCTCGGCGACCTGCTGCAGCGAATCGGGCTCGCCAGTGCGGCCCTGTCCGAGCAGATCAGCGTGCAATTCTTCAGCTATACCGACAACGGCCGCCAAAGGAACCGTACCTCATGATCGATTTCGCGGCACGCGCCGAGGTGTGCGCGCGCTATCGGGTAGTGCACGAAACGCGCTACACATACAGCAGCACGGTGGCCTTGTCGCAGCAATACCTGCACCTGACCCCGCGCTCGTTCGCGTGCCAGCACACCGACTCGCACCTGATCTGGTTCGACCCGGTGGTCAACGAAAGCCGCGACGGCACCGATTTCTTCGGCAACTGCGTGCGCCACGTGGCACTCACCCTGCCGCATGACAGCCTGCTGGTACACGCCGAATCGACGGTCTCGCTGCACGCGCGTTACACCCTGGCGCAGATCGCCGACACGCTGCCGTGGGAAAGCGTGCGCGACATGATGGGAAAAGAGAAAAGCGCGGCGACGCTCGAAGCCTGCCGCTATCTGTATGCCTCGCCCCATGTGGCCTGGTTTCCCGAGCTGGAAGCCTATGCGCGCCGGAGCTACACGCCGGGCCGGCCGCAACTCGATGCGGCGCTCGACCTGACGCACCGGATCTTCGACGACTTCGAATTCGACAGCAAGGCCACTGACATCTCGACCCCGCTCGAGCAGGTGCTGCGCGGCCGGCGCGGCGTGTGCCAGGATTTCGCCCAGCTGATGATCGGCTGTCTGCGCAGCATCGGCCTGCCGGCGAGATACGTGAGTGGCTACATCCTGACCCACCCACCGGAAGGCAAGCCGCGTTTGATCGGGGCCGACGCTTCGCATGCCTGGGTGTCGGTGTTCTGTCCGACCCTGGGCTGGATCGACTTCGATCCTACCAACCGGTGTCTGGTACAGCATGAACACATCACGCTGGGCTGGGGACGGGATTTCAGCGACGTGACGCCGATGCGCGGCATCGTGCTTGGGGGCGGCAAGCAGCAGCTCGATGTGCAGGTGACGGTGACGCCGTTGCCGATTGACCTGGATCCTACCGCGTAGGGTGGACGGCTTCGCCGTCCACGCGTCCAAATCACGCACGCAATGTGGCAATGCATGCCTTGGTTGAACGCGTGGGCGGCAGAGCCGCCCGCTCAAGCCGAACGCGCCAGCGCCTTCTTGACGTTCTCCGGCGTCATCGGCGCGCGCCGCAGGCGCACCCCGGTCGCGTCGAAGAAGGCGTTGGCAAGCGCCGCCGGTATGACGCGGCAGGTCGCTTCGCCGGCGCCGGTCGGCGCCACCTCGGGCCGGTCGATCAGCACGATGTCGATGGTCTCCGGCGCGTCGCTCATTTCCAGGATCGGATAGCTGCCCCAGTCCACGCTGGTGACCATATTGGTGTCGAACCTGACTTCCTCGAACAGCGCGCGCGAAAGGCCCTGCACCAGGCCGCCCTCGATCGTGTGGCGCAGGCCCTGCGGGTTCACGACCAGGCCGCAATCGTGGGCCACGGTAAACTTGCGGCCCCAGATTCGGCCGCTCTCCGGCTCGACGTCGATCTCGGCCACGACTGCCAGCACGGTGCCGCCGCGCTGGGCATAGGCGATGCCTCGGCCCTTGAGGACGCCGCCGCCCTTGGTGGCGCGTGACTTGGGCGCCGCCTTCCAGCCTGCCTTCTCGGCTGCCGCCTTGACCACGGCCCGATCGCGCTCGCCGGTCAGGTTCCTGAGGCGGAATTCGACCGGGTCGACGCCGGTGGCGATCGCCAGTTCGTCGATGAACTGTTCGCTCGCGAACTGGATCTGTAAGCCCACCGGATCGCGCATATGCGAGGTGCGCAAGGGAGAGCTGCGATCGAGCAGCGGCGGGATGGTTTCCCAGGCCAGCATCTTGTTGGCGAAGCCATAAGTCTCGGCCGGGATGCCGAAATCCTGGCCCGGCTTGAGCGGCATACCCAGTTCCATGCCGGCCAGGCTGTGGCGCGGGTCGGATTCGTTGCTATTGATGTCGGCGCGCGAGAAACCGCGCGAGGTGAAGTCATAGCCCACGACATGACCGGCGCCGTCGATCGCGGCGCGCGCGCGGTGCACCGAGGCCGGCGCCTTCGGGTCCCATGCGGTGCCGTCGATGCGCATCCCCTGCACGCGCACCGGGCGGCCGGTCAGCTTCGACAGCAGCGCGGCGTCGATGGCGGCGTCGCCGGCGTCGTTGCGGCCATATGAGCCCGGCCCGACCACGTAGATTCCGTGCACCTGGTCGGGTTCCAGGCCGAGTATCCTGGCGACGCCGTCGCGCGCGTGGTGCGGCTTCTGGCTGCCGGTCCACAGCCTGGCGTTACCGGGCGTGGCGTCGACCAGCGCGCAGGCCGGTCCCATGCTGGCGTGCGACTGGAACGGCCACTCGAATTCGGCTTCGACCACGCGCACCTCGCCGCTGAAGGCCTTGGCCAGGTCACCCTTCTGCGCCTCCTCGTCGCGCTGGACTACCTTGGCGGCGCGGATATGGTCGAACAGTTTGTCGGCGCCGGGTAGCGGATTGGTCGGCTCGCTCCAGGTCACCGCCAGCACGCGCGCCGCGCTGACCGCATCCCACTCTCGTTCAGCCACCACGGCGACGAAGTTCTTTTCATGGATCACGCGCGCGCCGGGAAAAGCCTTGATCGAGGCCGCGTCGACCTTGACCGGCACGCTGCCGGCATGCGGCGTGCGCACCACCCGCCCGTGCAGCATGTTGGGAACCGAGATATCGCTGACGTAGCCGCCGGTACCGAATATCTTCCAGGCCACGTCGCGCCGATCGACCGATTTGCCGACCACCTTGTATTCTGACGGCGGCTTGGGCTTGGCCTTGCCGCTGACGTTCATCTGGTTGCCGTTTTGTTTGTTCCACTCGACCTGGGCATTGAAGTAACCCCCGCCGACCAGGTCGGCGTAGCTGACCGACTTCGCGGCGACGCCGCGCACGGCAATCCGGCCATCGTCGACGACCAGGCTGTCGGGCGCCACGCCGAGCTTGTGCGAGGCCATGTCGAGCAGCAGGCGGCGAGCCTCGGCCGCGGCATTACGCAGCGGCCTGGCACCGGCCTGGACACCGAGTGCACTCGATGCGCCGCCCTGGTTCAGGCACACCGAGGTATTGCCCATGACGACATCGACCTTGTCGACGCCGACGTCGAGTTCTTCGGCGACGATCTGGGCGATCGCCACTTCGAGGCCCTGGCCGAGGTCAACCTTGCCGTAGTACGCGATAACGCGCCCGTCGGGCGTGATGGCGATCCAGCTGTCGAGTTCCTCGGGCCGTAGTAGCGGCTTCTTGCCGGCGCTCTTGCCACCGGCGGCCGGCGCCGGATCGGCCAGGACCGAGGTCGGGGCAAGCGCGCAGACGACCAATGCGCCGGCCGCCTGCAAGAAGCGACGCCGCTGCGATGCGGGGGTGATGTGATCGCTCATGTCGTCTCCTGGGCTACGGTGGTTTGCGCGCGCTTGATGGCGCGCAGGATGGCGACGTGCGCACCGCAACGGCATTTCAGACCGGCGCAGGCTTCGCGGATTTGCGCGTCATTCGCCTTGGGATTCGTTTCCAGCAAGGCGGCGGCCGTCATCACCCAGCCGTTGATGCAGTAGCCGCACTGCGGCACCTGCTCTTGGACGAAGGCGGTCTGGATCGGATGCGGTTTTTCAGGGGTGCCGAGGCCGCGCAGGGTCTTGACCTGCTTGCCCTCGACCGCCGCTACCGGCAGCAGGCAGGAACGCACCGGCACGCCGTCGAGCTGCACGGTGCAGGCGCCGCACTGGCCCAGTCCGCACCCGAATTTCGGATTATTGAGCTTAAGGTCGTCGCGCAAGGCGTACAGCAAAGGCATATCCGGGCTGGCGTCGATCGACACCCGCTTGCCGTCCACATTGAATTTCACTGTTGGCATATTGTCTCCGATAGCCGCTGTTCTTCAGCGGCGATAGTTGATTTTTTGGTCACCCATCGTCGACATCCCTTGCCCCAACCTGCAGGCGCATGCGCCGTGCCATTTGATCCCGGGTGAGACCATATCTAAGCACATTTTTTTCAACAACGGTATAATTTGAACCGTCGTTCCATATATCAGAACAATACATACAACACTGGAAAGCCATGTATACGATTGTCTTCATGCGCCACGGCGAGTCCACCTGGAACCTGGAAAACCGTTTCACCGGCTGGGCCGACGTCGACCTGACCGAGCAGGGCATCCACCAGGCGCGCACTGCCGGCCGGGCGCTGCGCGCGGCCGGCTTCAGTTTCGACCTGGCGTATACCTCGGTGCTCAAGCGCGCCATTCGCACCCTGTGGCTGGCGCTCGACGAGATGGATCTGATGTACGTGCCGGTCAGGAACGACTGGCGCCTGAACGAGCGCCACTACGGCGCCCTGCAGGGCCTGGACAAGGCCGGGACGGCGGCCGAATTCGGCGACCGCCAGGTGTTGTTGTGGCGCCGCAGCTACGACACCGCGCCGACGGCGCTCGATGCGGGCGACGCGCGCGCATCGTTCGACGATCCGCGCTACGCTGCCCTGACCCGCGACCAGATTCCGCTGACGGAGTGTTTGAGGGATACCGTCGAGCGGCTGCTGCCGGCCTGGAATGACGATATCGCCCCGGCGATCCACGCCGGCAAGAAGATCCTGATCTCAGCCCACGGCAACAGCCTGCGCGCCCTGATCAAGCTGCTCGACGGTATCAGCGACAGCGATATCGCCGACCTGAACATCCCCAACGGGCGCCCGCTGGTCTACGAACTCGACGCGCGGCTCAAGCCGATCCGCCGCTACTACCTCGATTGAGCGTTAGCGCCTAACGGTGCGGATGGATATGGCTGTGCTGGACATGGCTGTCGCTCCTGATTTCCACCGGCACCAGGTGCACGCTGCCATGGCGCACGCCAGTCTGCGCGATGATGCCGTCGGCCGTGGCGCGCACGTCGGCCATGCTGCCCTTGAGCACCACGGTCTCCAGGCAGTTTTCATGGTCCAGGTGGACGTGCAGCGTCGCCAGCGCGACGTTGTGATGCGCATGCTGGATCTGGGTCAGGCGGTTCGACAGCTGGCGCTCGTGGTGATCGTAGACATAGCTGACGGTGGCCACGCACCATGTCGCCTTGCCCGCCGCCAGCTCGGCGTCGTCCAGGGCCTTGCGCACCAGGTCGCGAAACGCCTCCGAGCGGTTCAGATACCCTTTGCGCGCCACCAGCTGGTCGAAGGTATCGGCCAGCTCATCGTCGACTGAAATGGTTAGACGCCGCATCGCTAGGCCGCCTTCGATCCATGCTGGAACAAATGGGCATGTTCGCCGGCGCCGTGCCGGTGGCGATGAGCATGCGCGAGGTTGACCCGTTCCAGCAGCGCATGGTCGGCCAGCGCCTTGTGCAAGGGGCCGTCGTAGGCGATGCGCCCGTCCTCGCCGATGATCAGGCAGCGCTCGCCGCATTCCGCCGCCATCGCCAGGTCATGGGTGCTCACCACCACCGTAGCCCCGGTATCGAGCAGGAAGTCGACCAGCCAGCCGGTCGCCCGCGGATCGAGGCTGGCCGACGGCTCGTCGAGCAGGATCACCTTGGGGTCGAGCACCAGGATCGACGCCAGCGCCACCTTCTGCTTCTCGCCCCCGGACAGCATGAACGGCGGTTTGTCGAGCACCGCCTGCAAGCGCAACGCAGCCGCCCAGTAGGCAACGCGCTGATCGACGTCGGTCCATCCGAGCTTGCGCGGGCCGTAGGCGATTTCGTCGCGCACGGTGGGGTTGAACAGCATCGCGTCCGGCTGCTGGAACAGCAGCACCACCTCTTGCCGGAAGCAGCGCACCCAGTCGCGCTCGCGCATGCGCGCCTGCGTGACTTGTTCGCCGTAGTAGCGGTACGAGCCGGAGCTCGGAAACACCAGGCCGTTGAGGATCTTCAGCAGCGTCGATTTGCCGCAGCCGTTCGCGCCCAGCAGGACGACTTTTTCGCCGGCGCCGAGGCGAAACGACAGCCCGCCCAGCGACTGCGGTGCATCCGGCCAGGCGAATGCGGCATTGTCCAGTTCAATCATCGAAGCTCCCCCGTGAGCGCATCGCCATCGCCGTGTCGGCGGCGCTGCATATTGATTTGTCGAACAGATGGCTGGCCTGCGCGGAAGCATGGCGCGCGCGGTCGGCCAGCGTGATGGCGGCGCAATTACGGCTGGTGAAGGCCAGGCGGAAGTCGCGCACGATGCGTGAGAACGCCGCCACCTGCCCTACCGCCAGCGCCGCAAGAAATGACAGGGTGCGCGACAGGGTCAGCGCCTGCAGCAGGTTGACGCGGCTGACGAACCAGAAGCCCAGGAAGACCAGTAGCAGCACGCGCAGGTTCACCACCAGCAGGTAGGTTGCGGAGAAGCGCTCCTGCCACAGCGCCACCACCAAGTAGCCGAGGCTGACCGAGAGATTGAAGGCCAGCACCGCCTTGAAGGCGCGCCGCAGCAGCAGCCAGCGGCCGGCGCCGCTGCAGGCCAGCGCCAGGGCCAGCAGCGCCGCAAGCAGCAACGGCCGGTGCACGAAGGTCAGCGCGACCACGGCCGCCAGGTAGGCGGCCAGCCAGCGGCGCGGGTTCATGCCGGGCTCCAGCGCCGCATGCGGGCAAAGCGCCACACGAACAGCGTCAGCACCGCTTCGCCGACGCCGATCAGCGCATGCGGCAGCAGCACCGCCGGCAGCACGATCGAGAAGCCGAAGGGGAAGAACAGCGGCATGCCGTCCTCGCCCTGGGCGATGATCGGCTGCAGCCCGAGCACCAGTGCGACGATCAGGGCCGGCAGCATGACCGAACTCCAGGCCGCCGCCGCCACCGCCGCGGTTTCATTGAAGCGGCGCAGCGCGCGAAACGCCAGCGTCGACGCCAGCGCGCCCACCAGTCCCATCGCCAGGGCGTTGATCGCCAGCGCGGTGATGCCGCCCGCGCCGAACAACAGCGACTGCAGCATCAGCACCAGGCTGTACGAGAGGAAGGCCAGGCGCACGCCGAACAGCAGCGCCAGCATCGCCACGCCGAGCGCGTGGCCCGAAGTCCCTCCCGGCATCGGCACCATGACCAGCCCGAGCCCATAGGCCAGCGCCGTCATCGCCGCCAGCTTGGGGACCGTCTGTTCGTCGAGCTGGTCGCGCAGGCTGCGCGCGGCCCAGAACCAGGCCACGCCGGCCAGCGCATACGCAGGCAGGTAAGTCTGCGGTGAAATGAAACCGTCGGGAATGTGCATCGTGCCCCCTGAGCTTGATTACAGTCGAAAATGGATGATGGGCGTCGTCATGCCGGTCTGCGACGCCGCAGCAGCAGGGCCAGCGCGGCGAAGCCGACCAGGATCACTACCAGGCCGGTCAGCAGGCGCATGGCGCGGCCCGATTCGGCGGCCACCGGCGCCGCCGCGCCATCGGTCCTGGCGTCGGCCTGCGCGTCGAAACTCAGGTCGACGCCGTGACCGTCGGCCGAAAAGCTGCGCAGGCGCCACGCGCTGCCGTCATCGGACGCGAACAGCACCCGCCCCTTGTAGTCGGTGCGCCCGGTTTGTACCGGCTGGCTGCGCCCCTTCGCGAACAGCTCGTATTGTTCGTAGGCGAAAGGCTCGCCGTCGGCGTAGTGCAGGCGCACCATGACCGCCTTGCCGGGAACGATGTCGTGCTGGACCTCGTGGGCCGCCGCCGTACCGGCCCACGCAAGCGCCAGGACAGCGTACGCAAGGCGCTTCATCGGGCCACGAACACCAGGTTGGCCGAGGCCGACAACACATCGGCGCGCGGATCGTTCGCCAGATCCTGCTTGTGGCTGACGCTGAGCACCTGCTTGCCCGCCAGCGCGGGTAATGCCGCCTTGCCCGCGGCATCGCTCTGCGCCGAAACTTCCGGGCCACCGATCACGCGGGTGACGGTGGCGCCGGCCAGCGGCTTGCCCTTCCACAGCACCTGCACTTCGACCGGCTTGCCGGCGCTCGGCGCGCTGGCGCTGACCGGCACGATTTCCAGCTCCTGGCCGCGCGCCCTGGTGGCGGCCGGCCCCCAGGCATACACGGTCTTGCCGAACTTGACGGCATGCGACGCGCTCAAGGCACCGACCACTTCGTTCTTCGGCAGGTTCTTCTGGCCTTCGGTGGTCTTGGTCCAGAAGCCGTTGTCGTAATCGAGCGTCACCAGGGCCGGCTTGCCGGTCACGGTGAACGTCACGCCGCCGGCGGTAGCCGCCTGCGCGACCTTGAGCGGCGCGCCGCTCGCATCCACCGCGGCCAGCTGCTTGACCTTGGCCGGGGCATACTCTTCGAGCTTGCCGTCGTGGCCGAATACCACCGCATAGCCGGCGCCCCGCGCCTCGCTCCAGGCGTCGTGCGCCTGCGCCGGCAGGCAGGCGGCGGCGGTAGCAACGGTAATGACCAGTGCCAGGGGGGTGCGTGCAATACGTGTCATAGCGATCTCCTTCAGGTTGTTATTCGAGGTTCAGAGGCTGATGCTCATGCCTATCTGGATGCTGCGTGGCGGGGCCGGCGCGTAGAGCTGGATGCCGGCGCTGACGAGTGAACTGGTGGAATACGCGCGGTCGGTGAGGTTGCTCACGGCCGCATAGAAACGCTGGCGGCCCATGCCGCTATTGCGCTCCCACGCCAGCGTCAGGTCGGCCGTGGTGAATCCGGCCAGCGAGGCCGTGCCATCCAGTGTTACCGGATAGCTGCCGCCGTTCTGGACCACCAGGTCGGCCGACCAGCCGGCGCCGAAGTCGTAGCGGCCGCGCACCGTCGCCGTATGTTCGGGCGCATTGGGAATCGGTTTGCCGATCAGCGCCGAATTGGCATGCTGCAGCACCTTGGTATCGATCCAGGTCAGCGCCGCCGACAGGTTCAGCTGCGACGTGGCCGCATACTGCAGGTCGAGTTCAGCGCCCGAGCGCTCGGTCTGGCCGAAATTCTCGAAGGCGCCGCCACCCAGGTCGCGCACTTCGTTATAGGTCTTGATACGAAACACCGACAGGTCGAGCAGCGCGCCCTTGGCCGGCTTGACGGTGATCCCGACGTCGGCCTGGCGCAGCCGGGTCGGCTCAATCGCACCGCCGCTGGCGCCGTAGCGCGCCGCCGCCGATGGCAGCTGGAAGCCTTCCGACAGGCTGATGCGGGTATCGAACCGCGGCGACCAGCGCGAGCGCACGCCGACCTTGGGGCTGGCATGGTGATAGTCCGCCATGCGCAGGCAGGGATTGCCGGCGCCGGATGCGATTTCCCTGCCGGCCAGGCGGCAATCGCCCGTGAAGCGGTCATAACGCACGCCCAGCGCGGGACGGAACAATTCGCTGGCATCCCATTCGGCCTGGGCATAGGCGGCCAACGACCTGGTCAGGTAGTCACGGTCGAGATAGGGCTTGGCGCCGCTGATCGTCACCGCGGTTTCGGCACCATTGAGCAGTCCATCCTTGAAGATATAGCCGGTCGTTTCGCGGTAGCCCTCGAATCCGGCGACCCAGGTCAGCTTGCGCCCGCCGACCAGGTTTTCGCCATTCAGGCTGGCGCCGGCGCCGCGCACCTGGCGTTCATAGGCTTCCAGGCGCTGCTCCCAGTTGACGGCGGTGGTCGGACGCGTATAGCTGCGGCTCAGGGACTGGTGGGTGGCCGAGACGAAGGCCAGCAACTGCAGTTCGTCCGCCAGCAGCTTGCTGAAGTCGAGCCGCCCGGTGTAGAAATCCTTCCTGCCCGAATCGTTCTGGACGTTCGGGTCCTTGTTGAAGCGTGCCTCGTCGTTCGCGTTCTGCGCCGCGGTGATGTAGCTGGCCGAATCCCATTCTCCCTCGTGGGCGCGGCCCGAAACCGCCAGCCTGGCGCCGTCGCCCAGGTCGACGCCGAGGCGTCCCGAGACGGTGCCGCGCCGCGTGTCCGACTGCTGGCGAAAGCCGTTGGTGTCGAACAGCTGCAGCGCGAAGTTGCCCTGCACATTGCCGATGCGGGTACCGAGCGCGGCCTGGACATCCCTGGTCGCATGCGAGCCTACCTTGATATCGAGGTCGCGGTATTGGCCGCCCTTGCGCGACTCGACGGCGATGGTGCCGGCGCGGCTGTAATTGCCGTACAGGACGGACGATGGTCCCTTGTACACGGTCATGCGCTCGACCTCGAGCGGGATGATGACGTTTTGGTCGGCATAGCCGTCGGCATGCGACATCGATTCATTGAGCGAGACGCCGTCGATCGCCATGCCGATGTCGCCGCCGTGCCCACCGCCGGTGAAGCCGCGCATATTGATCGAATCACCCACCCCGCCCAGCCCCAGGCCGCGCACCGAGATGCCGGGCACGTCACGATAGAGTTCCTGCAACTGGCTGACGTGGCGTTCGCGGATCGTTTCCTGATCGATCACATTGACGGTGAACGGGGAATTGTCGATGGCCAGGCCCTGGCCCTTGATCTCGATCACCGGCATCGCAGCTTCCTCGGCACAGGCGCCGGCGCTGGCAAGCGCCGCGCCGATCAATAACATCATCTGATTCTTGCTTGACACCATACTTCCATCGCCTTTCAGAAAAGGCCGGCGGCGCAGTCGTCAATGCGGTCATACGAAAATAAAATTCGTCATACCGCGCGTCGAAATAAAAGCCGGATTGGCCGGCCCACCGCATGGAATGCGGCTGCTACCACGACGAACGCTGTGCTGCGGCCTGTTTGATGAACTGCCTGACGATGTGCGCCTGGTGGCTTCTGTCTCCGTCAGTTCCTTTATACGGAACGTTGTTCCTTTATGTGGATTAATAGTACAACCAAGGAAATCGCGCGTCAAATTCTTTCAGCGCCTGCCCGCCGCAGGCGCCGCGCACATGGTTCAGATCTTGAAGGACTCGTAGGTGGCGGGATGGAAGATCTCGTCGACCGCCATCAGGCGCGCCGACAGGCCCTGGGCGTGGTGATGACGCACGAAGGCTTCCAGCGTCGCGCGGTTGGGCGCCACGCCATAGGACCAGTAATCCTGCCCCATCGATTCACGTGCGGCCTTGAGCTGCTCTTCCACGAACGGCAGCGTGACCTTGGTGGCCGAGGTGTCGGCCAGCTTGTCCAGCGCCGCCGCCTTGGCCTGCTCGAAGGCTTTCTGCACGGCGCCCGGCAGCCAGGGGTGTTGCGCGGCCAGCTCCTTCCTGACCCCGACTACGTGCATGATCGGGAATACGCCAGTGCGCCGGTAATAATCCTTGGCGACGGCGGTCGGGTCGTCGAACAGCCAGCCGACATCCGGGTTGCTGGCGGCAGCGCCACCGGGCGGGCGCGGTGCCATGAAGCCGTCGATGTCGCCACGGTCGAGCATGGCCGAGATGGTGTCGCCCTCGGGGGCGTTCTCCATCCGCACATCGGGTGGCAGGCGCAGCTTGATCTTCTCGGGCCGCCCCGGCTCGTCGATGCCGCCGCGCACCCAGGTGACATCCGCCGGGCTTACGCCATAATCGTCCTGCAGGATGGCGCGCGCCCAGACATTGGCCGTCAGCTGGTATTCGGGAACGCCAATCCTGCGGCCCTTGAGATCTTGCGGGCGCTTGATCCGGTCCTTGCGCACATGGATCGCCGTGTGGCGGAAGGCGCGCGACAGGAATACCGGCACCGCGATATACGGACACTCCCCCGCGGCCAGCTTGACCAGGTAACTCGAGAATGACATCTCGCTGATGTCGAATTCGACGTTGCGGAAGGCGCGGAAGAAGGTCTCTTCGGGCGATAGCGTCATGTACACAGGATCGACGCCGTCGATCTGGACGCTCGCGTCGAGCAGCGCGCGGGTACGGTCATAGTCGCCCATCGCGACAGATAGCTGCAGCTTGGCCACATTGCTCCCCTAGGTGAGTGGAAAATCAGGACATGAAGAAAACGGCAAGGTAGGTCGCGGCGACCACGAAGATCATCAGGTATGGATTGGTCCTGGTGAAATACAGCACGCCGGCGGCGATCAGGGTCGTGGTCCAGCCGAGCAGCGACAGGTGCAGCGCCTGCAGGATGGTCAGCGCGCCGGCGAAGATCAGGCCGACCGCGACCGGCGCCAGGCCGCGCTCGACGGCCTTGCGCCACGGCGAGCCGCTGTGCCGGTGCCACACCGAAGTCACGGCGACGAATACCAGGGACGACGGGATGAACATCGCCAGCGTGGCCACCAGCATGCCGGCCGGCCCGGCAAGCTGCCAGCCGATCAGCGAGGCGATCAGGGTGTTGGGGCCGGGCGTCGCACGCGAGATCGCGAACAGGTCGGCGAACTGCTGGTTGGTGAACCAGCCGTTGAGCACGACGGTCTGCAGGCGGATGTCGGCGATGATGGCTTGACCGCCGCCGAACGACAGCAGCGACAGCGGTGCGAACACCAGGACGATTTTCCACAACAGGCTAGTCATGCGGCCTCCGCAGCGCCAGCACGATGCTCAGTGGCGCCAGCACGCCCACCACGGGAATCATCGACCAGTGCAGGACGCCGACCGCGACGAAGGTGGCGATTCCGATCGCGATCGCGACAGGCTTGCGGTCGATCCTGAGCGCAGCCTTGGTGCCGGCCGCGAAGGTCGCGCCGATGCCGACGGTGGCGATGCCGATCAACATGAACTGCGTCAGCGGATACTGCGCTATATGCGCGTAGATCGCGGCGACCACCAGCACCACGCAGATCGCGGGCACCACCATGCCGAGGGTCGCTACCAGCGCGCCGATGCCGCCGCGCAGGCGCTGGCCGACATACAGGGCCAGGTTGACAGGATTGGCGCCCGGCAGGATCTGGGATACCGTCAGTCCGGCCAGGAACGCCTTCTCGTCGAGCCAGCCGCGCTCTTCGACCACCGCGCGGTACACCCAGGCCTGGGTGCCGCCGCCGAACGATGTCAGCCCGACCTGCAGGAAGCAGAAGAACAAGGCCTTGAGGGTGATTTGCGGGTCGGCCTGCTGGTTGGCCTGCACTAGCGCTGCAGGCTGTTCCGATGCGGCCGTATCGACTGATGAGTCCAAGATAGTCCAATCGAAATCACGTTGATCGGAGTCGTTCCATATAAAGGAACGTCATTCCTTATTTCGAGAGAGGGCAAAATAGCACTTCGCCCTGGCCCCGTCAATCCTCCCTGCCCGGCGCCGCGCGCCCGCGCGCGGTGAGCGCGCCGCCGACCAGCAGCAGCGCCGCGTTGGACCAGAACACCGGGGCGATACCGAACGAGCTGCCGAGGGAGCCGAACAGGATCGGCACGCTGATCTGGGTGAACTTGTTGACCGCCAGCCGGATGCCCAGGGCTTCGCCGATGCGACCGGGTGGCGAGTTGTTGTAGGTGAGGACGATCGACAGCGGCTGCCCGCATCCGAGGCCGAGCCCGAGCAGGAACGAGACCGCGCCCATGACCAGGGGCTGGTCGAACATGGGGAACAACAGGTAGGTCGCGCCGGCCATGAGCAGCGACCAGGTCAGCACCCGGGCTTCGCCATGGCGCCGGGCCAGCCATGGCATCCACAGGCGCACCACGAAGGCGGCGGCGGCCTGCATCCCGATCACCCAGCCGATGGTCGATGCCGACAGCCCCACCGCGCGGCCATAGATCGGCATGTAGAAGTTGAACAGGTCGATCGCGGTGATGATCAAGCCGCTCGTGATGAGGGTATTGCGCAGGGCGCGATCGGCCAGCAGTTCGCGCACGCCGCCGGCATCCGGATCCTGCTTGACGTGCACCACGCGCGGGATGAAATACGGATACAGCAGCAGCACCAACACCGGCACGGCCACGATGCCGGCCAGCGTGACCGAGCTCCAGGCATAGCCGGCGCGGTCGACCATGAAGCCGACCAGCACCGGACCGACCATGCCGGCCACCGAGGCGCCCAGGCTGAAGGTGCCGAAATTTCCGGTGCGGCCACCCTTGGTCTCGATCGACCCTACCAGGTTGTGGCACGAGACATGAAAGAAAATATTGCCCGCGCCAAGCACCAGGGCCGCCGCGAACAACGCCGCCAGCGCCGGCCAGGCGTACGGGATCAGCAGGCCGGCGGTCATTGCCAGCGAGCCGCACAGCATGGGCCAGCGCACGCCGATGCGGTCGGTCAGCCGTCCCGCATACACCGCCATCATCAGCGGGAACACCGCATAGGTCGAGATCAGGAACCCGATCGTCACGGGGTCGGCCTTCAGCTCGAGCGCAATGAGCGCGAACAGCATCCGGCTTCCCTTCAGGCCGATCTGGTTCAGCATCGAGATCAGGACGGTCAGGTACAGAGCCATTCGTTTTCCCACGCCAGGCCGAATCCAGGCCGAATCCGCACACGGCGCGGTTTCGGGGTTGACAGTGCACGGCATCCAGCCTTACCTTTGCAACTGTTCCTTTCAATGATACCGCATTCCGTATAAAGGAACACCCGCATTTTTCATAAAAAATAATTCTCGGAGACAGGCACTGCGACACCCAGCCGCCGCTGTATGCGCCGGCCTTGCCGCTGCCGGCAAAAAACCATGACAAGCTTCCATTCCCGTATCGCCCTGCGCGTGCTGTTGGCGAGCGCATCGTTCCTGGCGGCCGGCGCCGCCTGCGCCGACGCCTGGCCTTCGAAACAGGTGCGCCTGGTGGTGCCGTACGCGCCAGGCGGCACTTCGGACACTCTGGGCCGGGTCCTGGCCACCCACCTCACCGACAGCCTGAAGCAGACCGTCATCGTCGAGAACCGGGCCGGTGCCGGCGGCGTCACCGGCTCGGCCGCGGTGGCGAAAATGGCGCCGGACGGCTACACGCTGGTGATCTCGGGCATCGGATCGCATGCGATCGCGCCTTCGCTGTCGACCAGGCTGGCGTTCGACCCGATGCGCGACTTCACCCACATCGCCGTGCTGGGTGGCCCACCGAACGTGCTGGCGGTGCATCCTAGCGTGCCGGCCAGGAATCTGAAGGAATTCCTGGCCTATGCCAAGGCGCAGAAAGGGAACCTGAACTACGGCTCGCCGGGCAACGGCACCCAGGGCCACCTGTTCGCCGAAAATTTCATGCAGCTCACCGGCATCCGGATGGCGCATGTGCCCTACAAGGGCGCCAACCCGGCGGTGTCGGACCTGATGGCCGGGCATATCCAGGCCCTGTCGACCACCCTCAGCACGGCGGCGGGCCAGATCCGCGGCGGCAAGGCGCGCGCGCTGGCGGTGTCGGCGCAGGCGCGCGTGGCCGACTTCGCCGACGTGCCGACCTTCGCCGAGCTGGGTCATCCGGAGCTGGTCGCGACCACCTGGTTTGCGCTGTCCGGTCCGGCCGGCATGGACCGCGCCGTGGTGCAGCGCCTGAACACCGAGGTGCGGCGCATTCTGCAGTTGCCCGACGTGCGCAAGAAGCTGATGGCCGAGGGGATCGAACCGAACGATCTCGATCCGCAGCAAAGCACCGCCTATATCGCCGCCGAGATCAAGCGCTGGGCGCCGGTGGTGCGGGCCTCGGGCGCGGGCGTCGACTAGGATGACGGCGGCCGACCTGCCCCAGGCCCGCGTCGTCGGGCTGGCCGAACTGGCCACCGTGTTCCTGCGCATCGGCGCCACCGCGTTCGGCGGCATGTGGGCGGCGACGCAACAACTCGAGGCCGAACTGGTACACAAGCAGCGCTGGCTGGCACCGGAGGAACAGCAAGCGCTGATGGTGGCGGCCACCGTGATCCCGGCGCCCAAATTCCTCGCCTTCGCCGGCCTGGTCGGTTTCAGGTTGCGGGCGTGGCCGGGCAGCATGGTCGCCCTGCTCGCGCTGGTGACGCCGGGAGCGCTGTTCGTGCTGTTGGGGGCGATGCTGCTTAATCCGGCCACGCTGGGCGAGCCGCTGGTGCTGATCCGGCGCGCGGTGGGCATCGCGATCGTCGGCCTGCTGTTCGGGAACAGCTGGCATCAGCTCAGGAATGCCAGGCTGCGCGGCTGGCGCCAGGCTGCCGGGGTCGGGCTGACGCTGGCCGTCGCCGCAGCGGCCATGGCGGGCGTGCCGCTGCTGCTCGCCGCAATCGCCGGATTCGCCATCGGCGCGGTGGTATTGCGCCCGCCCGCGGCGGGCGGATCATGAGCGCGGACGGCGTGGGCGCGCTCGAGATCCTGGGCGTGGTGCTGGTGAGCTGCCTGTTTTCCCTCGGCGGCGGCAACGGGCCGCTGGCCGTCATCCAGGACCGCTGGGTCAGCAAGGGCTTGCTCGATCCGGCGCTATTCGCCTGGGCGATCGCGCTGGGCTACCTGAGCCCTGGCCCGAAAGCCTGTTTCGTGTCGGGCGTCGGTTATTTCCTGTACGGCGTTCCGGGCGCCGCCGCGGCCATTGCGGGATTGGTCCTGCCGACCTGGGTCGGCAGTGCCGGCGTGGCCTACGGCTACAGCAAGCTGGCGCCGCTGATCAAGGCGATCAGCCTGCCGGCCGGCTTCGTCATCGCCGGCATGATCGCGGCCGCGGCCTGGGGCATGGCCGGGCCGATGGCGCTCGGCACGGTTGAAATCGTGGCTGCCGGCATGGTGGCCGTGGCGGTTGCATGGCGCAATCTGGAGCCTGCGATCGTGGTGCTGGGGGCAGCGCTGGCCGGCCTGGCGTGGTCGCTGCTCGCCTGAACTCAGGCGCCGGTCCAGCGCATCCAGCCGCTGCATTCGAACGACAGCGCCGAGCCGGCACCAAAGCCGAGGAAGGTCCGGGCGCGCGGCGCCTCGACCGCTACCGCCGGTCCATCCTGCATCGGGGTCAGGCGTGGCGCGCGGGGCTGGACACTTGCCTGTTTGACAGGCGCGGTGTCAGGAAAAGCGGTGACGCCAGTGGCGTTGAAAGTCATCGTCGACATGCTGCACTCCAATCTGTTTATATTGCAGTGCAGTATAGCGACAGCAAAACTTCGAGTCCAATCAAGTTGCAGTATTTCCAGTATTCACGCTATGAATGGGACGTCGTTCCATTTTCAGGCGATTTTAGGATCGGCCGGCCGCCATGCAGGACTCGAAACCCTTCCTGAGCAGGTGTTCGTCGAGGTTGCGGCCAATGAACACCAGCCGGCTGTAGCGCGCCTCTCCGGGCTTCCACGCCTGTTGCAGGTCGCCCTCGAGCAGCATGTGGACCGACTGGAACACCAGGCGCCGGGGCTCGCCCGCGACATCGATGATGCCCTTGCCGCGCAGGATATCGGCCCCCTTGCTGTTGACCAGCGCATTGAGCCACATGCGGATACGTTCTCCGTCCAGCGGCACCTGGGAAGTGAGCGCAATACTGAGGATGCCGGCGTCATGCTCGTGGTCGTGCTTGTGCTCATGCGCATGGTCACAGTGTTCGTCATGCACATGCCCCGCCTCGCCATGTGCCGGCGCGAGAAAGTCGGGTTCGAGCGAAACGATGCGCTCGATGTCGAAGCCGCCCCGCCCCAGCACCTTGTCGAGCGCCACATCGGCGCGCCGTGCCCGGTGGATCGGCGCCAGCGGATTGAGTTTGCGCAGGCGGGCTTCGACGGCGTCGAGTTGCGCCGCCGTCGCCAGCTCGGTCTTGTTCAGCACGATCTGGTCGGCGAACGCCACCTGCTCGACCGCCTCACGGCTATCGTGCAGGCGCAGCAGGATATGGCGGGCATCGACGACGGTCGTCACCGAGTCGAGCACGGTCCGCTGTTGCAGGAAGGGATCCACGAAGAAAGTCTGCGCCACCGGGCCGGGATCGGCCAGGCCGGTGGTCTCGACGATGATGGCGTCGAAATCCGCCTTTTTCGACAGCAGGCCATGCAGGGTGCGGATCAGGTCCCCGCGCACCGTGCAGCAGATGCAGCCGTTGTTCATCTCGAACAGCTCTTCGTCCGAGTTCAGGATCAGGTCATTGTCGATCCCGACCTCGCCGAACTCGTTGACGATCACGGCGTAGCGCCGGCCGTGGTCTTCCTAGAGGATGCGGTTCAGGAGCGTGGTCTTGCCGGCGCCCAGGTAGCCGGTAAGTACGGTGACGGGAATGCGTTCGGCCA
>Ga0265780_10003824_pt1 | contig 19625 bp, 21 predicted proteins | sample P1T30metagenome_FD_192432 | JGI IMG/M metagenome (GOLD analysis project Ga0265780, IMG submission 192432) | Plant litter microbial communities from East Loma Ridge, Irvine, California - P1 T30 | ecosystem: Environmental > Terrestrial > Plant litter > Unclassified | place: USA: California...
AAATTGACAGCATGGATCGATGGTTACGATCAAATGTAGTGGGCGTGCTGTTTTCATTGAGACACGATACCTCACTCCTCGCACACATATTCTTTTTCTCTTGCATGCTATGATTGAGGTCTGAGGTCTTAGACATGTCATTTACTGATGTAGAAGTCAAGTGCGGTCTTCGCGCTGACATGATGTTTCGCCCGACGGCGAGGCAGACTGAATCACAGCCACGACTGCGCCGTTTAGGGCCTGAGTACATCTACATCTTCTCTCCCCTGTCCCACGATTATAAAGTCGGTCAGCCTTTATGTAGTCCAGTTCATTCATGTTTCCACCATATTTTCTCTTTGACTCTTTCAACGCCAAAAAACAGCGTCAACAGGAACTCCACACCCACATAAACCGCAATGTCATCCTTCCATCCAGACGCCATATCTGCAGTAAAATGGCAAAAGCAGACTGGCGAAGAGATCATCAAACATGCACAAGTACGCTAGTCCCCCTTCCCGGTCCACTCCATTCATCTCATTCGCGGTGCTGACGTTTCCAGGCTATCCACGGCGCGCAATACGACGTCGGCTACCAGTGGCAAGTTCTCACGAGCAAGAAAGACGACCGATAAATTTCGCATGCGGTCGTGTACGAGAAGCGTGACTCATTGAAGAAATGGACCGTCCTGAAGAGTGGATCCAAAGAGAAGACCGTGAATAAGGCGTTCGAAAGTTTACTCGAGGCGTCTATGGTGCAGCTTGGGAACCGGATGGATTAGATGTGTGTGTGTGGTGGATTGCTCAATCAGGTGCATTTCGCGCCGCAATGCAATGCGGAGTTGTTTCTGACGCGTCTCAGCACCAACTTCTCAGTATAAAAGATCACAATTCCTCCATCCCTTTACCTAATATCCAACTATGTCTTCATACCCGACACCGACGTCAAAAGCCAACCCCACTTCAACCCTGATATCCATCAAGTACCACAACCACCTTACTTCCCTCATCATCACCCGGGTTCAATTCCTGCATGGTAGCACTTATCCTCACAGCTTTATATGGAGCGTGATTACTAGCGTACGAGAACAGTTGTACACGGCACATACGGTTGTATACGAGAGAAGTGGGTGCGTGGCGGATGCCAAGATTTTAATGAGTGGTAGGAAAGAGAGACATGTGGAAGCAGCTATGGAGGCGCTCTTGGAGGGGCTGAGAGAGGAGGTTGGGGGAGAGATTGAGGAAGGAAATGTGGGTAGTTAGTGTGTGCGTGTTGGGGTAAAGTGAGACGGTGGAAAGTATCGATTCGATGACCGACAGCACGAGGAGTGGCAATTCATCTGCTTGTCACGTGCCTTGACTCAGCGCTGCCCTTGCTAGATTTTGATGTTCGGCTCGACATTCCTCGTTACACTGTTGTGATGACGACGCGACTATTCAGTGCACGACGTCATCAGAAAGTGTCGTAAATTGTAGAGTCGAAATAGTCCCGTCACAATAACCAAGACGACTTTCGCGATCGAGACCATCAGGGAGTCCATCACAGTATGGTATCCCGATTTTTGTCCATAGTTGGGTGGGTCGCGTGAAAGTAAGGGAGCCGCGCGCGCATACTTCTCGCATGGAACGCACTCTTGTGCCCGACTCCCTCCGCGGAAAGGAGACCTATAAACCGTTCTTCCACCGTGTTTCATTCGCGTTCTTTACCTCTTTACAGGCTTCTTTTGCTGTTATACTCTTTTCACTCATTATTGTCCCACGATTCACTCTTTTACTGCTAACTTGATAGATGCAACTTTCAACTTCACCGCGCAACGCCAAGATGCGTAGTCCAGTCCTTCCCATCCTCGCGACGACCGCCTTGCTGGGCGTCGCTTCAGCTCGTATTCTGCCCCGTATCCCCAGCCTACCCGCTATATTCGGCCGCTCCCCTGTCCCCGCGGTGTCGGTCGAGCTTGTCAAACGCCAGTCCACAGGTACTCTCCCGGGAGGATGGATCGACCGTGAATGTTACACCTACTATCACCCCGGTGGACATTACCATCCAGCAAGCGCCAATATTCCCATGTCCGCCGAGTTCTGTGTCGACTACTGTCGTACGCCCAACGCTCCGCCGCCGTTTCCCTACGTTGCCCTGGGGACAAAACGCGATCTCGAGTGGTCCTCGGACCTCAAGGAGCGATCGAGTCTCGGGAAGCGAAAGTATGATGGAGCATCAAAGTATGCGCTTACGCAAAATGGACAACAGTGCGGTATGTAGTCGGCAACTCATTGTGATATATGAGTGAACTAATTTGATCGAGATAGTTTGTGCCGACACGCTTGGCACCGGTGAAAGTACCATGTTTCCTGTTCCTGCTTCGAACTGTAACATACCCTGCACCGGAAACGCCACTCAGACTTGTGGTGGACAGTACAACTTTGCCAATGTGTACGAGGCTCCTGGAGCCGCACCAGCTTCGTCCACGGCAGTGGTTGCGCCTTCAAGCTCAAGCACGCCAGTCGTGCCGCCATCAAGCTCTGTAAGTCCTCTCGATTATGATATGTCTGCGTGTGTCGGCTCAAGCTTTGTAATCTCTTTCCTTGGTTCGGGGTTGGTGTGTGACTGCGGAAAAAATGGGGTGGATAGGAGGTTGGGACGGAGGGAGGAAAAACTGGCAGGCAGGATCGGAAGTGAGTTTGCTGGTAGGACACAGAACTCAATGCCTATACCATTTACTACACCACCTGTTATACCCTTGATTACGACCACACAGCAGGATACTACCAGTCTACAAGTCCATACTTCTGAGTTGGAAGGCGTTAGCAAAGAATCATCACCATGGCTTAGGAACCTGCGATCCGTTTCGCCATCTATGCACTCGGACGCTGCAACGCTGTCTAGTGTGACATGCGCGGACCGCTAGTTCCATCATCGCGTGAGCTTTTCGTTCTAACGTTGCATCCCAGCGAACGTCTCATATCTCCCTTTCCGTCATGCCTACCAACTTTTCATCACGAGCGTACTCCAACAAGGGTAGCCCTATATTCAATAACATCTCTCTTGCAATCTCGCAATACTCTCAGCTCGACTTGGCGAGTGGGCGTGCTGAGAGAGAATGACCTCGAGACTCATGGGTTGGAGGAGTTATGAACACACAGAGGTCCTCACTTACTTTTACGAAGTCGACATAGAATGCCTTCACAACTCGAAAATCTCCATTCGGATACCAGTTTACAAAGTTCTAAGTCATAAGGCGCTCCGCACCATAGAGTTGTACACCGCGCACATGCTTGTGACCGACGCTGGGGCCAGGACGGTGTTGGTGCGTGCTGGAGAAGAGTAAGAACGTAGACAAGGCGCTGTAGGAATAAATACAGGGGTCGAGGAAGGCGTTGAGGAGGCCAGAGTGGGGAAACATGGAGTCGAGTGGAGTGGTCATGATGGAGTCGATAAGAAAAGAACCAAGATGACGATATTTGTCGTCACTGAGTTAAGAGAGAGAGAGAGAGCGATTCGTGAGTCGTGATCATGATCGGATTGCGCTCTACGGCATGTTCATATCTACCAGTAAAAGTTCGCTCCTCTCAAGAACGCAACCGCATGAGGCGCGCGAAAGCAAGCCCGCTACTCCTTCGTACTATGCGTGAAGCATTCGTACTGAGGCGTGGTAGAGTTGTCGAGCGCATCACCAATAGCGGCATCCAAGATGGTTGTCTTGATCTACAGCTTCTGCATGGCCGCGATGTCGGTGGACTGAACGTGGTCCTCGTCCTCCTCGATCTTGGCCTGGAGCTCGTCCAGCGAGACCTTGTCGTCCTCAATGACAACGTTGAGCTGGAGCTTTTTGATGCCGAAGCCGACAGCGATGAACTGAGAGCCACCCCACACGAGACCGTCTTGCTCGATGGCAAGGACGTTCTTCTTGAGCTGCTCCATGTCCGTCTCGTCGTCTGGTGACTTGTTAGCATCGACCTCTCAACATCAGAGGTTGCATGCACGTACCCCATGGCTTTACGTCGAGGGTGACAATGGACTTGGCGGCCGGCTTGCTCTTGCCGGCCTTCTTCTTGTTGTACTCGGCCAGGCGTTCAGCCTTGAGCTTCTCTGCCTCCTCGTCGACCTCGTCGTCGTCGCTGCCAAACAGGTCGACGTCATCGTCATCCTCCTCCTCTGCCTTCTCAGGCGCCTTGGCGGGGTTGACAGTGAGGGTGGAGGACTCGGGGCCGTAGGCGGTGAAGTCCTTGGTAGGGTCGCCGGGCAGGGTGTCGAACTCGCCCTCGAAGGTGAGGAGGTGGTTGTACCAGCGCCATGCGTATGGATACTTCTCTGGTGCGGGGATCTGCTTGATCTGCTGGAAGACCTTGACGTCGGCCTGTGATGGGGAGTAGCTGCACTTCAGTTAGCTGGTGGGTCTCGGTCGTTATTCGAGAGTAGCAGCAGGAAGAAGGAATGGATCAGAGTTGCGACAAGCGCTTGGTTTTGATATCAGATAGCGGGGTCTTAAGCCGCCTCATTAACACGGACCAAATATTCTCATCATAGAAGGGAGCAAAACGCGCAAAAGAGACGTGTTTGGATGGTGGGGCAGCGACTTACCCAACAATGTAGCTGCGAGTCTTGACCCAGTTGTTCAGGAGGGTGAGACCAGCGTCAGAGAGGAGATCAGTGAAACCCATGTTTGCGAATGGATTGAATGTGTGTGTTTTGTGGAGAGAACAACAGATGTGGTGAGGACGGAGTTGTGGTGGGTGACTGGGGGAGGAAGTTTTTGAGGCCGCCGCAAATTGCTGCTAGTGGCTTGCGCGCCAAGGCCAAACGCTAGTCGCGCCTGACACTTTGCATTGGGCAGCGCGCGGTTCGATGCACCCCACACGAACGCGTCCTCGTTTGGCGATTTGTTTGACTTGGATAGCCTCCTCGACACTGGCACTGACTAGATAGTCTCCTAGGAATCACTCGTTCTAGAGGGCGAAGGTTGTGTAGCTGGACTGTGCGTCTTGAATGTAGGTCCCGCCGTAGAAAGAGATCGAATGACCGCGCAGCTTCGTCAGTGCACGCCATCCACCTCGATATAATCATGCCCTGTGCATCTCATAGACAGTGATGCACGATCGTACGCACACCAAAACACCACGATGCTGACCAGTAGGGCCCGAGTCGCCGCAAGGCGCATCACACTGTCAACACCACGTCAGCTACCTGTCCGTTCTGCGCCGCTATGCCTTCGTACCGCACTCGTTCCAAGCCGACCACAAAACTGCATACGATCAGCTGTGGCCATAAGAGGATATGCAAATGGACGTGCACATCCGCCAGGAGGAACCCACAGGATGGACATGGGTGGTGGCGAAGAAGAGAAGCCTGCGCTGGAACAGTACGGCGTCGACCTGACCCAGCGAGCTCGAGACGGAAAATTAGACCCAGTGATCGGCCGTGACAGCGAAGTCCAGCGCACCATCCAAATCCTCTCGCGTCGAACAAAGAACAATCCGGTGCTGATTGGCAAAGCTGGCACCGGGAAAACAGCGATTCTTGAAGGTCTTGCTCAGCGCATAGTACGGGGCGACGTACCCGAGTCGATAAAGGACAAGCGCGTCATATCTTTGGATCTTGGATCGCTGATAGCAGGTGCCAAGTTCCGCGGCGACTTCGAGGAGCGGTTGAAGAAGGTTTTAAAGGAGGTCGAGGACGCAAAGAAGGGCGTCATCCTGTTTGTGGACGAGCTGCACATACTCCTGGGGTTGGGAAAGGCAGAGGGCTCGATCGATGCCAGTAATCTGCTCAAGCCAGCGCTCAGTCGCGGCGAACTGCAGCTCTGTGGCGCCACCACACTCAACGAGTACCGTCAGATCGAGAAGGATGCAGCACTTGCGCGACGTTTCCAGCCCATCGTAGTCGACGAGCCCTCCGTTCAAGATACCATCTCCATCCTCCGTGGCATCAAGGAACGATACGAAGTCCACCACGGTGTGCGCATCACCGACAACGCCCTCGTAGCCGCCGCCTCGTACAGCAACCGCTACATCACCGACCGCTTCCTGCCCGACAAAGCCATCGACCTGGTCGACGAAGCAGCTTCAGCCTTGCGACTGCAGCAGGAAAGCAAGCCCGATGCGATACAAGAGTTTGACCGGCAGATCATGACGATCCAAATTGAGCTCGAGTCCCTACGAAAAGAGACCGACATCGCGAGCAAAGAGCGTCGCGAGCGTCTCCAGGATACTTTAAGGCAGAAACAGGACGAGGTCAAGGTCCTCACTGAAAAGTGGGAGGCGGAGCGCAAGGAGCTCGAGGAGATCAAGAACGCGCAAGAGAACCTTGAGCGCGCGAAGATGGAGCTCGAGATTGCGCGTAGGGAGGGCAACTTCGCAAAGGCAGGCGAGCTGCAGTACAGTCGCATACCCGAGCTCGAATCGAAGCTGCCTAGCGAAGATGGCACTCCCTCAGCTGGCACACGTCCAGACTCCCTACTCCACGATTCCGTCACAGCCGACGACATTGCCTCCGTCGTATCTCGCACGACCGGCATACCCTTATCGAAGCTGAACTCTGGCGAAAGCGAGAAACTGATCCACATGGAAGACATGCTGCGCCAATATGTCAAAGGCCAGGACGAGGCCCTCACCTCTGTCGCAAACGCCATTCGCCTCCAACGAGCCGGCCTCTCAGGTGAACACCGCCCTATCGCTTCGTTCATGATGCTCGGTCCTACCGGTGTTGGAAAGACAGAGGTGTGCAAGCGCTTAGCAGAATATCTTTTCAGCACTCCACAAGCCGTCATACGCTTCGATATGAGCGAATTCAGTGAGAAACATACCGTGTCACGCCTTATCGGCGCACCGCCTGGATATGTCGGTTACGACGAGGCTGGAGCATTGACAGAAGCCGTGCGTCGCAAGCCATACGCCGTTCTCCTCTTCGACGAGTGGGAAAAAGCACACAAGGACATCTCCACCCTCCTCCTACAAGTCCTAGACGAAGGCTTCCTGACCGACTCGCAAGGCCACAAGGTTGATTTCAGAAACACCATCATCGTGATGACTTCCAACCTCGGCGCAGATATTATCGTTGGCGACGACTTCTCGGAGGCGGCGGACAAGGACTCATCCGAGATTTCGCCGGCCGTGCGCAGCGCGGTCATGGACGTGGTGTCCGCTACATACCCACCCGAGTTTCTCAATCGGCTGGATGAGTTCATCGTGTTTCGCCGCTTGTCGCGCGAGGCACTACGCGACATTGTCGACATCAGATTGAAAGAGTTGCAGGCGAGACTAGATGATCGCCGCATTGTGCTGGATTGTCCCAACGACGCGAAGCAGTGGCTTTGCGACAAGGGCTATGATCCACGGTTCGGTGCTAGGCCGCTCAATCGCCTCATTGCGAAGGAGATTGGAAACGGACTGGCTGACACGATCATCCGGGGCGAGATCAAGGGTGGTGATGTTGCGAGAGTGAGGGTCAAGGAGGATGAGAGTGGATTGAGTGTTGGTGCTGCCGAGGGCAAGGCGTAGACATTTTTGGGACGATGAACGATGTCATGACTGCAGGATAGGCGCGGCGAGCGTGGAATGTTGTACGATATTGGTGGATGGACTGTGTGAGTTAGCTTCGCTCCGCTCTGAGATACCTCTGTAACGTGCATACTTCACTCACAAAAATAGATGGTTTCCGCTTCATCGGTATGGGATGAAGGTGTCTGTGCCTCTGCTGATGTGTTTTTTGCCCTTGTATCTCATCTAGGTTTTTCCCCAAGTTTTGCTGCTGCAATCACTGTGTAAATAGCGGAGTGGTCTTGTGTTCGATGCTGGCTGCATTGGCGATGCGCTGTTCTGGTAGGCACGCGTCCGACGCGCGCTGAATCGCTCCTTCCTCCACCGACTTCTGCGCTCACCAACACCACTTCTGACATCCCACCTCTCACCAACATCACCTCCCCAGCCCAGCATGGCACACGGCCGCAAAGCACCCCTCAAGGTGCCTTCCCGACACAAATCGAGTGGCCGCAGTGTTACTCAAGGACGCAGCAATACCACCCGAAGCGTAGCCTCAGCACGCAGCACCACCAGCCGTCGCACTTCGGGCGGATCCATGAGTTCCCGTCGCTCTCGAACTACTGCACCACCTGCGAGGCCTTCGCAGCCTCAATCACGTGCGAACGCGTCCGGTCAGCCTGATTTCCTCGACAACAGCAATTCTACGCGTGCACCTTCCGAGAGCGTTGCACGAGATAAACAAGATGACACGCTGAACGAAATCGTTATGGCGGTCGATCTTTCGCCGGGAGGGGCGGTTGGGTGCTGTTACTATGTTGCGCGGGAGGAGAAGATGTTCTTCATGGAAGACATTCAGATGGCGGACGTTGATGTTGTGGACGCCCTGCGCACGTTCATCGACCCGACAGTAATCCTTGTGTCCACCAAGATTGATGACACAATCATCGATCGATTTGATCCTGAAGCAGAGAATGGCGGGTCACTGAGTGGCGGCAACGACCAGTTCCGCCTACCTTTCATCTTGGAGGTTCGACCTCCCAGTGAGCTCTACTATGACGCGGCCAAGACCAAACTTGTGAACTTGCGCCTAGGGGAGGAGAACGGTACTCGAGTCAGCTTCAACATTCCAGGAGAACTTGCCGCAGGTAATCACATCGATGACGATAACGTCGCTGGTCAACAAGGACAGCTGCTTCGTCTGGCGGGCTGGATCGATGTCGAGAGCCGCGTCACAGTGAGTTCTACCAGTTAAGCCGACCTTCCAGACACTGACCCTGCGCCAGGTCGGCTGCGCTGGAGCACTCATCTCGTACCTGCAGCGACGACGTGCTGCTGCGTACCTCCCAGGAGACCAAAATGCTCACGAGATGTTTCGTGTTTCGACCCTTGAAATGTTTACCTTGCGCGAGACAATGTTCGTCAACGCGGACACTCTTCACTCGCTCCAAATTCTGGGCGCAGAGTCACATCCGAGCTCGCACAATCGGGGTCCCACCAAAGCCAATTCTGGTGCGAAGGAAGGACTTTCCGTGTACGGCTTGTTTCATCATCTTGCCCGCACACCACAAGGCCGATTCCTGCTCCGTCAACACTTTCTTCGGCCCAGTCTGAACCTCGATGTCATCAACGAACGCCATGATACTATCGCAACGTTACTCCGTCCTGAGAATGAGCCAGCACTTGATTCACTGATAAACACCATGAAGAATGTTGGAAACATGCGGGTCATGATGATCAATCTAAGGAAGGGCATCGGTGGCTCCGCCAAGGGTAAAGGCGGCTTTTCAAAGAGTGTCTGGTCTTCCATCAGAGGAGTAAGTCTCCGAAGCTCAGCTAAACTCCTCAATCTGCTTACCTCAGTCATTTTCAAGTTCTCTTTTCACTGTCTAAAGATCAAAGACGCTCTACAAGATGTTTTGGGGGGCGACAACCTGGCAATACGAAACAAGGCATGTATCCCCAAAGTTGACTTATTATCACCATCTCATACGCGTAGATCTTCAACAAGTTTGAAGGCTTCCATCTGGCACAAGTCGGCAGAAAGATCAGTGAGACTGTAGACCTGGAGAAGTCAGCCGAGGAGGGTCGGACCGTGATACTCCCTGAGGTCGATGAAGAGCTGGACCAGCTGAAGAGAACCTTGGATGGCTTGGATCATCTTCTAAATGAAGTAGCAGCAAAGCTGTCTGAGACAATGCCCTCAAATCTGCGAGCGTCGCTCAACGTCATCTACTTCCCTCAGATCGGCTTCCTCGTTACAGTCCCGGTCGATCCTGATACCGGAGACGCAGTGTATGCTGGCAGCTTCGACAACGCTTGGGAGCAAATGTTCACCACTGAGTTGCGTAATGCCCCACAAATCTTACAAAGAGAGGAACTGACTCCTCTGTAGCGTACAAGTCTACTTCAAGACCAGCGAGATGCGCGAGATGGACGATCACTTCGGCGACGTGTATGGCATTATCTCCGACCGCGAGATTGAGATAAGTCACGAGTTGGCGCAATACGTGCTCCAGTACGAGGAACTTCTGACGACTTGCTCCGATGTGTGCGGTGAGCTCGATAGGTGTGTGTTGGCTTGTTTGAGGTGAGACGAGCTAATCAATCGTCAGTCTTCTGGCTTTGGCTCAAGGAGCACGGTTGTACAAGTTATGCCGGCCCCGAGTGACGCTGGACAATATCATTCGCATCAAGGGAGGCCGGTACGGATACTTCTGAGCACAATACTCAGCCGCCGCTAACGTGCTCCAGACATATTCTGCAAGAGCTTACAGTGTCTTCATTCGTCCCAAACAACACTTATCTCGTAGGTGGGCCGGGCGACGACGGCTCGTTTGAGGATACTGAGTTTGATCGCACCACTGCTGGCCTCGTTCAACCCAGCTCGTCCACCCGTAATACTTGCGCCCATAAAGACAGTCCCAGTATGCTCGTATTGACGGGCCCGAACTACTCCGGCAAGAGTGTGTATCTGAAGCAGGTAGCATTGATCGTCTTCATGGCGCATGTCGGCAGTTTCGTTCCGGCCGAAAGCGCGAGGATCGGACTAACAGACAAGATCCTATCGAGGGTCACCACTCGTGAGACAGTCTCCCGGGTGCAGAGCACTTTTATGCTAGACTTGCAACAGATCTCTCTCGCATTGAGTTTGGCCACACGGAGAAGCCTACTCATCATAGATGAGTTCGGAAAGGGCACGGAAGCGAGTGATGGAGCCGGGATGGCGTGCGCAGTTATGGAACATCTCTTGAGCCTGGGATCAGAGAGGCCAAAGGTCATAGGCGCAACTCACTTCCACGGTAAGACCCTAGTCACCGTGCATGCCTGGGCTAGCACTGACACGTAATAGAGATCTTTGAGATGGGTCTTCTCAAGTCAAGGCCTTCGCTTGCATTCGGTCATATGGAGGTCCGTATTGATACCGATGCTTCAGAGGTCAGCGATCAGATTACCTATCTGTACAAGTGAGTCGGTCCGAATTTTTGGATTGACGCCTTGCTGACTGGGCTAAGCTTTCGCGATGGGAGAAGTACGTCTAGCTTTGGTGCTTGGTGAGTGACTGAACGCGGAAGAACGTGCCGATGCTGATAATTACAGTTGCGCCGCCATGAATGGAGTGCCAGCCGAGATTGTCCAACGGGCGGAGAACCTGATACTTCTCAGCATGAGAGGAGAAGACCTGGTGGCTGCATGCTGCCAGATGCCAGAAGATGAGGCTGCCGAACTAGAGGAAGCCGTGAGTACAACCATACATGTTCCTGTTCGGTTTCTAACTTGTTCATAGGAGCAGATCGCTCGAGACTTCTTGGAGGCGGACGTGTACCGGGATCCAACCAAGACACTGGCAGATATCTTGACCATCTCGACCACGTCAGCTTCGCGATCATAGGCAACTGACTATGCGCTTCGAGTCTGCATGGACCTATGCTCGTCATTCCCCAAATCATTGGATGGTCTTTCCACTCATGTCGCGCGGCATTCAGATAACAAGTAGCGCTTGTGGTGACGAAGCTGACTCCTAGCTCATGCGACGATATTTTCGACTCCTGTAAAGGCTCTCAATGCATGAGTTAGTAAGACGGCACACTTCTACAAGAGCTATTGGGCACATGTGGCAGCGCAAGCAAATTCAACTTCACGTCCCATCGAGGCATAGTTTCCATGATCGTATGCTTTATAGAATGATGCAGCTCATCGGCGATCTTGAAGTATAGTTGGGCCGCGTTAAAGGCAAAGCACTGAGCAGTCGGCCTCAGAAATGGTAAGCATCGTGAATCGTCACACTGATGATCAGCCAGTGCTCATGAGTGGCATATCATGCAGATCAGGATAACCTTGCGGCAAGTGGAGCGCATGATCTTCCTGCTTGTATATATTATGCATGAGGCTTTACGGATCGTAGCCACATTCGGCCATTATTCACCCACTCGAGGTCATCTCGGACGTACACCATACTCGAAAACCGGTAACGAAACCGTACTCACAGGTCATTCCCTCGGTGCATCTTCCTCCTCTTGGTGAGGTATCCAGATCCACATCTAGTCCATTGACGAGGATTGGCCAGTCGTAGTAGAACGGCCTGCCTAATGTGAGATCCCGAACTGTGACGCCAATGGTTTGAGCGATCACTTATCGACACCCGGTACTACAAGCTGCTGTTCAACCGGGACGGAAAGACGGAAATATAGGTCGGCACCCCGCTCTTGCTCGAGGTGTCAGAAGCTCTTTTCAGACTCACCTTCCACGAACATCACAATCTTCAACATCCACCACGCCTGTGTCCACCTCCAAGTTCTTGAAACACTCACTTTGAACTACCATGCCAACAGCTGGACGCTTCGCAGCCAGTGGAGGTGTTCTCAAACGCTGCAGCCTCGGTTGATCTCAATTGGGCTCTTCGGTCTCCGGCACTGAGTTGCACCTGCAACCTGCCACAACGATCCATGGAACGATATGTCGAGGGAGACTTACAGTACTCATCGCCACCTTTCAACATGCGAAGTGCGCAAGCCCTTCAGACTGTCTGTGGATGAAACCAGGACTCTCCATACCAACAACGATGTGGCACCTATCATGATTCCTCACCAGCTCAGGTGGATCCAGACGCTCTACAATGAAAGTAAGACTTCCCAATCTTTCAGGAATCTCGTAATCCAACATCTCATTGCCACCTGCGCCTCTGAACCCTTTCCTCTTTGCGTTGGGACTTCATAATCGAGCGAGCCAAGAACTGCACCTTCGGAAAGCGAAGGTTTTTTGTTGTTCGCTTAAGGAAGAGTGCAACTTCCAGATAGCTATGAATACCAACTGGCGCCCGGTACGAACGGTTGTTTCAGCCTCCCGCAGCGTGGTGGCGGGTGCTGCACTGAGGCACGATCGAAGACTCAATCATCGGTTAAGGCTGAAGAGCTCTCCGTGACAGAAGGCGGGCCTTGCGCTGAGGGGCGCCGCACGCAACAGTGCCCTTCACTGGATGGTCGTTGCGAAGTCCAGACCGTCGGTGTACCTGTGCTGACGCAGTCAGGGAAAATTCTGAAGTTTTGGTATATGACGAAAGAGCAATGTCTCTCGGCAGACAGCATAGCATCACGAACAGCACATAGTGTCTGTGAATGCGGTGGGTGATGTTGCAAGGATCGCCAGAGCCGATCCCAACGGCAGACACTCGGACCACTCGATCCTCGTCGCGCCACATTGCGTTTTTCGCAACTACCACGGTCACTCATTGCTTGTCTTTCACAGCATCGTCGCTGCGCTATGCTTGAGGCACGGCGTGGGAAAGGGAAAGAGACTAGGATCATGTGTTAAGCGCCTTCACAGATCGGTCGTCGAGTTCTTATTGGCTAGCGATGTCCAACCCTGTTGTCGCTCGGACTCCGAAAAACAGCTACCTCGCCTTGTCACCAGCGTCAACGTCATCGAACATCTGCTTCGTGGCGCCACTTCACGCTGAGTATTTTCAGTCAATTGATGAAGTGGGTCAGATTAAGTATGAGCAGGTGTTGGTTCAGGCTCAGGTTGACCAATGTTCGCCCTCGTCAACATTGACCTGCACTACCACCTAGCAGGTCACGGAAGAACTGAAAGGATCCATATTCAGGAGCATGCTCGCTTGCGGTAGCTTCCTAACAACTACTGCTTTCCTATGCGCACAGGGAGCTTACGCGAGAGCATCGCCAAGATCCTGCTATTGTGGCATACTGCGTCTCTTGCTCAGCATCAGCAACCGAGAAACATCGTTGACCAGGCGTAGATACACCAGTATATTGCGCATAAAAACACGTGCTGAGCTCACACGCGGCATCCGAACTACCACATGCACGAAGCTGCACGAAGCATTGTGGCTGTTAGTTGGTTCGGCGCTTGAGGGTCGATGTAACCTTCCCAATACTATCAGAGCTATACACGGAACGCACATTTACCGACGCTGTGGGAACAACTATTACACACGCGCAACAGCTCGTAAACGTTGTTCGACCGGTAGGAGATCCAAGCCTGCGTCGTTATCGCATGTCTCAGAATGACATTCATCACGTTATACCCGTGATCTGAGGTCAATCATGTCGAGCAGCGCGCGAGCCGCTGATCCAAGTGCAGCCACATGCATTGACACGCAAAAGGAAGATCTTCTAGTTGTCGACACGACCACTGCAGTTGGTGGTCCCAGCGTATCGTCATCTGTACCCCAGTGAAAACTCCCACGTTTTTCCATCTCCCCAGAGAGCAACCTTGGCTCTCACGACTTGGTATGATAAGATCAAACCTCAACCCAAATCCAACTCATCCAAGGGTTCGGTTACCAGACGAAGCATCGGCGCGCTCCTATCCTAGTCGCCTTGGGTACCCACGCCTATTGTCGCTACTGCCGACATGTTTGTCACAGGCTTCACCAGCTCTATCGCGAAAGGCAGAGATATGACGCAATATACTACCACCTCACATGCACCATTTGTTGTTTCGAATCGCACTCGAGGCCAGCAACCGCGTAAACTTGCTCAAAAGGCTGGTACGATTATTCAAGGGCAGAAAGCCGTCTAAGTACTGTAGGGCGAAGTAAGAATATCCCTAGCCTTTCAAATGCGACTTGCATACGGCGTACATCAATGGTAGGATTCTAGCCGACGAAGCACGAGCGCTGTCGGTCTGGAAGTCGATACAGGGCCAGTGTTTCAAGATTAGACACATTGGGGCGAATGAACAATCTAGCCGTTGAGGAAAGGCTGATACTTGGGGCCTGATTACAACAACTCGCTACAATGACCTTGCTCACACACCTTCTGTGGATGTGGCGACGGCGGCGGCGGCGAAGCTCACACCGAACATTTGGTGAGGCTTTCGCGGTCTTCAGCAATTGCAGCGCCCTCCTCGGTGACACATTGCTTGTCTTAATTTCTTGTCATGAATGGGCAATGCAAGTATTTTGAGTTGATACAGATGGAACAGGAAATGGCGACGGCCAAGCTTTGTGTACTCTAGAGGTAAGGCGGACTACATGGGTGCCCGTGCGGTGGGGGAGCGGCGCATCTGTGTCCGAATCAGGACACCTCCGCCTTACGAGGTATGTCCAGCCACCATTTCAGACTCGACACCAACAGATCCGCGATTATCTGCGACACGAAGTACACTCCGTGCGCTACATGAATACGTTTTCGACGAACTCATGGCTCTTGGTGCCGAGCGCCGAGCGTGCAGGTGAAGCCTCGCCATTCTCGGGTCGGTCAGCCTCGTGCCCCTCATCCAATGAGGCTGAGCACAGGTACCATGTAATGCAAGGCTATGAGTTTGTTTCTATTTTGCGACTCTGGTGTGTCACAATCTGAGATCAACGATGAACGCTGAGCGCAATGTACTTCGGCAGAAGAGTTGCAAGGAATTGACGTGCAGAGAGAAGACATTCGGCTCCGACTCCAGCGACTGGACGACGGTAGGTACCAGCACGTGGCGCCCATTTTTCTCCGTCTTTATTGAGCGCACAGATTCCAAAGCCATTGGACTGCTCAATAATCGTAGATACCACCAATTGGGAATCCAAAGACTCTCACTACGATAGAAAGTGTTTGTAGATCGTCCGCTGACTTGGCGGTGTATGTCGCACATGGCTTTTACTATGGGAGCACCAACACCACCCCGACATGTCATCGAGCAGCCCAAACGCCAGTTTCAGGACTTTCGCCACCGATGTCACGAGCTACAAGCCTGAGGCTTACGGATCTTGTGCCAAACGGCCCTTCGTACCAACGTACTGTTTATTCTTGTGCTACGTACCAAATCTGAAAGTGGTAAGTCAGCACTAGGGTATCTAGTACACATGTTGGACCACTGAGAGCTGTCTGATCAACATGGTCCGCAGCTTCTGACATACTGATTGGGTCTTTCATTGATGTGAGCGAACGCACTCGCAAGACCACTGGAGGACCGTACCAGAATATCGGTGTCAGTCATCCTGCCTCGTGGAAGCAATCTATTCAACGCGCCCGGCTATTCTTTGCTCTACGCAGCCTCTACAGAGCTCACTGAGCCCCATTGCTACCTTCAATCGGCACGGTCCGCTGTGCTTAGTGATTTTCCACACCGGTTACTGCGACTATTCGATTGGATCTACATTGTCGCAAGCGCCCAAATCTCGCACGATGCTACATAATAGCGGGAAATGCCACAGATTCTACGCTGTACCAAGTTAGCTAAAGCTTAGTCGTTAGTGGGATGAGAATGCACTCACACTCGACTTGCAGACACCAAGTCTACGCTAGTCTGAGAGTGGTTGCGACTTGGGTAAGCTTCAGCCCCAGCCTAACCTAGCCCGCCCGCTTTCGCTCCACCCACCCTGACCCCTGGTTCTGTCTAGCGTCAGCGCTGCCTACCCTGCCACCACCCTGCACCGGCGAACGTAGCCTGCGTGCTGCAGGCCAAATCCTTCAGCTCTCGATCGTTACCTCTTCCGTCTTAGCTATCATGGTGGCTGTTGGTCCATCGTTCATTCCTATATAACATAGTCTTCTGCAAACCACATCCAGTCATTATCCCAAGATCACGATCAAGTATACACAATGTTTCATGCTCTTCCTCAAACCTTTGCTCACTCATCTCCATCGCCGCCAAGGCATACTGTTACGGAGAAACGAATCATGACTACTGGACCCAACGGAGAGCAGAAGCCTCGCAAGATGCGAGCTTCTTGCGACGCATGTTCGCGTGCTAAAGTAAAAGCCTTTTGCCAACCTCCAGAACGAATGGAGCTAACTAGATGACAGGTGAAGTGCGACAAAGTGAGACCGACATGTCACCGTTGTAGTAACATGGGCATTTGCTGCAACTACTCCCCATCTATGAGGTACGGAGCTTGCTATGAGCACTTGGATGTTGTCGAGCTGACCGCATGGCAGACTAGGCAAGCCACGCAAAAACAGAAATCCAGATGGCTCTATCATGCGAGATGTTTCACCAGCGAGCTCTTGCGGACCCATGGCACCTAGGCCAGATATGATTCCTCGAACTACAGTCAACTACCACTCTGAGAGCTCCCCAGAGCCAACGGATCCCTTCTTCTTCGGGCCAGCAACTCCAGAGTATCACTACCAAGACCATTTTATGCCTACCAGCAGCTACGAGGGCAGCCATTCCCCGGCATCGTACTCGGATGCTGGTTCAATCCACAACGGGTGGGCTTCGAATGAGGACCAGATGATGTTTGGTAGCCCAGCAGATCTTTTCACACCCATCCCACAATACCCTACGGCACCTCCATCCTTTGTAGGGCACCACTCAAGAAATACCAGCCTGCAGAGTGCGCCTGATATGTTCACTCCTATGAGCAACCCAATGAGTACTCCTCCACTCACCAGCCAGTCCTTCTTCTCTGCTTCCGAGCCATTGTTTGCTTCTAGCAAGCTGATGTCTTCGCCTCCGCCAATGATGGCTGCACCTCTTCCTACTCCGCCGGTGTCAGCGACTGCCCAAAGCCATGACTGCACGCAATTTGCTTTCCAGACTCTCAACAGCTTATACGCACCACCGACCTCTCCACCATCTGCCGGTGACTTTACTGGAAGCTCAGATGGCCTCCCGACTTTGGATACTGTCCTTTCCACCAACAAGTCCGCGGTCGATAAGCTTTACGTTCTACTCGGCTGCCCTTGCTCTACCAACCCCCATTTCTCCACGACCATCGCATTCACAATCACGAAAATTCTTTCATGGTATCAAGCCATCGCTGGCGTCAATGACCCAGAAGACTCACCCATCAACACGAAGATGGAAGCGTTCACCCACTCGCCCCTTGCATTGGGTGAATTCAGACTTCAAGTTGAAGACGAAGACACTTTCCGCACGCAGCTGATTCTTGGAGAGCTACGCAAAGTGGAAAAGCTCATCGACAAGTTTTCTGAGCGCTATTGCAAGTCTACCAACTCAGCCGAGACAGGTATCGAGGGTGGAGTCTACGGTGCTCTGGAACAGCTGCTTCGCACTCGTGTACGCGATACCTTCAAAGTCACCATGCGTACCGCGCCCGAGGACATCAAGCGTCAAGTCGCATCGCGCTCGCAAACTCGGACGCGCTTCAACACTTTGTAATTACCGCACCTGCATGTTTTGCGCATACCCATCCTTGTCTATTCTTATAAAACGTTCAGTGGTTTCTCCTCATACCACTTCCATGTCCCAACCATCATCCATGTCATCGTTTGCGCATTGGATTTCCACATCGTTCGGTCATCCTAGCAAGTGTAGAATGCTTGCCACAGATGCAAGCCTTGTATCAAGTATAGTAACCACTTGATTTTATCTCAACATCTGCATCTTGTGTACAGTCTACCTTGTCTAAGTTTATTCTTGCCCTGTAAATACCCCTGGAGACTGGTGATAGATAAGCTGTATAGGCTACAGCGACGGAGAGCAAGGGCTACCAAGACTCGTTCTTTAGGCGATGCGGCACAATAGATGTGCTCCGCGAATGCGAAATGATAGCAATCTACGAAGCATTTCATGTTGCACAAAAATCCTTCTCGCTTTTCTGTCTTCTTTGGGGAAGTACCCATGAGCTGCAATCCAGCCACGTTGTCATCTATTACCCTTCCATCGGCTGTAGTTCTCCCACGCGACGCGAATTCAGCTCGCTGGATAACGCAATCAATTTATCGCAAATCCATCAAAACGCTGCTTGCGTATAGAGATAAGTTCAAGAGCGTGATGTACATCGCATCCTTCGCACCCGACGTATCTTCACGGACAACAGCCTCAATGAGAGTGTCTCACTTCCCACCCCACAGACATACTCATTTCGTACTGTCTCGCCGATCAGAAACGGCCGAACCCAGTCAGCTACCGATGCTAGTCCAATATGCCCTTTTTTGCTCACCAAGGCGAAGTAAAAGGACCCCAAATGGCCGGGATCAGCGATATTAACCAACCACTTGCGACACTATATTATACCCGGCATCCCGGCTTAGGCTTAGCACGAGGCAGACCACGCGATCTGATTGATGATGTTTGGGACTCATCGCGACGATTAAGCGCCCCTAAGATTTGGGGCTGATTGTTGACTGCATCGGTTAGTCCCAGAAAATGGCACTTGCACCTTCTTGGTACATCGTGAAATCATTGCTCGAGACGTCTGTTACTACTGGTCAGCGCACAGAAAAGAGGCACAAGCGGGCCTATCTCATGTATGTGCTGCGTATCTTCAGTCGTGGCCGCACGAGCCTGGCAGATAAGTATGCAGACATTCCCTGCAGCCAGGCAAATGTCTACATCCACGTCGTCATCACGTAAAGGCTGGAGCAAGAGCTTCTCCTCACCCTCACCCACCACCAACAATTTCTTCCGTCACACCAGCCTGCAGGAAATAAAGCCAACGAGTGGCTAAATTGGTACGGGTGAGATAGTGCGCGACGGTTTGGAGACAACAAGCTAAGTGATGTGCGCGGGCCCACAACTGCGGGAGGCATCAAGCCACAAAGCCCTCACGAGGGAAGGGAACGATCGGCTCGCGCCAACACGCCAGCTGGGGATCGCTCGTGTGGCGTGACGGTTTGAGGTTGGGGCCGTTCCTGTCCTGAGAGCGTGGCTGACACAACGGTGGATGTTGCTGACCACAGCGAGCTGTTCATCACATGTCGAATGCGATAGTAGATGCCTACAAACATGCGAGAAGACTACTTTAGAATGACGTGA
>Ga0265780_10003825_pt1 | contig 19625 bp, 14 predicted proteins | sample P1T30metagenome_FD_192432 | JGI IMG/M metagenome (GOLD analysis project Ga0265780, IMG submission 192432) | Plant litter microbial communities from East Loma Ridge, Irvine, California - P1 T30 | ecosystem: Environmental > Terrestrial > Plant litter > Unclassified | place: USA: California...
ATGTGGCCGATATGGAAGGCAGCGTTGGCGTAGGGCAGGGCGGTGGTGACGAACAGCTTGCGGGTCATGGTCGAAGCGCTTCAGTTATAAGGAAAGAAGCATTTTAACAGCGGAAGGCCCTGCTTGCGCAGGGCCGCTGGCCGCGCGCCTGAAGCAAAGATGCATTTTGCGCTACACTTCGCCCCAATCACTCTGGAGAAAACATGAGCATCACTGAGAACGATATCAAGACGGCATTGTCGGCGATGATCGATCCGAATACCGGGAAGGATTTCGTTTCTTCCAAGTCCATCAAGAACATCAAGGTCGTCGGCAGCGACGTCGCCTTCGACGTCGAGCTGGGCTATCCGGCAGCCAGCCAGGTCGCCGCCATCCGCGATACCGTGCTGGCCAGCGTCAAGTCACTCCCTGGCATCGGCAACGTCACCGTCAAGGTCTACTTCAAGATCCTGTCGCACGCGGTCCAGCGCGGCCTGAAGGTGATGCCGAACGTGAAGAACATCATCGCCGTCGCCTCGGGCAAGGGCGGCGTCGGCAAATCGACCACCGCCGTCAACCTCGCGCTGGCGCTCAGCGCCGAGGGCGCCAGCGTCGGCATCCTGGACGCCGACATCTACGGCCCTTCGCAGCCGATGATGCTGGGGATTAACGCGCGTCCGGCGAGCCTGGATGGCAAGACCATGGAGCCGCTGGAAAACCACGGCGTGCAGGTCTCGTCGATCGGCTTCATGATCGATCCCGACGAGCCGATGGTCTGGCGCGGCCCAATGGTCACCGGCGCCCTGCAGCAGCTGCTCGAGCAGACCAACTGGCGCGACCTCGATTACCTGATCGTCGACATGCCGCCGGGCACCGGCGACATCCAGCTGACCTTGTCGCAGAAAGTGCCGGTCACCGGCGCCGTGATCGTCACCACGCCACAGGACATCGCGCTGCTGGACGCGCGCAAGGGCCTCAAGATGTTCGAGAAGGTCGGCATCCCGATCATCGGCGTGGTCGAGAACATGAGCACCCATATCTGCTCGAACTGCGGCCATACCGAGGCGATCTTCGGCCACGGCGGCGGCGAGAAGATGTGCCGCGACTTCGGCGTCGACTTCCTGGGCGCGCTGCCGCTGACGATGTCGATCCGCGAGCAGACCGATTCCGGCCGCCCCACTGTGGTGGCCGATCCGGACGGTCCGGTTGCTACTGTATATAAAGCCATCGCGCGCAAGGTGGCGGTCAAGGTGGCGGAACGGGCGAAGGATATGACGAGCAAGTTCCCGAGTATCGTGGTCAAGAACGACTGAGCAGCGCAGGCCTACGCACTTGCGCATTGCCAGTAGGGTGGGCCTGGGCGGCCCCGCGGGCCTCCGCCCACGCGTTCAACTCACGGATGCACTGAGGCGACGCCTTCTTTAGTTGAACGCGTGGGCAAAGGATTGCCCACCCTACAACACCCTTCCAGTGCTTACTGAACGGTATTCGCCGATCACCCCGCATTTTCGATCTTTCTAGTTAGTTTCTGCTCGAAAATAAAGCTGTCGGAATTTCCCTGCATACACTCAGCATTTGGCGTGTCAGCGGACGGAAAGGCGATGAGCGAGATCAGCACACAGCGCAGTGCACAGCGATGGCGCGGCCGGTATCTGGACGCCGCCGGCCGGTTCGTGCCCGGCCGGCTGCGCCAGGATGCGGCGGTGCGGGCGCGTGCGGAGAATGTCGTCAACGCGGCGCTGATCGCGGCGGTCGCCGGCCCGCTGTATGCGCTCGCCTACTGGCTGCTCGGCCTGCATGCGGCCGCGCTCGAGATCCTGGCCTGCTGCCTGGTGATGCTGCTGGCGCCGCTCCTGCTGCGCTGTTCCGGCAGCATCGTTGCGGCGCGCGAGCTGTTCCTGTGCGCGCTGTTCTTCAATTTCACCTGGCTCACCTGGCACCTGGGCGGCAGCCATGCGCCGACCGCCAGCTGGCTGGTGACGGCGCCGGTGGTGGCGATGTTCCTCGGCGGGGTCGCCAGCGGCGTGTTCTGGCTGGCGATGAGCTGCCTGGCCGCCACCACGATCTGGAGCGTCAGCGCGCTGGGCGTGGCGCTGCCCGTCACGCCCCAGGTCGACCTGCCGCTGCTGCACCTGGTCTGCGACCTCGGCCTGTATGTGGTGCTGCTGGTGTTCGTGCTGCTGTTCGAGCTGACCAAGACCGCGGGCTTCGTCAAGCTGCAAAAGGCGCTGGCCACGATCAACGAGCTGGCGATCCGCGACGAGCTGACGGGCAGCCACAACCGCCGCTTCGTGCTGGGCCTGGTCGACCGAGAGAAGGAGCGCAGCGACCGCAACGGCCGCCCATTCTGCGTGTGCCTGTTCGACCTCGATTTCTTCAAGCGCATCAACGACACCTACGGCCACACGGCCGGCGACGCGGTGCTGCGCAGCTTCGCCACGGCGGTGCAGGGGCAGATCCGCGGCACCGACGCCTTCGGACGCTACGGCGGCGAAGAGTTCCTGCTGATGCTGCCGGAGACGCCGGCGCCCGACGCCATCGTGCTGGCCGAGCGGGTGCGGCGCGTGGTCGCGGCGCTGCGCTGCGCGCATGCCGGCAGCGAAATCGGCATGACGGTGTCGGTCGGCGTGGCCGAGTACCGCCTGGGCGAGGCGGCGGCCCAGGCGATCGCGCGCGCCGACGAGGCCCTGTACCTGGCCAAGTCGCTGGGACGCAACCGGGTGCAGTGCCATGCCGAGGACCAGCGCCAGCCGGTGGTGGCCGTGGCCGCCGCCGTGAAGCCGCGCGCGGCCCGCAGCGCGACGGCATCCCCACTCGCGCCGGCGCCCGGTGCGGCTGTCGGCGCGGGCGCCGCCGCGGCCGCGGATGGTGCGGATGGCGCGGCAGCCGAGGCCCCCAGCGCCGCACGCCTGCTCGACGGCGCCCAGTGCGACCAGCTGACCGGCCTGCTGAATCGCAGCCTGCTGCGCGACCGCCTGCGCCACGCGATGGACCGCGCCAAGCGCAACCGGCGCCTGGTGGCGCTGCTGCTGCTGAACATCAACCGCTTCAAGGAGATCAACGACGAACTCGGCTACGAGGCCGGTGACGCGCTGCTGAACCAGGTCGGCGCCACCATCCGCCGCACCTTGCGCGATTCCGACACGGTGGCGCGCTGGGGCGGCGACGAATTCGTCGCGCTGCTGGAAGACCTGGCCTTCGAGTCGGATGCCCAGCTGGTGGCGGAAAAGGTGCTGGACCGCTTCGGCCTGCCGCTCGTGATCGACGGCCGCGAATGCTTCGTGACCCTGGCCGTGGGCGTGGCCCTGTACCCGGCCGCCGACTGCGACCTGGATGCGCTGCTCAAGCGCGCCGACATCGCCATGCGCGGCGCCAAGCGCTGGGGCGAGAACAGCGTGCAGGTCTATTCCAGCGACACGGTGCAGCCGCAGAGCGAGCGCCTGGCGCTGAAGAACGGCCTGCGCGAAGCCTTGAACCAGGGCCAGCTGTTCCTCGAATACCAGCCCCAGCTCGACCTGGCCAGCCGCCGCATGATCGGCGTCGAGGCGCTGCTGCGCTGGCAGCATCCGGTTTACGGGCGGATCGACCCGGGCCGCTTCATCGGGCTGGCCGAAGAGACCGGCATGATCGTCCCGATCGGCGACTGGGCGCTGCGCACCGCCTGCCTGCAGAACCGCGCCTGGCGCGCGGCCGGCCTGCCCGAGATCAAGACCGCGGTCAACCTGTCGGCGCGCCAGCTGAAAGAGCCAGGCCTGGCGGCGCGCGTGCTCGCGATCCTGAACGAAACCGGGATGCCGGCGCGCTGCCTCGATCTCGAGATCACCGAAGGCATGCTGATCGAAGACCTGGCCGCCAACTGCGCCGTCATGAACGGCCTGCGCCAATCCGGCGTGCTGGTCTCGATCGACGACTTCGGCACCGGCTACTCGAGCCTGAACTACCTGTCCGAGCTGCCGGTCGACATCCTCAAGATGGATGGCCTGTTCGTGCGCCGCCTGGGCGCCCCGGACGGGCCCGGACGGTCCTACGCGATCGCCGAAGCCATCGTCGGCATGGCGCACCGCCTGGGCTTGAATGTCATCGCCGAGGCGGTCGAGACGCCCGAGCAGCTTGCCGACCTGGCCGCGATGGGTTGCGACGCCGCCCAGGGCTACCTGTTCGCGCGGCCGCTGCCGCCCGGCGAGGTCGCGGCGATGCTGGCGCGCCAGCGCGGCCCGGCGCCGGCGCCGCTGCTGCCGGCTTGACGCCAGGCGGCGCCCGCGCAAGCACCCAGAAACGTAACCTGCCCGGAGAACCCATGTTGAACGAAGCGATTCCTTTTGAGCCCGCCCAGGACTTGCCGGCGCTGGCCGCCAGCGGCGCCCTGGGCGGCAACGTCGCCCTGTTCCGCCAGGCGCGCGGCCCCGACCTGCTGCGCCGCGCGTCCGCCCTCGAGGGGTGGTGCGCATTGCGCGAGCAACACGGGGTCTGGCCCTACGGCCGCTCGCTGGAAGGAGCGCCGGCGCCCCTCAGCATGGTCGGCGGCGAAGGGACGCCGGCCTCGCGCGGCATCAACTTCGCGTCCCAGGATTACCTGTCGCTGTCGTCGCACACTGCCGTGCTGGAGGCGGCGATGGCGGCGTTGGCCGCGTGCGGGCCGCACAGCGCCGGCTCGGCGGTCCTGCTCGGGAACAGCCCGTATACCAATGCGCTGGAAGCCGCGCTGGGCGAACTGCTGCGCTGCCGCCACGTGGTGCTGTTCCCGACCGGCTGGGGCGCGGCCTTCGGCGCCGTCACCGCGCTGGTGCACGGCGCCGACCACGTGCTGATCGATGCCCTGGCGCACGCCTCGCTGCGCCAGGGCGCCACCAGCGCGACCCGCAACGTCACGGCCTTCCGCCACCTCGACTGCGACCACGTGCGCGAGCTGCTGGCGTCGATCCGCGCGGTGGATGCGCAGGGCGCCATCCTGGTGCTCACCGAAGGCCTGTTCAGCATGGACGCCGACAGTCCCGACCTGCCGCTGCTGCAGTACCTGTGCCACGAGTACGGCGCCACCTTGCTGGTCGACGTCGCCCACGACCTCGGCGCGCTGGGGCCGGGCGGCGGCGGCATCATCGGCGCCCAGGGCATGCTGGGCAAGATCGACCTGGTGATGGGCGCCTTTTCCAAGACCTTCGCCTCGAACGGCGGTTTTGTCGCCTGCAACTCACCCAGCGTGCGGCGCCAGTTGCAGATGTTCGCCGGGCCGCACATGTTCTCGAACGCGCTGTCGCCGGTGCAGGCCGCCACCGTGCTGGCTTGCCTGAAAATCGTCACCAGTCCGGAAGGGGAGACCCTGCGCGCCGCCCTGATGCGCAATGCGGTCGAACTGCGCGCGCTGCTCGGCGCGGCGGGGATGCGCTGCATCGGCGCGCCGTCGCCGATCGTGCCGCTGTGGACCGGGCCTGAAGCAGCGTGCCGGATCGCCGGCATGCTGCTCGGGCGCGAAGGCGTGTTCGTGAATTCGATGGAATTCCCGGGCGTGCCGCTGGGCGCCTCGCGCCTGCGGCTGCAACTGATGGCCCAGCACACCCCTGGCCAGATCCGGCGTGCGGCGCCGCTGCTGGCGGCGGCGGTGCGCACGGCCTTCGATGCAATGACGCCGTCCGCGGCGACGGTGGACCAGCCGGGCGGCGCGGCGCCTGAGCGCTGAGCGGGCGCTGCTGCGCGGCGCCTGGCGGCCGGTCGCGCAACGCGCCGCTGCGCCCGAATGCCGATCAAGCGTCTCGCTGGGGCGCCCGGGGCGATCGGCCGGCGTCACACCGCAGCGCTTGACGATCGCCCGCCGCCGCGCTGTGGCGGGCCCGGTGCGACGGGGTAAAATAGCCGCTTTACCTATTTCGTACCCCGCCATGACCGTCTCGACTCCTGTCCGTACACGATTCGCCCCCAGCCCGACCGGCTACCTGCACCTCGGCGGCGCCCGCACCGCGCTGTATTCCTGGGCCTATGCCCGCCATTTCGGCGGCGCCTTCATCCTGCGCATCGAGGACACCGACCTGGAACGCTCGACCCCGGAAGCCGTGCAGGCGATCCTGGACGGCATGCAGTGGCTGGGCCTGTCGCACGACGAAGGTCCGTTCTACCAGATGCAGCGCATGGACCGCTACCGCGAGGTGGTCGCCTCGATGCTGGAGCAGGGCACGGCCTACCTGTGCTACTGCTCGCCGGAAGAAGTCGAGGCGATGCGCGAGCGCATGCGCGCCGCTGGCGAGAAGCCGCGCTACGACGGCACCTGGCGCCCGGAGCCGGGCAAGACCCTCCCAAGCGTGCCGGAAGGCGTGAAGCCGGTGGTGCGCTTCAAGAATCCGCTGGACGGCGAAGTGACCTGGAACGACGTGGTGAAAGGCCCGATCACGATCGCCAACAAGGAGCTGGACGACCTGATCATCGCGCGTCCCGACGGCACCCCGACCTATAACTTCTGCGTGTCGGTCGACGACTGGGACATGCAGATCACCCACGTGCTGCGCGGCGACGACCACGTGAACAACACGCCGCGCCAGATCAATATCCTGCGCGCCCTCGGCGCCGAGTTGCCGGAATACGGCCACCTGCCGATGATCCTGGGCGCCGACGGCCAGAAGCTGTCCAAGCGCCACGGCGCGGTCAGCGTGATGCAGTATCCGGAGCAGGGCTTCCTGCCGGAAGCGATGCTGAATTACCTGGCGCGCCTGGGCTGGAGCCATGGCGACGACGAAGTGTTCTCGATGGAGCAGTTCACCGAGTGGTTCAACCTGGAACACCTGACCGCCTCCGCGGCGCAGTTCAATCCGGAGAAGCTGGCCTGGCTGAACAACCACTACATCAAGGCGGCCGATAACGCGCGCCTGGCGCAGCTGGTGCGCCCGCTGCTGGAAGCGCGCGGCGCCAGCTTCGACAGCGCCCCGGCGCTGGACAGCGTGATCGCGCTGGTGAAGGACCGCGCCAACACTACCATCGACATCGCCGACGCCGCCCAGTTGTTCTTCCGCGATCCGCAGCCGGAGCCGGCGCTGCTGGCCCAGCACCTGACCGGCGCCGTGCGTCCAGCGCTGGCTGCGTTCGCCGAGCGCTGCAAGGACGTCGAGTGGAACAAGGCCGCGATCGCCGCCCTGTTCAAGGAAGTGCTGGCCGCACATGGCCTGAAGATGCCGCAGATCGCGATGCCGCTGCGCCTGATCGTCACCGGCCAGCTGCAGACGCCGGCGATCGACGCAGTGCTGGAACTGTTCGGCCGCGAGACCGTGCTGGCGCGGCTCGGCAAGGCGCTGTGATGCGGCGGCCATGTGCTGCCGGGAAGCGTACATGGCCTCGCGGATCGGATCGTTTGGCAATCCGCAAAACGCTATTTGCGTAATGCAAGAACCCCCGCTATAATGCTCGCACTTCAGCAGCACACGGTAACACAGCAGTACAGTGTACGGGGGTATAGCTCAGCTGGGAGAGCGCTTGCATGGCATGCAAGAGGTCAGCGGTTCGATCCCGCTTACCTCCACCAACTCTGAAGTGTAGTAAGTAGTACGGCAGTTCCAGGTCCCCATCGTCTAGAGGCCTAGGACATCACCCTTTCACGGTGAGTACCGGGGTTCGAATCCCCGTGGGGACGCCAAGAATTTGGCAGTGTCGCGGCAAGCATCTGCTTGCACGGCACGGCAGCAGAGATAGCAGTAATCAGCAGCAAGCACAGTTTTAGGTCCCCATCGTCTAGAGGCCTAGGACATCACCCTTTCACGGTGAGTACCGGGGTTCGAATCCCCGTGGGGACGCCAGTTAAAGCCGGAGCAGACCAACGCGCATGCGCGTATAGGTGCTCCGGTTTTTCATTTTGCGCTTGCCTTTTCGTCATGGCGGCAGCCAGCACATTGCCGCTCACCAGCCTGACGGTCGCAATCCTCCCAATCCCAGTCCAAACGGAAAAGCCGGTACGCCGCCCAGCTGCTGCATCATGAGTCCGGGCGGATAACGCATGCCGTCTCCCGCCGCGCCGGCCATCACGCCCGGCGCCATGCCGAAGCCCGGCACCGGCACCTGCCATTGTCCGGCCATCTGCCCGGGCGCCATCGACGGGCCGAGCGCAACCAGCGCGTCCGGCATGCCATAGCCGATCCTGGCCGGATCGCCCAGCGTGACGGGGCGCGCGCTGAGCCGCAGCACCTGGAACAGGCGTTCTACCCGTTCCGGCGAGCGCATACGCAATACGCCCTGGAACTCGGGCCGGTGCGCCAATACCAGCGCGGCCAGGCCGGTGACGTGGGGCGCCGCCATCGAGGTGCCGTCCCAGGCGCCGAAATTATTCGGCGGCACCGCCGACACCACCGCCACGCCCGGCGCGCAGACGTCGACCTGCGGCCCGTTGCAGCTGAAGCGCGCGGTGAAGAAGCCCTGCTGGTCGATGTCCTGCCCGACCGTCTCCGTGTGATAACTGTCCGGCGGGAATTCGCCGATCTTGCCGATCGCCGCCACCGCCAGCACGTGGGAGGAAGCCGCCGGGTACTGCACCGCGCCGCCCGAGTTGCCGGCCGCCGCGATGCAGGCCACGCCGGCCGCTTTGACGCGCACGATCTGGCGCTCCAGCGCTTCCGACGGCGCGCCGCCGCCCAGGCTCATGTTGACGACGTCGATGCCTTGCTCGATGCAGTATTCCAGCGCGTCGATCAGCTGGCTGATCTGGCCGCCGGGGAAGAGCTTGCAGATATGGATCTCGGCTTCCGGCGCGAAACCGCAGATGCCCCAGCTCGGATCGGCCCCGGCGATCACGCCGGCGCAGTGGGAGCCGTGGCCGAGCGAGTCGGTGTTCCAGGTGTTGCGGTCGCTGGCCTTGTTGATGACGTCGAAGCCGGCCCGGATGCGGTTCAGGTTGCCGTGCGTGGTGGCGGCGCCGGAATCGATGACGGCGACCTTGACGCCCTGGCCGCGCAGCGGTTGCGGCACCTGGTCGAGGCGCATCGCGCGCGCGCCCCAGCCCATATTGTTCTGGCGCGGCAGGTTCTGCAGCGCCGGCCAGTCGGCCAGCGCACGCAGCATGACCACGTTCGGTTCCTCGACGCCGAGGTCCGGGGCGCGCTGATAGAAACTCCAGTAGTCGGCGCGCGGCTTGACGTAGAGTCCGCTGATGGCGTGCAGGTCGTCGCCATGCAGCTTGAGGCGGGCGACTCCGTCGGCGCCGGTGACGGCCGTGCTCGGCAGCAGTCCGCCGAACAGCGAGACCTCGGCCTCGGCCAGCGGCGCGCCATCCTTGCCGGCCACAGCGACGACGATCTCGACGCTCGGTCCGCCATACGGCGTGAGGGAAGTGACCAGGTCGGGGCGGCGCAGCATCGGGTCGAGCAGTTGCAGGTGCTGGTCGCGCTCGACGATCAGGCGGCCCTGGGCGCGCCCCTGCAGTTCGCCCGCCTTGCGGTCGGTCATGCGCGCCACGATCACGCCGTCGGTGCCGCCGCCGAGGGCGGAGGCGCCGAGGCCGGTCTGGGCGCCGACGGTGTCGACGACGTCGATGTCGCCCAGGCCCTGCAGCGCCTGCTGCACGGAAGAGAGCGTCAGTTGCGGGGCCAGCGCCTGCGGCACCAAGAAGCCGGCGGCGGCGGGCAGGTTGCGCGGCGCCACCAGGTATTTTTTCTTGCGTTCGGAGACCGCGCGGCCCTGTGCGGCGGGCGTGGCCTCGCGCGCGCGGGCGCCGTCGTCGGCGCCGTCGGCGCCGGGGCGGCCGTCAGGGCCATCAGGCTGCGGCCCGGGCTGCTCGGCGCCGCCTTGGGGAGTTTTTGGCATGGCGTTTCCTTTCCTGAGCACCGGACGCGCTAGTCGAACAGCGACAGCGGGGCGTCCGGTTCGATCGTTAACTGGTTCTGGTTGCGTTGCCGCAGCAGTTCGGCGGTGCCGGGATCGGTTTCGACCACGGCCGTGTGCGGTGGACCGGCGCTGGGCCCGATGGTGTCGACCAGGCGCACGGCCGGATCGGCGCCGAGACCGTCGACGAAGGCGCCGAGCACGGCGTCATCCGTGGCGGCGCGCACGATGTAGCGGGCGACGCCGCTGTTGCCGCTGGCATTGCCGACGGCATTGACGCCGACCGCATTGCCGCCGACCACATTGCTGCCGATGGCATTACTGCCGATGGCATTGCCGCCGGCAGCGTCGCCGACATCGCCGCCGGTATTGCTGCTTCCGCCGTCTGTGGGCGGACTGGTGAAACCGGGCATAGGCATCTCTCTCGGTGAACGCCGCCTCCCGCGGACGGAAGGCGGCGTGGTCGTCTTGCCGGCGTACTGCGCAGCCTCGCTGCGCGGACTCAACCTCTGCTTGCCGCAGGCTTAGTGCAGTGTCTGCTGCGCCCCGAGCTGGGCCTGCTGGGCGTAGGTCGTCCACGGGTCGGCCGAGAACGGCAGCATGCCGCCGATCTGGCCGGCGATGCCGCCGATGGTGCTGCCCATGCCCTGGTTGCCGAGCTGGCTGCCGATGAAGCCGCCGACCGGTTTGGCGACCCGCTTGATCACGTTGCCGATCCAGCCTTGCGGCGCCAGCTGGCCGCCCGCGCCTTGCTGTTCGGCCGCCAGTTGCTGCTGCAGCACGGCCTGCTGTTGCTGGATCTGTTGCAGGGCTTGCAGCAGTTGCTGCTGCTGGACCTGTAATTGCTGCAGCTGCTGCACCACCGGATGCTGGGCCTGCTGTTGCTGGATGCCGGCGGCTTGCGGGTCGGCGCTGAAGGGCAGCAGGCCGCCCAGGCCGGACAGGACCCCGCCAGCGATATTGCCCAGGGTCGAGTTGCCGGTGACGTTGCCGAACAGGCCGCCGGCGTCCTTGCCATACTGGCTGAACAGGTCACCCACGAAGCCTTGGGGCGCAAGTTGGCCCCCCTGCGCCTGCTGCTGTTGTTGCTGCTGCAACTGCTGCTGCAACTGCTGCTGTAACTGCTGTTGTTGCTGCAGTTGCTGTAACTGTTGCAGCTGTTGCAGTTGCTGAAGTTGTTGCAACTGCTGCGGCTGCTGTTGCTGGGCCTGGCCGTAAGGATCGGCGCTGAAGGGCAGCAGGCCGCCGGCGATGCCGCCGGCCGCTTCCCCGATGCGTCCGCCCAGACCGGGATAGCCGAACAAGCCGCCGAGGCCGCGGCCGATCATGCCGCCCACCGGGCCGCCGAACATTCCACCGACCAGGCTTTGCGGAGCCAATTGTTGTTGACCAATGCCGTATTGCTGGTATTCGTTCATGTCCATCTCCTTGTGTCGAATTGCGGCCGCCGGTAACAGTTCGGCATCCGGTGCGGCTGGCAAGGGATGCCGGCGCCCTTACACGCCTGGTGCGGGCGGCTGCGACCATGGCGTCCGCGCACCGGGGTAAGGTCGGTGCGTGGACGGACGGCAGGGGCCGGATAAAGCAGGCCGGGCGCCCTGCAGGTAGGCGTCGGACTGGAGGGTAGGGGTGAAGTTTTGGCAGCGGCGGACGCATTTCGCCTTGTCGCCGTATTGCTTGCGATGGCGCAGAAAAGCAGCAAAACACGGTTGCAAATGCCAGCGGTCGCGAGGCGGATTCACGCAAATCGTGCGCCTGGCGCCGAAGAAAGGCGTGCATGAAATCGGTTAGAATGGCGCCCTTCGTTTGTCTCCGTCCGCTTCCATTCCCGCATGAGCCTGCCCCTTTCCCCGCGCGCCACCACCCTGGCCCTTTTCTGCAAGGTCGTCGATAACTACGGTGACATCGGCATCTGCTGGCGCCTGGCGCGCCAGTTGTGGCAGGAGCATGGCGTGCGCGTCACGCTGTGGGTCGACGACCTGCGCAGCTTCCGCCGCATCTGTCCGGCGGTCGACATCGAAGCCGGTGAGCAGGAGGTGGAGGGCGTGCGGGTGCGCCACTGGGCCAACCAGGATGGCGATTTCTCGCCGCAAGACGTGGCCGACATCGTGATCGAATTCTTCGCGGTCGACCTGCCTCCCGGCTACGTGGCGGCGATGGCGCGGTGCACGCCGCGTCCGGTGTGGTTCAACCTCGAGGGTTTGACTGCGGAAGAGTGGGTCGAAGGCTGCCATCGCCTGCCGTCGATGCATCCGCGCCTGAAGCTGACCAAGCATTTCTTCTTCCCGGGGTTCACCGAAAAGACCGGAGGCCTGCTGCACGAGGCGGGTCTGGATGCGCAGCGCCTGGCCTTCCAGGCCGACCGGGAAGCGGTCGCGGCCTTCCTGGCGCCCTTCGGCGTCGCCGGCGCCGAGCTCGACAGCCTGATGGTGTCGCTGTTCTGCTATCCGCATGCGCCGGTGGCGCAGTTGCTGCGCATCTGGGCCGAGGGTGGCCGGCCGGTGACCTGCCTGGTGCCGGAAGGCGTGGCGACCGCAGCGGTTGAAGCCTTCCTCGGCGCACCGCCGGCCGCCGGCGCCAGCGCCACCTGCGGCGCACTCACGCTGCGCGTGCTGCCCTTCGTGCCGCAGCCGGATTACGACCGCCTGCTGTGGGCATGCGACCTCAACTTCGTGCGCGGCGAGGATTCCTTCGTGCGCGCCCAGTGGGCCGGCCGCCCCTTCATCTGGCACATCTATCCGCAGGACGAGGATCTGCACCACAAGAAATTGCGCGCCTTTCTCAATCGCTACGCGGGTGGACTGGACGCCTTGTCGGCCTTCTCGCTGGGATGGAATGGCGCCCGCGAAACCGCTTCCTGGCCTGCCGCGTGGGAACACTTGCATGCCGCCTTGCCGCACATCGACGAGCGTGCCGAAGAATGGCGCAGCGCCGTGCTGGCCCATGGCGATTTGACGACGAAGCTGCTGGAATTTGCCCGTGCGCTAGGGGCTGCGCAGGAAATTTCCGGTATAATGCGCGGTTAGTCTGTAACGAATCACACACGATCAGACCCAGGCTGCACAAGCTCCTTCGCTCGATGGCCACCGCTGATTTAATGCAACTTACTTTTTACGCAAAACTACTATGAAATTCGCTAAAGAAATCCGTGTCGGCAACATCATCATGGTCGAAGACAAGCCATTCATCGTCCTGCGTTCGGACGTGAACGGTTCGAGCCGCACCGGCTTTACCTACAAGTGGAAGATGAAGAATCTTCTGACCAATGCACCGCTGGAAAACGTGTTCCGCGGCGACGACAAGTTCGACGTGGTCGTGCTGGACAAGAAGCCGGTGACCTACTCGTACTTCGCCGACCCGCTGTACGTCTTCATGGACGAAGAGTACAACCAGTACGAAATCGAAGAAGAAAACATGGGCGACGCGATCAATTACCTGAAAGACGGTATGGAATGCGAAGCGGTGTTCTATGACGGCAAGGCGATCTCGGTCGAACTGCCGACCACCATCGCACGCCTGGTCGTGTACTCGGAGCCGGCCGTCAAGGGCAACACTTCGGGCAACGTCCTGAAGGAAGCCAAGATCGAGAACGCCATCGAAGCCAAGCAGCACATCGTGATGGTGCCGCTGTTCGTCAGCACCGACGACACCATCGAGATCGACACCCGCACCAACGAATACAAGCGCGTCGTCCGTAACTGATCGACGATTCGCCGTATCGAAAAAACGCTGTCTTCGGACAGCGTTTTTTTTCGTCAAACCTGCCAGAATCTTGCCACACTGCTATCCTAGTATTTTGGAATAATAAGGGAGTGGCGATGGACCGCAGGGATTTCGTACGACTGGGAGTGACGGCCGGTGTGGCGGCTGGTGCAGTAGCAGGCGTGGCGGCCGGCGCGCAGGCAGCGACGCCGGGTGCGGGTGGCATTCTCGACGCCGGCGTGCGCGAGCAGGGCGCGCAGATGGCGGCCGGCAAGCTGACATCCAAATCGCTGGTCCAGCAATACCTGGCGCGCATCGCCGCCGTCGACAAGGCCGGGCCACGCCTGAATGCGGTGATCGAGCTGAATCCCGATGCAAGCAAGATCGCCGAGGACATGGACCGCGAACGTGCCGGCGGCAAGCTGCGCGGCCCGCTGCACGGTATCCCGGTCCTGCTGAAGGACAATATCGCCACCGCCGACCGGATGAGCACCAGCGCCGGTTCGCTGGCACTCAATGGCGTGCGCGCCACTCGCGACGCCCATATCGTGGCGCTGCTGAGAAAGGCCGGCGCCGTCATCATCGGCAAGACCAACCTGTCCGAATGGGCGAACATGCGCTCGACCAACTCGGTCAGCGGCTGGAGCGGCCGCGGCGGGCAGACCAGGAACCCGCACGCGCTCGACCGCAATACCAGCGGCTCCAGCTCGGGCTCGGGCGCGGCCGCCGCGGCCAGCCTGGCCACCCTGACGGTCGGCACCGAAACCGATGGCTCGATCGTGTCGCCGTCCGCGAGCTGCGGCATCGTCGGCTTCAAGCCGACCCTGGGCCTGCTCAGCCGCAGCGGCATCATCCCGATCGCCCATTCCCAGGACACCGCCGGCCCGATGACCCGCAGCGTGGCCGACGCCGCGCTGATGCTGGCCGCGATGGCGGGCCCGGACGCCGACGACGCCGCCACCCGCGAGGCCGGCAGCCGCACGGCCGACTACGTGGCGGCGCTGCGCAAGGATGGCCTCAAGGGCAAGCGCATCGGTGTCGCGCGCAATTTCTTCGGCGCCAACGACGCGGTGGACGCGATCATCGAAAAGGAGCTCGACGTGCTGCGCGCGCAGGGTGCGACCCTGGTCGACGTCAAGGTGCCGAACACCAGCAAGTACGGCGAGACCGAGCTGCAGGTGCTGCTCTACGAATTCGCGCCAGGGCTGGCGGCTTACTTGAAGAACTACGCGCCCCACGCGCCGGTCAAGACCATGGCCGACGTGATCGCCTTCAACGAGAAGAACGCTGCGAAGGAGATGCCCTACTTTAAACAGGAGCACCTGGTGGCGGCGCAGAAGAAGCCGGGACTGGACGCGCGCGAGTACAAGGATGCGCTTGCAAACAACCTGCGCTATTCGCGCGAAGAGGGCATCGACCAGGTGCTGAAGGAACATCAGCTGGATGCGCTGGTGGCGCCGACCGGCGGCCCGGCCTGGCTGACCGACTACATCAACGGCGACCACTACGGCGGCAGCTTCTCGTCGCCGGCGGCGGTGGCAGGCTATCCGCACATCACGGTGCCGGCCGGCTTCACGCGCGGCTTGCCGGTGGGGATCTCGTTCGTGGGTACCGCCTGGAGCGAGGCCAGCCTGATCGGCATGGCGTATGCTTACGAGCAGGCTTCGCAACGCCGTCGCGCACCGGGCTATGCGGCCAGTATCAACATCAAGTTCTGATCCCGGATGGCGTTAAGGGCGTAGGGTGGGCAATCCCTTGCCAACGCGTTCGATTAGCTCGAATGCCGCCTCAATGCATCCGTGAGTCGAACGCGTGGGCGGAGGACTGCACACCCTACATCAGCTTGCTGTCAACGGCCCGGCCTTAACGTGACCGGGGCCGCTGCCCGGCCTCCTGCTTTGCCCGCGCGAATTCGGGCCCCCACAGGGGGTGGCCCTGTTCGCCCTGAGTGAGGCTGAAGCCGGGGTCGAAACGCAGGGCCCGCACGAAGGCGTCGCGGCACTGTTGGGGGCGGTTGGTGACGCAATAGCTGAAGGCCGTGTACTTCAAGGCGCTAAGGCGATGGCGCAATGCGGCGCCGTTCATTTCGGCGCCATTCAGGCGCTTGATCGCCGCATCGAAATCCCCTTCCTCGTACAAGGCGATGCCTTCGCGCAGCGCGAGTTCGTCGCGCTCGGCGGCCCGGCGTTCTGGACGCGGCGCCGGCCGCTCGCTGCGCTGGGCGCGGGCGCGCTGCAGGTCTTCGGCACGGGGATGGCTGCGCGCGGCCTCGCCCGGACTGGACTTCCTCGGCGTGCCGGGTGCGGCGCAGCCGCCCAGCAGGAGCAGGGCAGCCAGGGCGCCGGCCTGCCAGGCGCGTGTGGTGAGCTGCTTCATTCGATGGTCTCCTCGGTCAGGTCCAGCTCGATCACCGAAGTCTCGCCCTTGACGGCATGGACGGTGACGGTATGTTCCGGGAAGTTGGGGTTCAGGATGCGTATCGTGTGCGGACCCGGCGCCAGGCTCAGGCGCTTGAGCGGCGGACTGGCGCCATGGGCGACCCCGTCCACCTCGACCATGGCCCAGGGTTTGATCAGGAGCTTGTAGCTGGCGGCATTCGGCGCGGCAGCCTTGATGGGAGCGGCGGAAGCCGCGGGCGCGCTTTCGACGGATGCGACCGGTGCAGTGTCGGCCGGCGATTGCATGCCGCTTGCTGGCAGCGTTTCGCTTGCTTCACCTGCTTCGCTGCTCGCCGATGCCGGCGCCGGGACGGCGGCCGTGTCTTCGACTGTCTCTGCGGCCGGCACGGCCAGCGCCAGTGCATCGCGCGAATCGGTCCCGTACAGCAAGGCGGCCAATCCACCGATCGCGCAGCACAGGATGAGGACGGCGCCTGCCAGCATCAGCTTGCGCTGGCCCGGTCCAGCGTGTTCGGGAGTCCGCTGCTGGACGATTGGTGCGGCCGGCGCCGGCTGCGGCGCGGCCTGACTGCTCACGGCAGGCGGTGGCGGTGGTGGGGCGACCGCCGGTCCGAGCGGCACGATGCCGAGCAGATCGCGCATGGCGGCAATATCCTGGGGACGCTGGGCCGGGTCCGGTGCCAGGCAACGGTCGATGGCGGCCAGGAATACCGGGTTGTAGCCGAGCGCGCGGCCGCGCAGCGGACTGGAGGCCGGGTATTCCCGGGTGATGGCGTAATGCATGACGGCGGCCAGGTCATGCATGTCGTCGGCTTCCAGGCCGGGCGCGCCGCTGTCCGCTGTCGGCAGCAGCAAGGGGTCGCCGGAATCCAGCACCAGCACGGTCTCAGGCGTGATCGGGCGATGCGGCAATTGCATCGCGTATTGCATCTCGAGCGATTGCAGCAGCTGGCGGATGATCTTGCGGCACCAGGCTTCGTTGACGAGTTCCTGGTTGCATTCGACCACCTCGCGCACGGTGCGGCCGTCGGTCTCGTACTGCTGGCTTGGAGGAGTGCTGGTCGTCATGGCGTGTGCGCCGCGCCGTGACGTGTCGATGTCCCTGGTCCCGGCACGGATATTTGTATTTTGACAAATCATGCCAGAATCGCCGGGCCGGCGGGGCGCAGGGCTCAACCGTGCGCGACTGTTACAAATAACTTACAGATTCGCAGTCGCGCTGGATCCGGTCACACGTCCAGGAAGCGCATCTTGAAATAGCGGCCCTTGATGGCGCCGAACTCCGGACCCGGCGCATTGCGGTCGGTCAGGCGCGCAACCGCTGCCTCGGCCACGTGGCGGTCCAGCGCCACATAGCTGGCAAACTCCGTCACGTTGATCTTGCCCACTTGTTCTTTGCTCAGCCCGGCGTCGCCGGTCAGGGCGCCGAGGATGTCACCCGGGCGCAGCTTGGCCTTCTTGCCGCCGGCGATGTGCAGGGTCATCATCGGCGCCGGCGCGGCCGGCTCGAGCTGCTCGCCCAGCTCGTCCAGCTTGTGCCAGGTAGCCGGCATGTCCTGGTATTCCTCGATCAGGCGCACCCATTTCTTTTCGTTCGGCGCGCAGAGCGTCAAGGCCAGGCCGGTTTCGCTGCCGCGGCCGGTGCGGCCGATGCGGTGCACGTGCACTTCCGGGTCCTTCGAGACATCGGCATTGATCACGGTGTCGAGGTTGGCGATGTCGAGGCCGCGCGCGGCGACGTCGGTCGCCACCAGCACCGAGCAGCTGCGGTTCGCGAACAGCACCAGGATCTCGTCGCGTTCCCACTGTTCCAGTTCGCCGTACAGCGCCAGCGCCGAGAAACCTTGTGCGCGCAGGTGGTCGGCCAGCTCGCGGCAATGGGCCTTGGTGTTGCAAAAGGCCAGGGACGAGACCGATTGATGGTGCTTGAGCAGTTGTGCCACCGTCTCGTCACGGCCCTCGAAGCCGATCTCGTAGAAGCGCTGTTCGATCTTCTCGGCGCTGTGCTGGCTTTCCACCGCGACTTCCAGCGGATCGCGCAGGAAGCTGGCGGTGGCGAACCGGATGTCGTCCGGATAGGTGGCCGAGAACAGCAGGGTCTGGCGGCGCGCCGGGCAGGCACTGACGACGCCGGCGATCTCATCGTAGAAACCCATGTCGGTCATGCGGTCGGCCTCGTCCAGCACCAGGGTCTGGACCTTGGACAGGTCGAGCGTGGCGCGGCCCAGGTGGTCGCGGATGCGGCCCGGGGTGCCGACCACGATGTGGGCGCCATGCTCGAGCGAAGCGATCTGGGGACGCATGGCGACGCCACCGGTGAGGGTCAGGATCTTGACGTTGCCGACCCCACGCGCCAGCCGGCGCAGTTCGCCGGCGACCTGGTCGGCCAGCTCGCGGGTCGGGCACATCACCAGGCCCTGCACCGCGAACCAGGCCGGATTCAGGGTGTGCAGGATGCCGATGCCGAAGGCGGCGGTCTTGCCGCTGCCGGTCTTGGCCTGGGCGATCAGGTCGCGCCCCGCGAGCACCGCCGGCAGGCTCTCGGCCTGGATCGGCGTCATGGCATGGTAGCCCAGGGTGGCGAGGTTGGCGAGGAAGCGCGGCGCCAGCGGCAGCGAGGTAAACGAGGAAGGGGTAGTCATGGTAGTCGAGGCAAGGCCGGAGCCGATGAGCCGGACTACGTCGAGGCCGGCGCCCACACCGGCAGGCCGGTCAGGTCAAGGTTGTCGTCGCGGCGCCAGACGGGCAGGCCGCTGGCGTCGGTTTCTTCGAGCAATTGCAGCTGTTCCTGCTTCAGCGAGACCCGGCGCGGGCGGGAGCCGGTGCGCTTCGGTTCGACAACGGGGTCGGGGGCGGCGGCCGGTTCGAAACCCGGCAAGTCGATCGTCGCGTTGTCTTTCTTGTCTCTCATCGGCTTCAACTACGCTGCAGATTGTGCTTTTACTGCGTGTGCTGTTACTGCGCTGTGCTGCTGTATTGTGCTGCACGGCTTTTTGCTGCCGCAGAAAACAAAAGCCCGGCTGCAAGAGTCGGGCTTTTGTTCGGTATTTGGTTGCGGGGACAGGATTTGAACCTGTGACCTTCGGGTTATGAGCCCGACGAGCTGCCAGACTGCTCCACCCCGCGTCTGAGAAGGCAATTATAGCGCGTCGGCGGCCGCAACGCAATCACATGATTTTTCAGGCATGCAATGCTTGAGCTGACTCAAGCTTTAAAGGCAGGGCTCAGGCGGCGCGCAGGCGCCACAAGGACGTGACTTCCTGTGCGCGCGCCAGGTGCAGCGGATCGTCCGGGTCGCTTGCCTTGCCATGGGTCGGACGCACGTCGTGGCGCGCCACGACCGCCAGGCCGGCGTCGCTGATCCAGCCGAGCAATTGTTCGCGCGGGCGCAGGCCCAGGTGCTCGGCCAGGTCGGACAGGATCAGCCAGCCTTCGCCGTCCGCCTCCAGGTGATCGGCCAGTCCGCCCAGGAAACCCTTCAGCATGCGGCTGTCGGGATCGTAGATCGCGTATTCGATGGCCGAACTCGGCTTGCCCGGCAACCAGGGCGGATTGCAAACCACCAGCGGCGCCCGGCCTTCCGGGAACAAATCGGCCTGGACCACCTCGACCTGCGGCGCCAGGCCCAGGCGCGCGATGTTCTCGCGCGCGCAGCCGAGCGCGCGCGCATCCATGTCGGTGGCCACCACGCGTTTGAAGCCGCGCCGCGCCAGCACCGCCGACAGCACGCCGGTGCAGGCGCCGATGTCGAAGGCAAGC
>Ga0265780_10003826_pt1 | contig 19624 bp, 16 predicted proteins | sample P1T30metagenome_FD_192432 | JGI IMG/M metagenome (GOLD analysis project Ga0265780, IMG submission 192432) | Plant litter microbial communities from East Loma Ridge, Irvine, California - P1 T30 | ecosystem: Environmental > Terrestrial > Plant litter > Unclassified | place: USA: California...
GACGCCTAGCTGCGGGCCAACGTCAAGAACGTGGTCGTGATCTACCTGGAAAACCGCAGCTTCAACAATCTGTTCGCCGACTTCCCCGGCCTGGCCGTGCCACTGGCAAGCGTGCCGGCAGCAGCGGTACAGCAGCGCGACCGCGACGGCGCGATCCTGCCGACCCTGCCCAAGGCCTGGGGTGGCGTGGTGCCGGGCCGCCAGAACATCGGCGGCAAGGATTACATCACCACCGAAGCCCAGTCGGCCAACCTGCCGAACGCGCCGTACAAGTTGCATGACGCCGATGGCAAACCACTGCCGGAAGGCATTATCACGCGTGACCTGGTGCACCAGTTCTATCACAACCAGATGCAGATCAACGGCGGCCGCAACGACTACTTTGCGGCCTGGTCCGATGCCGGCGGGATGGTGATGGGCTATTACGGCGAGACCTCCAAGAACCTGGGCCTGTACCAGATCGCGCGCGAATTCACGCTGTGCGACAACTTCTTCATGGCAGCCTTCGGCGGCTCCTACCTGAACCACCAGTTCCTGATCAGCGGCCGGGTGCCGGAATACTTCAATGCCGCCGAGACCCCGGCCAGGAGCAAGATCGCGGTGCTCGACGACGGCCCGCAAGGCGTGCGCCTGACGCTGGCGCCCGATTCGCCGAAGTCCGCGCTCGACGGCAAGCCGAAGTTCGTGCGCAACGGCGCGATGACGCCGGACGGCTACGCCGTCAATACGATGGCGCCGCCATACCAGCCGAGCTGGGTGCGCCCAAGCTTTGACGGCGACCCGCTGCACGCCGACCCGGCCGACCCGTCGACCTTGCCGCCGCAAACCTACGACACCATCGGCGACCTGCTGTCCCGGCGCGGCGTGAGCTGGGCCTGGTATGGCGGCGGCATGCAGGCGGCACTCGATGGCCGCGGCGCCGGCGAGAAGCCGAACTTCCAGTACCACCACCAGCCATTCAATTACTTCAAGCAGTTCGCGCCAGGCACTGAGGCGCGCGCCGAACACCTGCGCGACGGCGGCCTGGGCGACAGCCCGATCGGCAACAAGTTCATCGCCGACATCGTCGCAGGCACATTGCCGGCGGTGGCGTTCTACAAGCCGCAGGGCAACCTGAACCTGCACGCCGGCTATTCGGACATCGAGTCGGGCGACGCCCACATCGCCAACATCATCGAGCACCTGAAGAAGTCGCCGCAATGGAAGGAGATGGTCGTGGTCATCACCTTCGATGAGAACGGCGGCTGGTGGGACCATGTGGCGCCGCCCAAGGGCGACCGCTGGGGCCCGGGCTCACGCATCCCGGCGATCGTGGTGTCGCCGCATGCCAAGCGCGGCGCGGTCGACCACAATTTCTACGACACCACCTCGGTCATGCGTTTCATCACGCGCCTGCACGGCCTGCCATTGCTCGAGGGCCTGGCAGCGCGCAATGCAGCGTTCGAAGCGCGTGGCGCGCGTCCACCCGGCGACCTGACGGCCACGCTGCGGTTCCGCTGATTCGAGCGTTTTCCTTGTCAAAAGCCAGCCTTACGAGGCTGGCTTTTTTTGTTTGGACATTGCCAAGGGGTATCGCGCGCTGGTCTTGAACACCCGACGATACACTCGGCTGATTCGATATTGCTTCGTTGGCAATCAATGCGGTTTGCATTGCTGAGCTGCTGGCATGTCGACGACGTTCAATAACAAGCAGGCCAGTACCCCCGCACCACGCGGGCTACCAGCCCCAATTATTTCAGACAGGAGAGCAACCATGAACAAGCAAAACAATCTCAAACGCCTGCTGGCGGTATCGGCATGTGCCGCCATGTTCGCATCGTTCGGCGTGCAGGCGCAGACCGGCGAATCGAGCCAGGCCGGCCAGCAGATGGGCAGCACCTCCACCGCCGCCACCGCCAGCGGCGACGCCAAGCTGACCGCGGCCGACCGCAAGGCAATCCTGGACATGGGCATGTCGAACATGGCTGAAGTCGAGATGGGCAAACTGGCGCAGAGCAAGGGTCAGAGCGCCGACGTGAAGGAATTCGCGGCCAAGATGGTCGAGGACCATGGCAAGGCGCTGGGCGAAGTGCAGACCCTGGCCCAGTCGAAGGGCGTGACCCTGCCGACCGAGCTGGACGCCAAGCACAAGGCGATGTCCGCCAAGCTCGAGAAAATGTCGGGCGATGCTTTCGACAAGGCCTATGTGAAGCAGGGCGGCGTGGGCGCGCACAAGGAAACGCTGGCCAAGCTGCAGAAGGCATCGAAGGGCGCCAAGGATGCCGACGTCAAAGGTCAGGTCGACAAGATGATTCCGGTGGTACAGGAACACCTGAAACATGCCGAGCAGCTGGCCAAGGGCGGCAAGTCGTCCAGCACCGGCAGCTCGGGCGCGGCGGGCCATACCGGCGCGAGCCACTGATTTACTTAGCACCTACCGGGACAGGTTCTTAGTCCTTCAGGCGGGCCGTCCCGTCGCCACGCGCGGCGGCGGCTCGCTTTTCCATTTCCCTTCGACCCGTTCGACCGCGATCTCGATGCCGACGATGGCGCGCAGCAGCCGCGCGGTATAGTCGGAAGGCGCATCGGCGACCGACCATGGATCGGGCTGCGACGCTTCCTGGTGGTCGGTCTGGCGCTCCAGTAGGGGCCGCAACCAGACGGGATCGTCGACCGCACGCAGCGTGCCATGCACATGCACCACCTCATAGGTCCAGGTCGGCACCACGCGGCCGCCTGTGTCGATCTTCTCGATGCGGTCCGGCGTGGCGTAGCCGGACGGCCCCCTGAACACCACCAGTACCTGCTGCCCGGCGCGCCGCCACACCGGATTGCCGCGTGCGACATGGGCGCGCAGCACGTTGTTCTCCCTGATCCATTCGAACGGCAGATGGTCGGCATCCGGCATGTTGTTGTCGTGCGTGACCAGCATGCCTAGTGGGTGGTCGGCGACCAGGGTGTGCAGCAGTTCGGCGTCAGGCTGGGCGAAACGGGCAGGGCAATACATCGGATGGGTCTCCAGGAGGTGTGTATGCAAGCCTTGATCTTAGGTGGCATCTTGGCTTGCTGAAATAACCAATTCCCTGGAAGATGGGCGTACCAATTTGACGTCCCTCGCCATGCATGTCCACGACCTGATCGCCGCCACGCCGCTCGAGCGTGGTGGCGCCATTCCCCTGTTCCGCCAGCTGTACGCCCGATTGAAGGACGCCATCCTGCATGGCGTACTGGCGCCCGGCGCGCGCCTGCCTGCCACGCGCGAGCTATGCCGGCAGCTCGGTGTATCGCGCCAAACGGTGCTGGCGGCCTACGACCAGCTCACCAGCGAAGGTTATCTGCGCGGCGGCGTAGGGCAGGGCACCTTCGTCAACGAAGCTCTGCCGCTGGCGCGCCAGGGGCCGGTCGCACCTACGCCGGCCGCACCCGGCTTACTGCGCGCATTGTCCGAACGCGGCGCGGCGTTGGCGGGCGCCATGGGAACACGGCGCTTCCACGAAGGCGCACCGCGCGCCTTCCGTCCCAGCATGCCGGGCCTGGACCTGTTCCCCTTCGACCTGTGGCGCAAGCTCGAGGCGCGCCACCTGCGCCGCCCCGGTCCCTATCTCGGCTACAACGCCGCGAACGGCTACGCGCCGCTGCGCGAACTGCTGTGCGCCTACCTGCGCGCCTCGCGCGGCGTGGTCTGCACGCCCGAGCAGATCGTCATCACCTCGGGTTCGCAGCAGGCCTTGTATCTGCTGTCGCAGTTGCTGCTGGCGCCGGGCGATGGCGTCTGGCTCGAGTCGCCCGGCTACCAGGGCGCCAGCGCGCCGATGGTGGTCGCAGGCGCCCGTATCTGCACGGTGCCGGTGACAAGCGAAGGGATGGACGTGGCCTACGGCGCCAGGCACTATCCGGACGCGCGCATGGTGTTCGCGACGCCGTCGCATCAGCTGCCGCTGGGCGTGACCATGAGCCTGGCGCGCCGGCTGGAGCTGCTGCAGTGGGCGGCGGCGAACCGAGCCTGGGTGATCGAGGACGACTACGACAGCGAATACCGCTATACCGGTGCGCCGCTGGCGTCGCTGCAAAGCCTCGACCGCGCCGGCTGCGTGGTCTATGTCGGCACCTTTTCGAAAGTGCTGTTCCCCGCGCTGCGCCTGGGCTATGTGGTGGCGCCGCCGGCGCTGGTCGAGCCGCTGGCACGGGCCAAGGCGGTGGTCGACATGCACAGCGCGATGCTGCCGCAGGCGGTGCTGGCCGACTTCATCGCACAGGGCCACTTCATGCGCCATATCCGGCGCACGCGCGAAGCGTATACCGAACGGCGTGGGATGTTGATGGATGCGCTGCAGGACCGGCTGCGCGAGCGCTTGATGTGCGGCCCGGCCGATGTGGGGCTGGACCTGTGCACGCATTTCAGGCCGGATCGCAAGGGCCGCATTCCGGTCGAGGCGGACGTGGCGGCGGCTGCGCTGGAAGCTGGCATTGAGTTGCGCCCGCTGGGGTATTACGCGAACAGCGCCGCCACGCCGGCATGCGCGGTGGCGCCCGGCCTGCTGCTCGGCTTTTCAGCGATCAGGCCTGACGTCATCCGGCCGGGCGTGGAGATCCTGGCGCGGGTGATCGAAGGCCACTGGCCGAAGCGCTGACAGGCGCTATCGCAGCCAGGGATACGCCGCCAGCCACCGCCCCAATTCATTGTCGTTGGCGCACCCCAGCTTGTGGAAGATATTCGCGCGGTGCGTCTCGACCGAGCGTGGGCTGCAGGGCGGCACTAGCACCCGCGCGATTTCCTTGTTGGGCTGCCCCAGGCCGACCAGGCGGGCAACCTCGCGCTCGCGCGGGGTGAGCTCTTCCCACAGCCGGCTGGCGTGGCCGCGCGCGCGTGCCTCCGCGATCGCGGCGGGCAGCTTGTCCAGCAGTTGCTGGGTGTCCGGCTTGGCCACCCAATCCCAGACGCCGCTGCGCACCGCTTCGAGCGCCATCGGGATGTCGCCGTGGCCCGACAGGAACACGGTCACCAGCGGCGTGTGCGCCGCGCGCAGGCGCTCGAACACGGCCAGGCCGCTCATGCCGCCCATGCGCAGGTCGAGGATGACGCATCCCGGCTGGCTTGGGTCGACCGCTTCGAGGAAGGCTTCGCCCGAGTCGAAGGCCTGCACCGCCAGGCCTTGCGAGTACAGCAGGAGCAGCATCGAGCGGCGCAGCGCTTCGTCGTCGTCGACGACGTACAGGGTGAGTGGCAAATCTTTCATGGTGCTGCTTTCATGGTGCTGCTTTCATGGAACGATGGGCAGGATGAAGGAGAACGTGGCGCCGCCATCCGCCTCGTTCACCACCGTCATCGATCCGCCATGGGCTTCGATGATGGTGCGGCAGATGTTCAGCCCCAGGCCCAGGCCATCGGGCTTGGTGGTGAAGAAGGGCGCAAAGATCTGGTCGAGCTGGTCGGGCGGGATGCCCGGCCCCTGGTCGGTGACGGCGATGCGCACGCCCTGCGCGACCCGGCGGCTGCCCAGCACGATGCCGCGGCGATGGCGGGCCTGGTCCTGCATGGCTTGCGCGGCGTTGTGAATCAGGTTGGCCAGGACCTGCTCGAGCAGGATCCGGTCACCGCGGATCTTGAGGGCCGGGTCTTCCAGCACCAGGCGCAGCGACATGCGCTCGCGCTCGAGTTCCGGCTTGAGCAGCGCTGCCGCGTGGCCGATCAGGTCGCCGATGGCCAGGGTGGCGTAGTCGGCGCGTTGCGGATTGATCATGGCGCGCACCCGCTTGACGATCTCGCTGGCGCGCCGCGACTGCCCGACGATGTCGTCCAGTGCGCCGGCCAGCATGGCCGGATCGCCACGCGCGGCCAGCGCGCGCGCGGCGATCGCGAAGTTCGACAGCGCCATCAGGGGCTGGTTGAGTTCATGGGCCAGGGTCGAGGCCATCTCGCCGGCGCTGGCCAGGCGCGCGCTGCGTTGCAGGCGCAGTTCCTGGTCGCGCTGGCGCGCTTCGGCCTGCTTTTGCGCAGTGATGTCGACGATGGAACTCATCCATCCCCTGGGCACGCCGTCGGCGTCGATCAGGGGCGCGGTGTACACCATGGTGAGCACGTCGTGCCCGTCCTTGTGGCGGATGCGCGATTCGAAGCCAAGTGGCGCGGCCCGGCCTTGCAGGGCGTCGTCGCTGTCCTGCGCATGTTTTTCCAGGTCGTCCGGATGCCAGTACGGGTAGGGCGGCCGGCAGCCCAGCAGCTCGTCCGCGCGGTAGCCGACCATCGCGCACAGGGCCGGGTTGACGTAGATGATCGTTCCTTCGGGGTCGCGCGCGCGCATCCCCACCAGCAGCGAATCTTCCATCGCCTTCTGGAAGGCGTGCGCCTGCTGGAGGTCATGGGTACGTTCCTGCACCCGCTGTTCGAGTTCACGCCGGGCCGACTGCTGTTCGGCATAGCGCCGCTCGCGCAGGCGCCAGTACAGCACGCCGAGCGCCAGCAGGGCCGCCGCCAGCGCGCTCAGGGCCAGCGCCAGGCGCCGCGCTTCGCGCACCTCGCGCATGCCTTCGGTGACCGTCAGGGTCCAGCCCAGGTCCGGCAGCACCGTGTCCAGCGCGAGATAGTCGCGCGCGCGTCCCTCGACGCTGGTGCGCAGGAAGAAGCCCGGCACATCGTCGCGCACTTCGGTCGTCCACGGCAGGACCGCGAAGCGGCGCCGGTCGCCATATTGTCCGTGGTCCGCGATCCAGGCTGCGTCGACCGCCGGCACCGGCCGGACGGCATGGAACACCCACTCGGACACCCCGCTCAGGAACACCACCCCGCGGCTGTCCCGCAGGACTACCGGATTGGCGCCGCGCCGCCAGGTCGCTTCCAATGCATCGAGGCTGATCTTCACGACCATCACGCCGGCCACCTCGCTGCCGTTGCGGACCGGTTCGGCGATGAACAGGCCTGGCTGGCCGGTGGTCAGTCCCAGGCCGTAGAACAGGCCGCGCCGTCCGGCCACCGCGTCCTGGAAATACGGGCGCTGGCGGTAGGACTCGCCCATGAAGCTCGAGGGCAGGTTCCAGTTGCTGGCGGCAATGGTCAGGCCGGCGCGATCGATCAGGAACAGCGCCGACGCGCCGGTGGTCCCCTGCAGGTCGGCGAAATACGCGTTCACGCGCGCGCCGAGGGCCGCGTCGTGGGGCGCCAGCAGCAACTGGCGCACATCGGGGTGGCGCGCCGCCGCATGCGGCAGAAAATCGTGCTTTTCCACCAGGCCGCGCAGGCCCAGCACGTGCGCGGCGGTCGCCTGGCGCAGCGCTTCCATCTTGGCATCGAGCTCGCGCTGTTCCGCCCACTTCCCGCAGGCGAAGATAAGCGCCAGCGCGATGGCCGCCGCGAGCAGGCTGCGCCAGTGATGGCGTTTGAACAAGAAGGACATCGGATAGTGCGTGGCCAAAAGAGGCAACGATAGCAGTTACGTGGCGGCCGCGCGCCGTCCTGCGTAATTTTACAGAGGGGCGCGCGCCATGATTGCGGATGTGTAGCCCGGCAGTGCTGCCGACAATGGGCACTCTGATACAGGAGACACAGCATGACAACAACCATCGGCAATCCGGTCGCCGGCGTCAAGCCGCCGATCGCCGAACCCATTTCCGGCGCGCGCCTGCGCGCCATCTTCGTCGGCTCGTCGGGCAACCTCGTCGAGTGGTTCGATTTCTACTGCTACGCGGCGTTCGCTCTGTACTTCGCCAATTCGTTCTTCCCGGCCCAGGATCCCACCGCCCAGATGATGTCGACCGCCGGCATCTTCGCGCTCGGCTTCTTCGTGCGCCCGATCGGCGGCATCCTGTTCGGCAGCCTGGGTGACCGCCATGGCCGCAAGGTGGCCCTGATGGCGTCGGTGCTGCTGATGTGCGCAGGCTCCCTCTTGATCGCCTGCGCCCCGACCTATGCCACTGCCGGCATCCTGTCGCCCTGCATCCTGCTGCTGGCGCGCCTGCTGCAAGGCCTGAGCCTGGGCGGCGAATACGGCGCCAGCGCCACCTACCTGTCCGAGATGGCCGATTCCAAACGGCGCGGTTTCTACGCCAGCTTCCAGTACGTGACGCTGATCGGCGGCCAGCTGCTGGCGCTGGTCCTGCTGCTGGTGCTGCAGAATTTCCTGCTCACCGACGCACAGCTGCGCGCCTGGGGTTGGCGCATCCCGTTCGTGATCGGTGCGCTGCTGGCGCTGGTGGCCCTGATGATGCGCCACGATATGCCAGAGACCGACTCGTTCGAAGCCGCGCGCAAGAAGGCCAAGCCGATGGGGGGCCTCAGGCAGCTGGCCCAGCACCCGAAAGAAGTGATGCTGGTGGTCGGCCTGACCATGGGCGGCACGCTGGCGTTCTATGTCTATACCGTCTACATGCAGAAGTTCCTGCGCCTGTCGGTGGGTTTGACGGACGCGCAGACCACGGCCGTCTCGGCGGCGTCGCTGCTGTTCGCCATGTGCCTGCAGCCGCTGTACGGCGCGCTGTCGGACCGGATCGGCCGCCGTCCGCTGCTGGTGGGCTTCGCGCTGCTCGGCACGATCTTCACCGTACCTTTGCTGACCGCCATCCGCCACGCCAGCGGCCCGTGGGAAGCGTTCGGGCTGATCGCCTGCGCCTGGATCATCGTCTCCGGCTACACCTCGATCAATGCGCTGGTCAAGGCCGAGATGTTCCCGGCTTCGATCCGCGCCACCGGCGTCGGCGTGCCGTATGCGTTCGCGGTGTCGATCTTCGGCGGCACCGCCGAGTATGTCGGCCTGTGGTTCAAGTCGGTCGACCTGGAATCGGGCTTCTACTGGTACGTCACCGCAGTCATCGCCTGCACGCTGGTGGTGTGCTGGTTCATGCGCGACACCGGGGCGCATTCGAAGATCGATGCGGAGATGCACGGGCACTGATCCGGGCCGCGCGGGTTATGATGCGGTCTCTCCCAGGAAACGACATCATGACCGATCCCGAACGACTCTCGCCTGATTCCATCGCCGCCCTGCAAGCGCGCTTCGACGGCCATTCGCGCAAGGCGCAGGCCCATTACGCCGTCATGCACGAGGTGCGCAAGGTGCTCGGCAGCGATGAGGCGGCCGATCGCTGGATGACGTCGCCGCGTGCTGTGCTGGGCGGCAGTACGCCGGCGCAGCTGGTGGGCGAGGGCCGCACCGACGAGGTGCTGGCCTGCATCCGCACCTCGCCGCCTGCCAGGTAATGGCGTCCGCGGGCAACCAGGATGTGACGCTGCGCGCGGTCACCCGCGACAATTTCGAGGCGGTCACCGACCTCGCACTGCACCCGCATCAGCGCGCCTGGCTCGCGTCGAATTCCTACTCGATCGCGCAGGCGAGTTTTCATCCAAACTTCCACACGCGCGCCATTTACCTGGATGAGGAGCCGATCGGCTTCATGATGTTCGTCGCGCTCGACGGTGTCGACGACGCGCCGGGCGAGTACGGCATCTGGCGCTTCATGGTCGATCACCGGCACCAGGGCAAGGGGCACGGGCGCCGCGCGCTGCAAAGCCTGCTCGACGAGATCCGGCGCGATCCGGTCGCCTGCAAGGTGTGGATCAGCTACGTGCCAGGCAATGACACCGCGTCTGCCTTCTACGCCAGCTTCGGCTTTGTCGAGACCGGGCTGGATGAGGAGGGCGAAATGGTTGCGTTGCTCGACCTGCGGCCCGCTGGCATCGCTGCAGCCTGATTTATACTGTGGCGATGACGACCCGCTGCTCCTGGGCCAATATGGCCAACCCGCGCTACATCGCCTATCACGACAACGAGTGGGGCGTGCCCTGCCACGACGAGAACACGCTGTTCGAGATGCTCAACCTCGAAGGCGCGCAGGCCGGCCTGTCGTGGGAAACCATCCTGAACAAGCGCGACACCTACCGCGCCGCCTTCGACGACTGGGATGCGAACAGGATCGCCGCCTACGATGACGCTAAAAAGGCCGAGCTGCTGGCCAATCCGGGCATCGTGCGCAACCGCCTGAAGGTGGCGGCAGCGATCACCAACGCCCAGGCCTACCTGGCGATGCGCGCGCAGGGCCTGACCCTCGATGCCTACCTGTGGGCCTTCGTGGACGGCAAGCCGATCGTCAACGACTGGCCGGACAAGGCGCGCCCGGCGCGCACCGAGCTGTCCGACCGCATCTCGAAAGACCTGGGCAAGCGCGGTTTCAAGTTCGTCGGCTCGACCATCATCTATGCCTATATGCAGGGCATCGGCATGGTGGACGACCATGACCGCAACTGTATCTGCCGCCAGAGGCGCTGAGATGCGGGCGCAGGACCACTGGCGCGGCCACGCGCGCTATACCGTGTTCGACCTTGACTACGCTGATGGCGAACGCATCGCGGCCCTGATCGAGGCCTGGCGCGCCGACCCGCAGCGGCCCGCGCATCTGCACATCATCGCACTGACCGCCAGCCTGCAGCCGGGCGTTCACCGCATCCCGCAGCCGGACGCCAGCATCACGCTCGACCTGGTGGCGGCGCCGCTCGAGACCGCGCTGGCCGAATTGAACGCCCACCTCGATTTCATTCGTCTGGACGGCGCCGAGGGCCTGGATTTCGTCCGGCCGCTGGCACGCTTGAGCACACTCGATGCGCGCCTGGTGTCAACTGGCCTCGATGCCGGGCAGCGCGCAGCCCTGGCCGCGCAAGGCTTCGTGTTCGAGGGCGAGAGCGGCAACGCCGTGTTCTCGACCCGCAAGCCACGCCTGCCGCGCACGCCCGAGCCAATCAGGCGCGCGCTGGTGCTGGGGGCCGGCCTGGCTGGCTGCGCCGCTGCTGCCCGCCTGTGCGCACGCGGCTGGGACGTGACGCTCATCGAGCGCCATCCGCAAGTGGCGATGGAAGCCTCCGGCAACCTGGCCGGCATCTTCATGCCGCTGCTCTCGCGCGACGACAATATTCCGACCCGCCTGACGCGCGGCGCCTACCTGTACGCGCTGCGCGCCTGGGAACAACTGGGCGGCATCGGCCGCGCCTTCGATGGCGCCCAGTGCGGTGTGCTGCAACTGTCGCGCGACGCCAGCCATGCGGCGGTCTCGCGCGCCATCGCGCAGGAAGGCAAGCTGCCGCCCGACTTTGCACGCTGGCTCGAGCCGCCGGATGCCGAACAGCTCCTCGGCCTGCCGGCGCCGGAAGGCGGCTGGCTGTTTCCGCAGGGCGGCTGGGCGCGTCCAGGCAGCGTGTGCGAGGCGCTGCTGGCGTCCTGCGGTGCGCGCCTGACGCGCCGCTTCGATGCGGGCCAGGTCAGCCTCGAACGCGCGGGCGACGACTGGCTGGCGCGCGATGCTGCCGGCGCCATCGTTGGCCAGGCGCCGACCGTGGTGCTGGCCAGCGGCGCCGGCGCGCGCCACATGGCGCAGAGCGCCGACCTGCCGCTGCAGGCCTTGCGCGGCCAGGTCACCCACCTGGCGCCGGAATACGCGCCACAACTGCCGCTGGTGCTGTGCCGCGAAGCCTACCTGACGCCATCGGCCAGCGGTGTCACCTGCGCGGGGGCGACCTACGACCTTGACGAAGACCCGCAGTTGCGCGCGGCCAGCCAGGATGAAAACGTGGCGCGCCTGCGCGGCCTGGTGTCCGATCCGCAGGCGGCCGAAGGCGCGCCGCTGGCCGGCCGCGTGGGCTTTCGCTGCGTCGCGCCGGACCGCTTGCCGCTGGTGGGGCGCCTGCCCGATTTTTCGGCAGCCGGCGCCACCGAGCGCCTGCGCGACGTGCCGCGCCATCCCGGCCTGCATGGCTTGCTGGGCTACGCCTCGCGCGGCCTGATCTGGGCGCCGCTGGCGGCTGAATTGCTGGCCGCGCAGCTCGAAGGCGAGCCGTTGCCGCTCGAGATGTCGCTGGTCGATGCGCTCGATCCAGCCCGTTTTGTCTTGCGTGCACGGCGCGGCAGCCGCCATCCGTCACCGACGGAGTCAGATATCCAGCCTTGAGCGTTGCGTTGGCGCAAACGTGCGCGCATGGGATGCGGCATCGCCCAAACTGGCGCATCGCTGAGGTTATAATTTATCGGTGGCAACTTTTTGCGGCCGGAGGAGGCCGAACCGGATGGAAGAATCCAGACAATCGCCCGAGCTGTCGCTGTTCCTGGCGTCCACCGCGCACGACATGAAGAACTCGATCAGTGTCCTGTCCGGCACGCTCGAACGCCTGCTCGACGGCGCCACGCCCGAGACCGAGAAGGCCTACGCGCAGATGGCCCAGATGTTGTACCAGACGCGCCGCCTGAACGACAACCTGATGCAGCTGCTGGCGCTGTACAAGCAGGTCGGCAAGGCCGGTTACCCGTTCGACCTGCAGCCGCTCGAGGTAGGGCAGGTGGTCGAGCAGGTGGTGGCGCTGGCGCGCGTGCTGCTGGAGTCGCGCGGCATCGCGCTCGAACTCGACTACGATCCCGAGCAGATCGTCCACGCTGACGAAGACCTGATCGTGGGCGTGGTCTCGCATGCGGTCAACAACGCGCTGCACTACACGCGCGACCGCATCCGCCTGGCGGTACGCGATACCGGCGGCGATCTCGAAATCCGGGTCGAGGACAACGGCGAAGGATTCCCGCCCGCGCTGCTGGCGGCCGGGGCGCCGGCGAGCAGCGCCAGCGGCGTCAACTTCCTGACCAATAGCGCGGGCCTGGGCCTGTACTTCTCGGGCGAGGTGGCGCGCATGCACCGCCACCGCGAGCGCACCGGCGCCGTGCGGCTCGAGAACGGCGGCACGCTTGGCGGCGGCTGCTTCATCCTGACCCTGCCATGACGACGCCCACCGCACCAGGCGCCAGTGCGGACGCCGCTGCATCGGCGGTGGATAGCGCGCCAGCCGTGGCCACGCCCAAGGTCGTGGAACAGATCGACTGGGCCAGCAAGCATTACCTGATCGTCGACGACTTCGTCGGTATCCGCCAACTATTGCGCGAAAGCCTGCGCAGCCTGGGCGCCAGGAATATCGACCAGGCATCGAGCGGTGGTGAGGCCATGAGTTTGCTGAACAAGCTGCGCTACGACGTGGTGCTGTGCGATTACAACCTGGGCGAGGGCAAGAACGGCCAGCAGGTGCTGGAAGAAGCGCGTGTGCGCCAGTTGCTGCTGCCATCGTCGGTGTTCGTGATGGTGTCGGCCGAGAAGAGCGTGGAATCGGTGATGGGCGCGGCCGAGCACCAGCCCGACGCCTACCTGGTCAAGCCGATTACCGAGGGCGTGCTGCTCACGCGCCTGAACCGCGTGTGGCGGCGCAAGCAGATCTTCCGCCTGATCGACCAGGCCTTTGTCGAAAAGGATTACCTGCATGCGGCGCGCCTGTGCGACGAGCAGATCGCGGCCAACCGCGTGCACGTGATCGAGCTGCTGCGCATGAAGGCGCGCATGCTCGAGAAAAGCGGCCAGCCGGCGCGTGCGCGCGAGGTGTACGAGCAGGTGCTGGCGCAGCGCGAATACCACTGGGCGCGCGCGGGTCTGGGCAAGATCCGCATGGCCGACGGCGAGTTCGAACAGGCGCGTTTGATGTTCCAGACCGTGATCGTCGAGAACCGCCACTACATCGACGCCTACGACCAGCTGGCCAAGGCCTACCAGGGCATGGGCCAGCACGAAGAAGCGGCGGCAATCCTGGAACGCGCCGCCAAGCTCTCGCCCAATTCGGTGCCGCGCCAGCGTAACCTGGGCCAGGCCGCGCTGCGGCTGGGGAATGTGCCGATGGCCGAGAAGGCCTTCCGCAAATGCCTGGTGATCGGCGAGTACTCGATCCGCAAGGCGCCGGACGACTACCTTGGCCTGGCGCGCGTGTGCGGCCTGAAGAACAATACCAAGGACGCCCTGCAGCTGCTGCTGCTGGCGCAGCGCGAGTTCGGCAGCGAACACGAACACATGGTGTTGCGCGCCAAGATCACCGAAGGCCTGATCTACCACGAGAGCGGCGACTACCAGAACGCGCGCCGCTGCGGCGACGAGCTGGAAGGGCTGCTCAATGCCGATCCCAAGCGCCCGGGCACCGCGATCTGCATCGAGATGGCGACGCTGCTGTTCGCGGTTGGCGTCAAGCGGATGGCGGGCGAGGTGCTGGCCTACGTGATCCGCAATAACCACGACAACACGCTGCTGCAGGACGAAGTCCAGAAGATCTTCGACCGCGCGCGCCTGCCCGACGAAGGGGCGGCGATTATCCGCAGCGCGCGCAAGGAAGCGGCGGACCTGATGAACCAGGGCGTGGTGCTGTGGAAGACCGGCAAGCTGCCCGATGCCGTCAAATGGATGCGCCAGGCGCGCGAACGCTTGCCCGACAATGTGCGGGTGCTGTTCAATGCGGTACAGGTCTCGATCTCGTACATCCAGCAGTACGGCTACGACGCCGAGCTGGAGGCCGAGGCGCGTGGGGTGCTGGAACATGTCGACAAGCTACAGCCGGGTCAGCAGCGTTTCGCGCAGCTGATGGAGCAGCTGCGCAACCTGCAGCCCAAGCCGCCGGCGCCAGGCGATGCGGAAGGGGAGGGCGAGCAGCCCGCCGCGACACCCGCGCCGGCCACGAAGCCGGCGCCGCAGCCTGCGGCCAGGCCGGCGCGCAGCCGCCGTTTTTCCTAGCGGCCCCACTGTCAGAAGCGGGATGTGCATGCCGTCTGGCTCGACGCCCCTGGCGCGTCAATAATTGACCGGATAATCCTTCGGGAATTTGCGGCCGCTGAAGGCCTTCTTCTGGGTCCAATCCTGGGCCGCGCTCGTCCAATATGGATCGTCGGCCGGCAAGCCCAGCGCCAGGAAGCTGGTTGACGCGATGTACATGCTGCCGTTGTTCGAATACCAGTCGCCCAGTTCGGGCTGGTGGCCGACAAAGCCGATGGTGAGGTAACCGTCTTTGGTGAAGTTGCTCGCGTCGGCAAACAGCGTCTTGTGCACCGCCTGCAGCGCTGCGCGTACCTGGCCCTCGGGAAGACTCTTGGGCAGCTGCTTGCGCCAGGCTAGCAGGGCCAGCGGCTGGAAGGTGGCGCCGCGGTAGGTCAGTGAGCGGCCGATCGGCGGGAAGGTGCCCTCTGGCGAGATGAAACGCTCCAGGTGCTCGCAGTAGCGCTGCGTGCGTTTCAAGGCCTGGGCGCGCAGCTCGGCCGGTTTGCCGTTCCAGAACGGCGCATCGTGGCGCTCCAGCACCTCGAGGATCTCGAGCAGCATCGGGTACATCACGAAAGAGCTGTAGTAATCGAAGTGGAATGACTCGCCATCCTTGATCCAGCCGTCGCCGACATACCACTCGTTGACCTTGCGGATCGCGACATTGGTGCGCAGCGGATCGGCTTCTTCGCCGATCGACAGCAGCCAGGCTTCGTTCATCGCCGCGAACAGCATCCAGTTGATGTACGGCGGCTCGATCCGGCGCAGCCCCTTGATCTCGGCGATGATGCGCCCCTTGGTGGTGGCGTCGAGCGGCTCCCACAGCGCTTTCGGTGCGCGCATCAGAGCATTGGTGAAATAGGCCGAATCGACCAGCGCCTGGCCGTGCCCGCGCCAGGCCAGGTAGTCGGGGCTCTTGGGGTCGACCGAGTGCGCGTAGCTTTGCAGGGCCATCTGGCGCAGGCGCGCGCGCGTCTTGCCCTCCGCACTGGCGTCGTCCGGCAAGGCCAGCCACGGCGCCACGCCGGCGATCAGGCGGCCAAACGCTTCCAGGTAGGCGACGGACTTGTCGCGCCCGTCCCAGGTCGGGCTTACCTCCAGCGCGAAGTGCTTGCGCAACTCTCCGCGCGCCATGGTCGACAGCACCGGTTCAGCCATCTTCTGCAGCAGGCCGGCCATGTAGGCGCGGTCGTTGCCGCCCGGCGGCACCGGCGATGCCGCCATCACGGGGGCACTCAGGCCGGCGAGCGCGCCGCCCGCCGCCAGGGCATTGATGAAATCTCTTCGTTGCATGGTGTCTCCTTGTGTTTATTGTTCAGTCTCGCCGGCGAGGCGTTCGCCCGCATAGGCGCGGTAGCGGCGGATGCGGCCAGTGACATCGTCCTTGCCCTGGCGCGGCACGTAGCGCAGACCGGCCACTTCCACGTCCTTGCCCAGGTCGATCACCAGGCGGTGTGGATGGGGCGTGCCGGAACCGGGCCCGCTGTAGGCCGTATGCCAGTAGTCGCTGTTCTGGCCATTGATCGCATTGAGCGCGCCACCGTCCTCCTTGTTCGCTTCTTCGCTGTCGACCCAGGCAACCGTCCAGGCGGATTGCTCGAGGGTCTTGCCGTCCTTGTCCAGCAGCGACAGCTCGGCCACCGCGGCGTAGGGCTTGCCGTCGAAGGCGTCGAGCGACTCGAGGCAGAACTGGCGCGCGCGCAGCGGCGTGGCGAAGCGAACATCCTGGGTCGCGGAGCCGGGCGCGAATACGCCTTCATGCGCGGGTTCGATGCCGTCGAGCTGCAGCTTGATGGTGCTGGGCGGGCGCGCCAGGTCGCGTTCGCGGTGCAGCTGGTCGAGGATGGGCTTGGCCAGGCCGGCGATGCGCGCCGAGCGTGGGCCGGTCAGGTCGAGCACCACCACCTCGTTACGGCCACGCTTGATCCACGGGCCGGGCAAATACATGGTCTGGGTCGGACCGATGCTCCAGTAACGGCCCAGGCAGCGGCCATTGATCCAGACGATGCCCTGGCCCCAGCCTGACATGTCGAGGAAGGTGTCGTGAGTAGCGCGGGTGTCGAAGCCGCCGCGCCAGAAGGCGGCGTCCTTGCTGCGGCCGCGCTTGAACGTCAAGGGTGGCAGCACGCCTTCGGCATCGAAATCGATGGCGCGGATGTCCCAGTGGTCCAGCAGCTGCGGTTCGCCCTTGGCCGGGGTAAAGTTCACCGGACCGTGCAGGCCTTTGCGGTCATGGATCTCGACGCCGAAGTTCACGCGCGCGATCGTGTAGAGCAGGATTTCGACGCTCACCGGCTTGCTGCGCGCCGGGATCGCCACGCTAAAGCGACGGTAGCGCGTGTCCATCGTGCCTACGAGTTTGCCATCGACCCGCACCCAGGCTAGGTCGCGCACCTTCGCCGCCGCCAGGACGCCGGCCGGGCCGGCGGGCAGTGTGACCCGGTAGGAGACGATGCCGCGGCTGATGTCGTATTCCTCGATCGGTCGCGGTGACAGGTCCTGGATGGCACTCACCGGTAGATTGGTGGCCAGCGGCGCGGTGTCATGCAAGGTAAATGCGGGAATCGTCATCACCGGCATCGGCCCTGGTGGCTGCGGCAGTTTCTCGCCGGGCGCCAGGAACGGCGTCATCGCAGCGCGATAGGCCTCGAACTTGGGGCCGATCCAGCCGGCCTCGCTGATCGGCGCGTCGTAATCGTAGCTGGTGGTGTCGGGCCGGAAGGGGCGGTCGCAGCCGCCCCACAAGCCGAAGGTGGTGCCGCCATGCGCCATATACAGGCTGAACGAGCCGTTCGCCGCCAGCATCGCCTTGATGTCGGCCACCGCGTTCTCGACGCCGCCGCGCCGGTGCGGCGCGCCCCAGGTGTCGAACCAGCCGGAATAGTATTCGCCGCACATCAGCGGTCCATGCTGCACCGCAGTCAGCGCCTTGAAGCCGGCCGCCGGGTCGCTGCCGAAGTTCGCCACCGAATACAGTTCGGGGATATGCGTCTTGGCGACCGCATTGGTCGGATTGCACTGGAACAGCGGCACATCGAAGCCAGCATCGAGCATGGCCTGGCGCAGCGCGCGCATGTAATCGAGGTCGTCGCCGTAGAAGCCATATTCGTTTTCGACCTGCACCATCAGGATCGGGCCGCCCCGGGTCACCTGCAGCGGACCAAGGGCACGCCCGACTTCGCGCAGCCAGCGTTGCGCCGGCGCGAGAAAGGATTTTCTCGCGGTGCGCAGGAAGTTATCGCCCGGCTGCTTGAGCAGCCACCATGGCAGGCCGCCCATTTCCCATTCGGCGCAGGCGTACGGGCCGGGACGCAGGATCACCCACAGCCCCTCTTGCTGCGCCAGGCGGCAGAACGCCGCCGCATCGCGCTGGCCGGCCCAATCGTAGGTGCCTTCGCGCCACTCGTGGTAATTCCAGAACAGGTAGGCGCACACGCTGTTCAGGCCCATCGCCTTGATGGTCTTGAGGCGGTGGCTCCAGTACTCGCGCGGGACGCGCGAGAAGTGCATCTCGCCGCAGCGGATCTGCAATGGCTTGCCGTCGAGCAGAAAGTCGTTGGGGCCGATGGTGAAGCGTGCCGTGGCCTGGGCCTGGGCTGGCAGCAGAGCCAGCGTGGATGCGGCAGCAGCGCCTTGCAGGACGCGGCGGCGTGGGAGTTGCGTGTTCATCGTGGGCTCACCATGCGCGCTACTTCCGTCGCCGCAAGCAGGAAGGCGCCAACGCCGAACGGCGCGGTCGATTCCTGGTTCACGACCTGGCCGGGAATCGCGCGCTCGCCGATCGGCTGCACATAGCCCACGCGGCCATCGGTCTGCAGGGCGTCCCGGCTGAGGAAGCGCCAGCCGCGCAGCGTGGTCGGCGCGTATTCGGCGCGATCGAGATAGCCATTGTTGATACCCCAGGCGTAGGCATAGACGAAGAAGGCGGTGCCGCTGCTTTCCGGTCCCGGCGCGTGACCGGGGTCGAGCAGGCTGCGGGTCCAGTAGCCGCCGTCCTGCTGGATCGGCTTCAGTGCTGCCGCCATGCGGCGGAAGCGCTCGGTCAGCAACGGCCGGCTCGCATCATCGGCCGGCAGGTCGGCCAATGTCTTGGCCAGGGCGGCGAAGACCCAGCCGTCGCCGCGCGCCCAGAAGTCCTTGCCGCCGCCAGCCGCCTTGTGCTTGGGGTAGATATACTTGGCGTCGCGGTAGTACAGGCCGGCGTCCGCGTCGTACATCAGCCGGTCGGCATTGGTGAAGTACTCGTGCAGCTTGTCGAGGTAGCGCCGCTCGCCCGTGACCTTGTACAGCTTGGTCATCACCGGCATCACCATATAGATGCCGTCGGCCCACCACCAGTAATCGCTGTTCGGGGTGCTCATCTGGTATTCCATGACTTCGCGCGCGCGGGCGATGCGGCGAGGGTCCTTGCGGCCATCGAGCTCGTACAGGTCGGCATAGGTCTGGAAGCAGGTCTGCCAGTCTCCGAACAGCACGTGCTCGTCGGTCTCGCCGTAGTTGTACTTCCAGGATGCGCGGTTGTCGGAGGCGGCGCCGCGCCAGCGATTGTGCTCGGCCCAGGCGGTCGAATAATCGCGGTAGGCCTCGTTACGGGTCAGCGTGTAGGCCGCCATATTGCCAGTGTGGTAGGCGGCGACATCCCAGAACGACCATTGCTGCGGCGCGTGGTTGCGCTGCCAGTAATCGTTGGCGCGGGTCAGGTCAGCCAGCACCTCGGCGCGCGAGGGTAGCGTGGATTGCACGCCGGTGCCGGCGCAGCCGCCGGCGACGGTGACCAGCGTGGCCAGGGCAAGCTTGAGGTAGAGTCGTCTCGTCATAGCGTCTTTCATCTATCCGGTATGGTTGTCAGTTGCGTGGCTGCCACTGCAGTACTTGAACCGGGGAGGGCGGGACATCGGCCAGTCCCTCGCCGTCGACCTGGTGTACGGCTTGCACGAACAGGTGCAGCTGGCCGTGGCGCTTCCACAATTCGGTGTCATGGCTCGGTTCCCAGGCGCCGACCGGGGTGTTGGCAAGGTCGTGCACCGACCAGCGTCCCGCCGCGACATCGTCGATGCGCACCATC
>Ga0265780_10003827_pt1 | contig 19623 bp, 19 predicted proteins | sample P1T30metagenome_FD_192432 | JGI IMG/M metagenome (GOLD analysis project Ga0265780, IMG submission 192432) | Plant litter microbial communities from East Loma Ridge, Irvine, California - P1 T30 | ecosystem: Environmental > Terrestrial > Plant litter > Unclassified | place: USA: California...
AGCGCACAGACTCTAGATTCTCTTGGTAGGTACAAGACTCCTACATACCCCGGACAGATTTGATGTATCGAGGCTGGAATTGCTTGGTAGAGGCGCCAGGGTCTTGGGTCGGGTTGATTAGGGACTGATTGCTTACCTGAAATATCCTAGATCTACCGACATCAGCCGGAAATCATTTGGTGGTGATTTTTGTGGCAGTTTGGTCTAATGAGCACAAGCATTGGCCGTATTATTCGGGCTCAGACACACTACAAGGCAGCCTGGATCGCAACCGTAATCTGCGTCATCTCGCTCACTCCCTGCAAACCTGGCTGATAGTAAAGAGCCCAGGTCAGCAGCAATAGAAGCAAAGGGCGAGGCCGAGACCGAGTGCGTGGCAAGGCTGTGAGAAGCCACCTCATCAACCTTGTTGCCTGTATATCAAATGTCGGTCAAGTTCGCGGCCGATGATCGTCCGGTACCAAGGAAATCTAGCCCAGCTAATAAAGCATATGGCCATAAATCCGACGGCATTTCTATTACGCTACCGTGGTTTGAGGCCAAAGATGCATGTTGTCATCTCGGGGATGCAAGCAGCAAGACCGCACGACGGCCGCGGGACGGGCAATGAGATACGTACATGTATATATCGTCTCCTGTTTCCGGCATCAAGCGAGCGATAAAGGGATATGGCTATTGAATTTCGAATTTGAACTGAGCTGGACCCTTAAGGGGTGTATGTGCCCTGGATTACAAGTTATGCTCTCTGGATTGTGCCTTTGTAACCAAGCGTAGAATATACTAAAATAGGATATAACCTGTATGCGGTCTACTAAGTTGATTGCAAATTCAAGGGGAGCAGGGAGTAGTGCAGTTGTTCCCCTTTGCTACCCTGATCCTGGCTGCTTTGATACATGTCCCTTCCCTTTGCTTGCCCCCGCCCAGACAGCCGCTATTCTCTTTTTAAACCCCCATCAAGCCGTGGGTTAGACCGTTGTCCAATCAACCCTCGATTAGCTATTCATCACCCAATATAAGGACCGACATCACCTCTTTTTAACAAACATCCATCTCTCTTTCCTATACCCATCCCCATCACCCTCTTCGTACATAGTTTATAGGCTTCGCCGTAGGTGTGTCTTAAAACAGCCTTCTCTCTTGGCGTTTTCAGAGGTATTTCATCTCCTAGAAACATAAACCGAGACATTCATACACTTTAGACTTATTCCCCCCCTTTTTTCGAACGTATCGTCTGATACCGTCCTGTCGTAGAATCAAAAGAGTTCCAACTCCTTTGTTTATCGCCTGTTTTAATTACTCCGCAGTACTCTTAGAATAGACCAACCTTCTAGAGTTCTTGCTTTTACTTTACACCCACCCCTTTAATCATCATGTCCAACCCGGAAAAGACGATTCAAGACGAGGCTCCTGCCAAGTGAGTACTACCTCTGCCTTCTTCCACAGTATGCTGATCTTCAGGGAGACCTCTGTCCCCACTACCAATGAGAAGGTTGCCGGTGATGCTCCTGCCGGTATGTTGTTGCGCCTGTCAATGCAGAAACCTGCTAATGTCAGCCGCTGAGCCCGAGGTCCGAAAGAAGCGAGAGTATAAGGACATGGAGCACGGCGAGAAGGAACAAAACCTACACGCCAAGGTCGACATGAACACTGTAAGTAAACAAACAATTTGTACGGTACCTTGACTCATGTCTAGATCCAATTCACTGCCGCTGATTTGTACGACAAGGACAAGGTCGATATCGAGCACATTGTTATGGAGGATGTCCTCACCCTCCTCCAGTGTGACGAAGGTGGTCTTACCGATGCCGAGGCCCAGAACCGAATCGGTATCTTCGGTCCTAACAAGCTCGAGGAGAAGTCTGAGAAGTGAGTCTTTACATTACCTAGGCCACAGGTCGTCGTATGCTAACCTTCAGCGCCTTCCTTCAATTCTTGTCTTTCATGTGGAACCCTCTATCGTGGGTCATGGAAGGAGCCGCCATTGTCTCTATCGCCTTCTCCAACGGTGGTGGTGAACCCCCTGATTGGCAAGATTTCGTCGGTATTGTCTTGCTCTTGCTCGTCAACTCTACCATTGGTTTCGTTGAGGAGAGGAACGCCGGTAACGCCGTCAAGGCTTTGATGGAGTCTTTGGCCCCCAAGGCCCGAGTCAAGCGAGACGGCACCTGGAAGGAGATCGACTCTGCCGACCTTGTTCCCGGAGATTTGGTTGCTTTCAAGCACGGTGATATCTGCCCAGCCGATTGTCGATTGGTCGACTCTGTTGATGTCTCGTGAGTCAACCACTACCCAATCTGATCCAACGCTCATATCAGTATGGACCAAGCCGCTCTTACCGGAGAGTCTCTCCCTCAAGGAAAGAAGCTCGGTGACGAATGTTTCTCCGGTTCCACCTGTAAGCAGGGAGAGGCCGAGGGTATCGTTATCTCTACCGGTCCCAACACCTTCTTCGGTCGAGCTGCCACCCTCGTCGGTCAGGACAACGACCAGGCCGGTCACTTGCAAATGGTTCTCGCCCAGATTGGTTCTTTCTGTTTGATCTCTATCGGTATCTTCGTTCTCCTCGAGATCATTGTTCTTTACGCCGACTACCGATACGCCTACCGACGAGGTCTCAACAACATCTTGGTCCTCCTCATTGGTGGTATCCCCATTGCCATGCCTACTGTCTTGTCCGTTACCCTTGCCGTCGGTGCTCAACAGCTCGCCAAGCACAAGGCTATCGTCACCCGAATCACTGCTATCGAAGAGTTGGCCGGTGTCACCATCTTGTGTTCCGACAAGACCGGTACCCTCACCACCAACAAGCTCACTATCGATAAGGAGAACGTCAAGTGCTACTCCAAGTGGGATGTCGAGGGTGTCTGTCTCCTTGCCGCCTACGCTTCCCGAACCGAGAACCAGGATGCTATTGATGGTTGTGTCGTTGGTACCCTACCCGACCCCAAGTCTGCCCGAGAGGGTATCGATCTTCTCGACTTCAAGCCCTTCAACCCTGTCGACAAGCGAACTGAAATCACCTACCGAGACAACCGAGACGGTGGTAAGCTCAAGCGAGCCACCAAGGGTATGACTGGTATCATCATTGAAATTTGTACCCGAGGAAAAGACAACGCTCTCGAGGATCAGCTCGAAGCTGATGTCGAGGAATTCGCCCGACGAGGTCTCCGAGCTCTCGCTGTCGCTTACGAGGATGTTCCCGGAGACGACAAGGCTGCCCAGGGTAACGGTTTCGAGCTTGTTGGTCTATTGTCCATCTTCGACCCTCCCCGTTCCGACACCAAGCAGACTATCGACGACGCCATGGCTCTCGGTGTCAAGGTCAAGATGGTTACTGGTGATCAACTTGCTATTGCCAAAGAGACCGGTCGACGATTGGGTCTTGGAGATCACATGTACCCCGCCAAGGTCCTCAAGGAGGGACCCGTTGCCGGTGGAAAGCACGCTACTCTTGATGAGATGATCATGGATGCCGATGGTTTCGCCGGTGTCTTCCCCGAGCACAAGTTCGAGATTGTCAAGCGAATTCAAGGTCTCGGTCACTTGTGTGCCATGACTGGTGACGGTGCCAACGATGCTCCCGCTCTCTCCCGTGCCAACGTCGGTATCGCCGTCGAGGGTGCCACCGATGCTGCTCGAGGTGCCGCCGATATCGTTTTGACCGAACCCGGACTTTCTACCATTGTTCACGCCATCTACGGATCCCGAGTTATTTTCCAGCGAATGCGAAACTACGCCGTCTACGCTTGTGCCGTCACCATCCGAATTGTCGTCTGCTTCGCCATCATGGCTTTCGGTTGGCAATTCGATTTCCCTTCGTTCATGGTTCTTATCATCGCTGTCTTGAACGACGGTACCATCATGACCTTGTCCCTCGACCGAGTCTTGCCTTCCACTACTCCTGATTCTTGGGATTTGGCCGAGGTCTTCGCTTACGGTATCGGTTACGGTCTTTACCTCACTGGATCTACTGTCGCCCTCTACGCCGTCATGCGACACACTGACTTCTTCGAGTCTACCTTCGGTGTCTACGCTGTCGGTAAAGAGTCCAACGACCCCCGAGGACACATGGTCATCTACCTCCAGGTCGCCATCATCTCTCAGGCTCTTATCTTCGTCACTCGATCTCACGGACCTTCGTGGACCGAGCGACCTTCGTACGCTCTCATGATTGCCTTCTGTCTCGCCCAATTGATTTCTTCCATCATTGCCGCCTTCGGTGATTGGGGTTTCACCAACGTCCAGTCCATCTCTGGTGGATGGATCGGTATCGTCTGGGTCTGGAACATTGTCTGGTACTTCCCTCTCGACTTGGTCAAGTACGCCATGAAGTTCACCATCATCAAGTACCTCCAGAAGCGAAAGGCCGATGCTGCTCCCCCCGCCATTGTCGATTCCGAAGGAGAACGACTTTCCCGAACTGCTTCTCGACACGAGTCTCTCTACTCCAACCGAGCCAACTTCATCTCTCGAGCCGCCAACAAGCTCAAGGGTGGACAAAAGGTCAACATGTCCAAGAACGAGTTGCAGCGATTCTCCTCCATCCAGGCTCAACAGTCTGGTGCCGCTCTCCAGCGACGAGCATCTCGACCCGCATAGGCACATCGAAGCGATATGCGCTCAGCGCATTGAGCGAGGTGTCCTTTCGATGATGATGGTACTGGACCGTCGTACCCAGTAGCCTCCCTACCAATTATTCTTTACTCCCATTGCATTTCCGTACATCTTGAACCCCCATCCCTATAGCCTGTTTATTTAATTTCGTTTCGAGTAGCGTGGCTATGCAATCGTTTCGGCTAGAAGCTACAATACCATTGCAATGTGCACTTACTGATATGTACCGGGACTGGCTCACTTCGACTACAACATGAGTCTGATTCGCCGTAATCGACGGGCACACTTTTCATCTTCTGCCGTCTACATGTGATGCATCTACCCTGGCTGTCGCTCACTATCATACATCTTTGCCTCGTTGATCTCGTTACCATCACCCAGCAGAGGACGATCTTGGGTCTGCATGGATCAAGACCGGACAAGAAGCACCGCTTACGGGTTCACTACTAAATCACCGGCTTTGACCGGTCACTTTTCTTACCTTCATGACGTTTTCCCCCACTTACCACTTGCTGACTTGCCGTATATCCATCCAGTGCTCGCCTTCCTCTGGCCTGCTTACGAGTATACTGGCCTGGCTTCTAGCACCAGGTCGAGGGTGATCCGGCCTCCAGATCGCCGGGTGGGGCCGAATATGGGGTTAGCCATAATTCTTCCCCTATGACCATGATCCTCTAGTACTCCCGCAGTACTCCGACAAGAGAGTAAGGTGGAGCAGGCTAGTACACCACTAGGAGCTCATGTCGGACCGTTGTGTTTCTACCGGTCCGGCAACCGTCCTGTCTTTGTCTATATAAGCTGTCCACTTCAGTAGACGAAAGGTTCCCGATAACGAGATCAAGATGCTGGGTCTACTATCTACCTTTGCCATACTCAATCCGCTATTGGTAGCTGCTACGCCTTCCACCAGGGATCTTCAGAAGAGACAGCATGTCGACTACTCATACCAAGAAGGAGGACCTAGACCTCATCATTGTATCCTCAAAGCAGTTGGTGGGGCAGAGGATGATTCCGATAATCTAGCCGCAGCCGTCGACATGTGCGGTACAGATGGTATAATTGAACTTCGAGATGATGTCTAGTAAGTCACTATACTTGACATCTGCTGACATCAGCAATATGAACAAAGTCTTGAATCTGACTCTACATAATGCTCAAGTCGATTTCTACGGTTTCTTGAAATATTCGGACGACATTGAATACTGGATCAACAATACCTGGCATATTCCCGCGCTTCAGAATCAGGCCATTGGACTCTCGTTCATCGGGAACGATTTCGTTCTTGATGGTCATGGGACTGGAGGTTTAGATGGGAATGGTCAAGTGTGGTACGAATATGCGGAAGATATGGGTAATGTCGATGGCAGGTGATTCATTCCACTCGTCCGTGATGCTGGTGCTGATGGAAAGACCCATGGGATTGACGATCTTGGACGCCTATAATGTAGTTGTAAAAGACTTTGCGGTGATTCAACCTTCATTCTGGGCTCATCTAGCCGCTCAATGCGAAAATGTGTACTACCACAACATGTACGTCAACGCGACCAACGAGAATCCAGAAGCTGTAAGTACGCTATGGTAGTGGGCGAGCTGACGAATAGACGGGAAACGATCCCAAGAAATGGTTATTAAATACTGATGGCGCCAATACTTGGAGAGCTCACAATGTCACCTATGGTACGTCTCTACGTAGTCATGGCTGACCTGGGAGAGAACTTCTTCTTTGTTGGCGCAGACGATGTGATTGCCTTCAAGCCGAATAGTACCATGATCACTATTCGTAATGTTACCTCTTACGGTACTACCGGTTTATCATTTGGTTCAATCGGTCAATATCCCAACGTTGTAAGTTCAGCATTGTCATCCGAGAACTGGACTGACAGACAGACGGATATCATCGAAGATATCTGGATTGAGGATGTCAAGTTTTATAGCTCGGACCAGGTCCAAGGATCTCGAGGGATCCAAATGAAGTCTTGGGTTGGGTATGTTTATGCTCTGAGCATACGAGCTTAGAACTGATGTCAGTGTACCGTACGGTGATCCGCCAAATGGAGGAGGTAAGATCTTACGCTTCTGTCCGGACCATGTTGATAATAGGCGGAGGTCAGGGATGGTGTCGAAATGTGACAATCAAAGACGTCTATTTCGATTACATCAATCATCCAATCAAGGTCGAAACCGAGTAAGCCTCCCTCTATCCTCTGGAAATAGTCACATCAGTATCACTAACTTCAGTCTAACATACACTGGTTCTCAACGTGGTCTTTACCCAAATACAGGAACATTCGAATGGTCCGATATCCACCTCAAGAATTTCACCGGTAATGCCAATGGAGAACGAATTGTCGAGATTTATTGCAGTAAAGCCAATCCATGTTTCAATTGGACTTTCGAAGATATCAATATCAAACCGAATGGGACTGATCGGCCGGATGTTAATTACGTTTGTAACAATATGGTCATGGATTGGGAGAATGGTTTGGATGCTTGTCATCCTGGAGAACCGGGATATCAGTCGGAGCAGTTCCTCTATCATGTCATGGATGAGGGCAAGGTCTAGGGCTGGAGCTGTGAGCGCGAGGTGAGTAAGTATAATAGTGAGAAGATGAACGATGTATCAAGAATGAATGATTGCAGGTCTCGCGTACTTGCCTGCAGAGCCGAGATTGAATTCGATGCCGCGCATTCATGCGCTCTCCTACTTGAGCCATGTATCCTCGCTCCTTGTAGTGACCCCCTACAACTCACCACTCCTCCTCCTCTTCCTCTACTTTGACTTCGACTAAACATCAGCTTAGCGCATTACACGGCCAAGACGAGAAACTCACTCACCCCTCTGTCGTTTCCTTTCCCTCTCCTGTTCTCGTTCCCACTCCAGACTCTCTACTCTTCTCATCAACATCCCCACCAAGCCTCTCAGATCGTCCGTTTCGGATAATGGTGTATAATTGCCTAGATCGACTTGATCCCTGTGTCGGGTGGAGTAGACCTGGAGTCGGAGATTTGCAAGGTAATCTACTATCTTCAGCTTGCCGACATAGCTTGAGAGAGCAAGCTGACCCTCTAGTGTGATACTCGGAGGCTTAGTGTGGTAGATTGTTATTGCCTTTCATCAGTATGTAATAAGAAAAGGGCATACCAGAAGTAATCGGATTTGCTCCTTTACGGGAGGTTTCAGGAATTGCTTCATATCTTCCATTTTGCTTGTGAGTATGTATGTAAGCAGAGAGTCAGAGAGGTAAGGTAGGAAGGTTGCTTGGATGCTCGGATACGGTAAAGGTGATGTTGAGCGAGGCGAGGTAAACAACGGTGAGGTATAAAAGGAAGAGAAATGGTTGCAATTCCAGAGTGGCAGTCAATTTTCGAATACATACAATCATATTTATCAACAGCTATTCTACTTTTACTACTTGGCAACTCCCACAGCAGACGGGAAAGGCGAGGCCAGCCGTGCCTCCTGAGATCTCGCAGTAGAGGATGAAGAAGCAGATAATGGCTGACCACCCCCCTGTGGTATAGGTACCGGGAAACCAACGTTCAAGTCTCCCTGGCGTGGCGTGAGGTTATACGTTGATGCAGAAGTTGGTTGTCGATTCAGTTCGATAGCCTGGCCTGATGGTTGGGGCATCGGGAACATTTCAGTAGATTGACTTGGTCCGCCGTAACCTAGATCACCGTGTGAGGCGTTGTTGACAGGGGCATCGACAGTGTAGAAAGACATGTTGTCTCGCGATTGGTATCTATCATTAGCTCAAATCCAAGCAAAGAGGACCGACATACCCAATATCGTATGGGTCCTGATAGGAAGCAGGGTTCCGCAAGATAGGCGACCTAGCATCCTCCAGATCCTGCTCTTGGAACTCTTTGTGCCCACCGATCTCAGCCATGACCGTATCCTCGCTTAACCCCTTGGCCTTTGCCTCCATCCTGTATATCAGCATCATCTACGAGACCCGCAACATGACTTACCGCCTCTTTCTCCAGACAACAACTCGAGCCTTGTGCATCTGCTTGTAGATGTACCATCCAGCGTAGATAGTGACGGCTGATCCTCAGTACGCAGTCGGGAGATACTGTTGGTGGGACGTACCGAATCCGACGACAAGAACTACAGCAGAGATGATTGTACTCCTCTTGTCCTTTGGTGTACCTGCCTGTCTTTCACCTGCTTCCTTGAAAATGACACCGAGGTAGACTACCACGAGCTACTGATCAGCCTTGAGCCTGGCATGTGGTTTAGGAAGCTCACCTGCTTCGGCATAGTCAAGATAGTAGCGATGGAGAAGACCCAGATTCCTGTTCCACAAGTGGCAAATACGGCAGCTGGAAGTCAGCTTTCACTCTGGGACCTGCCGCAAATAGCTGACTCGTGAAATGCCTATTCCGTCAGCCGACTTCTGGGACCGTACAGTCAACTTACCCTGGTATAGCACTTAGTCGGGAGACAAAGACGATCCAGAATCCGCCTTCTCGGACGATATGAGCCATCAGAGCGTAATTGAGATTCTTCTTTTCATACTTGATAGCAGTCCCACGAAGGCAGTACTTGAACGCGTAGAAATTGCCGAACTGATATCAGTTATGTGCTGTATTTATTGGAGAGACAGACTTACTTCTCCCAAGAACGTTCCCGCTGCGACCTGGGGTCAGCTTGCAATCAGCCGCGAGAGCCAGACTCACGATACCGAACCCAACCCATAAACCCCATACTACTCCCACTAGTACTGCCACGATCTGATACTCAGCTCACGTCAACCTGGCGACAGATATAGCTCACTTCTTGCCCGAAGAGAGGGGGAAATGAAAGAACAAAGAGAATAGCTAGAGAATCAGTCGACCATTATTGGACTCAACGCGCACGGACCCACCTATAGGGATCGTCCAGCCAGCTGGCAAGTCTTTCAGGTAGTTGGCAATGGGCGTCATCCACTCGACGATCTGCATGTCAGCTCCAGTAAGCCTGAATTAGCTCACTTGATCATGATATATAGTCATCAAAGCAACCAACACCCCTAGCACCACAGCAGCGAGATACCATCCTGATCATTAGCTCGCTCCGCCATTCAAGAGACCGACCTACCCCACCACTCTTTCCTGATCCAATACCTCCATCCCATGAACGCTCTCCAGTCAAACATCCCCTTTTGCATAAACTCCCTCTCTGCCTCTTCATCTTTCTCATCCCATCCCGCTGGGATATCTAATCCATTTTCATCCTTCCTATGTCCATTATCTACTAGCCCACCGATCATACCGGCATGAATGATCCCATGATGTGTTGTTGACTTGTGCTTGGCATGGCCTTTCATGTTGTCTGGTTTCGATTTCCGTAATACATGCGGAGTAAGAGGTTCAGTGGGATCTGAGTCGGAGTCGGATCGACTCCTGGATAGCTCGTGAATGTAGGCATGATCGTTGATGGGTGGAGCCTCGGCCGACGACGAAGGTCGAAAAGGGTCTTGGAGACTACACTGCGCTTGACTACCATGAGACGGCTCAGGACTGGCTTCGAAACGATAGGAGGGTGGGTACGGGTGTGAGATTTGCGTTTTGTTCATCTTGTGACGACTTGCGAGCGTACGTGTAGGGTATATGAAGAGACAGAGATCAAGACCTCAAGACCTGTTACTCTGTCGTAGTCAAAGGAGGGATCCGCCGAGTGTAGACTTTGTAAGGAGGGTTCGGCGTTCGGCGATCCTGCAGCGGGGTACGGGGTCGATCTGCACTCTTTCAATGGTGATAAACCGTTTATGAGTGGCAGATGGGATAGGAGCCAGTGGAGATGTGGAGTGGACAACAGCACCCGATATGTCATATAATGAACAAAGAATCAATGCGGAATGCTGTGCGACGCGTCGGGAGATGTCAAGTCGCGCTATTGTACCTGACACGAGGGAGTTGCGTGTTCGAACAAAAAAATTGAACAGAGTGGGATTCGAACCCACGCCCGAAGACTGCCGGATTAAAAATCCTTAAGACAGCGCCTTAGACCACTCGGCCATCTGTCCTCCGATTTTCTTTTGAACATTTCAAATATCAAGGACCGCCTGTCCCGAGAATCGTGTGTAACATGGTAGAACGGTGAAGCCAGGGTACGAGGATGCGAATCACACCTACTGGAGGACTGGTGTTGGGCTGTGATAGCGGCTGGTCTTTTGCGGCCTGCATAAGGGATAGGCACTTGTGAAAATCCCGCAGGCTGCGGGAATCCTTTGACACGAGCTGATGACTAGGTCTCTCCATGGGATACTATGCACGATAGCTCGGCCCACCGTCCGGGAGATTGTATCCGAAGGGTTCATCAAGATCGACTGAGGTTAACCATCGATCAGGCTTGTCCCGGCCTTACTCCAGGTGTATTATGCTTTCAGTGCGACGCCGAGGGATTCGTTATCGCCAACTTCGTGCTCGCTCGAAATGGGTATAATGGTCGATCGAATAACGACACGATCTCCAATTCCCTCCTCAGGAAGATGGTCGAGAAGATGCTCACTTCGCCCATCCGAATCCCCCACGAGCAGATGATCTTGGCTTTCGGCGCTAAGTCTTCCGCCTCCAATGAAGACATCAACGGGACCCAGCAGCAGAGTTGGACCCTCCTAAAAAAGGGGTCGAAAATGGCTTTCAAGAGGTTCGAGACTTGGTCGCCCACCACTCCGACTAGAGCTGGTGAGTATGCTTCCTTGGTCATTACTATAGTGCTGATACTAGCCCGAGAGCTGGAGGTGGAAAGGCTCGCTGGCTTGGAGGAGCAGATGCGAAATCGAGAGCTGGAATAGTCTGCAACGATTTGCTTGTGTGCTACCTATTGGTCTTGCTCTCCCTTCTCAGTCCGTGGTGTTCTGATGTTTTCTTCTTTGGTAGTCTTTCTCGTGACTCATTCATGCTGGCGTGCTCTACAAGTCAACACCACACTCACCTCCTTTATCATCAGCTCTGAGGGAAGGACACGAGCTTTCCTTCTTTCTTCTCTCTTCCGTTCCATTCTCTCCTTCCACTTCTTCTCACTTTTATCTTTACACGAGCAAGGACTGGTCTCTTACTACTCGCCCATCTATCCAAGCGACAAGTAGCCCCATAATGGTTCTGACCAGACGAGCTGCGCAGAAACGGCCGCTACCATGCAGGGATATCTAGATACCGTTTGGGGTCTCTCTGAACATCCTACGATGCTTAATCCTTATCCCGTTCGCGGCTTTTGAGACCCAGCAAGTGATTAATCCTTAACACGTTCGCGACACTCGAGATCGACTTTATGTCGCGGAGTTAATCAATCTCCGTCCGTAGTGCTGTAGACTGTCCTGTATATTCGTCATTGGCACCACATGAACAGCTATAGTGCTCTGGTCTCTCGTGTTGACCTGCGCCTTAGCCTGGTATACTGGCAAAGGATCTGAAGTATATTGGAAGGTTGGTGGAGGGTTGTAGAGCTCAGCGATCATTGATTGAAGTCTCAGCTTAGTTAACTTAGTAGTCAGATCTAGTCCGGATCCCATTGCATAATTACTACCCCGACTACTTCAATACCTTGTCCGCTCACTTATCCTACACCCAATCGAGGTTAGGAGATCTTACCCGCCCTTCCTGATAGTTAGACGTTGACCGTTGGTTAGTTGGTCGGCGTAGTCCCCTAACACGTACACAGCGTCTGCTAGCCTCAATCACGCGACGAGTTTTGGGGACTCTGATTAGACTTGAGGAGCTATACTCCATAACACGACGACAGATTGCCCGACAGAATGCATACACAAATACGTAACTGTCGTGGGGTCATTTCACAGGGACATAGAGGATGATCATGATAAGGGAAAAAGAGGAATTAGAGATTGGTTTGAGGAGCATCTATTTCCGAGAGTTTGTTAGGGGGTTGCTTATAGCAAAGCGGCGAGACCACCGAGGGCAGCGAGGAAGACACCTGGGGCGGCGTTAGAGTAGGCTCCGTTTCCGGCAGCAGATGATGCGGCACCAGAGGCGGAGGAGACGGGGGTGGATCTATATATGAGCTCAGGCCAAGAGTGAGCGATATTACTTACCCAGAGGAAGTCATGGATCGAACGGAAGAGACAGAGCTGGCGGCACCTCCGCTGGCGCTGTTCGTCAGCATGGCTAACACGAACGCAAGAAAAAGACTTACGAGGAGACGGCGTTGCTAGCGGATGAGACCCTGGAGGCGACACCGGAAGAGACGGAAGATGCGGAAGCGGCGACACCGGACGACATGGAGGAGGTCATGGAGACGGCGGATGAGCCAGCAGCGGAAGATACAGAGGCGGAAGCTCCACCGGAAGTGACACCAGCGGCACCGGCGGCAGAGGTGGCGGAAGCGTTCAAGCAGTCGGTGGAAGAACCGGCCTGGATGGTGACGGGGGAAGAGTAGACAATGTCTCCGTTGGCATCAGTCAATCGGATGGTGACGGAAGTTCCGGCAGCAAGAGAGACGGTCCAGACATAAGTTCGGTCCTGGGTGTTGTCGGCGAGGGTCTCGAGGACGGGTGCAGAGGGTTGTCCACCGGGGATAGCGGCGCTGCTAATTAGTACACTTGTACAAGAGGGGTCAAGTGAGACGTACAGGATGAAGGGAGCGGAACCACCCTGCCAGTTGATCTGAGCGGGTTCTGTATCGTCAGTCCTGCGCAGTAAAGAAAAGTTGAGCTTGGACTTACGACACTGGATCAAAGCGGCCTGATAGATGAATCGGTGTTATAGGATGCATGAGTCGCGTGATAGTGATATAGAGCAGATACGTGTAGGGTCGAGAGAGGGGAGATGACAAAAAGACTAGGTCAGCGATATCTCATATCGATCAACATCGAAAACTTACGGGGGTGTTGACGGTGTAGTCCTGTGCGAGGGCGACACCTGCAGCGAGGAGGGAGGTAAAGACAGTTGCGAAAAGCATTGTGATTTTTAGTTTTACTTGGTAGTAGTAGAGTATAGGTAGAGAGTAGAGTGATGAAAGAGAATAAAAGGTGGTAGTAAAGAGAAGAAAGGAATGCGACTGCGAATTATATTCTCTGCTCTGAAAACACAGCCACTGCACGGACGCGTCAGCGAAAACAGGAGAGACACGGAACGCTCTAGTGCTGAGTCAAACAAGGGGTAAAGGAGCCCAAATTCCCGCTCAAAGTGTGTGTATTTGTGAATCATCCCTGACTTGCCGCTTTTCTCATCTCTCGACAACCACGCAGTCTGCTTCCGACCCTCTTGAGAGACGTGGTGTCTCTCGTAAACAAGTCGACGTGACTACTGCGTAGCGAGATCAGCCATGTCATCAGGTGAATGGGAATTTGTGAACCTAGCTGTGGACAGAGTGTAAAAACAGGTCCCACGCGTCTGGTGAATTTGTGGAAATAGGGTTGTCAGCCCTGAGTTTTCGGGTTTTACAGATTAATGATCGACATAAATTAGCTGGATCGCTGCGGCAGATGCAGTGTCATTAAAGAGGCAGAGCGATAGCGCACGATCCCACGTGTCTCGTTGGCGCGACAGCGCCATAGACCCGATAGGCAGATGCAGTGTCATTATTACATGTTACGTTATCATGATATCTATCAATGCTGCCATTGCATCTCCTTCATCTTTTCAACCAGCTGGGAATCGTCTGAACAGTCAGCAAGCATACGAGCGTTATCTTCTAACAGACTCACTCATTCCTCGTAGCTTGGCAGCGGTATCCACCCGACCCTCTTGAGCTGCCTTGACAACTCTCGCAGCCACACTAGCTGAAACCTCCCTGATCCTCTCTAATCGAGGATACAGTAATCCAGCCTCCTTCTCCTCTTTCGTCAAACTCTCACTTAGACCAAGAGCAGAAGCAGTAATCATCTGATCAGTGAACTTGGTAGCTCCACACGCTAGAGCTCCGAAACCGATCCCGGGGAAAACCAAAAAGTTGTTGCCCTGCCCGGGTTCTCGCATTGTCCCCTTGTATTCCATACTGGGATAAGGTGATCCAGAAGCAAAGAGGACTTTGCCATCGGTCCACTTGAGAGCGTCAGAGAACGAAAGCTCGCATTTTGAAGTAGGGTTGGATAGAGGGAAGATGATGGGAGTAGTGTTCAAGTCGGCCATACGACGAACGACGGGTTCAGGGAATGCTCCGAATGTTGTTGAAAGACCGACAAGAGCGGTAGGTTTGACGTGCTCAATCACTTCTGCGAGAGATGCGAACTCGGTAGTGGTGTCTTTTCGGATAAAGTATTTCTTGTGAGACGCGAGCTTGCCAGCGACGACATCGGGTCGAGAGTGAGTAATCAGACCCTATCCGTCAGCGCCAGCTTCCCGCGTATTCGAAAGTGACATGCCTTGGTATCAATGAGCCAGAATCTCTCTCGAGCCTCCTGCTCGCTGAGGCCAAGCATGGTAAAGTAGTTCATCATCTCCTTTGCGACACTGTTCATCAGCTCGAGTCTCTTTGAGAGTGAAACAACGTACCCAACAGCAGCACTGCCTCCACCGAGGAAGACCACTCGGTGATCCCTAGCATCACGACCAGAAGCAGTTGAAGCCATCTTGGCAGCATTAATGAAACCACCAAGGATGACGGAACCAGTACTACTCGTCAATACTGCCGATCCCACTATAGATTGAACTCACCCCTGGATATCATCATTGAACATCCTGTATTTGTTCTGATATCGCTCGAGGAAATCAAAAGCGGCTTCCGAGTAGAAATCTTCGTGTTGGATAACGGTCGAGGGGAAAACGGTAGAAGCGGCTTCCATAAACCTGTCCATGAATCGAGTTGCCTACTGATCAGCTCGCGCGACTCGTCATTCACGAACCTCTTCAAGAGAAGCTCGCGGTCTTCGAAGACCAATGTACAGAGGGTCTTCCCTAATCTCGACATTGTTCGTTCCCATACTATTTATCAGCTTGATCCGAGATAGCATTCGTAGACATACTCTAGAACAACAGGAAGAGCTCCATCGGGATTGACACCTCCTCCAGCGGTATACAGATTCAATTTCCCAACTGAGATACCCATGCCGCCGACACCGAGATCACCGAGACCGAGAATCCTGGATCCGTCGGTGACCACGATGATCTGTGGACTAACTCCTGTCTGTCGGGCAAAAGCAGTGAGAATCTCGTGGAGGTTGTCCTATATGTCAGCCACATCTCAGGGAGTAGACATACCTGATCATCGATAGACAAATGAAGTCCTTCGGGACCGTTGAAGATTTGAGAGTATTTCTGACATGCCTCACCGACAGTTGGGGTGTATACAAGGGGAGCACTACATATCAGCATACGTCATGTACCCGAGAAGACAGTGAAACCCACAGTCCGCTGATATCATCCGCAAGAGCAGCAAAGAAGAGATTTGGATTCTGTCTCCTGACCCTCTGGAGATGAACATGCTTGAGGAGCGAAGTTGGTAGCTGACCGAGATGGTACTTGAGCCTTTGCAAATCCTGCTCCATGGTGATATCAGGATATGAAGTGAGACCTAGTCTTGTAAGCTAAGTCATGGCTTTGCCACGAGGGGACTCACTCTTCTGGCCCAACTTGGGCGAGAGAGGGGGTGTAGGCATTCCAAATTTGTATTCCATCTTGTTGTATGGTTCTCCAGGTCCGTGTCCTTGACGTTGATCAATGTCTATATCGGAAATAGTAGCTTTAAATCGTCTTGCAAGAGCAGGTATCTGTCTGTTGTGAAGAACTGTGCGTATCATAGGTATCTGCTTGAGCATTATATACGCTCAATCTGGTTGGTTGGCTGGTCGGGATGGTACGGAAGTGTATGCATTGACGTTTACAGTAGTTGTCAGTCGAGTCGGGTTGAGTCACGTAGATTCGAAATCATCCTCCAAGAATTCGAGTATTTCGGAGAAGCCCGGAAAATGACACTGGGGCAACCATGGCAATCCCGAAGGACCCGAATGTGTCTGTGCGCCTCTTGCCCGGGTTCGGGCCTATGTACACCGGTCGGAGACATGACTGACCAAGTTGCGATAGACTGGGATGAACTGAAGCGGTATACTCAAAGAGAGAGGAAAGACGTCTAATCTGGTCGGGGTATATCCAGGCTGACGTCAATCATCTGACTAAATTCGCCGAACTTGAACCACTCACCTCCACCTGTTCATCTTCCAGGTGCTACATAACATGCATCGCGAGCAAAGCTATTGAGAATCAGAGAATAGACTAGGAGAATGTCCACACAGGTCGGACTGAGCTACAAAGGTGTGCTTGTCCTCATCACTTTGCCCGTTATCTCACTTTGTTGACAAACAGAAACCGCTGATGCTATTACCTCATTCTGTGAGCCAAATGGTGATTTACGTGTAGGGTACTGAACATACAGTGGAGATAGCACTACATACTCTCTTGTGCATACGAAATATCTATCCACCCACTACATTCGCTCGCCGTCGAGCTCACGGTGTCCCAGTATACCAATCCCGACACCCTCAAGTCAGGGAGTACATTTCCGAAATCTGTTCATTACTGTCCAAGGAGATTGAAAAGGGAGTCGCGAGGCGGGTGACGGTAGTTATCAAAAACACCAGTGGACTACCGCTTGAAAGGTGGATATTTGATCTTGGATATTTGGGTATAGCGGAAGGGAGAGAGAGGGAAGCTGGGTAAGCTGGAGGTGAGGGTCGAGCTGATGTTAGTCTGGTGGGCGCTCCTGGGATGGAGGAATTAAGTTTGATGTTGAGGGGTTTCTTGATCAAATTAACCTCGCTAGATGGGCAATTGGAGGATATCAAGGGTAAGGTCATGGTTCTCCAGGTATGATTGAAAAAGATGGCTGATGGACAGAAGAAGCGACATTCGCCATAATAATAGAAACGAAGGATGATATCGAACCAACCACAAATGGGGGCATAGATGGGGTAAGTACTCCTCGGTCTTCATGCTGCACTATATCTTGGGTCGTAAGACTGATAAACAGTCAATCCCACCATGGGCTCCAGCCATGTCTTCGGATACCCTGAGGCCACCGGGATCACGGGATCCCCCAAGACATCATGAGCCTTTGCTGCATGTCAAAGCTGTAGAGACGGGGGTCATTGACGTACGTCGTCATCATGTGGCCTGAGCTGATGATAGATCCGGTTGATGGTCCAGGAATGTATTGCTAAAACAGGGGTCGAGCATCTGAGTATCGCATAATGTATCGCTATTTCAATGACAGGATTCCAGTCCGCTGGAAGCTCAATAATACATGCTGACCGGGTCTAGAAATCTATCGTGTATGGTGTATCGCCTTTACCGCGTCTCGTCGCAAGTCATTACAATCAGATCCCACTCAAGCATCACTCCCAGATCCATGTCCCTAACGAGGCAGAGGCTCGCTATTCCCGCTGTCCGTGGAGGTCATACTATCATCCGAGATGGTCCTCTCCACCCCTTCAACCCTTGTGGGCATGGGCTCATCCCCACCTTTGACATGTTTCTTGGTCTCCAGTGTCCCCTCAATAGTCCCTACTCCATCCTCGTAATCCTTCTGTCCAATTTCGGCTTGTCTCATTAGATCCCTTTTACCCTGTGCTGTATGCGGTTCAGCACGAGCTCGAGCTTCATTGGGAAATCGGTGGTCTAGGTGTCCATCTCGCTTGAGATGTCCTTCGGCTAGTTTCGAGGTCGAGCCTGTTAATCTGCCCTCTAGTTGTTTTAGTGTGTTATAGGGAAAAGGCGATTTATACGCACGAACGATCTGAGCTGTACCGACTAGCTTCTCGGAGAAAGTTGCGTCATGCTTAGGGTTGATCGCTATGTCGCTGATTGTAAGTCATAGGCGAAGGTGAGTGAAGACAACATACAGTGTAGCGTCGTTGTTGTATTGACTCATGATTATTGATAGAAGAAGGCTTCAGCAAGGACGTGGGGAATGATAACCCATCGAATGCAGATCTATCAGTTTATATATCAATCCCCCCTCAGCTTACTTCAATCACAGCTTCGGTCCCCCCTTTGCCAAGCAAAACAATACGACACAAGTCAAGGGTAAAGCTCGTCATCGAACATCAATCCTTAAAAAATGTTCTCTCCCCGCCACCCCCTTAGTCTAAGCTTAATATCACCGCATGGCATGCTTGAGATGCTTAACAAGGCAAGTATAGCCGGGTGGGAGAGAGGGTGGAGTCCTTGACGAGAACGAACAAGGACTGCGTATAGGGTCACTAAACGTCGTTCCTTGCGGAGCAAGGCACCGTCTCTTTCTTGATCCGATATTCACGGCCGGCAGATTCCGGATCAACCGCTGAAGGACGTAGACAGCTGATACATGGTAAATATATACTACCGACGTATATTCGGTTCTTGAAATGATACACTAGGCCCATCACTTTCTTCTCTCTGGATAGAAGTTGTCCTAAATATTCCTAATCCCGGTGTCTTCTGAAATCCAGGTGCTAAACTACCATAATTCAGATTACCTGTTCCCGAGCGACTGACAGTGGGTGCTACATCACTCGACTCGGATGTATCGGGTGTGAACCTGATTGACCGGGATGTGCGTGTACGTTCGAGGTCTAGAGGATTACTAGTGGCTTCATTAGGGGTATCAACTGGTGTCGCAGTCGCCAAAATTGATTCGGGTTCATTGATAATTGGCGGTCTGAACCCTCGATCGTTGGGAGTGAGATATGCCTCTTCTTCTTCCCCCTCAACCACATCTGAATCCGAATCGCGTCTAGCTCGACCCTCCTCTGCTCTCGAGCTTGATTGACGCGCATCATGGTCCCTACCAAGACGTCCGAATAATCGCTGTCGAAAGGTGGGTCTCGGCTTGTTTCGACCAATACGTGCTGGATCGATATGTACGACTTTGGGCTCGGGCGGCGGGGACGATGATCTGGCAGGTGAGGGGGAGCGGGACTGTTGGCGTCTCGAACCGGGTTGGGTCGAGTGCTGAGACGCAGGTCGAGATGACTGACGGGAAGCAGGCCTCGAAGATTGCGAAATTGGGGGTGATTTGTTGCCTTTTGCGGATGGCCTGTTTCGGAAATCCACCATGGGGTGCTGCAAGAAATGTGTCACATTGTGCGCTTC
>Ga0265780_10003829_pt1 | contig 19618 bp, 16 predicted proteins | sample P1T30metagenome_FD_192432 | JGI IMG/M metagenome (GOLD analysis project Ga0265780, IMG submission 192432) | Plant litter microbial communities from East Loma Ridge, Irvine, California - P1 T30 | ecosystem: Environmental > Terrestrial > Plant litter > Unclassified | place: USA: California...
TTCTATCCCGGTACCCCGATAGTGACTCCAGTGCTGTGGGCGAATGTCGGAGGTTCGTTCATGATGGGCTTCCTTACGGAAGACCGACAACTGTTCCGAGACGAATGGATGGCGAGAGAGAGGTTCCATCCCGACAACAAGTCCACGAAGGATGGGAATGAACCCGGAGAGTTGAGCGCTGCAGAGCGCAACAAGATCAAGAAAACCGTGCCACTCTACGTCGGACTAGCAGTCGGCTTCTGCGGGTCCTTCACATCCTTCAGCTCTTTCATGCGCGACATGTTTCTCGCCCTCTCCAACGACCTCCCAGCACCAGTCAACCACCCTTCGACAGGCACAATCAGCACATCCATCGAAGTCTCCCGCAACGGCGGCTACTCCTTCATCGCCCTTCTGGCCGTCATCATCTCCACCCTCGCCCTCTCCCTAGGCGCCCTCATCATCGGTGCCCACGTCGCCCTAGCACTCGACTCCATCACCCCTCGCATCCCATCCCGTTTCACCCGCCGCATCCTCGACCCTCTGATGGTCTTCCTAGGCTTCGGCTGCTGGCTGGGCGCCCTCTTCCTCTGCATCTGGCCCCCAGACCGTCACTCATCATCGATCGAAACCTGGCGCGGCACAGCCCTCTTCCCCATCCTCTTCGCCCCAACAGGCTGCCTGCTCCGCTTCTACGTCTCGATCAAACTCAACGGCCTCGTCCCGTCGTTCCCCCTGGGCACTTTCGCCGCGAACATGTTCGGCACGGCGATCGAAGGAATGTGCTACGACCTCCAGCATGTTGGCATTGGCATCGGCGGTTCAGTTGGAGGCGGGCTTGTGGGGTGTCAGGTTCTGCAGGGTGTTCAGGACGGTTTCTGCGGCTGCTTGACGACGGTCAGCACGTGGGTGGGAGAGATCAACGGGCTGCGACGGAGGAGCGCTTATTTGTATGCTCTCGCGAGTGTGCTGGGTGGGTTGGGGCTTATGGTTGTGATTATGGGCAGCGTGAGGTGGAGCGTAGGTTGGTCGTCGCCTGTTTGTGATACTGGGTATGTTAGTAAGATTTAGAAGAGTGGTTCTCACTTGTTGGGATAGATGCGAACAGGTCACAGGATTCTTAGCGTATCCGCCTCGGAGATAACTAATTAGATACACCATTATATAGAAGTCATTGATCGCTAGACGCACTTCCAGTTGCGATCGGATACCTCATAGCTCCAGATATAACCCAAACCCTAACCCTACCAATAATTCATTGGACGACTATCCCAACTCGATATCGTCTTGAGCACCTCGCGCCAAAGCAAATAACGATCGCAGGCGGCTATAGTATCCAGTGTTCATTCGTGCAAAACATGTCGATGAGTTAACAGTAGTTGTCGGAGCAGATTTACGTTTACGCAGAGTCAGCAAAAGGCGAAGCTTGAAAAGCGGACAGCACCACACCAGTCGAGGTTTGTGTTCGCTAGTTCGATAGAAGTTCATGTCAATTCACATCTAGCAGTTCCTTAAATTACTGGACCTAGTTGGATCCGTACAGAGCAGAGCGTAACATTTAGATTGATAGAAAGAGGGAAGTATTTGAAAGCAGGAATAGGCTGTTAACAATTGCGTGAGTAATTCATCAATTCATCAATCAATCAATCAATGAATCAATTAAGCAAGCTGACACCACTCCAGACTCATCAAAAATAAAGTATGACCATGTTCAATATTAAAGATGATGTTTTTTGGTAAATGCACACAACATGCTATGGTGATAGTTTCCTTTTGCAAAGGGAAAAAGGGGAAAAGAGCATTGGAGACTCCTTCGCTATCCAATCAAACTCGCTCAACGTCGCGCCTCAACAGGCGGACCAGAGAAAAGGAGAAACAAGAAACCACCCTCCCAAAAACGCCGGTCGTAAGTTATTCGTCCATCCCAAGGAAGAAAAAGAAAACGAAAAATGTCGTGCAATAGCTCTCCAGCCAGTCCTCTTCCTCGATCCAAATTCCACGTCCATCCCATCCATCCTACAGTATCCCATCAACAATCGTCTCACTTCGCCGCCGTGACAACCTTCTCACTCTCCCTGACATCTCCGCCCAGGCGGCCAACAGTCACGCGCTCGATCTTCCTCGCCTGGTCCTTGACCATCATGCCCTCCCAGTAAAGCTTCTCAGCCCTCACACTGTCCTTGCCACTCGCAGCAAGCTCAGCAACAACATCGGCGTCGGTGTCCAATCTGCCGAGCCCACCATTCCGAATCCACTGCCCAACAACATTGTTGATAAATTTCAGCTTCGTATCAATGTCGTTAGCTCTCACAACGCGAGCCCGCACGCGATTGCTTTCGTGAAGGAGCCCTTGGACCGAGTCTGCGAGGATCTCACGGCCGGTGATGTGATGCGGCAGCAAATCCATGTGCGCGCGCAAATACTCGGCCGCTTCGGGGGAGATGCAAGTAGCGCTGACGAGGTCACCAGAAGCGGCGATGACGAGCTTCGTGTGGTCAGGGAAATGGCACTGCATGGCGCCATCGGCGAAGACCCAGAGTCCCACATTGCCGATGCGCTGGTAGAAGCGGACGAAAGAGTCGTTGTTCTTGCCTTCAGCGCTGCCGCCCATTCCCACATCACCTTCCAGGCTCTGGCACATGTAGCGGCCGAACTTGGCCCACAGGACGCTGAGAGTCTTCCTACGAGCCGCTTCGGCGGCCAAGGGCCCTTCTTTGACGCTGCCGAGACCTTTGTAGACTTTGTGAATGATGCCGTCTTCGGCGCGGTCTTCGAGGATTTCCAGGGGCACAATCTCGCTGTTCTCGAGATCTTTGCGCAGTTTGGCGAGCCAGCGGCGGCCGTCGTGGTTGTAGACGTGAGTCACGGGGGTGTTGTGCTTGGCAGAGGCGTTGAAGACACAGCCGACGGTGCCGTCTTTGAGGACGTAACCGACGCCGTGCTTGACGCTGTAATCGACCCACTTGCAGACGAAGGGCAGATTTTCGGCGTCCTTTGCGTCTGGGCGGCTGGTCTGGCGGGCGAGAGAGGGCGAGTTGCTGATTGCGTTGGCGAGGTTGTCGCGGAATCTGGTGAGGCGATCGAGTACTGTGGTCGGGTCTGTGTTTGGGTGAGCGTCTGGGGGAGAAACGACTCGGCGCGGTCGAGGGAGGGTCTTGCTCATCCGAGGTGGAGGCGGGAGAGAAAGTGCTTGTGCAGCTGGTCTCTCTTCCGAATCATGGTCGGACAGAACCTCGACCACTTCAGGTGTGGGTGCTTTCCGTCTGGGTCTTCTTTGAGGCGATGTTTGCTTCAATTCGTCCAGAGTGGCATATGGACCAGGAGGTGGAGGAGAAACGGGTCGTTCGGCCTTCTTAATAGTCGCACGTGGTCTCCTCGCAAGGCTGGCGTCCGCGCTGCGTTTGATGGATGTGGTTCTCTGAGGCTTGTCCATTGTTGACTCTGAGCTTTGTGATCGAGACGGCTGAGGTCGAGCGCTCGATATCGTGTTTGTTTCCCGCAGGGTGGAGGAAACCGGGTTACTGGTCGCTATCCGAGTCCGTGATATCCGAGTAGCTGGGGCTGGAACCGTCTCAGGATCAGATGCGATCTTCACTGACTCGCCCGCCTTCGCTGCCTCTTCGCTGATCGTCCTAGCCGCGCGACGAACTGTACCTGAACGTGCTGCTACTCTTGACACTGGCCTTGATGGTGGTGGCATGGCCTCGGCGTCCCGAACAATCCTTCGTTCCGATGGTAGCATCGTCCTGGGTTTTGCGACTTCGTTGTGCGAGATTTCTCTAATCGCTCTGGTAAGAGGTCTCAAACCTTCCGAGTCCTCTGGTTCGGGAGACCCCGTCACATTCCAATCGCTGACGGTCGAGATATAGACCGTGTCTTTGGGAATCGGCATGACAGGTGCCGTGCCTAATTGTGCCTCCTTCTGAAAATCGTGGACGATGCTCTTAATCTTCCTTCCACGGTTAAGTTTGAAAGAGATTCCATCGGGTGTCTTTCCAACGCCAGCTTCTTTGCAAAGACTGTACCACGAGTCGGTGAAGCCCTGGTCGCGTGCGGCTTTGCTCGGTAATGAAACTTCTGTCCATTGAGGGATCTTCTCACGAGAAGCAACGGGGATGTGGTGAGGTACGTAGCCCATTCGGAAGAATGGTTGGCTGATGATGTCGTCTGGTTCAGGTCTCTCCTCTTCGGGAACCAGTAATGAAGCAACGGTATTTCTCAAATCGGTCGAAATGTCGTTGTGAGTGGCGCTGAGCTCCGGCCATTTATACTCGCCCTGCTTCAGCTTCTTGTAGATCTCCTCCTTGCTGCTCGCATGGAACGGAGCCTTTCCAACGGCAAGTGTGTAGGTGATGACACCAATAGACCAAAGATCCACCTTCTCGTTGTGTCCCTTGCCCTTCTCAAGAATCTCCGGCGCAAGGTAGTTGGGTGTGCCGCACATCGTTGTTCGTCGCTTGACCTCCATTTCTTTCTCGGTAACCAGCAGAGCCGCCAGACCAAAGTCGCCGACTTGAACGTTCATGTTCGCATCCAGGAATAGGTTGCCGGTCTTCAGATCGCGGTGTACGACGTGTCGTGTGTGCAGGTACTTTACGGCGCCACATATTTGGATAACAAAGCGTCTGATCTCGGGAAGAGTGAGGCATTTCCGCTTCTTCAACATGTCGGCCAATGATCCGTTCGGGCACATGTCCAAGACGACGTATGTGCTGGTTTGGAAAGAGAAAGCGCGGTAGAAGGTGACGATGTTCGGATGTGCGAGTTTCGAGTGGATCTGAAGCTCAGAAACGAACTGGTCGAATTGTTAGCATACTGTTGATCGACTGCGAAAGCGACATGTCGCGGAGTCCTGCAATACCTTCTGCGCCAGTTTCGCGGGCTCCATCTTCGTCTTGACAATCTTCAGGGCGACGATGTGTCCAGTGGGCTTGCTGCCATCGTATCGTTCTGCGCGATGGCAGATGGCGAAACCACCCTTTCCGAGCGCCGATCCGGTCGCATAGTTGATGCCGGTGGGCTCGGTGACGATTGGGGGCGGAGGCTCGGCGTGGATGGAAGACATGGTCGATGTCGTTGGCCGAGTATGCGTCCTGGTCTGCGCTGGGCCATGTTCAAGACGACTGCTGGGTGTGGTGAGAGTTTACTTCCCGCAATTCCGTTGCTATGCACAACTCTAGTTTGCCTCGCCCAGCAACCGCCGCTGCGCTCGGTAAGCCCTCGAACGCACGGGGACCCAAGTTGCTGCTACATATCGGAGATACATGACAGTTGATCTGATCTGGATACTGCTGTTTCGATGTCAGTTTTGGTGACTACTGTCAAATAAAATCGCACCTCGGTATGGTTAGAACAAGATCGAAGATCGGTCAAGTCCCATACCGACAACAACATTCACGCACACAAGCAAAGCTCGCTTGCCGCCGACTCCACAAGCTCAGTCCAACTCCGCCGGTGAAAGATGACATAAGTTCGGCCCTTGCGGTGGGCGTTGCGAGTCACGACGGGATTGCAGTGTCCATCGCAATCCTCCACCATGTTCTGAACAAATGATCAACGGGTCGCAGTGTCCTGACCATGTCTCTCACTTTCAAAATCGCCTCGCTGGCCATCCGCACAGCAGCGAAACCCATTGGCGTACGTAAGCCAAGCACCCACGTTCGCGACGACCTAGTAGTTGACAATCAACTGTAGAATTATATCAAAAGGCAAGCTAAAGAGCATGACGGCTTTCGACGATTCGCTGTCGCACAGGCGCAGCGCGTGCACAGGATAGACATGCGCATGCGCCTGGGAATGCTACACGACAGCGCAGCACAAGATCGCATGGTCGAGCGAGAACGCAAGCTAGCAGAGGAGAGGAAGAAGAAGGCCGAGACACCCACAGTCCTGACCGAGCTGCAGCAAAAGAAGCAAGACGAGGAAGCTGCAAAGGAGAAAGCAGAGGGCGGAACGAAGAAGGAGGAGAAACCACACGTGCCGAGGATTCGACCACTGAGCGAAGCAAAAGCTATTGAACTAGGCGCCAACTTCTTTTCGGAGTCGTTCATATTTGCTGTCGCCGTTGGACTACTGGTATGGGATAGCTGGCGCAGCAGGAGCAAAGCAAAGGACCAGCGAGAGCTGTTGGAGGACCGTCTGGACCTTGTGGAGGCTGAGGTGGAGAGGCTGCGCAACAAGTACGAGCCCAATTGGGAGGCGCTTTCCGAGAAGGACATGGATCCCGAGCCTGAAAGGTACTCCTGGTTCAACCCGGCAGGGTGGTGGACGCGGACTGATCCCAAGATCACGCCGCCCATCGACGTGGTCAAGGATGAGGAGAAATCCGCACCAGCGACTGCTACGCCATCTAATCCTTCGAAGGCTGAGACCGAGACTGTGAAGTCCAGCAGCGACCCGGAGAAGCTCAGCAAAGAGGAACTGGTGAAGAAACAGGCGCTGAATGTGCCTATTGAGCGCATAGACTCGGTGACTGCCATCAACAAATCGCGGTGATATTCCTGGAATGGTATAGGCGGTTCATGGATATGTATGTATAGACAAGAGATACCCCCCTTCTGTAACAAAACACTGTATACTACCTACGGCTGTAACATTCAAAGCGGGAAGCGCGATGAAGGCTTAATTCCAACCTCACCTCTGCTCAACACCACCCTGGCGTTAACATCTATCCATGACTGGACGATACAAATCACCCGACATCATGTTCTGCACCACTCTTAGAAGACGCGCGTCCTTCGCATCCGTGCTGCCTCTACTAATCTCAACTGAAGGCTTGAAGCTGAGAGGTGAGTACATATCGTCTCGACTAACATCTCTTCCATACTCACCTCACCCCTCACAGAGAACAGGCTGGAAACCCACGATCTTGCCATTCCGATTCCACCGTCCACATCTCTCATCACCAACGACCACAACAACACCGCTCCAGCCCGCCAGCTCAGAGTGATCCTGCTGTCACCCACCTCAACAACCGCAGCCAACTTGCCGCACACCCTAGACCGCATCCACCACTTCGCCGGCCTAACCGGAGGTCAAGGCCTCATCATAGTCTTTCTCCTCTTCCAATCGTCAGGAAACACTACCAACGCCTCCATCGACCCAACCCTCGCTTTCACTCAACTCCAAGCCTCCCTCCTGCCGCGCACCGACATTCCTTACATCCCCATCCTGCCAATCTCCACCCTCGTAGACCTCCCCGACCTCCTCCTCAAACACGCCTCCGCTCTCTCGCATAGGCACCAACAACCCCTTGCCCCATTCAAAAACATACCCAAACCGCTCGAGCTCCTCGAGCTCGCCACGACAGAGCCGCCCTTGGACCGGGAAACAGTCTATTCCGTGACGGATTGTTTTGCAAATCTACGCGAATTGGCCATGGCTTGCACTGAGCCGGGAGCGGATCTCCGGGGTTTGCAGCAAAGTTCGGATGGTTTCGAGGAGTTGAGATCTGAAGGGGGGCACGGGAAGGTTGCTACTGCTACTGAGAGGTTGAGAGAGTTGAGGGACCTGATTGGCGGGCAAAAGTTCAATGAGATCTCTGATTTCTGGGCTGAGGAGTGGGTTGTTGAGTGATGCGGCTGAAGTTGATAGAAGAAGTCAGGTTTGAGGTAGGTGAAAGCTGATGGAAGATCGGGCCCAGGCCTGTCTGCAATCGTCTTGCGTGAACTCGCTATATTACTTCCTCACTATCGTACAAGCATACATACACGTGCAGTGCCTTGCCCACTCATACATCCTATCACACAGGATACACAACTCATACAGTCTTCCCACCTTGCCTCAACTCCTTCAAAATCTCCCCAGCAACCCGAATTGCTTCAGCCGGCAAACCCGCCATCTTCGCGACCTTTAGCGCATGACTCTCACGATTCACCCCTCTCCTCAATTTATGCACATAACTCCAACTTCCACTTCCGTCACTTCCCTCCTCTACATCTGTACAAAAACAACCCAGTCCCTCAATCCGATCCGCAAGCCCATGGAAATGCGTAGCAAAAAGCGCTCGACACCCGTTGATATCCCTCAAATGCTTCAAACAAGCATACCCCACAGCAAACCCATCCTGAGCCGTAGTACCGCGCCCAACTTCGTCCATGATGACGAAGGAGCGTGGCGTAGCCTGCCTTAAAATCTCGGCTGTTTCCAGCATCTCGACCATGAAAGTCGATTGGTCCTGGTACAGGTTATCAGCAGACCCAACGCGGCTGAAGATTTTGTCGACGAGGCCCAGCTCGGCGTACTCGGCGGGGACGAAAGCGCCTGTTTGTGCGAGGATGGTGATCAGGGCGTTTTGGCGGAGGTAGGTGCTTTTGCCGGCCATGTTGGGGCCTGTGATTAGGTAGAGGCGTTCTTTGTTGTTGTCGCCTACCAGGCAGTCGTTGGCAGTGAATTGACGCCCTTGGGCAGTGAGGCCGACGTCGACGGTTGGGTGGCGGCCGCCGATGATGCGGTGGGCGGTGCTGGTGTTGAGAATGGGGCGGGTTAGGTTGCGTTCTTTGGCAACTGTGGCGTTGGAAGCAGCGACATCGAGTTCGTCGAGAATGGCGGCGTTGCGGCGCAGGCGCATGAGATTTTCCAATACTTGGGCACGGAGTCTGTTGAAGACGCGGTCTTCTTCGGCACGGATGCGGAGTTTGGCGTCGTCGATACTTGCACCTAGACGCGTCCAGTCGGTGATGTGGAAGGTACGCGTCGTTTTCGTGGAGGCTATGCTTCGTGCGTCAGGGAGTTTGTCGAGTTCAACTTTGGCGTCTTTGCCTTTGACGTGGCAAAAGTGGCCAAGCTGACCGCTCCATCTGAGGGTCAGGCTGTCGGATTTTGTCTTCTCGCGAAGCATCGTAGCGAGAGTTTGTTTCTCCACGAGTAAGGTGTCGAGATCTTTGTGCGCTTTCGAAAGTTTGGAAGATGCGTCCTTTCGCATGATCCAGATGTCTTGTTCACCGTTGCTTGGAGCTGATGTTGCAGCGGTTTGCTTCGCCGCTCTTCGTGCCAACTGTGGTGGCTCATTGCCAGCAGCGTCTGCATTCATGACTGCTTCGGCCATGGTCTCTGATTCGGTTGCCTGTTCTATCTCGGCTTGATGCTTGCGTGAAAGACCGTCTTCGTCGATAGTAGACAAAATGCTTTTCGCGACCTTCGTAGGCCCAGTCAGATCGAGCCTTTCGAACAAACTCTCGAGGCATGACGTCTCGCGAATCTGTGTTCTTGCCTGACTAGGCTTGACAGTGGCATCTTCGGTATGAACCAAGTCTGAGATTTGCTGCACCACAGCTATCGTTTTGGCAAGTCCAAGCATGTCGTCGGCGTCCCCTTTCCCGATGCAGAAACGCTGGAGCAAACGTGATGTATCGTAAGTCCGGCGCAAGAGAGCTTGGATGTTTTCTCTTACGCCATCCCTGTCACGCAGCTCCTGGACTAAGTCCAAACGGTTATTGATGACCGCCAATGAGAGCGAAGGCGAAACCAAACGCTGGTTCAGTAATCTGGCGCCGCTTTTCGTGACAGTCCTCCGAATCGTTTGCAACAGACCTCCCTGAGTCAAACCATCCTTGAGAGTCTGGCGTATCTCGAGACCGCGAAGACTTTGTTTGTCAATGACCATGTACTCTTGCGCTGACCGCCTTATCGGAGGCTGTAGCTTTATACTAGTGTCTAATAGCCTCCCTCGAACGTACTCCAGAATGAGACTGCCAGCAGCTACTTCACTCGGAGTGAACTCGGCTTGCTCTTTCTTCGATACGGGCGACTCGATCAGGTCATTCCAGCTCTCCATTGATGCTCCTGCTTGCGATGGAACCTGGAAGTGCAACGAGTTCCCCGAGTCTCCAAGTAAACGTTCAAGTGTCGATGAGCCAAGCTCTTCAAACGAAGCATCTAGTACAATCTCCCGCGGGCCAATGCGTGCAACAATTGATGACAGCGAGGAGAGATCACTACTTTGCGTGTAAAAGTCCCCACTCGAGAGATCGACCCAGCTCAGCCCGACTTTGGTTGTTCGGGCGTGATGGTCCGGTGCCTGACGCTCCTTGAGCTGAGAAGCGGTCAGGTCTTCGATGTGAACACCAAGCAGGTAGTTGTCTTCGAACGGATCCATGAAATTTTCGTCGATGAGAGTACCGGCTGTCACAATCCTCGTGACTTTGCGATCGTACATCGGCGCTCCAGCCTTCTGAAGCCGCTGACTTTCAGGCAAACGAATTTGTTCGCTAATTGCCACCTGTTTGCCGTGATCCCGCACGAACATCTTCAGATAGCGGTCAAGCTGTGAGGCTTGGAAGCCAGCCATGGCCACGTCTCCTAGAACAGTGGCCCGTTTGGCTTTCTTGAGGTTGACAAGGTGTGCGTATTGGTCGACTTGGTCAAAGTACAACTCGTAAAAGTCGCCCACGCGGGTGAGCACGATGCAGTCGCTGAATTTGCGGACATTGTTGAGGTGTTGCTGGAGGACTGGAGGGTAGACCTTTTCCGGAGGCGCGTCGGCCTTGAGTTTTGGGAGAGCTGGAAGTACGCCTTGGATCAAGTCATCGAGTTTGACGTTCGTCTTTCGTTTGGCTCCGCGTATGAAGCTGATTGACGGATGGGCAGTACATGCGCCATCGATCAGGCTGCTTTGATGAGTGACTTTGAACAGAGGCTGTGTTGATGCTGAGATGATTAGACGACGCCTCGCCGGCCGCAAAACGCTTCTAACGCTCATGAAGAAACAAATGCGAATGACGAGAGACCTTTCGGCATGGGTACTGTATGGTATGCTGATGGAGCTTGTCAGCCGCACTATCACTTCGCCACTAAGATGCTCGACCTGCAAGCTCAGCAGCCACGCACCAAATTACACATTTCAATGTTCGGTATAACTATTGCGTGTTACAGTAACTCTCTTGAGGTTTCGTCTGATCGGCATTACCCCTGCTTAAGGGTTAGGGTATGATGGGCATTTGGAACAACCCCACCAAAATGTATCTCAAATGACTTTGAAAGCTCCGAGGCTCGCATTGCCTCATCGTAGTAGTGTCCCGCTCTCTTCACCTTCACCTCCAATCCTCTCCCTCCCTTCCGCCCTTTCATGACACTCGTCTACAACATCGCCATGTCTTCAACACAAGAACGCCCGACCTTCCCTCCTCTCAAGAATGACCTCCTCCTCCGCACCGCTCGCGGTGAGACCGTCGAACGCCCGCCATGCTGGGTGATGCGTCAGGCCGGCCGCTACCTGCCCGAATATCACGAGGAAAAGGGCAAGAGAGACTTCTTCGAATGCTGCCGCAACCCCGAGATTGCATCGAACCTCACTCTGCAACCAATTGACCGCTTCGAAGGCCTCATCGATGCCGCCATCATCTTCTCCGACATTCTGGTCATTCCTCAGGCTATGGGAATGGAGGTTGTCATGCTGGATGGCAAGGGCCCGCACTTCCCCAACCCACTCATGGATCCGGAGGACCCTCAGTACACAGAAGTTATGGAAAGAGAGGTGGATGTGAAGGAAAGCTTGGACTACGTCTACAAGGCGATCACGCTTACAAGGCAAAAGCTTGACGGCAGAGTGCCTTTGTACGGCTTCTGCGGTGCGCCTTTCACATTGCTGTGCTACATGGTCGAGGGCGGTGGAAGCAAGATCTTCAAGCAGATGAAGACCTGGATCTTCAAGCACCCGGCGGAAAGCAAGAAGCTGCTTCAGAAGATCGCAGAGCTTTGTGTTGAGTACCTTGCTCTACAGGTTGTAGCTGGCGCGCAGATCGTCCAGGTGTTCGACTCGTGGGCAGGTGAGCTCAGCCCTGCATCTTTCAAGGAGTTCGGTCTGCCTTACCTGGAGTACATTGCCGACCACTTACCTGCGAAGTTGAAAGAGCTTGGTCAAGAGGTCGTCCCTATGGTGGTCTTCGCCAAGGGTGCATGGTACGCGCTGGAGGATCTGTGCAAGACAAAGTACAACATTGTTGGGCTGGACTGGCTTCACGAGCCCGCCGAGGCGTACGCTATCGCTCAGAAGTACGGCAAGGTTCTGCAGGGCAACGCTGACCCCGGTGTGCTCTACGGTGGTAACGAGGCCATGACCAAAGTGGTGGAGAGAATGGTGAAAGGCTTCGGCGGTGGAAAGCAAGGTTGGATCGCCAACCTTGGTCACGGCACGTCACACTTTTCATCATCATCACTATATTGCTTAAGCTAACAACGTCTAGGAATCACACCCTTCGTGAAGCCCGACGATCTCAAGTACTACTTCAGTGAAATTCACAGAATTTCGTCAGGTAGATGACTCCGCCCGGCCGAGCCCAAAACGAGAGGAAGCTTGCCAACAATGCTTTAGCTCAATCGACGAAGTCTGCACCTCCTGCCGCCAGTGCATCTACCTTCGAACAGAAAATGCATGAGCGTAATGTCACCCACGGTGATTGGTAGAGCTCAAGACCCCATCACACTCGTCTTCCACGCGCTCAGTTTCCCTTGGGCGTGCCCTCACCAATATCCTCATACCTGCACATACGAACAGTGTCAGCAAAGCTTTATCCTCGAGATCAATCAAAATCCAATCAATGAAAGCGTCAATGACAGCCAAACAAAAATCTCATCAGTCACCTACCAATCCTCGGGCTGCTTGCGGATGAATTCGCTCATCAAGTCCTCGCACTCCTTACTCTCAACGTTCACAACCTCAACACCGCGCTTCTGCAAATACGCCTCGCCGCCGAGGAACGTCTTGTTCTCGCCGAGCACGACACGGTTGATCTTGTAAAGGATGCAAGCACCGGTGCACATGTCGCAAGGCGAGAGCGTGGTGTACATTGTTGCTCCCTTGTAGGCCGAGGCGGGAAGGCGACCTGCGTTCTCGAGGGCGGAGATCTCGGCCTGATTTGATGTTGTCAGATGTGATCATATAGTACAGATATATTCAGATGTATAGAGCTGGTGATCCTCAAAAGAATTGATTTTCTCCTTTTCTTTTCACTGAACGTACATGAATGGTAGGGCTGTCCTTCTGCATGCGCATGTTATGGCCGCGGCCCAGGATTTTGCCTTCGGCAGAGACGAGGCATGCGCCGATGGGGACGCCGCCTTCGCTTGCGCCCTTCTTGGCCTCCTCGAGGGCGGCGATGAAACCTGAGTCGGTAGAGGACATTTTTGAAGGATTCGAGTGGTTTTGATTGAAGATGAACGATTTTACGTGGTTATGTCAGGTCAATGGTGTTTTCTCCATTGGCTTATCTTTGCCCTTCTGTGACGCAGACCAAACTTTCGGCAGATCTGAGCGGACTTTGAATTTTGGAGAGATACGTCGTGATTCGTTTCCTTGCTCCTACCATCAATATCACATCAGTATTGGAGCATATCGATCATGAACAGCGACTAGTTCGTGGGACGACATCAACAGCAACATGCTCTGGGCACCCTCGGCACCTACAGTAAACAACTTGACTTTCTGGCGCAGCTGGCGTGATGCGGACACAATTGGAGCTTCTTCCTACATTTGGCAAGTCCAGCCAGCCAACTCCGAGCTCCGAGAATGTGAAGGATCATCAAGGATCGTGAAATTGCTTGACAAACTACTGTAGAGAATGCAGTTCTGAGAAAGTGGCACCAGTCCACGTGGTAAGACTGAGTCACGCGTACTATAGACCGGTGTATAAAGCCATGTTCGCTGCTTGGCGAGTGTCAGAGTCTCGACTACGAGACAACCCTTTCAATCCGATTCAACCTGACGCCCGAGATACCCTCATCGAACAGTAAGCAGCAATGTCTTCATCAACAACTATCCAGATCCGCCCCATCCAAGCCGCCGACAAAGAAACCTGGATCAACCTCTGGAACCAATACAACGTCTTCTACAAACGCACGATCCCCGACGAAGTCACGGAGACGACTTTCAACCGCTTCCTCGACCCCAACAACGCCATCAACTGCGGCGTCGCCGAAGCCAACGGCAAAGTCATCGGCTTCGCAAACTACTACCCACACGATTCGACGGCGAGCATTAAGCCCAACTTCTACCTGCACGACCTCTTCGTAGATCCCGAGGCCAGGGCTGGCGGCGTCGGCGAAAAGCTGATTGATTTTGTTGCGGATCGGGCGAGGGAGGCGGACGCTTACCAGCTTTATTGGCATACGCAGTATTTCAACTACCGCGCCCAAGGGCTGTATGCTAAGGTTGGTGAGAGGTCGGATTTGGTTTTGTGGAAGAAGGGGTTGTGAGTTGAGGGTGATGTCGAAGAATTTGTTAGGCGTCGGTGGTCTATCTCGAAAAGAAAAGGAAATCGCCGAAGGTGTTTTTCTGAAGGTATCATCGCCTTTGAGCCGTCGAAGACGCAGTGGTGCCATTGAGAGAGCACTTTTCACAGACTTGTGTCTCAGCTAAGCGGTCGACTTTATGCGTTCGTGTCATCCGCTGATCGAAAACAGAGTGGTGCCATTGAGAGGGACTTGCGAAACGGCCCTCTCTCGATACCTTCCGCGTAATGTTATCGTTGCATACCTACGTACACGATCTCATCGAACCCATCAACAGACCCCAACAACCCGACCAACCATCAAAGCTTCGTCGCCTCAATCCCCTTCTTCACAAACTCCACCACCTTCTCAGCAACAAGCCCATCCGCACTCTCCGGCAAATAATGCCCATGCCCCTCCCCAACCCCCACAAACTTCACTCCCTCCACTCCCTTCTCAACCCACCTTGGCCAAATCCCCTCAACATCATTCATCCTTCCCAAACTCCCCTCGGAATAGATCACAAGCAACGGAACCCTCACCTTCACCCCCTCAGCTTGCTCCCCCTCCTGTACCTCACACTCCTCAGCCGCCCCACCAGAGTAATCCGCACAAGACCCCTCAATCGCATCCTCCCGATCGAAAATCTTCGCATAATGATCGTAAGCGTCTTCGGAATCGATCTTCGCCTGCCCCTGCACATTCGCACCCCGTCCACGGGCCAGGATCATCCGGCAAAAAGCCTCCCCGCCCATCCCTTTGATAACCTGCGGCGCAGTGCCCATCGCGAGAAACGGCCAGTGGAAATAAGCTGTGCTGGCAGCCGGGTGCGCGAAGGCTCGCCATTGCTCGAGCGTGGGGACTATGTCTATGAAGACTGCGGATTTGAGGTTTGAAGGTGGCGAGGGGGAAGTTAGAAGGCGGTGGCCGATGCGAGCGCCGCGGTCGTGGGCGATCCAGTGGATGGGGCGGGTTTTGGAGGAGGGGCCTAGGACTTTGTGCAAGGCTTCGAGGATGGAGAGACCGATGGCGCGTTTGTCGTAGGTTGGGGGGTTGGAGGCTGTAGAGGTTGAGGGCAGGGTGCTGTTGCCGTACTATAACACCTATTGATTAGACTATAGTTCGTGATACTAGGCTTTTACCTTACTTACGCCGGGGAGTTCGGGGATGAAGAGGGTGAAGTCTGACTTCCATGCGGGGAGGACCTATGTTTTTTGTGAGTTGGTGGTTGTTGAGGATGAACTGAATGGGACGAGGTTAAAGGTGGAAATGGTGAATGATGATGTTGAGAGGTGTGTTTCATTGTTGGACTTACATGACGCCACCTGAATTGAGGATGGTGTTAGTAAATGTGAGGCGAATAGTTAGACGAAGGTAGAGTACGCACTGGTAGCTGGATTGCGGATAGCCATGGACGACACAAAGGATCGGATCGGAGCCATTGTCATGAGAGTAGCTTTTGATCGTGGCGCCAGAGGGGGTTTCGGTGGTATTCTCCTGTAGCCAGGGATGTATCGTCTTGAGTGTTGAGTTCGCCATGATGATAGGGTGATACACGGCTACCGTACTTCGTTGATGAGGGGATTGGGATAGTAGCAAGTGTAGACGACAGCGGTGGTAGTAGCAGTAACAGTAGTATGTTCGTCCGTGGGGTAGTAATCAAGTGGGGGTTCCTCCAATTGATACCACGCCATCTAGGTTACCGACCAACCGAGTACCGAGTACAGTAATGTCGATCGCATTAACGATTGCAGCTGAAATCACCTAGCGCAGCTCCCAAACGATGTATTTCATATACGTATCTCGTCAATTCAAATGAAACCCTTTCTTTATCGACATTTGGACACTACATGTACTGACACGAGATGTTGTATACCGAGAGATTGGTGTTGCTAGGGTTAGTGTTGAAGGCAAATCATCCTCGATGGGTGAACAATGTGTTCAACTCGTTATCGTTGACTTCGTGATATGTAGTCTCAGTCTCCGTTCTGTCGGTGGACCTCGTCTCAAAATATGCCAGCTTCACGCCCTCTCATGTCGTTCGTTGCAGTGTTCCTCAACAATTCATGGATTGCATCATGTTGTGTTCCTGTTGATGCATCGTTCTGAGCCGCTGTCTGGGCATTATTGACATTCGCTTCGCTTTGGACTTCTGGCAGCCCTGTGAGTGAGAACTTGGATCGAGCAGTGGAGCCCGCTGCGTCTTCGTCGATCTCGTTCTTGTTCAGATCGACTTCTTTCAGGTCCCGGCTCACACCGGCGACATCATTTGATCCTTCATCGACATGTGTTCGTCCAGAGTCAAGTTTCGGAACCGCGTCGTTCAATCCTTCATCGGTATGATCTCCGGTATTTTTCGGGACTCCATCATCCTGTGCCTGAATCGAATCGTGAGGTGAACTGTTCTCAACCGGCTTGCTCACTTCACCACCCATCGTGGCCTGCAACGCAGCATCGCCCTCCTTTTCAGCCTGCAGAGCGTCCATCAAATCTTGATCCCACAGCAGAGCTATGTTGACATTGAGATATACGTCACCAGTCTCCCTGTTCTTGAACACATACCTCAGGCAATGGCTCTTCTCGTCCACGTACTTGATCACATTCAAGCTGAAGCCAGGCAGTTTGAGCGCGCAGTTGCCGAAATCGAGATAAGGATTAAAGAAATCCGCGTGGAAGCATCGGCCCTTCTCAAACACAAATCCCTCACGGTTCTTCGCGTCGAGGAAGAACTTCCGCCGCTTCTCGTTGTTCTCTGGTAGCCCGAGCCGTGTACGCTGTTCCTCTCCTGACCCATCGCCGCCTTCGCGTGTCACCTCATCTTCTCCTCCTGGTTCGGGGACCTCCTCCTCATCTCCTACTTTCTCCCCAATTCGGAATGCGAACCAGCAACTCAGACTCGGACCATAAAGCCAAGGTTCATCGGCGTATGCATCGCAAGAAAGCCCGGGATCGATAAATTCCTTCACGATCTTGAATGCAGTGTTGAAGCCAGGCGGCAGTCGGTCGCGTACGGGGTGGTCAAAGTCGTTTCCCCAAACGGTATGCAGGCTGGGCAGATCCTGCTTCGGCACAAAGCTGAAAGCCACGCTATACTGATCTTTGGCGTGCGAGGGATCATCGAAGTACGGGCTCGTGGATGGACATCTCGATGGCAGGCCTCGGAAGCCTCGAATGCGCACCTTGACGCGCGCTCGGATGAAGTCGTTTTCGATTGTTACCGCTTCGCCGGTGTTGACTGCTACGACTTTGTGGCTCGATTTATCGTAGGAGGGGCCGGCGGTCACGACGAGACGGTATTTCTCGGCTTCGGGTGTGGTTTCAGGTTCGCTTTTGCGGCCTGTGGCTGCTTTGAGGGATCGGAAGGCGGAGGCCATGGTGATGGCTTGTGGTTTTGTTGGGGGCAACGGGCATCGTGTACGAGAGACTAGGAGATATTGCTACAAGTGAGACATATATGTATGCACGTTACAGGTGATGTGGACATACGTTAGTACATGTCAGCATCACCAATAATGCATGTCCAGTATGTCTTCCTACAAGTGGTCATAGAATGGGTGACGTCAATGATCACATGTTACATGTATCTAGGAAACGCCTCATCAAAAAGTCGACGCGTACACGCAGCCATGATGACAGATAGGTAAGGTATAGTACGCGCGAATTTCACTGGACATTGCTATATGGTAGGAAATCAGTTGGGTATATTTACGGTTTACGAATAATTTGTCGCTCCTCAAAACATCCGACGCCAGGCCCGCCAGTCCAAGAACCATGTATATCTCGACTGCCAACTCTAGCACAAATACTTCAACTTCATATCGTTCGAGTCGCTCGCGACACATTACACATATTCCGCACTTTCTTTTCTTGGGCGCCTGTATGCGATTTTGACCAATCGAAGCTCACACTCGCGACCACTCTTCTCGATGTTCGATCTGACCATAAGGCGGTACAACAATCGGTCTGGTGATCTCAGTCGCTTCGCATAGCGACTTGGTGTTTCCCATCGATGATAGGCCCAGACTCCGTGTGGTGCGGGCCGGTCGATGATGCGCTCGCATGGGTATCCAACTCGTGTTCGATGGACGATGGTGTTATGGAAACATTATTGTTGAACAAAGATCGACAGTGTTACTGTTTTGCCACTGCCCGATTCTTCGAGGCTTTCAAGTCGACTTAGAAACGCCTTGGGGTTCGAGCTATCAGAATCATGAGCAAAGGACTAGGATCGTAATCGCGTGTTGGTCGCACGTACCTGTCAGGGCTTTAACTATTCGTTCGGCGACTTTGCTCTTCTTCGTCTTCTTGACCTGAACATCGTCGGTGTGGCTGTGATCGGGTCGAGCGAGGAATGACTTGATCTTTGATACTGATGATTCTTCCGCGTAGGTAATGGTCCTTGCTTCGTATCTCAGCACGGATGCAGGTGTTTGATAGGTCTTCATGACCTCTTCATATGTGGGAAGGATGTCCTCGGAAGCCATTTCGGATTGGAGCAACGATAAGTATATGAAAGATGAACTCAGATGTGTGGCAGTATATGATTGTATGTTGGTGTGTCTAGGCCGTGATATATTGTCGGAACGACCAGAAGATGAGTCGACATGACGAGGTCATGTTATAGGGCGCGGATCTTCAATGTCCTGTGACTGCTAGCCGAAGGTTGCACAGGACTATCGGTAAGCGATGTGGCACACTTCTTCAGGCGTTCCGATACTGTTGACGGAGTTGGCCAACTCAATACCGTCGCGTGTGGGGCCAACTTGCACGCCCTTCAACATTTGGAGCTGACGAGTTGCGACATCGGGCGCTTATTGGCCTGTAGTCAGAGCTCGAGTCGCAGCTCGAAAGCCTTTGTCTGGTTTGTCACATCTGTGTGACTGAGATATGAGCTCTTGACAGGCCTCGCCTTCTTCCGCCTGGACACGTGTGTAGTCAGAAATCAGCCCATGGTGGTGAGACTATCCTTCGTCCCATGTTTGGTGCTGACAAGGAGTCATCGTAGGCAAACGCATGAGATGATGCTACTGATGCGCATCAAAGGATTCTGATATTTCCAATGGTCGAGTCATACCATCACATGGCAGTGACTTTACCTTTGGCGATCTCTCGCATGGAGGGAGCGCATGAACGGCCACGAGGTTCCGTGTATCCGAGTCGGTTCAGCATCTCCGAATGCCGTAAGACCGCAGCTTGCGTGATATGGCCTACATATAGTAGTCTTGTTGTCCCAGGCAGCAGAGGTGGGAGGTCGATGTTCGCAGTCGCGCAGTCCTTTCTTCGCCTCGCTTTTCGTCTTGTCGAACCGCACCGCGAGGCCTGTGTTTCCCACGATGTAACGCTGTCCTTCAACAGGCTCTGCACTGGTCACATGCTCGATATGTATATTGACAGGCTCGAGCGAAGGCCCAGCGTTCTTGTTCAAGATCAGGCT
>Ga0265780_10003830_pt1 | contig 19614 bp, 17 predicted proteins | sample P1T30metagenome_FD_192432 | JGI IMG/M metagenome (GOLD analysis project Ga0265780, IMG submission 192432) | Plant litter microbial communities from East Loma Ridge, Irvine, California - P1 T30 | ecosystem: Environmental > Terrestrial > Plant litter > Unclassified | place: USA: California...
AACCCTGCGCGAGTTGGCCGAAACACTGCCGCAGCCACCCTTTTTGCGGGTGCACAAGTCCTTCATCGTCAGCCTCGACCACGTGCGAATGCTCGATGGCAACACGCTCTACGTGCAGGACAAGCTCATCCCCGTCAGTGATACCTACCGCGAGGCGCTGTACCGCGTGGTGCGCGGCGGCTGACGAGCGCCGCAGTCTGTGCGCGCGGGGCGGCTCGCCAGCGCGTGGCCGGCTGGTGGCTTGGGGTGCGCGGCGATTGGTGCCCAAAAAGCGGCGTTTTGTATACCAAGCGGTGAGCTTGCTGAGTAGACCTTTGTCGAGGAGTTATTTCTACTTCGCTAGCACTTGTTTACTGTTCTAACGAGCCCAATCCATGTCTCTCACCGATTTCCGCACCCTGGGCCACTCCGGCCTCATCATCAGCCCGATGGCGCTGGGCACCATGACCTTTGGCACCGCCCGCTGGGGCTCAGCCGACGATGTTTCGCAGGACGTTTTTAACGCTTACGTAGATGCGGGCGGCAATTTTATCGACACCGCCGACGTGTACGCCGGCGGGCGCAGCGAAGAGCTGGTGGGCGACTTCGTGGCCCGCCGCCAGCTGCGCGACCAAGTGGTGCTGGCCACCAAATTTGGCTTTGGCGCGCAGCGCGGCAACCCCAACGCGGGTGGCAACGGCCGCAAGCAGATTTACCGCGCCCTCGAAGGCTCGTTGCGCCGCCTCCAAACCGACTACGTAGACCTGTATTGGCTGCACGTGTGGGACGCCCTCACGCCCGCCGAGGAAGTATTACAAACCCTCGGCGACCTGGTTCGGGCCGGCAAAATCCGCTATTTTGGCCTCTCCGACATGCCCGCCTGGTACGCCGCGCAACTGGCCACGTTGGCGCAGGCCCACGGCGTGCCCGGCCCCATCGCCATGCAGCTAGAGTACTCGCTGGTCGAGCGCACCACCGAGCGCGAGCACCTGCCCGCCGCCCAGGCGCTAGGTCTGGGCGTGGTGCCCTGGAGCCCGCTAGCGGGCGGCTTCCTCACCGGTAAGTACGAGCGGGCCGCGCAAGGCACCGAGCCCGCCAGCGGCGAAGGCCGCCTGAGCGGTTCCAACCCCTTTTCGGGCCCTTTCACCAAGTTCACGGAGCGCAACTGGCAAATTTTGGAGGCATTGCGCGACGTGGCCGGGCAGCTCGGGCAGCCAATGGCGCAGGTGGCGCTGGCCTGGGTAGCGGCCCAGCCGGGCATGAGCGCGCATATTATCGGGGCCAGCCGGGCGGCGCAAGTGGCCGATAATATTGCGGCGCTGGCCATCCGCTTCAGCCCCGAGCAACTGCGGCAGTTAGCCGAGGCCAGCGCGCCCGCACCCTCCTTCCCCTACCCCATTTTCGACCCACCCATGCGCAACGCCGCCGTTTTTGGCGGGGCCTCGGTACAGGGCTGGCGCTAGGGGCTTGGCTTTGTTTGTTAAATCAAGAGAAATATAAAACGGGTCATACTCATCTGGCGGCCACGCAGTGAAGCATCTCTACCGCTTCCTCCGACCTGTTCAACGAAGCGGTAAAGATGCTTCACTGCGTGGACGCCAGATGAGCATGACGTTCGTTTACAATACTTTTAATTAAGGAACAAGTCTAATATTTAGGTCACGTTGGGCGGGCTGCCGGCTTTTCGCCGGCTGTCCGCTCGTCGTTCAGCGGGCTTTACAACCGACGAGCGGACAGCCGGCGAAAAGCCGGCAGCCCGCCCTATGTACGCTGAGCATGCCGTTACAACACTTCCTTAATATGCTTGTAATTAGACTTTACCGTGTCGAGCACGTCGTCCATGCGGCCGCTCAGCATGAGCTTGCTCATTGAGAGGGCAAAGCCTTTCACTTGGTCAAACTCGACTTTGGGGGGCATGGCCAGCGCGTTGGGGTCGGTGAGCACGTTCACCAGTACGGGGCCGTCGAAGGCGAACGCGTCTTGCAGCGCCTGCTTCACTTGGCCGGGCTCGTGCACTGTGATGCCGCGGATGCCCATGGCCTGGGCAATGGCCGCGAAGTCGGTGTTGGGCATGTCGGTTTGCCAGTCGGGCAGGCCGGCTACTTCCATTTCGAGCTTCACCATGCCGAGGGCGCGGTTGTTGAAAACGATGAGCTTGATGGGCAATTTATACTGCACGATGGTCGATAAATCGCCCAGCAGCATGGTCAGTCCGCCGTCGCCGCACAGCGCTACCACCTGCCGGCCGGGGCAAGCCAGGGCCGCCCCGATGGCCTGCGGCATGGCGTTGGCCATCGAGCCGTGGTTCCAGGAGCCCATCATCACGCGCTTGCCAGTGGCCGTGATGTAGCGGGCGCCCCACACGCAGCTCATGCCGGTATCGACGGTGAAAACGGCGTCGTCGGCCGCCAGCTGGTCGAGCACCGCGCTCACAAATTCGGGGTGAATCGTGTCGTGGCCGCCGTTGCTTTCCACGTAGGTCTGCATGTTGTGCTTCACGTGGGCGTACAGCTCCAGCTGGGCGCGCAAAAAGCTATCGTCGGCCTTCTGGCGCACCAGCGGCAGCACCGCTTTTAGGGTGTCGCGTATCGAGCCGCACAGCCCTAGGTCCACTTTGGCGCGCCGCCCCAGGCGCTCGGGCCGGATGTCAATCTGCACGATTTTGGGCTTGGTCGGCATGAAGGCCACGTAGGGAAAATCGGTGCCCAGCAGCACCAGCAGGTCGGCCTCGTGCATGCTGTGGTAGGCCGAGGGCATGCCCAACAGTCCCGTCAAACCCACCTCATTGGGGTTAGCAAACTGAATTTCGAGCTTGGCCCGGAAGGTGTAGCCCACCGGCGCGTGCAGCAGCGCCGCTAGTTGCACCAGTTCGGCGTGCGCCTCGGCCGCGCCCAGGCCGCAGTACAGCGTAATCTTCTCGTACTGGTTGAGCAGGTCGGCAAAGGCTTGCAGCTCGTGGTCGGAGGGCCGGATAACCGGCTCGGTGCGAAAGACTTGCATGGTCGTCATGCTTTCCTCGGCCTCGGCGGCGGCTACGTCGCCGGGCACTGCCACCACGGCCACGCCCTTGCGGCTGATGGCGTGCTGAATACCCGCCTGAAACATGCGCGCAAACTGCTGCGGCGTGCTAGCCAGCTGGTTGTAGCAGCTGCAATCCTCAAACAGCTTGATGGTATTAGTCGCCTGAAAGTGCTCCGTGCCAAACTCAAAGCTGGCCTCGGTGGAAGCGATAGCAATGACCGGCGCGCCCGAACGGTGCGCATCGTACAGCCCATTGATGAGGTGCACGTGGCCCGGCCCGCTGCTGCCCGCGCAACACGCCAGCCCCAGCAATTGGGCCTCGGCCCCGGCCGCAAAGGCGCCGGCTTCTTCGTGCCGCACGTGTATCCACTGGATTTCGCCGTTGCGCCGCACGGCGTCGTTTATCTCGTTCAGGCTGTCGCCCGTCACGGCGTAAATCCGTTTTACGCCCGCTGCTATCAGCATCTCCACGAGCTGCTCCGCTACCTTTTTTGCCATGAGTTCAAGCTAAAATACTGGTAGCTATACGCCCCGGCGCGTTGGGGCAGCGGTGGGAGAAAAACGGATTTTTGGCTGCGTTTTTTACCTAAAGCCAGGTTTGGAGTTCAGCCGGAATAAGCCGTGCGGGCGTAGCGCCTCACCCCCCGGCCCCCTCTCCGAAAAGGAGAGGGGGAGCCAAGCGTTAGCTATTAGCCTTTAGCTGCTAGCTATTAGCTCTCTCAAGCAAAGAGCTAACAGCTAATAGCCAGTAGCTAACAGCTCCGTAAAGACTCCCCCTCTCCTTTTCGGAGAGGGGGCCGGGGGGTGAGGCGCCCACGCCAGAACAGTTTCGCCATCCACGAAACCGAAGCACACCGCCACACTAAATAATCACGCGCCAACCGGTACCGGCCGGGCCACCAAATCGGCGTGGTGCAATTGGCGCAGTAGCTGGCGGACATCGGCGGGGCCGGGCACCGAGTAGCGGGCCAGCGAGCGCGGGGCCCGGCCCACTTTGATGGTGTAGGCCTCGGGCGGCAGCGCCGCAAACAGGTCTTCGTCGGTGCGGTCGTCGCCGAGGGCCAGGATGAAATCGGGCGGCTCGGGGCCGAGCCAGCGGGCGGCCGCCGTGCCTTTATTCAGGCCTGCGGCTTTGATTTCCAGCACCTTGTTGCCTTCTAGCACCTGCAAGCCCGTGTTGGCGGTCATAAACGACAAGTGGCTCAGCAGCTCGCGGGCGCGCAGGGCGGCCAGGCCCGGGTCGGCGCGGCGGTAGTGCCACACCAGCGAGTAGTCTTTCTCCTCGATGAGCGAGCCGGCGGTGCGGCGCACGTACTGCTCGAGCAGGGGCCGAAACTCGCGCTTCCAGGTGGCTTGCAGCTCTTGGAAAAGCTGCCAGTCTTCGCCGTGGCGGCGCAGCCACACGCCGTGCTCGGCAATAAAATCGAGCGGCAAGTCGCCCAGCCACTTCGTTAGCGAGGCCCGGTCGCGCCCGCTGATGACCACCACCCGGTTGTGCGGATTGTCGGCCAGGGTGCGCAGCAGCTCCAGCAGCTCGGCATCGGGGTGAGCGCGCTGCGGGTTGGCTTGAAAGCGCACCAGCGTGCCATCGTAGTCGAAGAGCAGCAGGCGGTGGCTAGCCGTTTGGTAGGCACCGAGCAGCTGGGCCTGGGCGTCGGCGTCGAGCACGTCGGTAGTGAGGGTATGCTGCTTTATCTTGCTGTAAGTCAAGCGGTCCAAAAATAGCTTGGTCCAGGCAAATACGTCGTACTGCCGCACCAACTCCTGCATGTGCTGCAAGCGCTGGCGCTGCTCCTCCGCGGGCATGGTCAGGGCTTGGTGCAGGGCCTCCACTACCTGGTCGGTATCGGTGGGGTTGATAAGCAGCGCCTCGGCTAGCTCCTGGGCCGCCCCGGCGCGGTCGCTGAGGATGAGCACGCCCGGCAGGTCACCTTTGGCCGCGATAAACTCCTTGGCTACCAGGTTCATGCCATCGCGCACGGGCGTTACCAGCGCCACGTCGGCCATGTGGTAAAAGGCGGCCAGCTCCTCGAAGGGAAACGAGCGGTAGAAGTAGTTGATGGGGTTCCAGCTGATGGTGCGGTATTGCGCGTTGATGCGGCCCACCAGCTCGTCTATTTCCTCCTTGAGGGCCGCGTATTCCGCCACCTGGTCGCGCGAGGGCACCACTATCATCAGCAGGCTCACCTTACCAATCCACTCAGGATGAGCCAGTAGCAGCCCCTCAAACGCCCGCAGCCGCAGGGCAATGCCCTTGGTGTAGTCGAGCCGGTCGATGCTGAGAATCACCTGCGTATCGCGCAGCACCTCGCGGTAGGTGCGCTCGTAGCCTTGCGCGGCCGCCGACACGGCGGCTTCGGCGTAGCGCGCATAGTCGATGCCCATCGGGAAGGCATCGACCAGCACGGTGCGGGTCGGCGTCTCAATTTGGCCGCTTTGGGTGGGCAGGCCCAGCAGGTGCCCCACCGCGCTCAGGAAGTGGCGCATGTAGCCAAAGGTGTGAAAGCCAATGAGGTCGGCCCCCAGCATGCCGCGCAGCAGCTCGGCGGCCCAGGGCAGCACCCGCAGCAGCTCGTAGCTCGGAAAAGGGATGTGCAGGAAGAACCCGATGGTGGCCTCGGGGCGCTCGCGGCGCAGCATTTCGGGCAGCAGCAGCAGCTGGTAGTCGTGCACCCAAATGGTGTCTTCGGGCCCGGCCAGGGCCAGCACCGCCTGGCAAAATTTCTCGTTAACCGCCTGGTATGCTTGCCAGTGGCTGGGCTCGTGGGTGGCCAGCTCGCTAAAGTAGTGGAAGGTAGGCCAGAGCGTACCGTTGCTGAAGCCCTCGTAAAAAGCGTGGATTTCGGCCTCGCTCAAAAACACCGGGGCCATGCTGTCGGCTTGCAGGCGCTCGGTTACCTGGGCTTGCTCGGCGGGGTCATCGACTGGCAAGCCGGGCCAGCCCACCCACACGTTGCCATCGGCCCGGTAGATGGAGCCGAGGCCCGTGGCCAGCCCGCCTTCGCTGGGCTGGAAATGCAGGCCATCGGCGGCGCGCTGCACCTTGGTAGGCAAGCGGTTAGAAACAATAATAGTCCGGGACATGAAGCAGGTGCTGCGGTAGCTAGCCTAGTGAGGAGTGGCTCCCGAGTCCGGGTCGGGGTTTTCGATGGCGGGCTTGCTGGAGGTGAATCCCGGCAGGGTAAAGCGCTGGCCCTTAGCCAGCAGGTGCAGGCGCAGGTCGCGAATGGAAAAGACTTCGCCGGGCTGCACTTCGTAAATGGTGTTGCCGGTGCACTCGTGGCCGTCGAGCACCACCACAATGCCGTTGCCGATAACTTCAAGTTGGTTGCCTTTCGTGATAAGCGCGGCCGTGTCTTCCTCCAAGCCCAGGCCGATACAGCCAGGGTTGGTGGCAATAATCTGGGCCATGCGCACGATGCGGCCGCGGGCAATGAAGTGGGTATCAATGGCCACGTCGCGCAGCAGCTGCAAGCCCGTGGTAATGTGGATTTCGTCTTTGAGGAAGCCCGCGTCGTTGCGGCCCTGGTATATCATGGGCGTGCTCATGGCGGCGGCCCCGGCGCTGGTGCCGGCCACCACAATGGGCTCGCGCAGGTAGCGCTCGGTGAGGCGCTCCAGCACCAGCGTGCCGCCGAGCAGGGCAGTGAGCCGCAGCTGGTCGCCGCCCGTGAACATGAACCCATCGGCCCGGTCGAGGACTTCGAGCGCTTCCACGCTGTTGGCCATCTCGCGGCTCTGAATATTCAGGACTTCAACGTGCTCTATCCCGAGACCCGCAAAGAGCTCTACGTAGTCGCGGGCCGATTCTTCGGGCTCTTCCGAAGCCGTGGGGATGACCACGACCATGCCCTTTTTGGGCAGCTCGTCGATGAAGCGCTGCAAAATAAATTCCGGCGACTGCTCGTGCGAGGGGCCGCCTTTTTCGCGTTGTTCATGGCCCCCGATGGCCAGCAGTTTGCCTTTAGGAGTAGGGAATGGGTTGGGCATGAAATGAAAATTGATACTGGTTTTCAGTGCTTGGCGGGTGGTACTTAATAGATTTTCAGCTAATTACAGGGCTTACAAACGTCCGTCATGCTCATCTGGCGTCCACCAATTATTTATCACGAAGCAAAAGCCAACACAGACGCCCCTAGGGGCCGAGCCCAAAGGAGCGCCTGTGGCAGCAAAATCGGGGCAGCGTAAAGTGCGTTTGACCGCCAGGCTTTCCCCAGCCCATCGCCACATTTATAAGGGCTAGTAACGATGGACTCGATTTGTTTTACGGCTGATAACCTGCCGGGAAGCTGCCAGAAATACGGATTTTGGCCTCCGCTTTAATCCGTATTTCGGCGGGCTGCGGGCTATTCGTTGTCGAAAATGGCGATGTAGGGCTCGGCCTCGCCCACGCGGCAGGCGCGGCGCATCACGTTGGTGTTGAACTCCATAGCTACATGACCCTCGGCATCGAGGGCGATGAAGCCCTTGTCGCCGCGCAGGTCTTGGTCGCGCAGGGCCAGGGCGGCGCGGCAGGCCTCGGCCACCGGCAGCTGCTGGTACTTCACCAGCGCGTACACCTCGTGGGCCAGCGCGCCGCGCATGATGACCTCGCCATCGCCTGTGCACGATACGGCGCAGGCCTCGTTGCTGGCGTAGGTGCCGCCGCCCAGAATGGGGCTGTCGCCCACGCGGCCCTTGCGCTGGCCCTCGATACCGCCGGTGCTGGTAGCTACGGCCAAATTACCGTTGATGTCGAGGGCCACCGCGCCCACCGTGTCATGGCCAGCCAGCTCTTGCGCTTCCTGCTGCGCTATTTCCAGCCACTGCTGGCGGGTCTTTTCGGTTTCGAAATACGTAGGCGCGGCCAGCGGCTGGCCGCACTCCAGCGCAAATTCCAGCGCGCCTTCGCCCGACAAGCCCACGTGCGGGCCGCGCTCCATAATGGCGCGGGCCAGGCTGATGGGGTGCTTCACGTACTTGACGCCCGTGACGGTGCCGGCTTGCAGGGTGCGGCCGTCCATGATGGCGGCGTCCATTTCGGCCTCACCCTCGCGGCTGAGGCTGCTGCCGCGCCCGGCGTTGAAGTGCTCGTTTTCTTCGAGGCTGCGCACAGCGGCCTCCACCGCATCGAGGGCGCTGCCGCCGTCGTGCAGGATTTGCCAGCCCGCATCAAGGGCTTCGCCCAGGCCCACGCGCTGAAAAGCGGCTTCTTCGGGGCTAAGCTCGCCGGGCTTCATGGTCACGGCGCCGCCGTGAATTACTAATGCGTATAGGCTCATACGTGTCCAATGGGGATAAGCTGCCAGAGCTGCCCGCCGCCCTCGGGCAGGCAGTGCAAGCGGAAATAGCCGCGCAGCAGCTGGCCTTCGAAGTGCAGGCGCAGCGTGCCTTCGGCGAGGTCGGCGCGCAGGTCGGGGCGGGTGCCGAGGTGAGCCGGGGCTAGGCGCATCACGCCACTATCGAGGCTATTGAGTGTGCTGGCGGGGCAGGCGGCGGGCAATTGCCAGAGCAACACCGGGTGCTTGGCCAGCTGCTTAAGAGAAACCGGAATTATCCAGTGGGCGCGGCCCGCACGGTCGTCTTGCAGCGACAGTTGGTGGTAGGTAGGATTGGCCTGGGAACGGAATATCCGAAACGAGGCCGTAGCGCTCGCTGGCGCAACCGCCGTTTCAAGGGGGGCGAGAACAAGGCTCATTAGACGATAGATAGGTGGGGATTTTGGCTTCTTTAACGGCCGGTTCCCAGCTTGCAGCGAAGCGAAAAACACGGTTTTTTGGCGTGCGTATACTACAAAGCCTGCTCCGTATTTTCACTTAGCAAGGCCGAGCCCAGGTGAAGCTATATACTGTAAATCTGACCATTATGATTGGCATTCGCTTGCTCTGCTGAAGGCAGTAAGTAACCAAACCCAGCTATAACCCACGATTTAGCGAGCCAGTAAATTGGGCAAAGCCAGCCGAGGCAGCGCACCCACCCATTGCATGGTTGGCCACGCCCGGCCCTTCGCCGGGGCCACTGCGCTGCGGGCTTCTACTCCCCACGTTTATGAAAAAAGAGGAAATCCATTTGGGCGACTGGCAACGCCTGCTGCTGGGGCAAGCACCGCTGGAATTTTTGCTCGAAGCGGCCCTGCGCACGCTTATCGTGTACCTGGTGCTGGTGCTGGCCATGCGCCTGCTGGGCAAGCGCATGAATGCCCAGCTCACGGTGGTCGAACTGTCGGTGATGATAATGCTGGGCGGCATCGTGTCGGTGCCGATGCAGATTCCCGACCGGGGCATTTTGCAGGGCGCGCTGGTACTGGCCGGCATAGTGGCCATGTACCGGGGCATCAACTACCTGGCTTTTAAGCATAAAAAGATAGAATACCTCACGCAGGGCGAACTGGCGATAGTAGTAGTCGATGGCGCACTGGACCTGGCCGTCATGGCACGGGTGCGCCTCTCGCGCGAGCAGCTTTTTGCCAACCTGCGGGCGGCCAACATCGAGCAGCTGGGCCAGGTAAAGCGCGCCTACTTGGAGGCCAGCGGCGAATTCAGCATTTACCAGCAGGAGCCGGCCCAGCCCGGCCTTTCGGTGCTGCCCGCCAAAGACCCCGCCATCCACCGGGCCGAGCTAGCCGAGGCCACCCGGCAAGCCTGCCAAAATTGTGGCCACACCGAGCCCGCCAACCACCACCCCGCCCAGTGCCCACACTGCGGCGCAGCCCGGTGGGTAAGTGCCGTTACGCAACTGGTGAAGGAGTGAGGTGGTGAATGATTTCTGCCTTTTCCCTCGCTCGCTCATTCACCAACTCAGCACCTCACCATTTCACCACCTCACCACATGAAGCCAGAAGAGATTCACCTTAGCGACTGGGCGCGCATCTTGGTGGGCGAGGTGCCGGGCAGCTTTTATATCGAAGCCCTTATTCGGGTGGCGTTCATCTATTTGCTGCTGCTGACCTCGATGCGCCTGATGGGCAACCGCATGGGCGCGGTGCTGACGCGCAACGAGATGACCGCCATGATAGCGCTGGCAGCGGCCAACGGCGTGGCCCTCATGGCGCCCGACCGCGGCCTGCTGCCGGTGGTGGTGGTAGCGGCCATTGTTATTAGCTACCAACGCCTTATTGCGTGGTACGCCCTGCGCCACCCCAAGTTTGAGAGCGCCGTGCTCGACGATATGAGCGTGCTGGTCGAGGATGGCCACCTGAACCTGGACCAGCTCGCGGAGAGTGTGCTTTCGCGGGAGCAGCTACTGGCCCAGCTGCGCAGCAAAAGCATCCGCAACCTGGGCGCGGTGCAGCGCGCCTACCAAGAAGCCTGCGGCACGTTTTCACTCATCACCTTCGCCGAGCCGCGGCCGGGCTTGTCCATTTTGCCGCTGGCCGATGCCGCTTTCCGCGAGGAGCAGGAAAAAGCGCCTGGCCAGTTTGCCTGCGGCAGCTGCGGCCACCTGCTGCATAGCCCCCAACTACCGGCTGGCCCGTGCCCGCGCTGCCAGCAGCAGCAGTGGCAGCCGGCCGTACTAAAGTAGGCTAACTACTTTCCCGCAAGCCATCTACCACTAACACTGCCCCGCTCCTACCCAGACACTACCGACCCATGAAGCTCTTGCTTATCAGCAGCGCACTACTGCTCTCGCTCCTGAGCTGGCTGGCGGGCACCCACCGCTACCCCCGCGACCCAGCGCACACCCTGGTGCACGTGCGGCACGGCACACTGCGCGTGGGCTACACGGTAGCGCCGCCGTGGGTGGTGCCCGCCGGCGCGCAGCCGCAGGGCATCGAGCCGGCGCTGGTGCGGGCCTTTGCCCAGCGCCTGGGTGCCCGCATCGAGTGGGTGCCGGGCACCGAGCAGCACCTCTACGAAGCCCTGAAGCAGCGCGAGCTAGACCTGCTCATCGCGGGCACCACCGACGAGTCGCCCTGGAAGGAGCAGGTGGGCTTTACCCGCGCCTACGTGCAGGCGGCGGTGTACGTGGGCGCCGCCCCCGGCGCACGCACCGCGCCCGACCTGACGGGCCAGCGGGTGGCGATAGCGGGTGGCACCGACCTCGGCCACTACGTGCGCCAGCGCGAAAGCGTGCCCGTGGTACTGGCGCAGCTGCCCGGCGGCCACCCGCTGGTGGCGGGCTACGACTGGCAGCTGCGGCGCTGGGGCTACCGCCGCCTCGGCAAGCCCCTCAAGCAGGAAAACCACGTGCTGGCCGTGCCACCCGGCGAAAACGCGTGGCAACTAACGCTGGAAACGTTTCTCTATCAGCATCCAGCGCAGCTTGATTAGTAGCGGCTAGCGGCGCTGAAAGGTAGCGCAGTTTTATCTAAAGCATTTTTCAGAACAAGGCACTGCCCTAGCGTGGCGCCTCACGAGACCCCCATGCCCCACCCCAAGTCCCAACAACTGCCCCCCGAACTGGCGCCCACCCTGGCCAAAGCCCGGAAGCTGGAGTGGCTCACGCTGGCCTACCAGGCCAGCGTGGTGGTGGTGATGTACCTGAGCCTGGGCCAGTCGCAGGCCATGAAAACGGCCTGGGCCGACGACCTGCTCGGCATGATAGCCCCGACGAGCTTTTTGCTGGCGGCGCACTTCGAGCAGCGCGGCGCTACACACCGGTTTCCGTATGGCTACCACCGGGCGGCCACCGTTGGCTTTTTGGCGGCCGCGGCCACGCTGCTCACCATTGGCACGCTGCTGTTTATCGATGGGGTGCAAAAGCTGCTTAGCGGCGAGCGGGCCAGCATTGGCATGGTGCCGGTATTTGGGCATCCGGTGTGGGCCGGCTACCTCATGCTGCTGGCGCTGCTCTGGAGCACCGTGCCCGCCAACCTGCTGGGGCGGGCCAAGCAGCCCGTGGCCAAGCAGCTGCACGACAAAGTATTGTTTGCCGATGCCGATACCAACCGCGTCGATTGGCAGATGGGCGTGGCCTCCATGCTCGGTATTGTGGGCATTGGATTTGGGTGGTGGTGGGCCGATGCCTCGGTAGGTATCCTGCTCTCGGCCAGCATCATCAGCGATGGCTACCACAACCTGCGGCACGCCGTGGCCGACCTGCTAAGCCAGCGGCCCAAGGCCCTGGGCCAGGGTAGCGACGAGGAAGACCCGCTGGTGCAGCAGCTCTGTGACCTGCTCACGGGCCTCGACTGGGTGCGGGCCGCCCGGCTGCGCCTGCGCGCCGAAGGCCACGTGCTCTATGGCGAGGCGTTTATCGTGCCCCGCACCACCGAAAACCTGCTCCCCCACCTTCAGCAAGCCACCGCCGCCGCGCACCGCCTGCACTGGCGCATCCGCGACCTGGTGCTGACCGTGGTAGACGAGCTGCCGGAGTGAGGTCGGCGTAGCTGCACGAGGCGGCTGCGGAAAGTACGCAGCCGCTAACCGGCCGGATAAAAGTACCTAGCTAGGCCTACGTCATTATCGGTAATTTGCTATTACATACCCTTATATTACTAAAAACGGGCCTACCAAAGCGTAGCGTTCTCGTTACTTCAGACCTGACTTCTGCTCAGGTACTGGTGGGCTGGCTTTGAGGCCGGGCGCGGGTTGGCTTGAGGAGAAGCAGGTTAAGAGTCGCCTTATCGTCTTCCTAATGTATACTTCTAATCAACCAGTTACCGTAACCACCGGCCCGGTGCTCCGCATTGTCCGGCGGCAGCGGCTACCCACAGGCCCCGCCCCGACGCCCCAGTTCGAGTGGTATTTCTGCCCGCAGACGGGCGCTTTCAGTCACCTGGTACTCATGGCCGGCCAGCAGGCGCTGGGCCACTGGGTGCTGCCGGCCCTGGGCAGCGGCGCGGCCGAACCCGCCCCCGGCCTCTGGATGCAGGTGACGCCCAACCTAGGCCTGGCTCGGCCCGTGGCCCACGAGGCCGGCTGCCAGGGCACGGCCCTCAGCCGCCACGATGCCAGCACGAGCCCGGCAGCCGCTCTTTCGGCCTTGGCCGAACTGGTGCTGCACCTGCCCGCCACCGACGGCCTGCGCCAACAGTACTGGCTGCGGCCGCTGCGGCCCGGCAGCACCTCGTGGTTGCTCAGCCGGGGGCGCCCGCACGGCCGACCGTACTAGCCAACTCGTTTTCATTTGGTTACAACACCTTACTACCCATGCCGCTACACCGTGAGCTCGACAAAAAACTAAGTAAGATTTACGAGCCGTCCAGCACCATCAACGACGTGTTTAAGGGCTACGACATCACCTTCGTAACCAACGAGCACGGCGAGCCAATACTGCTCTTTTTTGGCAAGCGCCGGCCCGATGGCCTCATCGCGGGCGAGCGCTACACGCGCACCATCAAGCGCCATCCCGGCAGCCTCGAAGTAAAGTCGAGCCACTGGGACAACCAGGGCAAAATCATGCGCTAGCGCGCCGTAGCGCGGGCTTTTAGCCCGCGCCCCTACTCCATCGGCATACCAGGCTTGGGCCCAAAAGCCTATACACCGTGCACCCGCGGCAATCAAACGCCTGCCTAACTACCACTTATCTCTTCCTACTTCTTACAAGCCGGTGGCCCAAAAGGGCTATTGGGCAGGGCGCGCCTATGTCTTTCGCATTGGTTTTCTTCGGTCTATTCTTCGGGCTGTTTGGCTTGGTGCTACTGGGGGTGCTGTGGCCCTGGCCCGCGCTGCCGGCCCTGGTGCACTGCCCGCGAGTGAGCATTTTGGTGGCGGCCCGCAACGAGGAAGCCACCATAGCGCGGTGCCTGCGGGCGCTGGCGGCGCTCGACTACCCGGCCGGGCAGCTCGAAATACTGATTGCCGACGATGGCTCGACCGACGACACGGCGGCCGTGGTGCGGCGCTTCATTGCCGATAAGCCGCAGTTTCGGCTGCTGCCCGTGCGGCACCGGCTGGGCACGGCCCGCGGCAAAAGCAACGCCCTGGCCCACCTCTGCCGCGCCGCCACCACCGACTACTTCCTGATTACGGATGCCGACATGGCGCTGGCTCCCGGCTGGGTGCGGGCCATGCTGGCCGCCGCGCCGCCCGGCGTGGGCGTGGTCACGGGCATTACCACGGCGGGCGGCTCGCTGTTTGGACGCTGGCAGGGGCTCGACTGGCTATTCGGCCTCAACCTGATTCGGCTGCTCACCGACCTGGGGCTGCCCATTACGGCGGTCGGCAACAACATGCTCGTGACGCGGGCGGCCTACGAATCTATCGGGGGCTACGAGGCGCTGGCGTTCAGCATTACCGAAGACCTTCAGCTCTTTACCCAAATAGTGGCGCAGGGCTGGGGCTACCGCAACCTCATCGACCCGCGCACGCTGGGCGTGTCGGTGGCGCAGCCCACCGTGCGCCACCTCTTGCAGCAGCGCAAGCGCTGGATGAAGGGCGCTGGCCGCCTGCCCTGGCAGCTGGGGGCGCTATTCAGCTCCTACGGGGTCTTTTACACGGTGCTGGGCTGGCCGGGGCTGCTGCCGCTGCCCACCCTGCTGGCGCTGTGGGGCGGCAAGGTGCTGTGCCAGACGAGCTTTTTGGCCATCACGCTGCGGCAGGCCGGCCACCGCGAGCGCCTGGGTGTGCTGCTGCTCTACGAAGGCTACCTGCTGGTGATGTCGCTGGCAGTGCTGGCCTACACCGCCTGGCCCGGCGCCATTCAGTGGAAGGCCCGCCGCTACCACTGGGCCGAAGGCTGAAATACCATGAGCAATTGACAATGAGCAATGAGCAGATTTCTCGCTTTTGCCCATTGGATAATTAGCTCATTAGCAAAGCTTTTCTTACAGCCAATGGCTGCTCATTAATAATTGCACATTACTAATTGACTTCCTATGGCTACTAATTCGGCTAAGCGGCACCCGCTGCTAACGGGGCTATTTGTGCTGCTCGGGCTGCTGGTGGTGGGCGGCGGCATTGCCTATTTTGCTACCGACCGCGGCAAGGCGTTGCTGCCCACCCTGGAGCAACCCACGCTCAATATCAGCAATATCACCCGCGAGCAAATCAAGGGGCAGTTTAGCGTGAAGCTGCGCAACCACACGCCCATCGAGCTACAGATTGACAGCGTGAGCTACGTGGCCCGCATGGAAGGCCGCCAGCTGGCCCAGGGCCACAAGCCCCGCCCGCTGGTGGTGAAAGGCAACGCCACCAGCGCCCTTTCGCTACCGCTTGAACTCAACCTACCGCAGCTCAAGCACGAGGCCAAAACCGCGCAACGCGACTGCGTAACGGTGCAGCTGCACACCACTTTATACGCCGACCTGCCCGGCATCGGTCCCAAAGAAATTCCGGTGGATGTCAGCAAGCGCGTCTACATCCCCAAATTGCCCAAAATCGAGGTGGCCGACGTGGATATTACGCACCTGGGCCTCAAGAAGGGCGAGGCCGTGGTGAACCTCCGTGTCACGAACTACGAATCTATTCCGTTCACCGTCAAGCAGGTGAACTACCGCTTCCAGGTAGAGGACGACCTCGATGTGAAGGGCGTCGAAACCAAGAACGTGACCTTTAAAAAGAAGGGCACCGAGCTGATGCCCATCCACGTGAGCTTTCAGCCCAAGAAGATGCCCAAGGTGCTGTTTAAGACTATTTTCAAGCCCAAGAAGACGGATTATAAGCTCACTGGCTCGGCTACTGTGGCGGCAGGCTCGGCAAGCGCCAAGGATGCCACGATGCAGTTCAACAGCAGCGGCACGGTAAAGGAGTTGAAGGAATTGGTAAAGGGCGCGAAGGAAGAGTAAAACAGGACGGAAAACCGAGTAGGCTTCTTCACATTGGTATACGCGGGCAGCTATGTCGGTACTAACCGCAAAAATGACGGGCATACCGGTATAATCACGTATTTATAGCGTAATTCTATTATTTTTTATAATATTAGCAATAAGTTGCTGACGCAAACCAAACGTCACCAAGTAGTGGTGCGCCCATTATCCGATGAACATACTAGCTAAAATCGCGGCTTTCTGGCGGCCGATACTGGCACGGATAGAGGAAGATGGCCCTTCTTACCCGCTGATGCAGGAAGAGTGGGAGGTAATACAGGCTGCCGCTCAGGTTAAGGAAACCTTGCAGGAGTTGGGCTTGGCCCAGCACGGCCAGGGCTGGGCCAAGCCCGACAAGCAGGCGTAGGTTTCTGAAGCAGGTCTTGCGCTAGCTACGCAGTGCGGGGGCAACGAAGGGCGGCATCGCTGTGGCTTGCTGCTCAGCAGGTTTGCCTTTAAACCACAGCGGCAGCAGGCGCACGAGCAAGCCGGTCCAGCCGGTTTGGTGGCTCGCGCCGAGGCCGTGGCCCGTGTCGCCGTGGAAGTACTCGTAGAATTGGAGGTAGTCGCGAAAATGCGTATCGTGCTGCACCTGCTGGTTGGAGCCGTGGGCGGGGCGGTGGCCCTGGGCATTGCGCAGAAACAGCTGGCTGAGGCGGCCGGCTAGGGCCGCCGCGATTTCCTGGAGCGTGTGCAGCTGGCCCGAGCCGGTGGGATATTCTATTTGAAAAGCATCGTCGTAGTAGGCGTGAAAACGCTGTAGCGACTCGATGATGAGGTAGTTGATGGGGAACCAGATGGGGCCGCGCCAGTTACTGTTGCCGCCAAACATGGCCGAGTCGGACTCGCCGGGCAGGTAGGCCACCGTGAAATTAGCGTCGGCAGTGGGGAACTCGTAGGGGTGCGCCAAGTGGTAGCGCGACAAGGCCCGAATGCCGTAGTCGGACAGAAATTCGGTTTCGTCGAGCATGCGGGCGAGCAGGCTTTTGAGGCGGTGGCTGCGCAGCAGCGACAGGCGGTGGCGCTCGCCCTTGCCGGGCTCCTGCCACCGCGATACCAGCTCGGCGAGGTGCGGCCGGTGGGCCAGCAGCCAGTGCAGGCGGCGGGCAAATTCGGGTAATTCTTGCAGCAGTTCCTCGTCGAGCACCTCCACCGCAAACAGCGGAATCAGGCCCACGATGGAGCGCACCTTGAGCTTGGTACGCTGGCCGTCGGGCGTGTGCAGCACGTCGTAGTAAAAGCCATCTTCCTCATCCCAAAGGTTGAAGGCCCCGTCGCCGACCTTGGTCATGGCCCCCACGATGTAGAGGAAGTGCTCGAAGAACTTGCTAGCAATCTCCTGATACACCGGGTTTTGGCGGGCCAGCTCCAACGAAATGCGCATGAGGTTGAGCGCGTACATAGCCATCCAGCTGGTGCCGTCGCTCTGCTCGATAAAGCCGCCCGTGGGCAGCGGCGCCGAGCGGTCGAAGACCCCGATATTATCGAGGCCCAAAAAGCCGCCCTGGAAGATATTACAGCCGTTGCGGTCCTTGCGATTGACCCACCACGCAAAGTTGAGGCTGAGCTTGTGGAACATGGCTTCGAGAAAGCCCAGGTCGCCCTGGCCGCCGCGCTGCTCCTGGTCGAGCTGGTACACGCGCCAGGTGGCCCAGGCGTGCACCGGCGGGTTCACGTCGCTCAGGTTCCACTCGTAGGCGGGCAGCTGGCCGTTGGGGTGCATATACCAGTCGCGGGTGAGTAGGCGCAGCTGGTTTTTGGCAAATTCGGCATCGACCACGGCCAGCGGCAGGCAGTGAAAAGCGAGGTCCCAGGCCGCGTACCAGGGGTACTCCCACTTGTCGGGCATCGAGATGATGTCGGCGTTGTAGAGGTGGCGCCAGTCGTGGTTGCGGCCCTGGCGGCGCTCGCTGGGCGGGGCCACGAAGTTGGGGTCGCCATCGAGCCACTGCGCCATGTCGTAGTAGTAGTACTGCTTGCTCCACAGCATGCCCGCGAAGGCTTGGCGCTGCACGTTGCGGGCGTCGGCATCGGGCAAGTCGGCCTGCAAAGTGGCGTAGAAGGCATCGGCCTCGTGCTGCCGCTGAGCCATTACCTGGTCAAAATCCAGGAAAGGCCCGGCGCTCACGGCTTTGCTCAGCCGCACCCGCACGGTGCGGGCCTCGCCCGGCCCAATGCGCAGGCGGTAGTGCGCAGCGGCTTTGGTGCCGTGCTGCCGGGGGTTCACGGCATTGGGGCGACCGCCTACCACGTAGTCGTTGATGCCGTCTTTGAAGAACTGGCCGGGCTGCGGCTCGTCGCCGTAAAGTCGCTCAGTATTGGTGTCGTTGTCGCAAAAAAGCAGGCTTGGCGCGTGGTCGCAGTAGAGCTGGTAGTCACCTATTTGCTGGTGCAGGAGCTGCACCACGCCGGGCAGCGGCGTGCGCATTTCGGGCCGGTAGTCTTCGTAGCCCCAGGCCCAGGTATTGCGAAACCACACCTGCGGCAGCACGTGCAGCGGAGCCGCCACGGGACCGCGGTTGTGCGCCGTTATCTGAATCAGCAGGTCGTCGGGGCCGGCTTTGGCGTATTCAATAAAGACATCGAAGTAGCGGTTTTCCTCGAAAATGCCCGTATCGAGCAGCTCAAACTCGGGGTCGTGGCGGGTGCGGCGGGCGCTTTCCTGCCGCAGCTGCTCATACGGAAAAGCGGCCTGCGGGTACTTGTAGAGCATTTTTTGGTACGAGTGCGTGGGCGTGCTGTCGAGGTAGTAGTACAGCTCCTTCACGTCTTCGCCGTGGTTGCCCTCGCCGTTGGTGAGGCCAAAAAGGCGCTCTTTTAGCTGCTCGTCGTGCTCGTTCCAGAGCGCCACCGCAAAGCACAGCCGCTGCCGCGCATCGCAGATACCACCGATGCCCTCCTCGCCCCAGCGGTAGGCGTAGCTGCGGGCCATGTCGTGGGTGATGTAGTTCCAGGCGTTGCCATCGGCCGAGTAGTCTTCGCGCACCGTGCCCCATTGCCGCTCGGTGAGGTAGGGGCCAAATTTCTTCCAGGCGGCAGTTTGGGCGTGGTCTTCAGCTAAGCGTGCGTGTTCCGGGGTCATGGGGGTTAGCTAGTCGCAGCGAAGCCCCACAGGCCGGAGTACGACCTGCGGGGCTCCGCGAATAATTACTATAAACTGGCGGATAAAGGACTTGGATGGCGGGTAATAATCGTGATTTCCCGTAGGGTTTTGCTCGCCGGGCGTAGTACCCCGCCCCCGTTAGGCTCCCCTCCGGGAGAGGGGAGCCTAACGGGGAGTTTTAGGTAAGCGTGATGAGTTGGCTCACCGATTTCAAATGCTTAACTCGTCCGGCTCCCCTCCCCCGGAGGGGAGGGGTCGGGGTACTACGCCCGGCGAGCCCACGTCAGAAAACCAACCTAGCTAGGCAGCTTTCTCGTTGACAGCTACTTCGGCCAGCTGGGTCAGCGTTTCGTTGGTGTTCTTTTCCTCCACCAGCGTAGCATTCAGAATTCCGGCTTCGGCATTGTAGCCCAGGCGGCGGGCAAAGGCGATGGCGGTGCCGTACTGGGCTATTTCGTAGTGCTCGACGCCCTGGGCGGCGCTGATGATGGCGGCATCGCGCACCTCGTCGTCGGCGCGCATGCTGAGCAGCATGTTGGCTTCGTCAATCATGCCCTCCATTGCTTTACAGCCGGGGCCGTTCAGGTCCATACCGAGGTTTTTGGCCACCTCTTCGAGGCGGGTAACCTGGTTTTCGGTTTCGCGCAGGTGCTTGTCGAGGCTCATGCGCAGCTGCGGGTCGGTGGCTTTAGTCGCCATTTTGGGCATGGCTTTGATGAGCTGGTTTTCGGCGTCGTAGAGGCCTTGCAGCTTCACTTCGAGCAGGTCGTGCAGGTTTTCAATTTTGTCGAACATAACAGTAAGAAAAGAGAAAAGGTGGAGAGCACCGACCGGATAAAATCGG
>Ga0265780_10003832_pt1 | contig 19611 bp, 27 predicted proteins | sample P1T30metagenome_FD_192432 | JGI IMG/M metagenome (GOLD analysis project Ga0265780, IMG submission 192432) | Plant litter microbial communities from East Loma Ridge, Irvine, California - P1 T30 | ecosystem: Environmental > Terrestrial > Plant litter > Unclassified | place: USA: California...
GTCCTTGGCACAACCTAGGCAGTGTTGGGCATATTGTATACCATAATGAGAACACGCAAGACGCAATCAGGAGGGCACCTCTCAGCACTAGTTCATCAGATCTTCGCCCATCTGACTGCACTGTTGATTTTCATTGTCTCGCTTGGACCGATACCTAAACATGTGGCTTTCGTGATGGATGGAAATAGGAGGTATGCTAGGGGTAAAGGTCAAAAAGTCCGGGAGGGACACACCGAGGGATTTGAATCCCTTAAACGAGTGAGTCATAAGACCAGAGAAGAAGGCTGATGGAAGATCCTTGAGATATGCTTGAAACTGAAGATACCGGCGGTGACGGTCTACGCTTTCTCTATTGACAATTTCAAGAGAACGCAAGAAGAGGTAGATGCTTTGATGGGACTTGCTAAAGTCAAATTATCGGAACTTGCGGGCCATGGGTAAATTTCTTGTCCCTCTTTGAGACTGGCGCTGATAGTAGGGATCTACTACAGCAGTATGGTGTAAAGATTCGATTCATTGGAAGAAGGGATATGTTACCTCAAGATGTACTTGAAGCTGTCGACCGTATGGAGTCGATGACAAGTGGGAATAAGAAGTAGGTGACTTTCTAGAAATCATGAGTGAGAGTGCTAATGAGCAGTGGTGTCCTCAATGTATGTTCACCTTATACGGCAAAGGACGAGACGACCACTGCAATCCGCAATAGCGTACAAGAAGTGTACGACGGTTCCTTACCGCTGAGGTGCGTTCTCTTGGTTCCCTTCGCTCTCTGTGTCCATCCATACTTCTTCGTCTTCCTACTGTTATGCGCCGCTTCGAACACTGCTGACATACAGAAACCTTAAACACTCACACATATACAACAACCTAGAAACGAATCAGAGTATTCGCTCAATAACACCCCTCGAAAAGGGCCTCGAGAAGGAATGCGGAAAGATAGACATCTACGTCAGGACTTCAGACGTGAGGCGTCTGAGTGATTTCCAAATGTGGCAGGTGAGTACAACGCAGCTGAGTGAAGGGGGCTGACAATGAAGGCAGCGGATGATACGCAATTACATTTCGTCAAGACATATTGGCCTGAATTCGGGTTGACTGATATGTTACCTATATTATTGGGGTGGCAGCAGAAGGTTTGGCTTAAGGCTGTTGGGTTATAGGCCAATTCATCTAGATCGTGTATATGTATGTGCTCTTGCCTCTGCTCTGATTCTGACGAGGCCTACCTGTGTCTCGGAAAGTCATAGACAGAGGCCTTTCTCCTTGCATAGTCACTGACTATGAGACCCGGCATGTATGTATGTGTGCTCCTCATAGCTCCCCAAGACCACATAAGCAGCATCGTGACTTACGTACATCGAGAAACGCTGTATAGATGTAGATACGCCAAGCAAGTATGTACACCACAGTTCTAGGCACGTCATAAGCAACTCAACCTATTTGGGCGTCTCGTAATAAATGCCATCATTTGTCCCTTTGTCCTATTATCTGCCCAGCCATTTCACCGCATTACTTCGCTCTTCATATGCCTACTGCTTCCATAGACTGCTAGATCTACTACAGCTTCAGCTCCTAAGAGTTCATAGACACCGAATGTTCGACTGTCAGCCCCATAATAAGCAAACAAGGAGGCGATAGAACCTTATTACGCCAATCAACTGCCGCAGATCGATCTCTTCCTGGTCATTATCCATAATCTCATCCACGCGAATCAGATAGGAGGAAAATCACGATGTCTACGCCTTCGGGAGGACAGAATTTTACGTATGCTGGGAATAACGCTAATAACAAACAAGCTCAGGTGAGTCTTATTTGGACAGAGGAAGGACTGATACTGATATGGTAGCTTGGGAATGCATATCAGGAACTAGCAAAGGAGCTCAGTAGTGAGAAACTCAAGGTTGTTGGCGGATACACTCTGGGCAGAGTGATTGGGGAGGGTACGTATCTCCTCTGGACGATTAGCTGACAATAGGAACGTATGGTTCTGTTCACTTAGCAACGCATCGAGCGACCGGTACCCGATGTGCAGTCAAGAAAGTGCCTAAAGCCTTCTCGCCTCATCTCACCAGAGAGATCCACCATCATCGTCGATTACATCATCCATATATCGTCCACCTACACGAGGTAGTAGCTACCGAATCCCATATTTGGCTAGTAACGGAATTATGTTCTGGAGGGGAATTATTCGATTATCTAGCTGAGCGAGGTAGGATATTGGAGGGAGAAGCAAGGAAGTTGTTTGGAGAATTGACTGTTGCTGTGGGCGTTATGCATCGTCAAGGGGTTGTTCATCGGGATTTGAAATTGGAGAATGTTTTGCTAGATGGCGAGTTGAGGATTAAATTGGGTGATCTCGGATTCGCAAGGGAATGGCAGAGGGGGAGATTGTAAGTCAGAGTATGAAGGGTGAGCTGATGGCAGGATGGAAACATATTGCGGGACCACTGGGTACGCTAGTCCTGAAATGCTGGCTGGGAGAAAATACCTTGGGGTAGAAACGGATATCTGGTCATTGGGGATTATTCTCTATACTCTACTGGCAGGCGGTCTGCCATTCGACGATGATGATGAGGGAGTAATGAAGGATCTAATACTCAAGGGAGAGTATGAAGAACCAGAATGGCTCACTGAAGGTTAGATACATGTTTTCTCGTATGTCAAGGTCTGAGCTGATAACAGACGCTCGTTCCTTGATTAGAAGTATGCTCCAAGTTGAACCTACTCAACGTCTCTCGATAGAATCTATTCTCACTCATCCATGGTTCAAATCAACAATAATCGACAAGATGCCTGAACAAGGTGACGCTCATCCCGTATCTCCTGGCTTGACGCCTAACTTCGATGAACCATTCAGCGGCAAGCAATCGACCTTTTCACAAACCCCCTCACGAGGTCCTTCACCATCACATTACGAAGGACCAGCTCAACCACCAATCTATGAAGAATCGGATCATTCTGAAACCGGAACGAGTCAGCAGGATAGTGTCGAAAAGGCAGATACTGCATCTACTACGCCTACGACTGCTGAGTCTGGAAATGACGATGAGGAAGAGATGAAGAGGGTACACAGTGGGGAATTTAGTCAGACGGAAAAGGATTTGGAAATGCTTCATTCCAATACTTCACAATCGACCATTCGTAGGACGAATAGTGGATCGCCAAATCCCTCGACCTCTGGATCTAGCTCCGGAGTCAAAAGTCGAGTAGCGATCAAGTCCGGGCTGGAGGGACATCAAGAGGCAGACGAGGACGTAGTACTGGAAGACCCTGGAACGCCTAGTTTGATGGACGAACATCCCACGCATATGTTGGTCGCCCAACATTCCAGGACACCTTCGAGGACGAAACGACGATCAGTCTCTTCCACAATGACATTAGAACGTCGACATTCTCATCACTCGACTTCTGGACAATGGACCACCTACCCACCAGAAGATTATATGTTGAAATTGAACGAAACTCGTGCTGAACCATTCACGACACCTTCCGAGAAATATCTGTTGAACCAATTATCAGAGATTGGATTCAATATCGGTCAAATCACTCATTCAGTCACCAACAACGCTTGTGATTCCTCAGCAGCTGCTTGGTGGATGTTACGTGCCAAACAAGCGGAAAGGGGCGAGACGGATGAGGTCGTTAACGCAAAGATGAACGCTATGGAACGAAAGAATGAACGAGCTGCCGCGTATGCTAGAGAAGAAAGGAAACGACAAAAGGAAAAGGACAAGGATAAAGAGAGACCGTTCAATGTGAAGTTCATTGATCAACCTTCATTCTCGAGAACGCCAAGTAGTCCCATCGAACTTGGATCGCCTATTCGAAGTGCGACTCCGTTGACTGTATCGCCAATGCGTAGTACTGCTCCATTGAGCGTATCGCCCGATCCTATAACGCCTGGTCAGCGGGAAATGCCATTCCCGCCCCAGCCTGGTATGTTGCATCCTCAATCAGCCGATACACCACCTCCTCGCCCCCAACTCGATCAAGGCCGGTCATTCGATTCTGCGCCTAAAGCCTCCCCGACCGCTGGTGTGATCGAACCAGCGACTGCCGAATCGTCTCCAAGTCGACCTACAAAGACACGATCACCCTCCATGAGCATGTTGCAGCGTGCCACCTCGGCTCTGGTTCCCGGATCATGGAAGAATGAGGATAAATCAAATGAAAAGGCAATTGTCGACGAGACAGAGGGCAAAGAAGATAAAAAGACTATATCCCCAACGAAATTGGTCAAACCTTTACCTAGATCGAAAATGGTCAAGAGCGAAAGTGAGAAAAGTCTGGCTCAATCACTCGAGTCGGCTCATACGGTGCGAGCCGTTGAAGCTGGACCTTCGAGGCGAATGTCGACTCCTCTCCTCACCACTACGATGCACGAGGGAGTTGCTGATCCGCCTCGCTCCCCATCGCTTTCTCTCGCTTCCCCGTCCGCCAATATCAGTGAAAGTGCCAGCAAAACATCAAAGAGGGATGCTTTCTGGTCATGGAACTCGCTTAGGTACATGTTCAATGATCCTCGCCGCCGTCGATCTAGGGATGACACGCTGGCTGGAAAAGAACATAAACCCGGTCCGGCCGTTGTGCTGAGTCGAGGAATTTCAGGTAGGGGTCCACACGTCAATCGAGTGATTCAACCTATTCGTCGATCGTCAAGCGACGGACGACCAATCTTTTCTCGACGCTCTTCCTCAGTCAATTCTAGGCGGTCATCCTTCAATTCAGGCGTGGTACATACATCATCGCATGATGCTCTGCCCACTCTCGCACTTGGCAGACGGACAAGTGGAGTCTCGCATGGCTCACAAACACCGACTTCTGAACGTGAACATAATCCGCTCTCTCGCCCTTCTTCATTACATGAACGTGATTCCCATTTACATCCCTCTCGACGATCATCCCAAAATCTCAGGTCGCCATCTATGCAATCGGAGCATTCCGCCAAGTTTAGGTATTCCAATCCAGCTTCTCCATTACACAACTATCAACGTCGAGCACCAATTGGGACGGATTCAAGAAGAGTACGACATATTCGAGTGATCCCGGAAGGTCATATCATGATTCGATCAGAATCTGTCGCTTCTAGTATCAGATCCAATGCCTCTTCACGAGCATCATCACGAGAACGGGTACCTACGAGGGATAGGGATAAGGAAACAAGCGCCAGAGAAGACTCGGATTACGATACAGGTCGTGAAGATTCAATCAGATCCAGGCGTCGATCAAAGTCGGATCTAGCTTCATTGGCCCAACAAATTCATCGAAAGAATTCACCACTAACATTACCTGGGATACAACATCATAGGAGTTATACGCATTCTCTGAAACCGCCCCAAGCCAAACCAAAAGCCCCGTTGAGAGATGTATTCCAGGGCAAAGAAGAAGAATGGGTATCGGACGATGAAGATATTTATTCTGGTGGTTTGGGGCAGAAAGGTCAACAAACGCATTCGAACAAGGCGGCACAATGGGAACCTAATACTAGGATGTTTAATCCTAAGCCTCATCATGGCCATGGTCGCAAGACTGGACAGAAACCGAAATCAAGGAGAGGAAGTAGCGATGAAGAAGACGGGAGGTCATCTGCGGAGAAAGCACCAGTGCAAGCTGTAGAGAGTGTTGGTGGACCGGGGAGACGAAGGGGAATACCCAGTGGACGAGGAACAGCGCCTGTCATCGAGGAAGAGGAAGAAGAGGAGGAGTGAGGGAGTGGGTGGAAGCCATATATATCTTGTTTGTTGTACCGTGTTCTGTCAGTCTGATACCTGCATGCTGTCGTGTGAGTATATAATCGGATTTGAAAATAATGCATAAATGATCTAGTACATGATGGTGGTACAAGCATGACAAATGTAGGTATTACACGATGAATTCTATGCGTGATGCGTGATGCTCGACAGTCGTTGCAGTATCCGGATTACGTTTTCGTGCTGGTCCTGCTCTTCTTTCGACTCTTGGAGATATCTTTCGTGACCCGATTCGTACTTTGTCGTCTCCGATCACGCTCCTCGTGTCGGCTCTTGCTCCCATCCCATTTCCTCGTCGGACTCTCTTCGACAAGCTTCCTTTTCTTACTACCACTAGACTGGCCTAGCTGCATGATGCTATGTAATGGGGGCATTACTCCTGTTTGTCAGTATTGCGTCACCTTGAATAAGGAGAGCTGACCTTTCTCATGAACGAAATAAGAAACAATCTCGTCCGATCCACTCCTCACCGCCGTCTCAACCCATTTGGAGGGAATATCCATACCCACCCTATCTTGCTTCTCGCCTACAGGGAGACCTAAATTCTGATGTTCAACCAACATCCTTACTATCCTGAGATCCCCCAATTTTACAGCTATCTGAATAGCCATTCCTTCTTTCTTTCCCGGATCTGCACCTTTGCTCAATAGGTATTTGATCACTCCTAAGTTTTTCGCCAAGACCGCTCTCGAGAGAGCGTACCCGTCAGAAGAATTCGCGTTGGGTTTGTATGTCTCGAATAAGTAGATCAAGAGAGGAGGGATTGCAGATGTTGACGTGAGATTCCGGAATATACGACGTGGTAGTTCGGGGACCGTGAGAGCTGGTTTGGTTGGCCAAGAGGAGTCGGGGTGGGGGCCGAGACCAATATCGTTCCCTCGATAGATGCCGATGGTTCGATGTGTGCTTCTGGAGGTGGAGGAGGAAGGTCGACATATCCCCTTCGTTTATCCCATATCCGCTTGATATCCTTTGCGACCTGTACGGAACATATTCCATGCCTCAACGCTCTCGTCAAGATCAGATGAGCAAGTTGACCCTTATATAGATCCAGTAAGTAGGTTGCTGTGTAGTATGATGACGTGTATGGGGGCGAGAGGAATGCGTGGGTGGTTGTCGAGACTTGGGGTAGGTGGTGATTTTGAGCTAGCAAGTGGATTTGCTGCAGGATCTGATTGCATCAGTTTGAAAGTCGTGCACTCGAGCTCACCTCTGGCGGAAGCGACTCCAGGCTTGTGCGTGAGCCGGGCATCGCTGCTCACAGTAAGGAGTTGTGCAGAGTAATGGTCATGAGTAGCCATAAAGTTGTTTCACCGGATAGGCGTGTCATTCGTCAGCCATGAGGTCAGAAGGCACGCCAAGAAATGGAAGCTCCCTTGCGCCCTTCTTTGATACCCTTACCTCATCTAATACCCCTCTTCATACCGACCACGACCTATACACCGCGCTAAGCAACCGTTGTATGTCACACACGCCAACTACTACCGCGCCTCCGGGTAATGCGCCTCTACCTCCAGCTACAGGTACTACCGCACAGCAAGATAAGGATAAGAAACCTTCTTTAACGGGGGTGAGGATCAAGCAGAGAAAGAGACAAGCTCAGGCCGCTAGTAAATTCGAGCCAGAGGGTGAGTCCATTATTACGGGAATAGATGATGGATGATATTGATGATGTAGCATTCCGAGACGCCTTACTTGTCCACCTCGCCCTCATCCCTTCGCCCCCTACCACCGAACCTCTTGTCGCCAAACTCGTTCAAGCTGGTTCCACTCTCGAATTCCTTCGATACAATGAACAACTTTTCGAAATCCTCTTTATCGGTGGTCTTCTCCAACCTGGAGGATCCTATCTCGACGATAAGCGTTCCCCTGTCTACCTACTTAAATCGGAAGGAGAATGGGATGGTGTCAAGGGAATGATTGAAGTTCTCAAACGTGTCATTCAACGATACAAATACCTCCAGAAACCATTGGAAGAAGATTTCATGCCCAACATCCTTGGATACCTTGGAAAATGGTCTGTCGAAGATCGAGAGAAATTGGCAGAAGCAACAGCATTATTCATTATCGAATTACAATCCAGTCCAAAATGTCTTGCTTCATTGACCAAGGAGCATGTATCGAAAGATGGTGTCGCTCTCGCTTTTATCACCAGTTTCTTCAAAGCCTACCTCGCTAGGCAGAATGTCGACCATTTGTCGACTACCTTAAAACGATCTGGATTGAGGGATCTATTGCTCCTCTTCCCAGTTCAGACAAGGGACAGGAAGCACCTCGAGGAGCATTTCAAGAAGGAGAACTTGTCTCCTATCCTCGATTGGTACAACAAGCTCGCCTTGATCGAAGTCAAGGATGAGACCATCCTCAACATCACCAGGATGGTCAACGACGAGGAATCGAATGAGCAGGTGAGCTTCTTGTGGTCGGGTCATGAAGTAAGCCGTACTGACTGCAGATCCTCGACTTCCTTAAGAACCAGCAAAACGAGAAGCCAGTCCCAGAAGCCGATCTATGCGATTGGATCCTAACCGGTCTCATGCGATCTTTGGACGCAAACGTCCGACCAGACCAGATCGACAGTGCCGTCGTTCAGCTCCTCACTGTATGCCACTCCTTCTATTTGTAAAGCGGAACTAATGACAGGCCCGAGCATCAATCTTAGAGACATTCTGTAAAGGCGCAAAAGCCGAAGTTGGTCTCATCAATTCGGCCCAGGTCTACTGTTATACCGATACACGACTAATGAAGTCATTCACCCAACTACTCAAAGTGTTGTACAACACCGACTGTGTTTCAGATCAGGCAATCATCTACTGGCACGCAAAGGGTGCCAAACCTCAGGGAAAACAACATTTCCTCAAGGCCACCGAGGCTCTCGTCAAGGTCAGCCCAATGGTCTTTGGTGGTTGAGGTGAAGCTGACGAAATAGTTCCTCGAAGAGCAAGACTCAGATGAGGAGTAAAGGAGTCCTATGTTCATGCATTAGTTTCCAATAGTTCGCATCTACTCTGATCTACAATCTTGCGCGCTCATCCCTTGACCGACCTTCGCCATTACTGATGCTGTTCAAGAATCGCCGGATAGCATCCGCAACCTCGTCCGGCTTCTCATGAACGATCTAATGTCAATTCCCTCTTCTTACCAACCGAACACTTACCAAATGACCAGCATCCATCATACGCTCGTTAGCCACCATAGGCGGTCTCCATACCATTTCCCTTGATATCTCCTCTCCCAGTGTCGCCCGAGCATCACCAGCCATCAAGAACGCAACCGGAACTTTCAATTCCGGCAATGCGTCCCAGCCCTCTGCCAGTCCGGTCACTTCGGAAAAGACAGCAGCCTCAGCCCAAGAGGGGGTAGCTAGCGTCACCCCATGCTCAGAAGGGACGAGATGATGTGTTTCCCAGATCTTGAACATTTCATCATGCCAACTTGAAAAGAAAGGGGAGGAGCGGACAGTGAGGGCGTCAGACATGGATGCCCAGGTTGTCCGTCTTCGCATTGTTATTACTGGTCGCCAGAAGCGTGTATCCCAATCTTCAGTGTCGAGTTGTGAGCGATCGGTATGGATTGGTGGGGTCTGAGATTAGCTCGGATAATACGGGAGAAATACCATAGGTTCAACAAGGAAAAGTGCGTGAAAGAGTTCGGGGTGCAATTGGGCTGCTCGTACCCTTTTTGTCAGTTTCATCATATCGAGAGTATACACACATAGCATTTCCACCCACAGAGTGGCCCAGACCGATCACCTTCCGAGCTGTAGAAGGTTGACTATCTCCATCCCAAGACAAAGTCTCGCTGATGTTTGACCGGTTGGTGGAAGGCAAGATGTGCTTGATGAAATTGGCGATATCCCTCCCTCCGTCCAGCCATGAGTGGACAGGTCCAATCAGACCTTTATTGAGGTCCATAGATTGACCATGATGATAATCGTCCAGGAACCAGATTTCGTCTATCCGTGTCGACGTGAGGATACTTGGCAGTGCAGAATCGGAATCCCCAAATTTGCCATTTTCACGATCTGATGATGAGACAAGACGACGGACCACAGGCATCCAACTCTGAACTGTTAGATGGAGGCATATCGAGCCAAGGAGAGGCGTACCTCTTTCGTAAATCCATTGGCGGCAGATAAAACCAGAGTCAAACCTCCCTCCTTGAGTCCACCCTCCCGGATCCACCTCTCTCCAGCTAGCCATAATCCTGATCCAAGCTTGTCGGCCTCTTGAGTCGGTGTGGCATTGAATCTGGCTATGACGCATTCCCTAGCTTCCCCCAAATTCCGTTTCCCCCTCTCTTCTTTACTTTCTCCCTTTTCACGCGGAGATTTCGTAAATGGATAAGATCCCCTCTCAAGTGTACCCCTGCTTTCCCTGTAGGTCCTGGGGAAAGAAGCCGGTATGATATGCCGGCTCACTTTAAAGCCTTGTGGACTAGGTGTTGCTGGTCTTGCAGGTAGACTATTTGGACTTTTCGACGTAGGTGGAGGTCTGAGGGGAAGAGGTATTGCTGGTTTGGCGACGACGGGGGTCGGGCGTTGAGAGGGGCTTTTCCATTTTGGATATGAGGCCTTGCTGCAGGCGGTACTGGCGGTGGACATGGCTCTGACCAGGCCTATCGTTTTACGCATCTGATATCAGAGGGAGACCAATTCGCACTGGAGAGATAATAATAGGAGAAATCGGCTATCCAGCCCGCCGGTAGCCGGTGAGTGCCGTCGCCCCAAGTTAGCAGAATCGCACTTGGACCCGTGAACTTCGACATATATACCGCAATCGCAGGGATGACATCTAGACTTTTCGTTCTACAGCATCTACAGAGAAGAAACGCTCTGATACAATAATTACAACTTTGCTCGATCGCCGTATATTCTATATTGTCGCTTTTGAATTGTAAAGAGGAATCGCTGGATCGCCTCGGCCAATTCGTCAGGCTTCTCCTGTACAATCCGATATCAGCTTGGTACAAATGAGTAGCCTTACCAAGTGTCCGGCATCCTTGAGTCGCTCATTCGCTGCCATAGGTGGCCTCCAGACCATCTCTCTGGTCAACTTTTCTCCGAGTGTCGCCGCCGGATCCTCAGCCATCAAGAATCCACAGGGGACTTTGAGGCTAGGGAGTAAATCCCACGCTTCTGCAACGCATGTCTCTGAGAAGATAGCGGCTTCAGCCCATGAGGGTGTTGCTAGGCTTACTCCCCCGCTGTTCGAAGGAATAAGATGATGACTTTCCCAAATCTCAAAGGACTCTTTGTGCCAGGCCAAGAAGAATGGCGATGATCGAGCAGCAAGGGCAGCAGACATTGTGCTCCAATCCGTCCGTCGACGGATGGACGTAATCAACCTCCAGAAGATGGACTGCCAGTCCCATTTATCATCCTGGACCTGGGAAGGGCTAGCGTATATTGGGGATACCTGATGGTCAGCAAAGAAGGATATGAGGAATTCACCATGGGATCGACCAGAAAGATGGCTTCAAAGAGTTCAGGATGCAGGTGAGCGGCCCGGACGCTGCATGTCAGCAATGTGAACGCATGGCTGTCGAGAGGGGAAACAAACATGTGATTTCCACCTGAAGAATGACCTATCCCGAGGACTTTCCGGGTTCTGGAGGGATAATTCTCGGCCCATGACAAAGTCTCGTTTATCGATTGCCCATCAAGCCCGGTAGTCGATGGTAGGATATGTTTGATAAAGTTGGCAATGTCTCGACCAGCATCAAACCAGGAATGTACGGGTCCTAGGAGACCTTTGTTGAGATCCAAACTCTGTCCTTGATGACAGTTGTCAAAGAACCAGATCTCGTCAATTTGAGTCGAGCCAAGAACACGGACGAGCGAAGAATCATAGCCGCCAAACGTATCTTTGCTCGATGGAGACATGCAGACGAGTCGTCTGATGACTGGAATCCAGCACTGCTACGTTAGCGATTAGATCCTATAGTCTGTGCTCACTTCTTTTGCGAATCCAGTGCCGGTTGATAGGACCAGCGTCAAGCCTTCCCCTTCCTTCTTGTCCCTATCAATACGTCTCCATCGCTCTCCAGCGATCCATTGTCCAGGCTGTGGGTCATCGTTGTGACTAGTAGGCGTTGCGCTGGATCGCATATTCAAAGCTACCTTCGCCTCTTCCAGCATTCTCTTCTTTCTTTGTGCAGCAGTCTCATTCACTACTGGTAATCCTGCTGTAAATGGATTAGACCCCCTATGTAGGTTTCCTGTACTTTCCCGAAACGTCCTAGGGTAGGCAGCTGGAACGATGTGTCGGCTAGATACAAATCCAGGGGGTGGAGCGATATGTGATCTCGAGGGAAGAAGGTTGGGGCCGACGTTGCTTGGTGGTTCTCGGAAGGGTAGCGCGATTGTAGGTTCGAGTACGACTGGAGTAGGACATTGTGAAGGTGCTATCCATTCTGGATAGGTGAGCTTCCAGGCCCGATCGTTGGTTATAGAAGTGGGGATTGAAATGGCCATTGCGAGGTGGTTTCCAGTCTTCGGTTGGAGATATCTTGTCTTGAACTATTAAGGATGATTATATTTTGCAATCATGTGAGATATATCACGGACAGTTGCATACTTTGGGGTGTCTAGGAAGCATAGAAGCATAGAAATATCAGGGATAGGTTGCTTATCCCCCAAATTTAGAAAAAAGAACAAAGAACCAGAATTGTGGAATACACACAATCGTCAAGGTACATTGAAAGTCGGAAAGGAGGGTCATGATTACCTCTTCCAGTAAGTTGACGTCCAATACCACTATATTGGTGGCTGCTTTGTGAGCCCCCTCGTGTAAGTATGTATTTTGTGCTTCTCCCGATGGCATGATGACCATAGCCAGTTTCAGCGAGGGATACACTTGTAATAACGACCTTGCACCTTCCGCGGACGTAGCCGAATCACTACACGTGGCAAGTGTTGCCAGGCACAGCCAAAGATCTGGTACAAGCCAACTTCAAAGCGTCACTCAACCTACTCAATCAATCTACTCATCCATATACCTCTCCCCTTCGTCCGGGGCATATGACCATATCTAGACTCATATCCGCTGGCAAACACAGCTTTACAAAGCTTAGTCATCGCCCAAAGGATATACCGGTAACTTTCAACCGGACGCTCTACACTCGTCCTTCCGCGAGACTTTCTCTCAACTTCCAGCAACTACGGACATACGCTATGGTCAACGCCACTCCTTCTCAAGATGTCGACTACGGTCACTTCTCTCTACTCCAGTCCTTTCCAGTCGAGAATGCTCCTGTCACATTATCAAGGTGGAAGAGTCAAAGGACAGGGTTGACTGTCGTTGTGGGTAATCATGAGTCGCCGATCACCAATGGGTATTTCACTATCGCTTCAGAGATCTTTGATGATACCGGACGACCTCATACGCTGGAACATTTGATCTTTTTGGGATCAAAGGAATACCCTTACAAGGGTGTTCTTGATCAGTTGGCAAATAGGGCTGGAAGTAATGGGACAAACGCCTGGACCGCCAATGATCGTAAGCTGACCCTTGCCATGAACTCGTACCAGGGCTGAATGTTAGATACCGCCTACACGATCTCTACAGCTGGAAGCGAAGGTTTCCTAAAGATGCTACCCAGTATGTCCACCTTCACCTCCACGGAACTCCACTAAGATCAGTCTACATTGATCACATTCTGCATCCAACAATCACCGATGCCGGCTTCGTCACCGAGATCCATCATATCAACGGAGCTGGAGAAGATGCGGGAGTAGTGTACAGTGAGATGCAAGCTAGGGAGAACCAGTCTGGGGATCTGATGGCGTTGCAGTGAGTTTCTGAAATTTGGTTGGGCTAATGAGTAGGGCACAGAGGATGTTGTACCCACCTTCTTCCGCTTATAGGAGTGAGACTGGTGGACTGATGTCGATGTTACGGGTCTTGACTGCCCAGCAGAGTAAGTAGCTGCCATATCGAGTTCAGAACCAAAGCTGACGAAGTAGTCCGAGACTATCACGCGAAATACTATGTCCCTCACAATGTATGTACTATTGCCGAGAAAGGACGCACAACGGCTGATCTTTAGCTCTGTCTCCTCATTGACGGATCTATCCCTCTACCCGAACTATTTGATATCCTCAACAACCAAGTCGACCCCCTCATCCTTGCCAACCAAGCAAACGCCACCGACACCTATAAATCTCCAAAGGACTGGGTCCGACCATTTGTCGAATCGACTACTGCCGAGCCCTTATCCATCAAGGAATCTCAGACGAAGGTCGTGGAGTTTATGGAAGAAGATGAAACAATGGGAGAAGTTACCGTCAGCTGGCTCGGCCCTCCTCCTACCGATTACCGAACAAACTCGGCAATCAGGTTATTGAACAACTACCTCACTTCGTCCGCCACCGCACCACTACAGAAAGAATTCATCGAGATCCCGAAGCCTTACACTACCTCCATTGGTTTCTATTCCGAAGATCGAGTCAACAATAACGAGCTATCCATGGGTATCTTCGATGTTCCCACTAAACATCTCAATGATATTGCCGATCTCGTCCGCGCGAAGTTGGCCAAGATCGTCAAAGAGGAAGGAATCGATATGGAGAGAATGGCATTAATCTTGAGGAGAGACAAGAGGAAGATTATCAATACCATGGAGACCAGTGTATCGGATTCATTATCGAATGCCGTTATTGGAGGTAAGGCTCTCGTGAGTCTCAACGCTGATGTCAGACTTCCTATACGGTGATGCGGACGGCAAAGATCTGCCTGCAGCTTTTGCTGATGAGGCTGAGCATGCCGAATTCGCCAAGTACACCGAGAAGGATTGGCTCAATCTTCTAGACAAGTGAGTTATATCACGGTTATATCACGGAGACATTCTAATAAGCAGATACTTTGTTTCGGCTCCATGTCTGACCGTCTTCGGAAAGCCATCCGCGGCGTTATCAGCCAAGATCGAAGGCGACGAGAAGGAACGAATCGCCAAGAGGAAGGCAGAGATGGGAGAAGAGAAATTGAAGGAACTGGAAAAGAAGCTGGAACAGGCAAAGACGGATAGTAATATCCCACCACCATCTGAGATGATTAGTGAATTCCCCCTTACCGACGTATGTTACCCCCTAGCCTGCGTGTCAATGCTGACGGATAGCCATCGAGTTTGACTTGGGTACCTGTCGAGACGGCGATCAACAACGTCGATGGAGCTAGTGGTAGTAGTGATCAGGGAGCTGTTCAGAAACACGTTGATGCGGATGGTGTTCAGCTGCCTTATCAGACTCATTTCGCTAGTGTCAACGTGAGCTATTCTGCTCATGTGTCGAGCGGAAAACTGATAGTACAGTCCAAGTTTGTCAGCATCACTGCTTTGTTCGATACCATCAATCTCCCCTCTGAGCTTCGACCGTAAGTCTGTAGTCTGAAGGAAGGTCCCATCTGACCTACAGATACGTTGCTATCCTTCAAAGCGCTCTTTTCAGCTTGAGCGTCAAGCGCGCAGATGGTACCGTTCTTGGTCACGAGGAGGTTGTGAACCAGCTTAACGAGTAAGTCGCCTTTCTCTTAGGTCTGGCAATAGCTAATAGGTAGCTTGACGGTTGGCCAATCGTGCAGCTTCACCTACCGAGGTAACTTCTCTGAAGTACTCAGTATCTCTTTGAAGGTCCAGGCTCCTCAATACGCAGAGGCCGTTTCCTGGATTAGGGATCTGGTCACAGGATGTGTCTTCACCCATGACCGGTATATTTACCTTGTCACATACCAGATATGAAGCTGATGTGTAGACTATCGGTAATCGTCGCAAAGATGCTACAAGAGCTGCCATTCGAGAAGAGGCAGGGATCATCTATTGCCAGGGCATGGATCAACAAGCTAGCCTACGACTCCGACAAAGCAACTTCGGAAGCTTGTGCTTTACTTCATTCCCTCGAATTCATCCCTGCTATAGCGGAGGCTTTGGAGAAGGATCCAGAGAGCGTGATTGCCAAGATGAACGAGTTGAGGCTGTACTGTATGTTTTTCACGCATTGTACAAGCGAGGCTGATTTGTAGTACTTGATCCCTCCAATCTAAGGGTCGGTATTGCTGGAAATATCCTGGAACTTGCTGGACCTAAGAAGGTGTTGGCGGAGAGGTTTTTGTCGTTCAAAGTGCGCCTCTCTCCTCTTCCCTGGACCGGACGCTGATAACAGGAATCCAAACCATTGAACCCTATTTCTTTATCTTCGGCAACATTGTCTGAATTAGGCAAGAACCCCTCGAAAAAGGTGAGTCCGAGCGCAGGTAGATGACTCGACATCTAATGACAGATCGCCCTTATCCCCATGTCGGCCATCGAAGGATCTTACGGAGTCATGTACGCGAAAGGACCTGAAGGGTTCGATCACCCCGACCTACCTGCTTTGACACTCGCCAACTCTACCCTAAACGCTTCCGAATCATACCTGTGGAAATCGATTCGAGGGTCTGGTCTCGCATACGGTGCTGGTGTGGAAATTGATACCGAGAGTGGTCTCGTTGGATTTTCAATCTACAGAGTACGTCCCCTATTTCCTGCTGGACAAGACTGATGATCAGAGTCCGAATGCTTTCCTGGCCTATCAGGAGGGTGGAAAGGTTCTACAGGGTTTGGTCGATGGTTCCGTATGCCCTCTCACTGTGGCAAGGCTGAGCTGATGTATAGGTCGAGCTGGATCAGGATACTGTAGATGGAGCTAGGGCTTTGTTGACCTACGAGTACGCTAGGAAGTCAGAGACTGTCATTGCTGCTGCCTCTTCTGCTTACTTGAACGAAGTACTCAAGGGAGTAGGCAAGAACTTCGATCAGGAAATGCTCAAACGTCTACCTGTAATCTCCCTTTGTTCCCCACGACTTCCAAGACTATGTAACTGATTCTAGGCCGTGACGCTAGATGATATTCGACGAGTCATCAAGCAATACCTCCTTCCACTATTCAGCCCAAACACCGCAATTGGAGCTGTGTCGGTCTCATCAGGAAAAGCGGATGAGGTAGAACAAGGGTTCAGTGGTATGGGATTCCAAGTTGAGAGGAAGGAATTGCCTGTTCTCAATGGGGTCGAGGAAAGTGGTAGTGAGTCCGGCAGTGAGAGTGGTAGTGCGGATGGTTCAGGGGAGGACGAGAGTGTCAAGAGGGCTAAACACGAGTAGACGTGTGAATATGGAGATGTGCATGTAGAATGTAGAGTACAAAGCATGCAGCTGTATCTTCCTTGCTGTCTATCGTATGTCAAATAGTACCGACTACTCCCTCTCCTCGCCATCAACAACCTCGTACTTCTTTCCTCTGATACCCCAAACTCCCCAATTCGTCTTGACACCAACCCTGACATCCCACTCTGCAATCTCCCATTTCTCACTTCCAAACATGTTCCTTCCAGGGGCAAGAACCAATTCGAACTCATCACTGACACACTCAATCCTATCAATAGGGTTCGTGGGTAGATCTACGTATTCTGGGAATTCCCTAACGGAAGGTGGTGTCGGTGGCTGAGTCGATTGAAGTGCCGAGACGTCACGCTCCAAGTCGAGGGGTGAGAATGCAGTGAAGAATAGTGGGCATTTGGTCTGGAGGATTAAGCGGAGGGGATGGTGCCATGTTGTTTGGGCTTGAACAAGGGTCTTGTTGTTTCGCGGTGTGAGTTCAATTTCGGCAGTCTCTGTCAAGGAGGCATCGGCAGCGGCCTCGGCTTCGATCTCGACTGGGGCAGCGGGTTCAGGTCCTTGATGAGGGAAACCTAATCCTGGCGAGAAAGCGAAGAAGACATCATTGTATAGATCGAATGGTCCCAATTGATGATGAATCTCCTCATAAGGCGCCTTGATTGACGTCAACGATAGATTAGATCCAGCGTTGAATGTATAACTAGGAGCACCGAATCCCTCTTCCTTGAATTCGTGGCCGTTGACCGCTAGTCGCCTTTTGACGGCAGGGGAGATTGTGGGTAGACCGACTTCGGGGCCGATAAAGTAGATCTGGAAGGATGTTCGGGGGAACAGGTAAGGGATTTGTTGCCAGATATGTGGGGGGAGTGTTGATTCTGCTCGAGCTCCTAACAGGAATATACGGAACGGAGGCTGGGGTTTTGAGGGAATAGCGTGAGTTTGCTCGATTGCGGATCCGGGAGGTAAGTGGAGGGTAGAGTGAATTGCTATTGATCAGACTCGCAATCTTGCACGCGTGAAGGGAGACTCACCGGCCATACTACGTTGTCCCTCTCTTGTGATCCTAGAGTTTGCAGGTGTGTATGGACCGTTCTGATGAAGAATACTCGCTATCGTAATGGGATAAGTCAAGACTTTTGAAACATGTCTGACTGCCCGATCGGAATCTATCGATGGGAAATTTCTTGTAAAGAAGAATGTATCCCATGAAGAGAAATTGATCGCAGCTTCGTATTCCTGTCCCTCTGAGTAATCAGCTCTCCGACACGAAAGAGAGGGGCCCGGACGGGCTAATGACTTACCAGGTAAATTCTCAAATTCATTCATGTTCCTGCCCGACCTGATATCGTGTTCATCCTCATTAACCTCTCTCAAACGTCCGCAGTACTCTTGATGATCTTCTTTACCCTCTACCCATCGGTCCTTGGTAGCATGAGTAGGCCATCCACAATCGGGACAATCGAATGCAGGTCGTATACGCTCATCGTGTTCCAGTGAAGTAGGGCATAGTGAGACGTTCTTGATTCTGTTTGCTTTATCGACTAGAGCGGGAAATGGAGATTGTGATAATGGGTGGAACAGATCGTTCTGGGCTAGTATGGGTGTGTTGGGTATGGGAGCTGATTTAGCAGGGGTGGAAGGTGAACGGCGGAATGGCCAGAATAATGTACGACGCGATGAAGCTTGGTCGATTCGACGAGCTGCAACCAGACTCGCTGGTCTTCGACTGAGATGTGTGAGGCTTGTTGCCCCTCTCATCTTGACTTGTTGAAGATATATGTATTAGGTATGGTATAGTATAGTTGCAGATCGCGAAATTCAAGGATCGAAGACAGTCCGGTAAGGATGCTTACGTCAGCATTTAATCGAGATTTCAATTCCAAAAGTCAGCTAGCAATATGGGTTGGTGGATTCATTACCTGTACACTTCTACTATGCTCGCCCGTACATCGACATGACACTGAATAAGACTTCATAGTAGTTTCAGATCACACAGAAACTAGTAGGCTATCGATGCCGTTACGACTTCAAACCCCCAGGCTTGGCCCTTGCGTCAATTTGGGATTAGGTCTGGGTCGGCCGACATCAAAGTCTACGACATACATGCCACCTCGACCACCTGAGGGTCCAGGTTGTTCAAGATGGTTGTCATGTACATGCTGTCGGAAGTCGACCAGTTCTAGTGCCTCGAAATCTGCCTACTTCTCCTCAAATCGTGGTAACAATATCTCTAAACCACTCCCGACATTACCAAATATCGATACCGAGCCCGCTCTTTCACCTTCAGACAGTACCCGTCAAACCGCTCGACTCCCTCTTCCACCTACTCTGCCTTACTCTCCCAACTCAGTTCCGGCTCAGCGACACCTTCAATACCTTTCACTTGCCGTTGTGTCGTCTACTCCTGAAGATTCATGGCGGACATACCTTGCTTTACACCCATCTTTACGAAGGTACATCCCGGACGACCTCTTCAGATCATTACTGGCTCATCAATTGATCAGTGAACATCCGAAACAACGCTGGATAAGGAGCTTGGCTCTTGTGAAATTCGCAAAGAGGTGTGGAGTGAATGCTAGGGATCTGGGGGAGGAGAACCTCAAGAATGTTTTCAGAGCGGGATTGACTTATGTCCTCAGGACCAAGGTTCTAGAGATTGAGACGTATGCCACGGAGATTGAAGTACTTTGGGACCAGGTGGTGCAATGTCGAG
>Ga0265780_10003834_pt1 | contig 19602 bp, 16 predicted proteins | sample P1T30metagenome_FD_192432 | JGI IMG/M metagenome (GOLD analysis project Ga0265780, IMG submission 192432) | Plant litter microbial communities from East Loma Ridge, Irvine, California - P1 T30 | ecosystem: Environmental > Terrestrial > Plant litter > Unclassified | place: USA: California...
GGAAGTGCTAGAACTGCCAAGACTCTGGTGTCGTATGTCCAGATGCTGACGTCGTGTGTTTCGGTAATGTCGAGAGGTGCTGCGTGCGGCGCTTGGGCAAAAGCGAATAGAGTGGCCATGTCGACGTTCGCTTCAATAGCTCTTGCGACTCTCCGTGTGTCATTTGTGCCTTGCTGCGACGCGATGGACGTGCGAAAACTTCCACTCCCTTCTGTGCTCGTTATGTTATTGCCCAGGAGGTACCCAGCCATTGGGACGTCCCTCACCGTACCCACTCTGTTACTGAAGAGGTATGGCTTCACGTTCTGGTCTTCCTGCAGAGGGGTGCGGTATGATCCCTCCCAATAGAATTCGGGCGAAGCACCCTCAAAGGGTGCTGTAGTTGCCAAGAAAGATTCTCGGATCATAATCGGCCTGTCAGTGCCATTTTGCCTGATCTCGACGCTGCCTTTTCGAAGTCTGCAGTCGACAGCGTGCCCCAGGTATTGGAAGTTCTCCACGTCAAAAGAAGACCACACACCAAGTATGACCGCGAAGTCTGATGCAGGGCACTCGCCGACGCCGACATACGGAAAAACGTCGCAATCGGCGGTCGGGCCAGTAGTGAAGTTGAATCCCGACATGCCTTGAGAAACGCATGTTTTGTTTCCAAAAGTGCTGCACACCGTAACGTTCGCTTGACTTTGTATAGGGGTTGGGAAGTCGGATCCCAGGCACTCGGCTTGTATTGCTTGAGTCCGCGTCACGACAGAGCAAGAAGCGTCACTGCAAACATCTGACACTGGTGCGCCGAGGTTGTTCATTGAAACGAGTGAAGCAAGCATCATCTGATCTGCGTGATGTCAGCCAGCCGGATTTTCCAGTCTCGCGAGTGCATTTACTCACTATCCTGCCCAATTTCTTTGTCGAAACCCGTAATGAAACCAGAGAACTCAGGTTCACTCCGTGGGATTGTGGTGGTAGCCTCGTCATGGATGATCTCAGGTCTCACTCCGTAGAGCAGGATTGGATTGAGGATCGCGGTTCCAAAAAGCAGTAGTCCACTGATACGCAGCAGCCAGGAGTGTCCCTTGAACACATAGAGCAGCCGTGCAAAAGGCGAGACACTCCATTGCGATCGTTGGTGGATCTCGTCAGTCGTATATCTCTTGGTCGGTAGCAAATCGCGCTCCCTGCCAAGGAGGCGAATCCAAACACTGTGCTCGACTGATCTCGTAAGCAGGGCAGAGGTGGCGCCGGTAAGAAGCACTCCTAGTAATGGAACAGCGGTGGTAGGAGGCAGACTACCTCTATCGACAAACATCAAAGACTCTGTCCACATGCCCTGGGAAAAGTATAGCACGAGCAGTAAGGCATAACCGATGCCACACAGTACTAGGAGGAGAACGTTGACGGTGATGTTGATCGCTCGAGAGTGTTGTCTGAGGAAACGGTCCATATTGTCCATTGCGAGTAGGACCAAGAGAGTAAAGCTGGCCTGACCGCACCTTGCGTGGGCATAGGCATATCTATGGGCGGAGGCTGTTATTCACAGCCTCGTCGTGGTGCGCGATCTGCGAGGCTGAGGACGAAGCTGCAGGTGCATGAGACGGCATGCATGAAGGCTGAAGTACTTGGCACATAGTAGAGGCATTTTTTACTGGTGACATGTTGCATGGACTGCAGTGGCACTATTGCTTTTGTCATTTCGAGCGACGTCCTGCGTCGCGAAAGGCGGAATGCCCGACTTTTGGATGTACGAAGGGAAGAAAGCCCGCTCCGCGAATCAAGTGACCGGAACTAAATAGCCATGAGCAGATTGATGGCATTTGTGAATGAGTCTTGATGGATTTTTGATGGGATGTCAACGAAAGTTGAAGGTCTGTCGGTCGGTGAAGACGTGTTACTTTGTCTAGGGTTAGGGTTGAAATGATGTTAAGGTTCTTTTCTTGCATCCAAACACACATCCTACAACATCAACTATCTCACTGACGACAATGACCAATTCGAGCTCACTGACTCTCCTACTGAGGCCCTCCACCCATACGCTAACTACCGGAAATGTAGCGGGGCATCGCATAGACTGCATGAAGCCATGAGGCTGTGTCCTCGCTAAGCGCCGCAGATGCAGCCGCACGAGGCGCTTGGCTCAGTATATGTAGGTATCGAGCTTCTTCTTATCATCAAGGCCAGTCTGTTTTAGTCGATAATGTCTTCAACATGACATCGCTCGTTTCGGAATTTCATGGTCCTCTGGCCGATGGACATATCAGGCTTCTCGAACTCAACCTCGAACACGAACACGACATCGTCGGCCATCTTCAAGCCGTCAAATGTACATCCGCGCCAGCATATTATGCTCTGTCCTATGTCTGCGGTAACGGGCCATACGAACGCGAAGTGACGATCAACGACGCTCCCTTCAAAGTCAGGCCAAATCTCTATGCTGCGCTGCGAAGGCTTCAATCCTACTTTCGCTCAGACGGGACCCCTCGGGTGTCCATTTGGATAGACGCCATTTGTATCAACCAGGACAACGCAGACGAGAAAGCAAGACAGATACAGGGCATGCATGATATCTTCTCCAAGGCCAAGGAGGTACTGGTTGCGCTGGGACCCGTGTCTCAGAATGTCCACATGGTCTTGAGCATATTTTCGTGGATTGGGATTTACACAGCCTGGGACTTCGACCCTCTGAAAACATCAAAGAATCTGAAAAGACTGGAACAAGGGCAGGGATATGACCGCCGCAAGGCCTCGGTGGGCCACGCGCACTTACAGCTGGCTAGAGACATCGAGCGACTGAAATACGTCACGCAGCAATTAAAGACACGCCATAAGGTTGATGTGCCTAGTCTAATTGCCATCAAAACTCTGCTCGGCCGCTTGAAGCTGTTCGGCATCTGGGTTCCGGGCGATAAGCCCCTCACGAACATGGCTTCCACTGACTTTGACGAAAACCTGAAGCTTGCAATCGACCTTCCAAGCCTCACGGGACAGCTCTTTCATCCGAACCACCCATTCTGGGCTGGCGTGTATGCATTGTCAGAAATTGAATGGTATCAAAGAGTTTGGACATACCAGGAGGTCGCCCTCGCCAGAAATGCAAAAGTGCTTGCCGAAGACCTAAGTGTTGATTGGGATGACGTGGTCGACCCAACAATTGGTCTTCTCCAGGCTATGGCGGGCAATGAGATGTTCAGAAAGATTGATGCAGAAGCAATCATTGTCGGTCTACCAACGGCTTACCTTCGGAACACATGGTCTCTCAAGTGGCTGTCGGTCGGGAAGAGTGGAAACGAAATCCAAGAGAACGGTCTAATCTTCAATTTGGTCACCACACGGAGTCGCAAAAGTACAATAGCGAAGGACAAAGTGTATGGACTTTTGGGTGTGCTCACGAGCGATGAGAGAGCACAGATACCGATTGACTACACAAACACAGATGGAGAGGTTTTTGCATCTGCTGTCAAAGCAGGGTTGGAATTCGAGAACGCCGACATGATCACAAAAATGTGGGATTTCTTCGATGAGACTCCCGCAGCCATGGAAGACCTTCCCTCGTGGTGTCCTAACTTCGCAAGCATGTCAGGTCCACTGCACCCTGTGAAGCATTACCCGATATCGCTCGCTGTGCAACAACAGTTTAAAGAATTCGCATGCTACGAGCGCTCGCTCGGCTTCCGGACCATCCGCGTGAAAGTGTTAAGATTGGACAGAACAGTGGGTTGCGTGGACATTGCTTGCCCTCTCGATGACACTAGATCCCAATTCTCGCTCCCCAGCGACGTTGAAGCCAGCCACGCTCTTGAAGCGGCGTTGGAACATTGGCTTGTACAGATACGAGCCGCATTCTCGGACGACGACAGTGCACCAGGTCTCCCACTCGATGTGATTGAATTCCTCTACCGCACATCTGAACACAGACTTTCGCTGTCCGGCGAGACTTTCTGGAAGACCCTGAACCACATGCTGTCTTTCATTGACTCCGGTCGACAACCACCCCGTGCCTACGAGAGCCTTCGAGACTCGGCAGAGTATGGACACACGCTGACTATACTATCAAGCCAGAGCGGTCGATACCTGTTCAAGACGACATCTGGAAAATTCGGGTTCAGTACTTGGCAATCGACTCCAGGAGGCCATATTTTTCTCCTCCCTGGGTCCGCCCGCATGCACATGCTCACAAACGATTGCACTCAGTATTTGGGCTGTGCCAGCTTACCTAGCGTGACTGTTGATGATTTGTCAAACCTGGTGAACGCACGCAAGAACATGTGGGAAATGGTGGAGTTGCGATGAAACCTCGCGACGTGTTGGCCAAGGTTGTGACTCTCGTCTTCTACACTCCAATCGGTCTTGCTGTACAGAACTACAGACAACCTCAAGATTTTTGCAACACAAACAAAGAGACTTCCAGACCCAGCATACCATCTGCAGAGACAGTGTTACCAGCAGCGACCCAGTGTCCTTCGCCCCACAAGCTCTCTTTCACGGCATTCGCTTGCATACCGTCTGGAAGGTGCACGGTGACACTGCCATTGAGATTGCCATAGTTCAGATTCACAACACTCAGCAGCAGTGAGTCGCCGCCGTCCCAAACGGTAGCGTCGACTCTGTCCGCACCCTCGACTCGGAGCAAACCAGCCATTGGCGTGTTGACCAAGAAGTCCGTCACGCGATCAGTAGTCAACAAAGCCGCAAGCGCATTGGTGACATTGAGAATGGCCGGCGTGGTCGGGAAGTTCCACATGACTATGCCTTTCGCAGCATGGTTCACGCTGAGCATGTTCATGACAACTTCTTCAGCAGCCGTCGGGAAGCGAGTCCAGAAGGTCTCGTTTCCGAATGCTTGGGGTGCGCCCCAGTGGGTCTTCTGCCAGCCCAAGACGTCGTCAAAGTGCGCGAAGCTGTCGAGGCGGTCGGAGATGTCTTCAAAGGCACCGTTGCAATTATCACAGCCGCAGCAACCGTACGTGGCATTGCATGGGGTGTCGTAGACTTCCGAGTAAGACGTGTTGGTGCTGATTGGGTAGACGTCGGAGAGGATGATGTCTGCTCCGGAAGCATAGTCCGAGTAATAAAAGTCGGCGCAGTTGAGCGCTAGCGATACCGGATGGTAAGGGTCGATGGCTCGGATGGTTTCGTAGGCGATCTTGGTTGAGTTGACGGGGTTCGACTTGCCATCTGGCTCGTCACCGGTGTACCACAGCAAGATGGAAGGATGTGAGGCTAGCCTGGTGACCTGGTCCACCATGATTGAGAGATTGGCAAATTCCCAGCGGACGTCGTATTGTAACAAGAGACCAAGCTCGTCTGCTCTGTTCAGGTATGGCTCGAATTTGTCCCAGGGGAAGGGCATATCGCCAAGGTCGCCGGTAGGAACGATGTGGATGACGTTGTAGCCCATGGATGCGAACTCATCCAAAGTGGACAAGTTCGCATACCAATACAAGCTCCACTGCACATAGTATGTGTAGGTAAAGACGGGCTTCCATGCCTTGTCTTCACCCCGTCGCACAGCCAGACCACCGTAAAGATGATCCAGTCGAGTTGCACTCCCGTTGTCTGCCCGCAACGGTAGTCTGAGGAGCGATGTCCACGCATGGAAAGTCGAGTTGCTCCCACTGAGCGTGGCCACGGCAGTCACGTTGTGCGCGGCTGTACCGACGTCCAGCTGCGACAGATCGAAATGATGCTCGGTCTTTTGTCCGATATGGGCAGCAGATGAATTGACTCTCAGAGGTTGACCTTCGAGAAGATAGGTGATGTTGAGTTTGTGGTCAGCGTAAGAACCAGCGTCGTGTCCGGTGAGCTCCAGCTTGCTTCCGATATAGTCCGACATGGAGGCATCTACGACGAAAGTGCCGTACGCATCGTCCTCCAGGTAAAGACTCATCCGAGTCGTGACTTTGAAGTCCAGCAGCGGCTCTTTGGACCTTGCCGGCTCGAGGAACTGACCTCCGGGATTGAAAGACTCATTGCTTGTGGAACATTAGCATAGATGTAAGTGAGTATTTCTGCCTGCAAAGTATCTCACGTGGATCTGTATGCTTTCCCGCACCATATGTCGACGCCCGGAGGATTGTTGAACTGTGCATAAACACTAGGCAGGAGAATGAAAATGGAGGCGTTCAACAGCATCTTGCTCGACTTGCCTGTGGAGCTCATGTTGACACGCCGTCATGTTGCCCATATATCTGTCTCGCACGCCTTGTCGATACGCCTTCAAGTTGCCAATGGCACCTGCCGTCTTCGGTGTCTCATCGTCTTGGTCACATTGCAGGGTTGCACAGACTCTCAAGAGGAGATATGGTTCATGGTTTGGGCGGGCATGGACATGGGAGCATGCTCAAGGAAGACGATCTTCATGACGTTGCATCAAGACTGCACCCTTGCACCATGCACCACAGAATTGGGGTAGATTGTGAAAGAAGTATAGAACTCTAATGGTTCTGAATCAGCCTGAATGTGTTCTATACTTTGAGGCAAAATTGGAACAAACTTCGTTCAACGCGGAGGCAAAACGCGTCTCTTCCACAGCGGCCTATCACGGCGGCCTGCATGTGCCTATCTCGCCCGGACAAGAAATACCCACCACGACGTGCCATTGACAATGATGGCGCCGTGTCATGAGCCCAATGCGCGCTATACTAGCGATGGTACTCCATTATCGCTTCGGTGGGGTATACGGCTACCTCATCATCCCAGGCTGGAAGATGGTAGCATTTCAGGTGCACGCGGTGAATGATAAGCCCCATGCGCTATGTGGATGACAATGCTATATCTCTTCTGGACTACAACTCCTCGACAGAACAGGTGACAACGCACAATGGCACAAACACGTCTTGCAGCTTTGCTGTTGGCCCTTCAAGGCGCACATGCGGCGGCATCGACTAGGCATGCTTGGACAAGCGGCGCCGAGGTACTTCGAACCTGGTCTTGTGGAAGACCATCATACTTATACTCAAGCTGACTTTGCCGTAGTCTGTACCGCTCGATTTGACAGCGGCCTTCAACAACAAAGCCTTTGGCAGGTTTCCTGGGGATGCCGCATTTGACAACTTGAATCAGTCTTACGCTGCGCCTGCCTTGGCCACGAACGGCTCCTACACTTCAACACAGACCGGCATCCAGTTTGACTTTCCGGGATACCGTTCTGGTAATGCTTCGGACAACGTCATCTGCGATAGTCAGGTATTCTCGGTCCCAGCAGCACAATACTTCTCCGCTTCGTTCTTGGTCGCGTCTGACGTAGAGCTCACGACTGTGTCCGGGAATGTGACCTTCACCTACACCGACAACTCTACCTCCACGACGGAGCTTCGCAGCGAGCCATGGTTTGCCTTCTTGACGATCAACCGCGGAGAGATTGTGTACCCGTATCGCTTCACAGCCAACGGCACGAACGGCAACACCTCCCATATCTTCGAGATCACCAGCCCACTGTCGACAGGCAAAAGTCTGAGCACTATCGAGCTGCCTTCGACCACAAACACAACAACAGGCCGTCTGCATGTCTTCGCAATGACCCTGTGGCAAGGTAGCCGAGTGTCCGTGCAGTCTGTTCGACCAACCCAGCAGCAGCTCACGAATGGTAGTCAACTTGTGGAAGTGACCTTGAATAATGCCGGTTCTTCGTGCGTCTCTGGCTCAGGTCTACAAGTAGAGCTGAGCGGACCAGGTATCACTACAACTCAACCTGGTCAGCTCAGACGCCTGTGTCCAGGTGACCAAAAGACTGTCAAGATTGGCGTTCATGGATCTTATAGCGGATCGGCAACGGTCGTGCTCCACGATGGCGAACTCACACAAAAGCAACAATTTGAAGTCGATCTGGGTCTTACCAACTGGACATCGGACCTGTCGAATTTGGCTCGGCACGAGAGCCCAGATTGGTTCGACGGCGCCAAGTTTGGCATATTCATTCACTGGGGACCATATTCGGTAACTGGCTGGGGCAACTCAACACCCTACGAGTCTTATGCGGAATGGTTCTGGTGGTACAGTACACATCACCCCGAAGCTGATCGCAGCGATTTCTACGACTATCGCCTTCGTACGTACGGTCCAGATTGGAACTATGATGATACATTCGACGACTACACGGCCTCGAAATTCGATGCAAAGGAATGGGTTGATCTATTCGCTGATGCCGGCGCCAATTATTTCGTACTCACGACAAAGCACCACGATGGCTTTGCGAACTTCGACACCAAGCAGACGACAAACCGCTCCTCCCTGCATTATGGCCCGAAGCGCGACTTACTCGCAGAGCTCTTTGATGCCGCGAAAGAATATCAACCAAGCCTGCGCCGCGGAACCTATTTCTCCCTGCCAGAATGGTTCAATCCGAACTTTGCACCTTACGGCTTCTCGCAGCTTGACACGAACAGCTCTACCACTTGGCCTGGAATCATCGCTCGCAACCCGTATAATGGACTGGAAGAGCCCTATACTGGCGGCTTCCCCGTCAACGATTTCGTTGCAGACATCATGGTCCCACAGATGGAAATCTTGGCCTATGACTACGAGACCGACATCATGTGGTGCGACTGCGGCGCCGCCAACGGGACAGCTGCTTTCGCCTCGGACTGGTGGAACAAGGCTCGTGAGCAGGGCCGCGAGGTCACCATCAACTCTCGTTGCGGAGTGGCTGAGGTGGCAGACTTCGACACACCAGAATACGCTACCTTTTCGACTTCGCAGCGGAGGAAGTGGGAGTCTAACCAAGGCATGGATCCTTACAGCTATGGTTATAACCGGTGAGTGTTTTCCCGCCTGGAGGTACTAGTGGAATTATTCACAAGCTGACGTGCATTTACAGAGCCACGGACTCCAGCGCGTACATGAACGTTTCGACACTGATCTTCGACCTCGTCGACATGGTCAGCAAGAACGGCAACTTCCTCCTCGACATTGGACCGCGAGCAGACGGCTCCATCGTTGAGACGGAAGCCAACACGCTGCGCGAAGCCGGCAAATGGATCCACGCACACTCCGAAGCGATCTTCAACACCACCTACTGGTTCGTCACGCCAGAGGATGGCGCTCACATCCGCTTCACGCAGACAAACGAGGCTTTCTACATCTTCGCGTTTGAGAAGCCGGCGAATGGTACGCTCCGTGTTGAAGCGCCGGTTCCCGTCCTTGAAGGGGATGAGATCACGATGGTTGGATCGAACAGCTCCATGGCTTTAGAATGGTCAAAGGACAAGGATGGCTACCTCACTATTGACACGCCGAGGACTCTCGTTGACTCCGAGGACACTTGTTGGGTGTTTAAAGTCGCCTATGATCTGTAATAGTGGTCCTGGCATCCGCTAGTCTAGATCGACGGGTCTGCATAACCTGTATATAGTCATCTGCATGGATGCGACGATCGGATGTGACGGTAAATCAACGTTGTTATAGTTACGGTGTCAACATCCTTTCAAGCACATACGACCATAGGTCAGTGAGAACTGGGCATCCCGTCCGCTCTGCCATACATAAGCACTGAACCGGGCGACTAGTACTAGAGTGGGTGACCATCTGGGAATCCCGCCTGTTGTATGTTTTTGTTTTTCTCACGGACATGCGAAACCCATCTTGCTACCCAACCAAAACCGCAACGTCGGCGTTGTTTTCATGGTGATTTGCCCGCGTCTGAAAGTCGGAAAGCTTGCGATTTTGATCCCGAGACATTTATCCCCATACCTTCTTCACACACGACCAGAGTTCTTGTCCGCAAGAAAGCCTTTGATGCTTTCACAACGGCAAGAAGCTCAATCCTCTAGTCGCGCCTCCAGAAAAAGTTGTTCAAAAATCGTTGATGGGACTGAGTCTATAAATTCCACCAGCGCGCACCTCGCTTCGTTAGCGAGAAGTTGCCTGTATTTCTCAACCTTGCGTCACCTTCGCTTTCATCCGCAGGGAAGCAGGCGACGCAGCTTCTCCTACACCGGTGGGAACTATGTTCCGTGATTCGACGCTACTAACGCACTGTCAGCGCCAACTATAGCCTGGTTCAAAGAGCTCAGCCCCCTTCCGAACATCTCTCGATGCGAAGAATAAGGTGCCCACCGTTAGCAAAACGTGGCTGTTACCGAGTTCTACAATTCTCTCATCTTCTCAAAGTCTCAAGGATTCATCTATTCGATCTTGCCCAGAGATTTCAGCTCAAAATCGACAATATTCGAGCATGGCCGAAGTCTTCGGCGTGGTTGCCGCTGGTGTAGGCCTCATCTCTGCAACTGTAGAACTTGGGGCCTCGATAACGAAGCTCAAAGATTTATACCAGGAGTACAACAATGCACCAAGCCGCCTCCTCGAGCTTGTTTTCGAAGTTGACAGCATGTATGCTCTACTCTCGGATTTAGCAGCCATTGCGAGCCAAGATCCATCGGCTGGACACTCTCTGCTACGCAATAGCACTATCCATTGCCGCCACGCGAACGACCAGCTATCAAGTCTGACCGATGATCTACGGAAGTACACGGCCTGCCACATGCGTCAAGCCAGCATCGCATACATTTTGAAAAAAAATCAAATACAGACACAAGCTGGCAAATTAGAAAGGTGCAAGTCGTCACTTATACTAGCCTGCCAGAGTTACACCATCCACTTGGCACACGAACAGCACACGACGAATAGACAACAGCTCTCGGCCTTGATGTCTTATGCTGAAGCTAACGAAGTCCGCGAGCGACAGCGCTCGCAAAATTGGGAGAGCTTGGTGCTGATACAAGACAAATCCAATCGACGACTCTTCGGTGAGCTAAAAGCTTCTCAAGACAGAAGTCTCCAGTGTGTGCTGGGAAATTATGGCAAATTGCACCAGGCGCTTGAGGCTGCTCAAAGGCACAAACCTCCAGAAACCGAAATCCGAGTAGGCGACGAACGAATGGGTGGGTCGGCCCGCACTATCTCGGAACTCTGGCGAGCACAATTCGCGCGAGCTAGCCTGAGGTGGCCATTCTTGTTGAACGTCTGGAGTGTATTACCACGCCGGAGTCCTGTCTTCACAATGTGCGAGACGGGTGACTTACTCGGTCTTCAGCGATTGCTCTGCGGGCAGCACATCCCGCTCCATGTGAAGTCTGAAGCTGGCTGGACGCTCTTTGCAGTAGGGCTATCCTTAAACAAATTTACACGGCTTAGTCTGACTATCCATAGGTCGCAGCTTATTTTCATCGGATGCACGTTGTCCGCTTCCTGCACATTATAGGTGCCGACACCACCTCATCTACTGATTTCCAGGTTCGTGCTGGCCAGATTACTTAGCTTAATGTATTTTTCTGACGCTCAGTCAGCACACACCTTTACTGCAGGTGGCTTTTTCGATGGAGCATGGTCATTACGACCCTTTCGACGATCTCGACGAAACCAGACGAAGTATCCTCTTTATATTGAATGAGTGCAACAACAACGAAGAGGACTTAGACCATTCTTTGAGGCGGCCAATCCAGATCCTCAGCAAGCAATCAGGATCCTGGACAGCAGACGACCTTCAGACAATCATTCGTGCGACTGCAGAGATGCCGTCAGGAAATCAGCCTAACGCTCACTGGAAGCACGTGCTGCATCATCACCAATGGCACGACGAACTATGGAACATTATAGACGAGACAGGATACTCTGTGCTTCACTATCTTGCTGTCTCGTTTTCTACGCAAATAATCCGCCGAGGATACTCTCCTAAGGGTTTCGTCTGGATCTTTGCTAAAGCGCTCACAGCAGGCGCTGATCTCCATGTTCTGTCAAAGGGAGAGTGTAGAGATACTCCACTGGTCTCACTTCTGAAGAGTGTCACATGCTGGTCATTCGATGTATCAGATGATCTGGATCTTGTGTTGAGAGGGTTCGTGCAAAGTCTCGCGGACGCGGGGGTAGATATCTGTCATTACGGTAAAACAGAATCTGATCTTTGGTCGGGCGCATTCCGACTGCTGGACTATAACTCTGAACCGGGCATCAGAATCCATGGATTTACCCACGGTGCGACAATTGCGGACTGGAGTGTGCTCGTTGAAAGGCCGGGCGATGCGCTCGCTGGGATTTTCTGGGACATGGTTGAAAATCACCACAACATTCCTGGCTCTTGGATCGACACAGACGCGCTTTGGGAAGATCGTTATTTCACTTCACGGATGGACAGAAAATCCAGCCGGAGGTCCGCGGTTCTGCGTTGAAAGCCTTGATAGAATCTCTTGTTCCTGAAGGGTATTGCAGTCTATTTACTGGCTGAAAGGGTACAACGCATCACAAGGCCTTGGTCCCTGGGAACACCATGGGTCCTTGCCATTCCCGAAGCCTTTTCCCGAAGAACTGCAGAAAGACAACAAGGATGAGCGCAGCCCACGTTATACCACCCTGCGTCCCTAGTGTCGAGCCCGGTCCGATCTTCTGGACCCAAGGAAGCTCGATGTATGTCGCCATGAACCCACCCATAGTCCTGCCCATCACGATCCAAGCGTCGACCTCACCAGACGCTTCTGGGTAAGCGTCGCCGAGATAGGCATTGACGGCGGTCGAGATCCAGTTGACCCCAATAAGCTGGCCGGCGTCGAAGATGGCCACCGCCATGAAGTGCCACTGATTCTGCAGAGCCTGGCCGAGCAGGATGATGAACAGTCCTGCGATGCCGGACGCAATGTATAGGATGTACAGACGGCCTTCGGCATCGATCTGGCCGCCATGCCGGCGCGCATACCACTTGCCCATTGCATCTGGAAGCATGTTAGCGCAATCTTCGAGGTGAACTTCCGATAGGTGGGCTTACCATGAACCCAATGGCCACTGACGGCCCCAAGGATGCAGCCGATGATTGGCGCGAAGTAGAAGAGACCAGTCTGCTTGCCATCAAAGTGGTAATACCTCGCTAACCATGTAGCCAGTGTGGCGTTCACGCCGATGGTCCAAGCGAAGTTCAAAAAGTAGAAGACGGTAATGATCAGCACAGGAAGCTTTACGATGGCAACGAATGGTCGCGAGACTGCTTCAACGATGTTGTAGGTTCCATGGCGCTCGACACCCAGTATCCTCAGCGGTCTGGATCTCCACGCAGGCTGCTGCTCGCGGGGAAGTCTGCGATCGTAGAACGTCTCATCGGCGAAGAACAGGATGAGAAACAAGCCAATATAGTTCAATATGGCGTAGATCCAGTACGCCCAGCGCCAATTGAGACCCCAGACCGCAAAGGAAGCCATGAATGGACCGAGGTATGGCGAAGCGATGATGAAGCCAGACCAGATATTGATCTTCCGCGGTAGCTCGAAACTGTAGAAGATGTCCCTTATCCACATCAAGCCGCCCTTGTCACGGCGTCAGCAATGCATCTCGCAGTTCGCAATCGGGTGGTTTCCGACTCACGCTCTGACCAGCGCCAACGAAGAACCCGACAAGAATCCGTGCGCTGTAGAAGGAGTCGAAAGTCTGCGCCTTCGCATACCAGATACAACCGGCACACGCGATCAGCTTCATCCAGAAGAAGACCGGTGCGCGGCCGAAGTAGTTGGACAGCATCACCACCGCAAGGCCGCTGACGCCCGACAGCATAGTGTTGATGGCAACACTCTCTTGTATCGTCGGCACGGGGATGTGCCAGTCCTTCGCCTGGGGGATCTGAGTGACACTGCCAAAGGCCGTGCCGAAATCTGGGAGGAAGGAGACAAAGGAGATGGTCAAGAGCACCGCGTGCTTCTTCCAAGAGCTCCAGTTGAGCGGGTCGTTGTGATCGTCCGACGGTTGTGGATTGAGTACCGTGCGTCCATCTTTCGCCGTCTTCAACGCGCCAGATTCGGTACTGAAGCGTTCGGTGTCCGCAATGTAGCCTTTGTTGTGGTCGTCTGGGCTGTCCGGCATCTGCTTCGCCAATGCAGACGCTGTCTTGTCGGGGTCAGACATGTCGTCGTTGAAAGACACCGGATTCTAACGAGGAGCTAGAACATGCACAGCGAAGCAAAACAATAATAGTAAGACGACTACGTAGCAAGGTGAACGAGAAATACCCCCAAAACATAAGCACATATATCGTTGGAAGTAAGTCAAGTCGGAAGTACTCAACGACTCGGTACTTCGCCTGAAACAAAGGAAAGTCTCGGCATTTCGCCTTGGGACAAGCAAGCAACCATCAAGCTTCCCGTCTGCAGTGATGCAAGCGAGATAGAGCGTGCCGGCCTAATGTTGATAGTGTCGCATAAAGCGTTCGCCAATTCTCGCCTCCATGCGCCGCTATCACCGGCTGGTAGCTGTTCTGTGCAGATCAGCGAGGCCCTACTTTATTCTGCATCTGTAGAGACGGATCGTTTAATCCGGCTAATAATCAACGACTAAACGGCACGGGGAATCGATCCATTCGGCGATAGCACGTGTTGACTGCTTGCCGGCGCAAACACTCGGTTCAGTAGCGATTGAGGGCTAAAGCGGCATTCGGCACATTCGCAAATGAACGATATTTGCAATAGCTAGGGAAGAACTTCTCACGTTGAACGTCCGTCACGGCTTGCAGACAATGTCGTTACTGGAGCTCATCGACGAGGTGAAGGCTGCGGCCGAGACCGACAACGGACAAGACCAAGGAAACCATGCAGAGCTTCTGGACAAGATCCATCGACTGCAGCAAGCAGCAGAGACCCCGGACGAGACTGTGATGCGCCTGCGATGGCAATTCATGACGACGGCTGCGACCAGGTTCGCTCTCGAGTATGGCATCTTGAACGCACTCTGCGAGTCCGGCGGCCCGATGACTGCGGCGGATCTTGCTCAGAAGACGGGCGCCGATGCGTTGCTGATTGTGAGGAACATGCGACTCGTGACCTACAACGGAGTCTGCGACGAAGTAGACCATGGAACCTACGCTCCCAACGACCGGACGCGCTTCCTCACCTTGCCTGCGATCGCCGGCGGCTTCAACCATCTTTACCACTTCGGCTTCAAGACCACGCAGATGATACCCGAGCTGGTCCAGGAGGACAAGCTTGTGCAGTTCCCCCAGAGCGCAGACGAGCGTAGTCCCATCCAGCACGCGTTCGGCGACACAATGTTTGGTGTGCTTTCGAAAGATGCCCGCCGGAAGAAGGTCTTCGACGATTACATGGAAGCCCGACGCTACTCGAAGGAGCCAAAGTGGTTCGAGATCTTTCCCGCGGGAGAGAAATTTACGGGCGAGCTGAAGGCCGGTAGAGATGAGCCGCTTCTCGTCGACGTGGGAGGTGGCAAAGGCCATGATCTTGCATTGTTCCGTCAACGCTTCCCAGATGTGGAAGGGAGACTCATCTGCCAAGATCTTCCTGCGACCTTCTCGAGTCTCGTCGAGAAGCCCAAAGGGGTGGAGCTGACGGAGCACGACTTCTTTGAGCCACAACCGGTCAAAGGTAAGCCCAAGTGTTTCACACCAATCTTCCGGGATGATCTGACGTTCCGCTCCAGGCGCTCGAGTCTACTTCCTGCGCAGCATTATGCACGACTGGCAGGACGACAAATGCATCAGCATTCTCCAAAACATTGTGACGGCGATGGATCCGGGAAGAAGCCGCATCCTGATCGACGACTTCGTGGTGCCTGATAGGAACGTAGACTGGCTCACGGCCTGTCTGGATTTATGCATGTGGCTGTTCTTCAGCGGCATCGAGCGTACCATGCCCCAATGGCAGAAGCTATTCAGCGCGGCGGGACTTGAGGTTGTCCAGGTACACTCCACCACGCTGTCGCGCAGCAAAGTGATTGAATTGCGTAAATGGCCGGAGGAGTAACTTACTTGCAACCGAACTGCGTGAACAACATTCGCTCCGCCATACAGAAGCATTGAACCGGGTGATCAGTACTAGACTGGGTGACCATCTGGAAAAACTGCCTGTTGTATGTCTTCGTCCTTGTCTTTCTCTCCTACAACATGATTATTCTCGCTCCTCCATTCCCCTCTCCCGGTGTCCGACTACAGTTTCAACTTCTCCTGTCCAAGCCGGCCGATGATCCCAGCAGAGGCAAAGCTACCCATAGCCATAGCCTGGGACACAGCTTTCACAGGTGTGGCGCAATCGCCAACAGCAAACACGCCGGCTACATCGGTTTCATAGAATGGAGGCCGTGTTTGGATGACGCCTTGCTCATCTACACTCAGTCCAAGTTGATCGGCGAAAGGTCCGTTGGGGGTAGTGAAGGGCGCGGCAACCTTAGCGATAAAACGTTAGCTTACCCTCAAATGAAAAAGACTAGACCCGGGCTTAGCACGTACCATGAACGCCTCATCCCTCGTACTGCCATCTGCGAGGTGAACGACAACCTCCGGACGTCCAGGATATTTTCGGTTCAAGCCGACGATCTTCCCAGACTCGACAGTCACGCGTTTGCCCTCAGTCGCCGCCAGCATCTTCTCGGTGACGTCCGCATCCCCATTGGAGTACACCACGATATCCTTCGCCAGCGGTGCCACCATGCCGGCTACATGCAGCACCCTTTGCGGATCGGTGACCTGGCCAGCGGCGATAATACCGGCAGATTGCCCGCCGGCTTCTTCGTAGCCGTGGCAAACCAGGCAGTGGAAACTGAAGCATAGTCAGCTGCAGCTCTCTCCATGCGCATATCAGAAACGAAAGTCTCCATGAACTCACATCGACCGCCCCCAAAGCTCCGAAAAGCCCGGTATGTCAAGCATCTGATCAGCAACGCCCACAGCGAGAACGACAGTCTTTCCCACAGTCTTTCCGCCATGACAGTCCGTCGCTTCGAAACGGCCTTCTTCGGTCTTGACGAGACTATCGATCTTGAGCGAGCGAATGGTGACCGTGTCGTACCGAGACAGAATGTTAACCCGGGCGCTGGCTCTGAAATCCGACGGCGGTTTGTGGTCCCACGACAGGACGTTGTGCATGCGATCGGCAGGGTCGTTGCGGTATTGTTGCGAGTCGAAGACGACGACCGAGTAGAGTTGTCGTGCTAGGCCGAGGGCTGTGGAGAGGCCTGCGGGACCGCCTCCGAGGATGATTGCGTCGTAGATCATTGTGGTGATGTGTTGTGGTAATGCGTTGTGGTGATGTGTTGTGGTGTGGTGTTGTGTATTGTGGTGTGGTGTGTTTTGGTGTGGTGTGGTTTGTTGAATCATTGTAGGAACTGGATTGTGCAGCACGTTTTTTATGGAGATATGTCTGTTGCGATTTATTGCATTGCTTGACGGACATTTTTTGTGTTCGAGCGTCGGCTCAAACATAAAGTCGCCGTGGTTCGGAGACTTTTTAAGCATCCCAGTGCGGGCGATCTTGTGCATCTTAGGATGAATGGACTAATCCATCCAGATCCGGTTGCGATCTGCAAAGCAGGGCATCCCAGAGGAAAGTCGGTATTCCTTGGTAAAGGAGCACCGTAAGAGCCTGTGTGGTGCACGGTGAGTAGTCTCCGGAAAGTTGTCATTCTCACATACCGTCTTCCAATATCGCGCCGTCGGTACCTCACCTTAGAAATCAGTCTGCCAACAAATGTGCGCATGATGGGCCTTTCAAAAAGCGCGCCAATAGCACCCGGTATCATACTCTCACACGTAGGTACATTAGCTATACAAGCAACACGCCACTCCCCAAGCTCCGATTTCACAACAGCCGCAACAAACCCACAGTCCACATCTGGCCTTTCCAACCCTCTCAAGCATCGTGTGTGCTCTCAATCGAGAGAAGCACAATGAAGGAAGCCCCTCCCCTACTCCTCAGCACCCTTCGCGGCAGTGAGCGACTTCAACAAAGTCTTCAGCTCCTTCATATCCTCCTTCAACTCCCTCAACTCGACCAGAGTCGCATCCGTCACAACATTGGGCGCCGACTCCAAAACCTTCTTACCCCAGCCGCTGCCCTCGATGTCGAACTCGTCAGCCATCTGCTCCCACTCCTCGATAGTGTCGTCGTCGGCCTCGTTGCGTTTGCGGTTGAAACGCACGCTCCTCGCGGTCCTGGTCTCCAGGTAGGCGGTAACGAGCAGCAAGGGCGAGTATAGCACTCCCATGACATAGTCGTTCAGGCGCGCGTATTGTCTGTCGCTCATCCACCACTCGAAGGGCAGGATGAGGCAGAACAGCTCGACCAGGTTGAACGGGGCGATAAACACGTTCTCGTCTGGGGCGCGGACGAACTGGAGAGTCTTTTGGCTGAAGAGGGCGAGGTACTCGTCGATGGCATTGTCCGTGACGTCCTCGTAGGCCGAGTTGTAGAGGGCGATCAGGACGTTGAGCAGGATTACGATGATGATGAAGTTGTAGATGTAGTAGAGGATGAGGCCGAAGGGAGGCGCGAATCGGTCCCATTGGTCGAACTCTGGGCTGCCCATGATGGCGTTGAGCTGGTTTCGAGTGTTAGTAAACAAGACACTGGGATTTGAGGTAGTATAAGTCTTACCATCTGCGTTGAGATGAATCCGATGGCTGTGATGGCGTTATCATCTGCCGAGTCCATGCCGACGAAGGCTTGCAAGAAGCCGATCAGGACCACGATAAGTAGTGCGAAGAAGATGAGAGATTCCTTCATCATGACCTATTTATTTATAAGCAGGCTGTTGCTCTGATCTCAAGACGAGCGTCCGTACCTTGAGTACAACAAGCATAGCACCAAAGAAGCGGAAGCCGTCCAGGTACAGCAGGAGTCGAAGATAGAACATGGGTGCGCTGAAGGCCAGGAAGTCGTAGCTCAGTTCGTTGTAGTGCAAGCGGACGGCGGTATCCACCGGATAAGCCAGAGCGATCATGCGCATAACGAAACTGACGGTGAGTAGCATGTAGAGCGTGCTGTTGAACACGTTCCAGAATCCTATGTAGTACCTACCCACTTTCCAGAGCTTGGAGGCTTCATCGCACACGAATCCGAGGGTGAAGATGTAGAGGAGGATCTCCACGATATCCAAGTCACCCTCGGGGTTGATGGTGTTGATTGCGCCGGTGTAAAGAGCGAGGAAGATGATGCTGAATGCGATCTGCACGGTATTTTGGTAGAGTGGCACACGCATCCGGTCCGGGTCGAGATGGCTCCAGTAGTCGGTGTTAGCTTTCTTCTTGTAGTCAACGAATCGACTCGGATCTTCATCGTCCTGCACGAGCCAGCCTCGCCACAGATAGGAAACGCATTTTTGGTAGCCAGAGCTGCCAATGACTCTGACGGCGTGCAGGTCAACAGCCTTCTCGACGGCGTTGACGGGCTTAGTGTCTTCGCCATCGAGGACGATACTGTAGCGCTTGAGCAAGATGTCCTGCATGAGATAGGCCAGGTCTTCCTCTGCTTCGATGATCTTCTTAGCCATCACCTCGCACGCTTCAGCACGGAGCTCGTGGAGCTCGAGATCCCACAGCTCGAGCATGCCCTGGCGCTTAAACCAGTGCTTGACAATGAGGAGACAAAAGACGATGCATGATGAGTAGTCCTTGCCGTTGATCTCGCCGGCAGACTTCGCCGTGGCAATAACAGCGTCCGTGATGATATTGCTGTGAGCAGACGTGACACGCTCTTCAGGCAGCTCGCAGGGAATGATGACTTCCAGCTGGTGCTTCAGTCGCAAGGCGATGATGGTCACATCTTTGGCAGGGATTGCAGACGTGATACCATCGTCACGATGAGAAGGCAGCAGCGCCTGGATCTCGTCGTGTAGATGTCTTCGGTCACGCGAGTCCCA
>Ga0265780_10003835_pt1 | contig 19598 bp, 16 predicted proteins | sample P1T30metagenome_FD_192432 | JGI IMG/M metagenome (GOLD analysis project Ga0265780, IMG submission 192432) | Plant litter microbial communities from East Loma Ridge, Irvine, California - P1 T30 | ecosystem: Environmental > Terrestrial > Plant litter > Unclassified | place: USA: California...
AGTAGTATAATGGGTATCGTCGTCGCACCGGAAAGAAGAAGAGTAGAAGGTATCAACAAAGGAAATGCAGCAAACGCTCCCAATGGACGCGTGGTATCGAAAGGCGTTGAACGCCAGGCGGTGAAATTGAATCAAGTGATGCCAGTTCAGAAGCATCAGCAGCCCATGGAGACCAATGCAAAGCTCCAGGGTACGAATAGTAAAGGGTCGTGACAATCGGTGAAGTACCGAAACAGGGTATCAATGTTGAAGGAACGGCGTCTCGCAGGCGAGCAGTAGGCATAAAAGCCTAAAAGAGAAGGCGAAGTTCGTAACCGGTCGAATGAACATTTTCCGTGACGCTGATGTCGCCATCAACTTGAATGTCGGTAGGACCCGCGTCCCATTCGCGTTTCATGGCATGCACCGGCGGCGTACCAATCTCGTGGAACTCGGCAGTCATATCCTGTTGCTCGGGTATTCTGTTGACGGCATCGTCGTCCATCAAAATTTGCAGACCCTTCTGGTTGACGCGGATAGTCCGTGTGACCTTGGTTGGCTCGATCTTGATCTTCATTGCGATGCTTGCAACGAGCTCCTTTACAGTACGCTCCATCAGGTAGACTGCGCGGAAGTAGTTGTCGTCGGGTTGCCGACCAGCGAGGCGCGGTTGAACGAAGAAGCAGGCGACGGGCTTCAGCATCGGCTCTGGAGGCGGTTGGTAGGTTTGATCAACCCCAAGGGCTTCAATCCATCCAGACAGTGCGTGGTCATCAGAATATGGCCGTTGAACCTTGGTTGGAACGTCTGCGCCGCCTTGGATGCCATGCATCCCTTTGAGATCACCTGTGGCCGTCTGTGGCATGCTGCGCCATTCATTGGATGACATACGCGATGGTGGCTGGTAGGGCGCCGGACGCTGGAAGGAGGTAGTCCGGCGCTTCTCGGAATGAAGAGACTGAGAGCTGGGGGTTGGCGACACAACAGACGAAGCTGCTGTCTGCGACTCGGGAGCTTCCCACATAGGCGCGTCTACGTTGGTGTCGAGCTTAGACAGTTCTTGAGGAGTAGCGCCGAGGATCACTGGGTGAAGGTCTGGATCGTCCTGGTCCTCGCCCTTTAGGTACAGGACACTGACAGGCCTGGTAGAGCTGAACATGTCTTGGAGCGAGGCGAGCTTGATGTGAAGGTCTTCTTCGGCGGGTGCGCGGCCTCCTTGATTGTCGCTTGTCGAAGACATGGACCAGGTCCTCTTGTGTTTCGGTACCTTCCCAGGTCGTTGGCTCATACTGCCCTTGGAGATTGATCCACTGCGTTTCCGCTTGCCAAAGTCCTTCATGCCAGACTCAACCTGTGCGATCTGCTGCTTTAGCTTGTCGATGGTCTTCTTGACGTGGGCAACATCGTTGGAGAGCTTCCTTTCGGCACCGTGGTCGCGGAAGAGCTTGACTTTGCAGTAGCAGAGCTCACCATCTGGCTTTTGGGGCGACGATCCAGTGGCTTCGGTGACCATTTCAGTCTTCGCGCATAGCCGGACGGGAATGCCTTTGACGCCCTTGGAATGGCTGAAATCGGTGGAGAGAAAATTGAAACGCACGGCTAAGGAGCACTCGGGTGAGGAGTTGTGGGTTGGTGTCCAGGTGACCACGAAGCCATCGAACGAGGAAGACTCGAGTTCAACCCTGGGTCGTCCTTGGATCTCGCCGCCGCTGACTTGGCTGGGATCCACAAACTCAACTGCTTGAAGCCGCCCACCACGCTGGTGGGCCTCGTTGGTTCCGCGGCCCTCCTTCCACAGTTGCCAGCAGGATGCCGGTCTCTGGCGCTGCTGTTCGTCTTCGAACGAAATGCGGATGAAAGTCCTGTACTTGGTCGATGGAGACGGTGCTTGCGTAGGCGCCGTGTCCACCAGGGAGATGGAATAGGCCTGTCCCTTGTTCAAGTAGGTCACAGGGACTTCGTCTGATTGCTTGATCATGGCCGTTGGAGCATTCAGAGTAACATGGTAGCGGAAGCTGGAAGAGTCAGTATGATCATGGCGTGATGCAGATGGGGTGACCGACTTTTGATTGGGTGGAGGGGGTGCTGGTGCGACTGCAGCCGCCATGCCGTCGTAGGAATGGGGTGCGTAACCGATCAGAGGCGACTGCTCTTGCATCTCGACTTCGGGGACCATGTTGTCCATGGACGAGTCCTGGTGGGTTTGCGTCATGTTGCCCTGGTCGAATGCAGAAGGCTGGTGCGTGAACTGGTGCGGTGCAAATGATTGGGAATGCTGCGGCTGCATGCCAAAGGGATTGACATTCTGGAAGTGATGCGACCCCAGGGCGTGGGGATTGAAGCCATGGAGATGGTTGGCAGGCGCGACCTGGCCAGCGTGCAGTGCGCCTTCTGAAGTGGGAAGCGAGAGGGGAGTTCCTAGGCCAAAGCTGAAGCCGGGCGTGTGGAGGTCGCCGGCCTGGCTGTGGTAGAGCGTGTTGGTGCCGCCGGGCGTCGGGGTGTAGTAGCCCGGCGGTTGGTTTGCGAAAGAGGTGAATGCGAAGCTGTTGGGGTCGAGCAGTGACGGAGTGAACCTCCACGGCTCATTGTTCCCGCGCGGAGTCGGGTCCTGGTCCTTGATGTCCTCATGGTCGAGGTGGCTGGAAAACATGGAGTTAGCAAAATGTTGGGTGCAGGTGCAAATTGGGCGTCGGCGTTGTTGACGTTGGTGATGGTGCCGAGTGACATGGGATGGGGGGATCTCGGAAAGACGTACCGGGAGGGGTGCGCGACATCAAGCGCATCTGCGAGCGTGTGGCCGGGCGGCCCAGCAATCGAGTGCGAACGCTGCTGCAGATGGGGGAACGTGGCCTTGAAGTCCTCGAGGAGCTTTCCGTCGGGTTTTTGGCTGTTGAGTCTGCGCAAGTCAGTATGTACTTGATGACATGCAACGCGACGCGCGCAAATCACATGCGGGCTTGGGCGCGGGCGGGACGACGTACCTATTTCGAAACATGGCATCGGACGCACTCGCGGAGTTAGGTGTGCAGGACTTGCGATTGCATCTGGCGGGACGGTGGGATAAGGTCGGAGACTGAGCAGCAAGGCGTGCGGCGGCCCTGGGTTATGAGATACGGAGAGCAGCTGCCACGAGAAAGACGAGCCTTTGGGGTCAAGCCACACATGTCCAGGGCCGGTGGTCAGACGTCTTTTAGCTAGCAGCTAGCGACCAGAGCATCCACAGGGCCTGACGGAATTGCAAGAGGGCCGCGCGTGGGCATGGGTGGAGCGTCGGGTCTAGGCACACGGTCCCTGCTGCTCTAACGCTACGGTTTTGCATGGCCCTAGGCGGCTTTGGTCCGCCGCCCTACTCTGTGCGCGACGTGCTGCCAGACTGATCACCCACCGCCCGGCCTGCACAGCCACAACCCTACGGCAGACGCGAGCCGGCCAGAAGCCCTCACGGCCGCATGGGGAGCTGATAGTCGCTGCGTCTGTCGCCATCCCGCACTCCAAGCGCACATCCGCCCATGGATGCTGGATCGCGCGGACCCAGCCCGATGTTTCTCGAATCCACTCCAGTTGCTACACCAGTGCGAGGCGCTCGTGCGCGGCTCCAGTGGCTTGATGAGTATTCCGTGCCCTGCCCGCAATTTGCTCGTCGCGACAAACGCTGCTCGCACACTATGCCCCCTTTGTCCTGCGAGACTGTTGCGGCGCCTACGGTGTGCGTTGGCGCCTCAATGCGAAATGACATATGCCGGCCAGCTCCCGTTTCCACTTGTGTCCCGAGACTGCAAAGCCCTGGTCTCGCTCCTGTATTCCACGCGGCAGACGTCTCTGCCGCTGCTCGCCCTACCATTCCAGTCTACTGCCGGCCGCCTTCCCCTGCGTTCGAGCGCCGGATCAGAGACGAGGATGCCACCCCGCCAATTCGTCAAAGTCTATCGCCCAGGCCAATCCCACTGACGCCCGTTGGCCCTGTGTCGCTTGCGCTTACTCGGAAGACTTAATTCTTAACGTTATTTCACTACCTGTCAGGCCGAGATTAAGGAGTGGTTAGCGGGCGTTATCCCGAACGCGTTTCTATCCACCGACTGAACCATCAACGGCTTTCGTCATCGCCAGGCGCTTGGGCTTTGCATCTGGAGCCGTAAACGCATTGCAGCCACAAGAGCGAACGTCACTGCCTTATGCAGTTACACCAACCGCACTGCTGGCTGTTGCATGGAATGCTAGTCTTCCACGGCCAATCGCACTGCTGGGGAAGCCTCGTCCGGTAGGTCCAACGGAGGATTCCACTGACGCAGCGATCCTTGTGTAAAAATAAGTGTGGCAACAGTTACAGACGGTGATCGACAACGGGAACTCTCGACGAATAAAACGCCTCGCGCATTATCAGGTGGCAGAAACCTTTCAGTTAACTCGGCAATGATCGCCCGACTGTGGCACATCTTCGCACTCGCCACACTCAACGCCACACCTTGCTGATCACGCCTCAGAACAGAGTAGATAGCGAACGACGCGTAGGCTTGCAGAATGGAAGGAGCTGGAAAGGCCTTGTTCATGACTAGATGTTGCGATTAGATTCGAACAAGTTCAGAGTCCAGCCGAGTAGTGCAGTGCTCTGGCGTAGTGTCAATAGCCGTACCTCCTGAGCGATGCATTGGCCATAAGCAATCTAGAGTGAGGTCACCTCCGTACAACCGCGTCCGGATAGGTTCACCTCTCGACGCCGCCTTGTCATTGTGACAGCGCTTTGCGGGAAGAGCAGCAGTTGCATCGTCTGATGTGAGCTGCCAGTTTAGCCATAGGCTGTCATCTCGCTAATTGACGCGACTAATTTTGGTTATTACATGAAAAGCACTGCAATCTTAGACTGACACAAACTCCATCATCACAAAGCTGTGACGGACGTACTTGACAATAACCGTCGAATTATTCTCTTTCAAGTATACGGGATTTAGCATAACCCCACCATTTGTTGTAACGGTGTGAACGCTCCGGTCGGGACATTTCATAGTGAATCAATTATCCTTTCTGACGTTGGCGATTAGAATGCGTGGTACCGCACCATGTCTGACAGTCGAATCAAACTCAAACCGACGCGCTGAGTAACCGGCATGAAACACCAATCGCTGCCCGATTTGCCCAACATAACTCTAAGATCTCGATCACGAGTATATCAGACCTCCATTCATCAAACCGATGACGTTTTCTTTGGAACACCATGGCCCGGCCTTACCGAACTTTGTGAATTGTTCACTCGCGAAAGCGAAAGCCTCGGACTACCTCGAGCTGACCAGTGACGATGATTGACTTGCATCACTTGCAGCTCTCGCTGCTGCAATAGCCGTGAGCGTGTTACGCAGTCCTGTTCCACTATGTTGGTTCCTCAATACCGACGGAGAGTCTGGCATACGTAGACTGTTGATCGAACTGTTCCTGCTCTGAAGCTCCGGTCGCATGCTTCCGATCGAGTTTTCGCGGAATGCCGTAACAACACTTGAGCTAGACCCACGGCGGCTGTCTTGAGTCCTTGCATAAACCGACTGGATGCTTGAAGCGGAATCTGCTCGACGGCTACGACCCAGTGTCTGCACAGGACTGGGAATCTTTGAGTGCTTGCCCAAGTCCGCACCCAGAGTTTGGGACGATGAAGTCGATCTGATTGAGCGCGTATCAAGCGCCGGGCGTCCAGTACGCATGAGAAGGGGGGTGTCTGAATCATCAGAACCACTCTCATTGGCCTCTCCATCAAGCGCCTTCAATTCCTCCGTGAGTGCTTCAAGCTGGTCAGCCCCAGGCTCGAAAGAGAACTGTCGGCGATGCTTTTGGTTTGTGTTGAGTTGGGGCTGCGACTGGAATTTTCGGAGGGTGTTCCGCGGCGCAAGGCTTTGGTCAAAATACTCGTATGTTCCATTGTCAGAGCTGGTTTTTTGACGTGGGGTCTGCGTATCATTCTCTTCGACATGTGCCGTCAACTTCTCTGCCGATCTGGTCTGCGAGAACAACATCATGAGGCCATGATTGAAACTGTTCACCTCTAGACCTCGACGTCTTGCGACAAGTGTGCCGAGTGCCCGAAGAGCGACAAGAGCTTCGCATTCGGTGGCTGGCTCCATGCCGGTGTGCTCCAGAATCGTCATCTCGTCAGGCAAAGGGTCGCCAGATCCTCCCGAGAAGCCAGAAGCGACAGAACTAGTAAAAGATCGAGAGGGCCTCGTCTTCTGAATGGCAACGAGATTGAGCTCGCTCTGGACTTTGCGCGACAATGTAAGATTCTTGCTAGTTTGCGGTGGATTGCCTACAGGCAACTCTTCCATGTCGTTGGTGAATTGCGTTGACAGGACGGCCATCTTTCCAGAGGGGGACGACGGCCGGTTTAAAAGCGCTGTGTAAGGTCAGCTAACATACGCAGGGTGTGTGAGTTGGTTTGGTTTAGGAGAGGAGAGTAAGCGAACGTATTTCGCCACCACCACGATAGTATACCGAGAATGTCTTCGCGGTACTATCGGCGGTCGAGTGGTCAGGCGCGAGGGTTGTGTATGCGGCAACGAGAAGTACATAGTACGCCTAAAGACTCACCTCTCTGACTCATTAACTTGATCTCCTGGTCAAGTTGCGCGTGTGAGAAGAAGTCGTATTTCGGTGGGAAACTGTCGTGCGAAATGGTCTTCCTATGACGCCGCACAATACTGTCTTGACGAGCCTGTATGAGTCTTGTTTCTGTTAGTAAAGGAAGAGCAAAAGATTGGACGCTACCTAGGTACTCACCCGGTCATGCCACTGGCCCCACGAGCTATGAGCAGCTCCAAGCGCCGTATCTCCGCACCATAACGATCTCTTGAGCGTGTCCAGTGCTCCTCGGCCTTTCTCCAATCTTTAAGTGTCTCCTCCAGCATTGTACTGAGACACTCCTTCTGCTCTCGTACCTTGCGATAGTCCTCAAACACACGGAAGAGGCCGCTGTTATGCTCCATCGGTATCGGCCAGGAAGCTGTTATCATATGCGATCGGACAGATGTTACGACGTCGAGCGGATCTATGTAGGTCTGGAAGGGCGCTGGTGCATCTTCACCCCATGGCGCAGAGAACGCGAACTCGGGCTCCTTGGCTGTCTCTTTGAAGTTGGCGAAGAGCGACGTGTAGCGAGCGAGCTTGGGCTTCGAGTCTCGACGTAGGGCTGGGGTATCTGAACGTTCACTTGGTGCGTCATCTGCGTCATCGGTGATAGGCGTGGTGTGCGCACCGCCTACAGGAGTCTGTGGTCTGCTGCTCTGCCGCGTCTTCCGCCAGGTAAGTTGAAGCCGACGATCGCTCGAATCATCGGTGCCTACAGGAGTGTCGACGTCAATCTTGAGCGGGGTAGATGTTCTCGGAGGCTTCTTTGGCTGCTTGCTGTGTCCTAAGCGCCAGCTTTTGTTATCGGGCATATTCTCGTCGTCGTCCTTTGCTAGCTCTCTCGATAGATGCGTTGCGACAGAGAGCCCCGGGAGCTGAGATACGAAAATATCCATGGTTTCTGTGGGTCGTGGTTGCCAGTTAGGTGAGATTGCGCGGGGCGACTGTCGAACAGAAGGGTAGGAGTTGTCGACTGGGAAGGCGCGGTCGTCTACAATCAGCTCTCACCTTCACCTCCGCTTCCGAATTTCAGCATGACGCGCTCTCACCACTTATGACGGCTATGGACGGCTTCTCGCTGAGCTCCAGTGCCGTCTTGACAGAAGGCAAGCGTGACCTCGCCCGCTTTCACTGCTCGAAGATGTGAGCTCTTCGCTCTTTCCTCACCCTCTTGTCACCTGCAGCGTCTGGACCTTTCCATTAGGTCACCGAAACTTTGATCAGAGGCAGTTACGCATCGATGATGCTAGATACCTAGGTAGAATCGAATCACGATAGCGTTGGGAAGTCGCGTTTTCTGGGGACGGAAGGAGCATGTCTTGTACTTGACCAGCGAAAGCTTCCACTGTAGTTAAAAACTGTGTACAGCTATACAATATAGATACTGTCGCACTCGCAACTTGATAGAATCCAGATACGAGACGGGGAAACTGCGAAGAATACTAGGGATCAAATATGCCGTCCACGAAGCGCCGGTAGTCAAAAAGAGCGGTCTCACAGACCGGGAACAGAGCCTCGTCTCTCGAACTACGTGAAGTTCATGGTTAAAAGTCGCAGAAACGTCATGTTATTGTCAAAGGGCAATCCTCAAGATATGTCTGAAGTCTGCGGCGAAGCGAAGTGTCCACAAACGGCTAGCGCCAGCTGACCAGTTCAACACTCGCGACCTCGGGACAGTCACGGGCGAATGACCATCATTGCACCAACAACGACGAGTTCTGCCCCAGGCTTACGCGTATCGACGTTTTGAAAAGAGCGCAGGTCAACAGATGGTACTGGGCGACTGCTCGCATCGCATTGTGATCTCTGAGATCGTTGCCAAGGGAAGTGCTCTTCCGAGTTTCGGCTGAGTTTGAGTACTGTTTCATCTCACTCCAACCGCTCCGCATCACGGTGCTTATACGGTACTACAGTATCTTAACGAGTCTACTCACCAAGGGAGAAGGATGAATGTGAGAGCAGGCTGAATGCCTTCTTGGACGATACCGAAGTCTGCTCACGTCAACTAGCACGGAAGGCAATTCTACATGATCGCAACCAAGCCGATACTACATATTCCATTGCATCATCGTCATACCCCATAAGGACCTGGGTACAGAAGCCGCGCGTCTCCCGTTCTTTGGGAAAGCATCGACATCCCTCCGACATTTTTGACACACTTCAACACACCTCATCCCCGGCCGTGCCCTTCCCGCAGAACCAGACCGCTCCACTCCCCGCCGTTGCTATGGAGCAGATCGTACTCCTTTCGCTAATACAGTACCAAGAAACAGGCAGGAAAGTCTAGACTCCGGTTTCAGCCTTCTCAGCGCGAGGCACAAAGTAAGGTACCAGGATGACTTTGTGATTGACAACGGCGCCTGATGACGACGACGGCGGTGTGCCTGTATGTCAGATGCGCCGTGGCTGGCAGGCTATAAGTTGGAAGTATCCTCAGGCTAGTAGACGCTTTCCTTACTTCAAGCTCACCATCAAGTCAACTTCTTCAAGTCAATCTTCTTGTTTTCCACCCTTTCTATACATTCACTCTTTGTCGCCGGGCGACTTTACCACGTTTACAACTACCATCTACGCTTCTTCTACATCTACTCTCCGAGTTCAATAATCACCTAAACACTATTTCAAAATGAAGTTCTCCGCTGTCATCGCTACCATCATCTCCATGGCCGCTTTCGCCATGGCTGCACCTGTCGCCAACGAGGGTATGTTCTCTTCTCCAACCCAAACCCGATGTTCAGGAGCAATGACTAACAAGAAATAGCAGTCGCCGTCCGTCAGAACCATGGCATGTGTGTCAAGGGCACCACCGCTGGTGTTGAGCAGATCGAGGGCTGCTAGAAAGTTTATACCCATGAGAGGATGTAGAAGACGGAGGAGCAAGATTACCACGAGTTGTGACTGGGGGAGAAGGAATTGGAGGATACAATGGTCATCGCAGAACGGCGGTGCCGAAACGATATAGAAGCGTCCGTTCTGGTTGCGTTCAAGTAATACAAGACGATTGACAAAGCATCACGGTGTGATGGGCTTGAATCACTCTCCACGTTCCATATTTTCTTTGTCACTCGTTAAGCGGAATATCACTCGCATTTATGGTGCTACTTGTTTTCAGTTCTATGTGACAATGATACAAAACGAGTGGTCTAGAACCACTAGTTCATCGGTAGCCTCGCATGAGCCTTGCATACAACGTATCTGCCTGAGCAGCGTTAATAATAAACGCCACAACAGCAAAGGAACTCGAACATTACCTCTCACTCCAAAAGGACAGACTGTGAAGAAGATGAAAAATGCGTAATTAGGTAAGTCCAACATGACCACATCGCTACATAGGTATATAAACGCTTGAACGCTTCCAAGAAAAAATGCAAGATGGAAATGCCAACAAAATGTCGGTCAGGCACTATGCAAAACCATTACTTCCTCCTAGGGGTATGCACTCTCGCTCTGCTGCTTCTTCTCCTTCTCCTTCTCCGCATTCTTCCCCGGTCTGAAAGCATCCAGACTGATCCTCCTTCTTTCCCTGTCCCTGCCCTCATCTGCACCGCTAGATTCGGCCTCGCTTTCCTTCTCCTTTTCCTTCTGCTTCTTCTTTTCCACTTCTTTGATGGCTTCTCCAGTCAATTCTTGCCTGTTCATACGTTCTACTACGTCCTTCTTCCTCGTCCTCTTGTCGCCCAGCCAAATCAGTAAACCGGCTGTGGCATTGCAGGCGATGGAGCAACAGAGAATGACAGTCGTAATGGCAAAGGGACGAACCTTGTAGTAGATACCCCATGTGCACGCGCCGAGGGAGATCTGGAGTAGAGAGTGGCAGTCGAGAAGTACGACGATAGCGACAAGGAAGCGGAGAGGGAAGGCGTAATGGGTCTCCGTCTCGTGGGGTTTGTAGAAGGAATGTGATTTGCAGAATTTGGCTTGATGGTGTTCGAGCTTCTCTTGCTGCTTTGGCGTCAACACGGTGAATTCCCACTGCTTCTCGGGGTCGGCCGGGTCTATAGTGCGTGGTCCAGATACAGGAGCGTGTTCGGCAGGAAGGTCGTTGTGGTCGGTGAGGTCGGGAAGCATGTCCTTCTTACGGCGGGACCATGTGAAATGGTGGTAGTGAGCAATGTAGATCATGTGGTATGTGTCGACACAACGGAAAGGTGCTAGGCCGTCCCCTACAACAGCGAAGAGAGCAACGAGAACACTGTCAATGACGTGGACGACGTAGATCTGCTGTCCACCGACATTAGCCCAGCCGATGAGGAAGAGCACCCAGGCCAAGCCGAATGCGGTGATGAGGAAGGCGTAGAGGGTGACTAGGAAGCCAAGTGCTGTAGATTGTCAGTAATGGTTGAGAGTATAGTGGTACAGATACTTACGTCTCCTGACATACATGCCGAATCCCTTGAGCGAGCGCTTCATCTTCGAGCGTCTTGAGTGGAGCATGTGCCGTACGTGGTCGTTCACCTCTTTCTTGTCTTCGACGCTCCACCCAGACAAGTCAGTATCCTCAGGAAGAACAGCGAAGCGCGACTCAGTAAGCTGCGAATCTATCGTCATCATGGTGGCCGTCGTGGTCTCAGTCGCCGAGCGCTGGAATCTGGGAGCCGCCTGGGCCGCCTGAGCCTCTGCCTCCGCCTCCGCCTGAGCAGCACGAGCGGGTTCCAGTATGCGGTTGATCTCTTCCAGACTGTCGGTCTCGCTCTTCCGTCGCTTGAGGTTGTAAGTGGGCCGACGGTTCAACCATGGCAGGTTCGGAATGAACAGCGAGTTTTGCATATTCGTCAAGGAAGTAAGCGTCGCGACTTCGGGGTCGATGGTGTCAAGGACATCGACCATGCCTGAGGTGTAGTTGGACGGCATGGCATCTTCCGCTGCAGGAGCAGGAGCATGAGCGCTTGTCGTCGGCGACTTCTCCTCCTCCTTAGTACCCCAAAAGGGTATTCTAGTCTGTATCGCGCTCTTGACCTTCCGTAGTCGACTTCTGTCCGGCTCTGGGTTGTTGAGGGTACTCTGGCTACCGTTGGCGGAGGAAAATTGTCCCAGCTCTGCCTCCTCGTCCAGCGCAGGCAAGGGCGTGCTTGCTCTTATTATAGAACCCTGTGGTTGCTGTGCGGATTGTCTTAGGGCGTTGGATGAGGGCATACGCCGTATGCCGATACTGGCTTGACGGCCGACTTGCGGTCGTCGTGGGTATTGCTGGGGTTTGGTCGGCGCCGAGCTGCTTCTTGCTCGTTGCGCGGCAAGAGTACTTGACAAAGGTCAGCATCGCACTCTCCTCTTTCTCGTGCCTAGAGCATACCTGTACGTGACATGCGACGAGGGATCGGTTGCCCTGGTGGGCTTGGGGACATGTTGGCCAGCATCGATGGATGACTCTAACGAGGTAGGCGGTTCGATGACAGGTTGTTGTGTTGGCTGATCCGCGGCTGCTCCAAAGTCCTGCGCATTCGTCCCAGGCTCGGCGCTCTGAATTCCTTCGTTGACGGCATGCGTGCTGGAGTTATCGTGGGGTGCCTGAGACTGCTGTGGAGCATGCAGCTCGCCCGTGCCGGAGCCTGAAGAAGTCGCGCCGGCACCTCTGGCGCGCGCGATACGCGTCTTCAACCTCTGTAAATCCATAGCGACCACGGAATTGAGGATGGGGAACGCAAACCCCAGGGCAATTCCCGATAAACATGTCTTTGTGACTTGGAAACGGCCGTGGCCCAATGCAGTCTGGCGGCTGAGGATTGGCTTTTACAAGCCTGGAATTTTGTCTTGGGGGACGTCATATTGCGCCGCAACCACTACCACCCCCTTTCCCCCAAGACGACTCACTCGCATCGCACGCGCGAGTAACCTTCGCGGGGACGGTCCACTAACGCCAGTCAGTGTTTGGACTACAGAGGTTAACGAGCCATCGTAAGGATCTCACGAAACGTACAGCATGTAGGGCGAGGCCGTTAGGGAGACGTGCTCCAGGGAGCGACCTCGACTCCCCAGATCTGAAACTCCGGTTGGCACCCTTGCAATGATCGTTTTCGCTTACGGAAAACCGGATCCTGGGTGTCACATGCACACTGACGCTATGTCTCGCGAGTCGTGGATGTGTTCTGGTCGTTGCAACTACAAAATATTCATTGTTTTCGAGCATTGATACCGTTCTCATCCTCAACTGTATTGACCTAAAAGGCTGCGGGATGATGCAGGGTCCTTTTAGTCGCACTGGTAGCCAGCGGCGGCGGGTACCTGACTTAGCGTATCTTCACGTTCCGCCCAGTACCGCTGGTTTGACGCTTGTCGTCTCATCTCAAGTCGCTATGGCTGGCATACTGACATTCTGCTCAGGGCCTTGAACACGCCTGCAGCATGATTGTGAAGATCATACTCTATCTGCCCTTGACGAGTCGAGAAGTTTGGTTGAGGTGTTGTTTTTTCACATTCCTTCTAACATCTATGACGACATCCATCCCTCCAGGAACCCGAAAGACCAAGAGAGGTCGATCGCAACCCTAAGCGCTTATGAATCGGCTGCGAGGTATGTGTCCAAATGATACAACAACGGTCCGTCTGGTCCAATTCTACGATCTCTCTCCCCAGCGCAGCCGTCGCTAGCTCACGCAAGAACCGTTTCGGCAAATCAACGCACTGGAGTAAATCATGGCCTCTGAGACCGTACCAACTATCAACAATTAGCTCCCTCATTAGATCCCCGCGTACTGTACCTTCGTAGATAATCTTTATACACTCTAGGCCAGGGTATGAGTGAGCAACGTACCCGTCAGATTTACGGGTGCTGATTCGCTCATAGAGTGCCTGAGTTGCCAGATTACGTGTGTGTAGATCGAGCAGCAATTCAGCTATCACATATACGTGACATATACTTTGAAGACTTCTTGAGCCATCCGTGAGCGAGATGCGATCTGTATAGACGGTTTCCAAGTAGTGCTCAACATCTTCTAATCTCAGCTCAGGATCAACATCGTAAAGATTGATAGTTTTCGCGTCAGAGTTATTCCAGCGGCCACTAAGCGCGTTGGCGAAGAACTTGGATCGCGACGTTATGATGGACTGGTGAACAAACAGCTCTGAACGCTGAGACTCGGCCCCAACGAGAACTTTGATGAGAGGTGAGGAGATGAATCTGGGATGCTGTTAGTACTGATCTAAATTGATGGGCTGTTAGTACTAAGTACCCATCGACACCTAGTCTTAGTACTTTGACGGGTGTGTCAGAAGGTCTCCATGATTCCGTTAAGGATGTGTCAGAAGCTCTCCGTGATTCCGTTGACATGGTGTTCGTAGAAAGGCAGCGAGGTCGTTAAGCTAATTAGAGAGCTCTTTCTTAAGGAAAAGAGGAAGACGAGAGCAATTATCGAAATTAGATTCGTGTAGTGTTTTCTTTGCGACATCTAGCTTGACAAACTTTTGGGACCTTTCACTAACCACTCGGCGGCTTGACCACCTGAGGTACAATCTCAACCCAGTAACCCTGATAGCTGTTAGCAAGCCATTTCCCTCATGTATTTCCTTTCACTAGTTGGCGTCCACTTACATCCGGGTCCTTAACGAAAGCGAGCTGTTTGAAGACATGCTTGTAGCCATCCGGTACCTTCCCGTGTTTCCCTTCTACAGCCTCCGCGGGTAATCCCATCTGTTCTTCTTTCGCCTCATCAAGTGGTTTGATGATTTCATAACCAAAGCCTTTGATCCTTTCCAGTGCCTCAGCGACATCTGGTACTGTGAATCCAATGTGACCGAAGCCGATTCCCGCCGAATTAGAGTAGTCATTGCCAGAAGTATACGGCGTAGACGCGTCGGCAGGAATGTGATACAATTCCAGCAAGCCTTTTGAAGTACCGAGAGTGGCAATGCCTGTGAAGGTCTGAGTGTTTTGTAGGAGATATGGAGTGGATGAGTGTACTTACCATTATCTCGTGGTCCGAGGTAATATATCGTAAATGGACCAGCATTGAAAATGAACACAACGTGCATCCCCAGACAGTCACAGTAGAATTTCAAGCTTTTCTCTGGGTCTTTGATGCGCGTCATGAGATGATTGAGGCGGTACTCGACAGTTGATGGGGAACTCGGTCGTGGCGGAGGAACAATGTGTTTGCCGACCTCGTATGGACCTCGTGGATAGTTATTGTTAGAAGACGCCATGACTGTGTTCCTACGGATACCCTCGTTCAAAGCTTGCGTTTCTTGGGCAACCTCTCCGGCATTCATAACTACTTATATGTCGTTATAGTTTACTAGTCTCAGTAGCCACATGTGGGGCATGTGGGGTAAGCTTGCGGCCTTGAACCCCTACGAGCAGATGCTGGTTGGATACTGTGCTTCTTCTCTGGATGTTACACACTTTGCATGCAGCGCGCCTAGAGAATTCGTGGACTTTCTTCTTGGGAGAAGGGTGGCGCTTTCAGCTACACCCAAAATACGCGTCACACTAGATAGTGGCGCCGATGAAAAGGGAGAACCCATAGATGTGATTGGGAATACTTTCAGCTGAGCATTCTTCTCGATAAGCTCATCATCCCAGAATTATATCCCGGCGGCTACCGGGAAAGCACAGGCGAGGATGTAGCTCAGTTCTTTCGCCGGAATCTACGCTGCGGACCGACATGACCCCTATGCGCTCCGTCGTTCCGTCTCTAGTACGCGTAATCAGAACATAGTCTTTGCATATGACTATGCCCGTGAATAGGTGATTGCAGAGCGAGTAATGTAACTCATCGTCGACATCACCCGTGACATCCAATAGCCATTCATGATCCTCAAAACTGCGCTCGCCAGAGCCGGATATCATCTCAACACTACCGCGTGCTGCGTACGTTGCGTCTTTGTATGTGCTGGTTTGACGATCAAAGATGTGTGAATGCCGACGCCGTTTCGTTGGGATGTAGGCGAATCGAAGGTAGAGAACTTCAGCAAGTATGCGCAACTGATAAGTGTAATCGAGCGCAAGATCACTGTCATTCTCGAAAGCCATCTTCACTAATTCTTCTGTCAGAGGTTCATCTGTTCCATCGAACTTGATTACATGGACTTCTACTGGCAGTATATTGTCCCAGGTCAACGGAGATGTGCATGGCCACAGAACAGGAGCAATCCAGCCCGCCCAGGACCAGCTAGGAAAGCCTTCTCGCCGCACAATTTTCGAGGATGTTTCCGGATTGACAACCCAGCATAGTTCCCGGCAAAACGCAGCATTGAGCTGATATTTCACATCATCCAACTGAACCCCGTGAGCCCAAAGATGAGACCACATCCTAGACCTGGATTGGATCTCGGTACAGGCAGTCATGGTGTACGGTATGCCCCAATACTGATAACACGGGTTGTTTTGGGTGGAGAACGACTGGAAGAGGCCACGCATTGCGTTTAGAACGTCCGATTGATAGCTCAATGCTCGTTTCGTATAGCGCACGATATGCTCGCGGAAAGGATCGTCCCAAGTGCTTCGTATATAGGCGCTGCTCCGCCCGATAAACAGCCCTGTTGAGCCAGATGACTTCTCCGTGGTGACTGACTCGAAACAGCTCATTTTGTTGCACTCAAAGATAACCTGCTCCTCAGCGAAGATGAGCTGCAGGCGTGAGTAAAACTCCTCTTGATACGTCCTGCACGGTAAGAGTTCATGGTCAGTACTGATGCATATGTATAAACAAGGTAACTCACCAAGCTCTTTGGTACCAGGGTGATTCGCGAATGGGTGTTTTGAAGTCGTCTAACCCTGCTACCCATGTCATGCCATTCAACTGAATGGAAGGAGGCGTAGTCCGACTTCGACCACCAACACCGGGTAGTCCATAATCAGAGTGATCACCAGCTGCAGCAACGATAGTCACTGCTGCCGCAGAATAGATCATAGCCATCATAGATAGCTGGCTTTGTAGTTGATGCGGATCCGACTGCTGGTCGAAACAATATCTTGGCGGTCATAGTCAGCATATGCCCAACATGTTCTTCTGACGTGATTCCTACGCACTTATCGCACCACACATATCGGTAGCCAAGCTCAAGGGTGACTGTCATTGCATCCTTGATCGTTTCTGGCAGGTTCAACAAGCTCTCCGTGGCAGTGCCACAGCTAAGGACACTGTCGTGTTTATTGGAAGCTGACAGTCTACCCCAAACATAGCTAAGCGCAACATATTCCGCACCCGGAGGTGCTACGATTATCTTGCGTGACCTGCAGTCGATGACTTTGAGTGTAGTTCTTCCTGGAGCCCACAGCTGAGAAGTCTTGCCTTGATGGGAACATGTATCTCCATGGTAGGTCTTACAGTGCGTAATCCACTTTCGTAGCAAAGGATAGTCAATGAGGTTCTTCGGTAGTGTACGGAATCGCAGGTTCTCATGTCCGGACTCTGGGAGAATGAAGCGGGATACAGTGGAATCCTCTGATTGGACGTAATAGTTCCGGAATGAGAGATCGCGAGGTCCTCCAACTGTTGACGGTCCTCGATAGTCCAAGAGCCAAAAACGGGCTGATTCCCTGATTGTAGATGACGAACACTTTCCGTGCAGTATAGCAGCAAAGAACAGACACAGCGGGCACTTGGAACCGTTCCTGACAACTAGCCTCTCATTGCACACCCCGACTGGGACAGTAAGGCGAGATGCCAAATGTTTGCACTGCATGCAAAGAGGAGGGGTTCTCGACTCCCTTGGAAGGTCGATATCGCGTGCAGAGGCAATGGCGTTCATGTTGTTGGTGTTTCGGCAGAGGCGGCGTAATATCCACGACGTCTAGAATAGGGAAACGCACCCTTATTATGTCGAAAGTCCATAGCAATTCTCATGCTATCTGCTGCATGTATGCGTGGCATTGCTGCTTGAAGTGTGGTGGGGTAGGAGGCTCAGTCCCGCGCGTGAACATCGAAGAAGCCCCGAGGCAAGGCCATCAGAACGCGCTAGCAGCCGCCCCGCGAACAAGGGTCCAGCGGCAGTCCAAAGTTTCGAGAAGGAACATTTGCGCCGCCTCAACACCACCACATTACCGTCAACATGGAGTTCCAAAGAGGAGAGCGCGTAAACTTGAACTTCGATACCGGTGCAGTCGAGAAGCTGGATCAGGAAGAACAGCATGAGCTCCCCATGCCATCATTCCCCACTTTCGTGGGCGACATCCAAGAGCGCGAATCATCACCAGCTAATCCCCCAGTTGCGCCCTCGTTCAAACCGAATGTGAATGGTTTCCCGGCGCACAAGAAACGCGTACCCAGAGTATCGGCTTTCAAACAGCAACGCGCCGCAAAGGAACAACAAGCTACCGCGCCACCGAAAGCGCCGGCAACGACGCAGGATGCGCCTAAGCCGCGGAGCGCATTCGGTGTGGACAGGGACGAGGAGAGAAGGGCAATAGACGAGGAGAATAGGCAGACGCTGGCGGCCATGTCAGACGCGGAGATTGAGCAAGAGCGACAAGAGCTCATGTCAAGTCTCAATCCAGCATTGCTGCAGAGGCTGCTCATGCGGTCCAATATTGACCAAGGGAGCAACGAGCAGGACTTTGATACAGAGCCGCCAGCACCAGCAGCTACTGCTACCCCGGTGACTGACGAACCCAAGCCAGAACCTCAGCCAAAAACCCCAAGCACTAAGAGAGTCTCCTTCGCGACACCAGAACCCGAAAACGAAGCGCCGTCACAGCCAGCCTCGACCTCAATACCCACCACGCAACCCCCGTCAGATGACAACACCACATCGACAGCCATGCCCGATACGAACGACTCAATACATTTCCCACAACCTCCACAACCACCCGATCTCGACCCAAACGACCCCTCATTCCTGAAGAACCTCCACGAGAAATACTTTCCCACGCTACCCTACGACCCTTCCTCGCTATCATGGATGTCGCCCATCGACCCATCCGACACAAAGTCGCCCTACCACCCCTCCCAAACCGCCTTGAACCCCGCCGAACTCCGCTTCGATTTCTCGGGCAACTTGCTAGCACCCAGCGTCGCACGATCGATACCCACCGACCTGGGCCTCCACCACCATGCCGAAGCTCCCGAGGCAGCAGGCTACACAATCCCCGAACTCGCAGTTACAGCACGGAGTAAAGTGGCTAGTCAACGGTGCATCGCATACCAAACACTGGGTCGTATCTTATACAGATTGGGGAGAGGAGAATTTGGGGTTGAGAGCACGGAACAATCTACAGATGGGCCAGCAAAGGTGGCCAAAAACCCAGAGGTAGCTGAGGACGAGGATGGAGAGGAGTGGGTGGAAGAGGATGTTGGCAGTGCCATTGCAGGCGGACTGTGGCAGTGCGTTGAAGAAGGGCGGGTGATTGAGACCTTGACGGAAGAGGCGAATAAGGAGAGGGGTCATCTGACTGCACGCACATTTGCTCAGGAAGCGCTGTGGAATTGGCGGAGAGGTGGTGGGAGGAAGAGACAGGCTGTGTGAGCTTCACAATTCAAGCAAGATGACGGATGTACCACTTAGATGTATGATATCACGAGAATTCACCATATGAGTTCGAACTCATCGTTATGCATTACCCGTATTCTATTCATGCCCCATTACCGATACCAAGATGCTTGTCAGCACGACTTATACCTTGTCATGTCCATCGGCATCACAGCATACGCTCAGCGTAGCTCAAGTCGGCTCGCACATCGCGGGCCCACGTCCGATTGATCGGCCTGTCGAAAGCCTTCATAGCTTTTGCCCCTCTTGGGCGGAGACTCCAAACGAACCCCCTTTCTCTTTGCCGGAGAATTAGTGCTAAGAGAACAGTACTGGTCAGCAACCAATACCCTGGAAAGAAGGAGACAGCAGCAGGGGCTCAGAATAGAAGAGAGCTTACTCCTTCTCCACTCCGTCGATAACAGGCACATCCTTCAAGTCTACCGGCTCCAACGCGGGCATCTCATCGTTAGAATCGTCGTCGAAAGTAACATCCTTCATCTCAATATCCTTCTGGGTATCCTCCTCGGTCTTCTCAGGCTGGCGGCACACGGCCTCGGTATAGTCGTCCACAAGATCGGCTCTTATGTACACGACACCTGTGCTGACCTTCG
>Ga0265780_10003836_pt1 | contig 19597 bp, 17 predicted proteins | sample P1T30metagenome_FD_192432 | JGI IMG/M metagenome (GOLD analysis project Ga0265780, IMG submission 192432) | Plant litter microbial communities from East Loma Ridge, Irvine, California - P1 T30 | ecosystem: Environmental > Terrestrial > Plant litter > Unclassified | place: USA: California...
AGGCGTCGGAGGCGTCCGGGGTTGGGATATCTGAGGCGCTCATGGTGATGGTGATGTTGGTGCTGTATTTGGTTTGGAAGATTTGAGGGAGATGGAATGGGTTGTTTTGATGCTGTCTGAAGATGGGAGACTGCTCGGTTTAAGTAGACGACCAGTGCTGTGGTACGTCATGAAGGTATGTCTGTTTAGCAAGCCTCTGACGCAGCGAGCATGGCAACGCGCAGACTTGAGGTCGGAGATCGGAGACTATGGTACCATCACCTTCATGACAGCATCGCTGGCGAGCAAGGGTCGGGCTGAGTGGGATCACGGGCCGTCGTGATGTCTGTGGAGAAAGCAGACTACCACAATCAGACAGGCACATGGCGATCCGACGTGCGAAAACTTGTACTAACGGCAGCTACTTTGCAGTGGAGATGTCGTGTCGCTAGCACTGCATTGTGATAGTTGCATCATCATGCGATCAACATGGTAGAAGAGCGTGCCATTGGAGTCAAAGACTACCTTGGCCATGAAGATTATACCCAGCCTGGACTTGGTACTTGCTAAACAGATAGTGGGACTAGCTGCTGGAGGAAATCTTCAATTCATGCTAAGAGAGTCGACAACATTGAACTGCCCAGCTGCGCTTCGACCCCCAGCGTCATACTTTCGCAAAAGCATAGCTTCACTCGTAATTCCGCTAGAGACAGACTAATCCAGCGCGGATAAGATATGCAAGGGACAAGAACAGGCATGCAAATTCGCATGCTTCAGACCGTGCTGTGTCGACGTCAAGATGTCACTAGCGTCAGGGGACCGACTGGGCTCTTTATCTAGGTTCTCAGATTAGCGAGATCGATCGTACATCGGCATCGGAATCCCATGCAAATCCCATGATTTCGATGGTAGAAACACGGAAACTTTGTTCGCGTTATGGCTGGGTTGACGTTAGCTTTGACGCAAGAACGCGACTTCGCGAGGTCATGATATCACGAGAAAACCACTTAGTTTTCCTCTTTTGGCAAGGTTGGACCTGGATTCAGACGTCGCTCGGTGACATCAATTGCTTTATTCCGTACACCCTCCGTTGTATGCGAACGCGACAGGAGTTCCGTTTTATCCAAGAGTTGTGGGTATCCCCCTTTCCTCCCCAGCTGATCTGCTAGCATCACAAGAAAGCTGCGTTGATTTGCGACACAACGCAACATGCTATCTGCATTTGCGCGGCCACCAGATTTCACTCCCAGATAACGAATCCAACATGTAGTTCGTGTACCCGAAAAGGCCAAGACTTGGGCATACGTGTCGTGTTGTTCCCCTTTTTAAGCAAAACCGATCATCTTCTTCCCACTCAGAATTCCCCCCACGTTCCGCTGCACAGCATTGAACCTGACAGTACCACAGGACTCGCTCTCCAGATGATTGAAAAGAGCCGCAAGTGCACTGAACTCCCTTCCACACGCTCTACCCGGACAATGATATACCTTCTCCTTGTGCGCGGGAGAGTTGAGATGTTTGTTCAAGCTCTCAAGCTGTCCGAAGCCTTTGTGGCACAGGTAGCACTCCTAGCAACTGCGGTTGTAGTTGTATGATGCTGAAGATGCTGTGATGGACGAAGAGGTATCGTGGTACGTCAGGAGTTTCTTGGTGATGACATGGTTTGGGTCGCGGCGCCGGATCTCGGCGAGGATTGTATCGCGGTTAAGAGAGGGGGCTTGAGGACATGATCCGGTCTCAAGATGATGTGTGACTCCTGTGGCTGTTGTGAAGCCGCGCTTGCAAAAGCGGCAGGTGATGTCTGTGCCGCGGTGAATCTTGCTGTTGAGATGCTTGACATGGTTAGCATGTCTGGTCAAGATGTTTATACGCGGGATAACTTACGGCCCTGAGGTTGTTGTCGTTCTCAAAGCCTCTCTGGCAGCTTGCACACCAATACTCCCGCCAGTGGTTTTTGTTGTTCATGTGCCGCTTCGCATCAGCGAAAGTGTGATACCAATTATTGCAGGCCTCGCAATCATACTTCGCGCCGTAGTGTCCCTCTTCTTGCTGGTGTTCGTCGAGATCCTCCTCGTCCCAGTAGCAGTCGTCGCAAAAGTCACACTCCCAGACGTGACCGACTGCTTGCATGTGTTGCTTTGCCGCATGCCAACTCCCGAACCACTTGTCACATTTGCCGCATTCCGGCATCGCTGCTTTTGCACTTCGTAAGGTCAGTACTTGCGACCGTGGTACAGGTACCCATTCATCCTTAGGCTATCATTAACACTTACATGGCGAACTTGATTAATGCCGATGTAACAGCTGGCTTACGCTGCTGGCGTACACTCTAATGGCGGCAAAGTGGTGGTTGATCTTCGGTCTGGCGATGCTGCGTTCCCGGCGGAGGAGGAACAGAAGATGAGGAAGTTGGGGATGCGGCACTTCGCGAGATAAGGGCAGTTGCGGGGAAGCGGGACGGCAACGCCAGTCATCCTGGGCTCCTTCTTTCGGGCCGTCAAGTAGACAAACACGGGCATTCACGTTCCCACGCCTAGGGCCACAACATCAGAGGGCGCATGCATCTGTGTTACAATGAAAGACGACTCGTCTCCATAAAAGCGCGGATCATACGCGGTGTCACAAGACCCACCCTGAGGAACAACGAACATTGAGATTAGCGTTTTTTTAGAAACTTGTGGTAGAAATGCAGAAGAATCATGTGTCAAGTAGAACGTAAAGACTTTTGATACGCATCGGCGCATGAGCTACTGCTGAGGGGTATCTATATTACATGATTCGACGATAAACAGGTGCACCCGGCGTGATTAATTTCACATGGATGTCGTCGGCGGAAAGTACTGAGCGAATCGAAAGCGATAAGACGAGACGTGTCCAGCGGGCTAGAAATCGCAGCCTACTCGTCGGCGGTCTTCTTCTTGGGCCTGCCCCTGAAAGTATATGTTAGCACTGATAGTGAATGGAACAGCACCATGGCATACCTCTTAGCTGGGGCCTTGACCTCGCCATCAGCGGCGGCCTTCTTGCCTCGCTTTGGCTTGGGAGCTTCTTCCTCTTCTTCAATGTCGTCCTCATCCTCGACCTCGACCTTGTGCGCGGCTTTCTTGGGCCTACCTCGCTTCGCAGCGACAGGAGCTTCTGCTTCCTCATCGTCTTCTTTCTTGGCAGCCTTCTTGGCCGGGGGCTTCTTTGCTGCCGGGACTGTCTTCTCTTCTTCGTCGGCATCTTCCTGCTTCGCGGGCTTCCTGCCACGAGCCTTCTTGACGGGAATGACTTCTTCCTCGCTGTCGTCTGCTTCTTTCTTGGCGGCCTTCTTGGCCCTAGCCTTCTTAGGGGCAGGAGCTTCGTCGTCCTCATCGGCGTCCTTGTCCTTGCGACCACGCTTCTTGGGCTTGTCTTCGGCATCGCCGTCCTCATCGTCTTTGGCCTTCTTCTTGGTGGCCTTAGCACGGAAACCGTTCTTACCAGGTCGGTTCACCTCGACGTCCTGTGAATGTTAGTAGATTACCCTGTACATAAAAACAGTGAGACGAGATTCACGTGCAGCGCAAAGGCTGATATAGCACTGTGTGTCACTGGAGTAGATGACTTACACCCCTCCAGTCCTCATCGGGAACATGACCGTTCTCCAGGGCAAACGTGACTTTCTCCTGGTACTCAGCAGGAACTTCATCGAAGCCGTCGACCATGTCTGTGTCGCCGCCTGAGCTCTCAATCAGATTCGCAATCTGCTTGGGCGTAACACATCCCCTGAGGCCGTTAATGGGAGAAATGATCTTGTCAGCTGGAAACGTACCAGTGCCTGTACTGCCAGCTGGTATGCTCTTTGATGGTGATCTGGATTGCATAGCGAAATTCGCCCTTCATGATCTTCACTCCGGCATCTTTGCACTCCTTGTTTGAGCAACCTGCACGATTGTTGGGCGATGCCTCTGAAATTTGATTAATGTTTGTTGACCTGGATTGAGCCAAATAGAGAAGATCCTGGGCCGTAGGATGAGAAACATGTACTCACCAATGCGAGAGACCACCATGTTCGCGACTGATTCTTTCTGATAAGTGAGGTCAAGGACGCGTTTGGTGAGAAGAAAACGATCAAACACGTGCAGATGAACGCCTTTGAGCAGAAGCACTCAGATATCAGACTGGCGGCGATGTTGCTGCCTACGTAGAGAAGATGTCGCGTTGTTTGTCGCGGCGTGTTTGCGCGTCTGAGGTGTGTCGTCAGTGTGCAGGCAGCGGCAGCTTGGAGTGGACCCTGCCGCGGCCAACTAGCGCGTCTCGCATCGTTGACGGCATGACAAGGATCTCAGCCAAAAAGTTCGGCCTCGATGGGCGAGGAAGACATTCACTCCCGTCCCATGTTCGCCACCCCCCAATGAGCACTGCACATACCTGTGTTCGCAGCGCCCTCACCCAGGCATTTCGACCGTCTAGCTGTGGAACCGCTGCTTCCTATTCTGTCGCCTCGTTTCTCGTCCCCGCGCTCGTTAGACCCTCAAGACGCTCAATCGCATCTGGAAAACGCCGCTCAAAGGATACCTCGCCGCGGTCTGAGGATCCGATATCACGTGCACGCGATGCAGCAACATATCAGTTTCCACCCAAGCCCGCCCCGCGGTCACCTAGATCATGCATACCCCTCCCACCCCACGGAGCTCGCAATGATATACAACAATGGCTTGCAGCCATTGACCCGTTCCTCCCAGCCCATTTACGACGAGATAAGACGGACGAGACTCCAAAGGGCCCCACGGTGACATCACTGGACCTGGCTATTGTAATCAATGCAGCCCAAGACGTGTCTTTGGATATACTGGCCTTTGTAGGACTGGTAGAGGGTCGCTGGCCGGCAGTCATCTGGATGGCTAAGAAGCTCATAGAAGATGGGAAACGGGCAATCGAGCCGCCACTGCAGCCCGACCCGTCGGCAAATATCAAATGGCCAGAGTCGGAGCGACCATGTCTACAGCGGCTTACAGAAAGCCCCATCCGCACCGAGCGAGTCCGACCTCTTGGGAAACCCAAATCAACTTTGGATGACTTCACATCCGCCCCTGACTCGATAAACTTGCGCCATGTTGCTGTGAAGCGCGCACTGGGGCAACTCTGGAGGAGCTTAGGGAGCATGATTTTAGCCAGCGCAGAGAGAAGCCCTGGGGAGGCTCTGGTCATGCCTCATGTTTTGGAGATCATCGCCTTCCTGCACCATGTCGGTCTAATGCCCGATTCCATCTACACCTACCGTCCTCACGAGAACAAGTACGCGCTTCAACAGCCTCCAACGCTTCACATGTTGTCGTCCAAGATCCTGTCCGCGCTGTCCGACGCATCCTGGAAGGCGCATGAGGCCTTTGTAAAAGCAGCTAAGCCTGCCGCGAAGCCCTCGTATTTTCTGGGGCATGAGATCCCTGGCTCCCGCTACAGAGTCCAAGTCACCGAAATAGGCCCAGAGCTGTGGCTGGAACTCGTACTCTGGTCTTGTCTGCACGGCGGCTGGACAGCAGACGGCATTGCAATACTCCAACAAGTGGCATCTGAACACAGGGAGCACGGCTGGGGCCTGATCAGCTGGCGGGAGATCATCTTGGCTGAGCAGCAAAACGCACCATCACCTTCGAGACTATCGAAGCTGTTTCCAATGAACGGTGAAGCTGCTGCGAGGGATGCAGACAGAGCGCGTTCCAGGAAAACTATCAGCAGCGAAGTCGTCACTGCTTTCGTAGACTCTATCGCGAACAAATTGCGCATCGGCGTTGGCTTGCGTGGCTCCAATCCAGAAGTCGTTGTAGAGCAGCTCAAGACACTGAAAGACTTCCTTGATATGAACAATCTCAGCCTGGGGTCTATATCTTGGGATTCGGTCATAGCTCGACTTATAGAGTCAGGAGCTTTCGTGCCTGAGAAGCGCCCCGAAGCCCTCTTACGTCTCTTTCAGCTGGCCACCGGGTTCGGTGCAGAAATCACCACTCTCAATGCTTCAGATACAGCAAGTGATGAAGTGCATTATTTTTTTGAGCCTACGACTCTTCCACTTAACCTGCTCCACCGAACAATGCGGGCATTCATCAACAACGGGGATCTTCAGGGCACAATGACCACATTGACGTTGCTGCAGCAGCACACTGACGAAAACAAGCAAAAGTCCCTGCAGCAGTTCTTTGAAATGCTCAAGAACGACGCGCCCAAGCAAGGACAGCCTTTTACGAGCAGTCTTCCACCAGTTGACTTCCCAGCCTTCGAGGTCCGCATGCCAGTCCCTCTACGCGCCAGACTATTGGATCTGGCTACTGAGTCCGGGATGCATGAGATAGGTCGCTGGCTACTATTTGCACAGGACATTGATGGTCCTCTGATAGGACGCGATCTGTACAACCATCGAAATATCGCTGCATCTATTGTGCGATTTGGTACTATTTTTGGCGAGAATGATCTCGTGATGGACATCGTCAAGAGAGTCGGAACCTGGTCCGAAACCCATGGAGAGCAGCGCATGCCTACCGAAGTTCTTATTGCACTTCTCTGCAGTCAACTCAAACTTCATCGATGGGACTCCGTGCAAGGTATGGAGCAGTATATCAGAGAGGCTTCTGGATTCAAGCCACGGCCAATCATACTATCGACTTTTGCCGCAGAGCTTCTTCGATTATCTACAGGGCCCGAAGAGGACCGAGTGAAGACGCAAGATGCGTTCACCGATCTACTCTTTGCTTGGGAAGATCTCGTCTTGAGCCATGTTCGCAATGAGTTGCATTGTATATTGGCAGTCATGTCGACTACGGATGTCATGTGGAAGGACTACTGCTCTCAATTCTTGGCCTTCTCATCACGTCAACACATAAAACTCTCCACAGACGACTTCAATAGAGTGCTCAGTGGTATCCTCGATGGTTATGGAAGCGCCAAGGCTAGAGAGACTGTTCTCACTTGGTGTCATATGTCAACCGCCGCATTCGAAGCCCATCGAGCTCCTGGCGGACTGCTGACCATGCCGCGCTTCCAGGTCGGGAAAGGCACAGAGTACGCAGAGCGGCCACCCGATATCGAGGTGATCCAAGAGTCAGGCGCAAAGCTGACCCTACAAGGACGAGTGAGACCCAATCGTCAGACATTATGGGTCATCTTTCGCAAGGTACAAGAGGAAGTGGAGCAGCACAGGTGGCAAGGGAAAGAGTTCTCCATCACTGAGCATGCAGACGTGCGCGCCACGCTCAGGTGGGCAGCGCGCCTACTGTACAAGCTGGGCTACGACTACGAAGACATTTCCCTCGACATGGGCAGTGTTCTCGTAGAGCTGGCCGGACTTGAGCCTCCCGCGGCCACTAACGATTCCGAAAGGCTCGGTGCTGTACCAAGATTTGGAGAATCCGCTTCTGCCAGCACGCATAGACTAGCAATCTTGTAGATACTTGTTGCGTAACATTCCGAACATACATCCAGGTTCATGCTGGAGATTCATTGTCGACCATGAATCGAATTGTGGCTGGGGATCCGCTGATTTTGCCGCACCTCATCGGTCACGCGATACTGCATATGAGCTTTTGAGTGTCTACATGTACCTCGCTCCGGTGACGATTTTGCAATGTTTCCACACCTAGGGCGCCGCAAAAGTCTTCAACACGAAAACGGAGGCGTTACTGCTCCTACCCCACCGGGCTGGCGACTCCGACGCGCTCAGTGAGGGGCACGTGAGCCAACCAAGTTTTTACCTAGGTACATATTTTCTTCAAGTGGAGTACGGGGATTCTCGATTCGAGACCCCTGATGCGTTTGATGCTCATCGTGCTCCCCACTGCGACTCCACCCTGTACCAGACAGCTGTCAAAGACCCCAGACCGCCTAGAAGTCGTACGCCGTGCAAATACTTCAGCGCCAGCGTTGGTGATACAATGGAGCATTGTGCGACTACTCACAGGCGAGGTTGGTGTTGGCGACCGACGGAGCGAATGGGAAAAGCTGCCTGTCCGTAGACGTACATGAGCTATGTCCAATCAGAAGCGTAAGGCTGATGATGGCCACGTTGAAGATCTTTCGAGCATCGCGGTGGAGTAGGAATCTCGTCCAACCAGTGCACTGTGGGCCACTTTACCTCGATCCACCAACGGCTTGCATCCTGCAACCAAACAGGGTAAGAGCCCAGCCTCGCATAGCGGCTCTGAGAGGGTTTAACGTCTCCGCGATGTCAACGATGAGGGTTCAATTTGATCTCGATGGCGCTGCAAGAGTCGTCTATATCACAACTGTGCGACCCCAAACCTTAAAATTATCTGATACGTAGAGGCTGTCTCAGGGCCCAGAACGCGCATTATCACAAGCAACGGCCCGCTGCTGTCGTACCTTTTCAGGCGTTTACACCACACTCACCGACTTTTGGTCCCGGCGCCAGTCGCCCAAAGCGTATCGATAGACGTCTTAGCACCACCTGGAGGGGCAGTGCTGGCGACGTCAAGTCACAGATATTTTGCGGAGGGCCAGGGCCGTAGTGAGAAACGGGTAAACGTGCACTGTTTTTCCACGAGACGACTACGATTTTTGTGCACAAGTGATATTAAAATGACGACGCCCCAGAAGAATGATGTGCGTGCACTGGTAAGCGCAGCAATCTATGTGGGCTGTCGTTGGATGCGCGATGCAAGCCCGGCCTCCCTTCTGCCACGGGCCAATAGGGACCGTATGTTGCTCGTTCGACAACTTTTTTAGCCTCCGGGGTTGCTTCGTCGCTGGAGTTTTGCATGCGGTCGAAGATTGAGTTTATGTGGGCCCATACGTACTTTGGCCGAGGAGGGGCACGCGACTGTGAGACAGACGAGAGCCTTCACCAAGGCCACCATGATATGAAATTTCTGGGGTCGCATTTCAAGTCAGGCTGCATAGCCGATGCGGCCTTGTCCCTGGCGCGGTTGGTGTGCAGGATGACTCTTTGTGGGCTTTTGGCGAGCCGTCGGGAGTCAGAGACGCATGCCCACGATGCCCTGGTCAATTCTCACCGCTGCGCTAACGTCCCTAGCGCCCTAGCGCCCTAGCGCCCTAGCGCCAAGCGCCTTCCTAAATTTCCATATCCTCTGCCTCTGCCCGCCTTCCGCAATCCGCAAACCACACGGACATCAAGTCGCACAAGAAGCATAAACAGAAGCACAATTAACCCCATCCATATACATCTTCGTCGAGACAATGCCGCAGGCAATCGCTGAGTGCTAATTCCCCTCTGGGTGGCCTACAATTTTTTGTAGGCCATCCAGCCGGCCAGCTCGCGAGACTTCAACTCAACGACGATACACATCCACGACTGTGTGAAGCATATTCTGCTCGCAACTGTCTCAATCAAGTGTTTCTTCGTCCAGCCTGCATTGCGCACTACACGCATTGTCAGTTCCTCCGGTCCTATCCACGAACACGACGACCCGCCGTCAGCTCTCCCATAGTCAAGAGCCCGGCCCCTCAGTACAACACATACCTAGTCGACCAAACGCTGTTACCCTTCTCAATACGACTTTCTCCTCCTCACTTGACCCCTCCACGCCCGAACCGCACCACCTACCCGTCCCTGGACCTTCACCCCCGCCAAATCTACAGCCACGAGATCGCCAAGAAAGGCCCACACCAATGGCGCACCTCACCTACTCACGCTCGGCCATGTCCGACCTTGGTGGACATCAACACAAGGACCGTAAGCTCATGCACAGCGACACTACCACTACTGGACGCTACAGCGACAGCCAATCAGGCGCACAAGACAGTGCGCCAGGCAGCAAGCACCACACCGAAACGAGAGGAGACGGTCAATCCCTTCCCGGAGAAGCTACAAATGAAGACGATGAGGGAGACAGCGAGACCGCGCAAGACGGTGAACAAGATGATGATGAAGATGAACCAGCGGCACCCGCCCCGTTCCGCGGTCTTGGTAAGGGCAAAGGACGAGGAAAGCGCCCTGCCATCCGTGTCGAACCTGTCGAAGAACAATCGCAGGAAGAGGACGACGAGGTCACCTCCCTCGGAACGGGGCCCAGCTCAAGTAAGCACCCGGTGAGCCAGTTGATCATGAACAACAAGAAGCGCACCTTTAGCAATCTGTCTAGCACATCTGTGCTCTTTGGTGACGACTCCACCGACCAGGAGTTCCCAAGACGCAAGATGGCGCGCAAACTAAGCAATGCGGTCACAAAGCCGCTACTGACCTACAAGGCAAACGAGGAGGATGAAAATGCCATTGAGAGCGACGATGAAGACTATAGCGCACTCAACCTCATCCCTGATGATGACTCGGATGTCGAGTTGATGGAGCAACAAGAAGAGAGCTTCATTCTCCAAGAAGAGCAGCAGGCGACCACCTTACTCAACGAGTTCCGTGATGCTCGCCGACTCAGCCTCGAGAGCTGCCTTAGTGACAACATATTTGATGTCACTGCGCCACTTGGCGACGCATACATCTCCGGTCTTCAAGACTACGGCTTTGCCCAATTCTTCGAGCCAGAGGCTCTGCCTGCATCTCCCGATCCAGCGGTAAAGAGAAAGTATTCAGATAGCTCCACGAAGCGAGTTCGCTTCGATGACGAGGTTCAAGTATCAGATAGCTCAAGCTCAGAATCTTCCGAGCTCGACAGCAGTGTCTTTCCCGATCTCTTCCTTGAACAAGACAAGCTGCCCCCCATCTTGCACCAGCTTCTTGAGATCGACAATGACGAAGATGACGGAGACTTCGCTTCTCCTCAATCTGACGCCTCGTTCTGGGACTACGGTCAGGACGAGTCTCGCATCACACCAGCTGAGCAATCAGACGAGACCGATAATGACTCGGCTGACTCCAGTGGCTATGAATGTATGATTATGCCCCAACTAAATTTACTTTGTCCACTAACACCTCTTCGTAGCTGACATGGGTGATACCACTGACGAAGAAGACTTTGGTACTGACGCTGCACCACGGACGCCTGTTCAAGACAGATCCGTTCTGCGCCAACCAGCCTCGGCGCCTGGCTCACGGGCTGCGACCCCCAAGCCGTTTCAGCGCAGCTCCCGGCCTACAGGACGCCAGATTCCACCTCCTCGGGGTATTTTCATTCATGATGACAGTACTAAAGCCATTGCTGTCACCAATCGAGCAACCAAGACGGTCACCTTCTACCGGCCTCGGCCAGCCATTATTCCTTGGATTCCTCTGAACGGATACCAGAGCGGCACCAGCAGCACGGCAAACAACAGTCCCCGAAATTCAATTGCACAATTGAATGCCTCCGACAGCGAGAACAGCAACGAAGTTCTGAACAACGCTCTCAACACCGACATCATGCTCACTGGTATATTTGGCTCCGCCCCTAGCAACAACGACTTCTACTTCGGCAACGAGAGTATCGGCCCACCTGAGGCGTTCTATCCTTTCGTCAGCATCGGATCCAATGGCAACATGAACCTCGTGGATGATGACGAGTATGATGACTCTGAGGATTTCGAAGACGACTTAAATATTGCCGATTTTATGGACTTTGGCTCCGACGGTGACGACACCGATCTGGAACCAGACTATGAAGATACAGATGTTCCGGCAACTCCGGCCACGTCTCAAGCGGCGCTTCATGGCTCAACCCCCGCTCAGCCTACGCCGATGGCCGAGACGCCAGTTAATCGCAAGAGGACGACCTCGGACGCTATGCTTCAGCACTTCGATCGCGGTGTCGTCACCGCTTTCCGCAACAACCAAAACCGCTACCGCGATGTTGCATCCCTTCCGCAAGATCCTGCTGCGCGTGCTTCGGTCTCGCGTCCAGTCCGGTCTGGCAAGTCTGCTGAGGCTCTCATCACACCTCTCCGCAAGCGGTCCAAGTCGAATCGGATGACTCGGACTCCTATGCACGCTGGTTCAGCTGCAGGCAACCAAAGTTCGCCACTATCCGGCGTTACCAAAGCCACCTCCAGATTGCAGAACTCCATGATGGGCACACCTCGAAGGCCTCCTCCTAGGATGGGGACCTTCTCTTAAGGCAGCGGAGCCTTGGTGAAAGTATTGTCACAACGAACATCATCTTCCGTAGATGTCGGGTAGATGAAGATCAGGTGAGAAGTTTACAGGATCTCCTGGGGAGATACACGACGCTACGATACCCACGACCTTTTGCTTCCCGCTATCTTGCGGCTTTGTTGTTATTATGAACTTGATGATATCCTTGCATGCATATCTATCAAACGTTCTGGGTACGTTTCTTTCACTAGACGGACTCGATAAAAGTGGGAAGTTGGCTTTCGCCTTCGGAGAATGTTCTGCGGAAGCGACGCCGGCAGCTTCTTTCGACCTTCGCAACCACATTTCCTTTTGTTTCGGAGCGTTCCTTTTGGCTATACCAATTTTTCACTTTGAGCGTTTACTATCTCCCTGCTTTCCTACATCAGCAAGGATGGAGCTTGTGGGACGATACTATGTACTTGGGCGGCACGATTTGATGGGTTTCACAATCTCCGGCGTTTAGATCTACTGTTCGTAGGTCATGGAAGGCGTTGAGAGGGTGAGATTCGTTCAGGCGTCACGCCACGCTTCTTTCATTTGTCAAGGGGATACTGCACTCCAGTGGCTTCTCGTGTACAATTATTAGTCCGCAATGATAGTGTTTTATTGCAATTGAGTACATTCTCTGGTTTTCATGCACAACCTGAATCATGGCACTGTTGTCTGTAATCGATCTCAATGCCTGTGCACATCTATTGGGGCACTGACCAGCAGCTCGGTACGGCCTCCAGGGCTGCAGATGGCGCAAGATGATGCCTTGGCGTGGTGAATGGCTCAAGCGTCGGAAGGCGTGTCTGTGCTCAAACGACGTCACACCTCCGCTCGCATGTGAAGATTGACGTCTGGTAAACATTACTGCTCGCCAACGCCTGATGCCTTCAAAGATATTGCGATGGAGGAGCTGAAGGATGACTACCGTGAAGGCGAATCGTTGATACAGTATGCCATAGTACGTTAACTCCTAGACATGCGCTTTACGCACTGTAGCACAGTCAACACTCCGCATTCTCGGAAATGAACAGCGCATCACAGTCACTCATACAATTCACATTTTAGGACACGCTCCTCTTACCCATACGTATCGCATCATCGCCGGCACTACTACGGACGTACCTCCGTGGTATCCTGCTGTTCATCACGTCGACGATCCTCTTCGCCCTCGCAGCCGTCGCGTATACGTCCTTCTATTACTCCTACATACCTGTGCGCGGTATCACTGCGCCAGTGTATCTGCAATTCGATCATGGTAGCGTTACGAGGCATACAATACTGCAGTCGCACGACGTCGCGACGAAGAACTGGCCGTACGGTATCGCAAACATACCTGGACTTGTGAGCAGGCAAAAGTACGATGTTGTCGTTGAAATGACCGTGCCGAGGAGCCGAAGAAATCTCGAAGCAGGTAATTGGATGGTTGGATTGGAGATGCGCGGTCCCTCGACGGCTGCGGGGGGTATCAAGGGCATGTTGGGCTGGGATGAAGAGTGGGATCACGGCGTCTCGGGAGCTCCGACGCAGAAAGTAGATGCTGCAGAATTGACTGGTACGCCGACGGTCATTGCCAGGAGTAGGCGGCCTGCTATCTTGACGTATCGGAGCTACGTTATCGAACACGTCCATCGACTGCTTCGCCTACCACTGTATCTCCTCGGATGGCACACGGAGTCAGAGCATATTGAAATTAGCATGATGGAATCTGTAGGGTTCGAAAAAGGCACACGCAACGTGCCAACATCAGTCAAAGTCGAGCTACGCTCCGGCTACCCACTGGAAGTCTACACGGTCTCAGTTCGCTTCAGTGCGCGCATGGAAGGTCTACGATGGCTGATGTACCGATACTGGCTTACCTCCGCCATCACTGGTATCACCCTCTTCTGGAGCGTCGAGATGGGCGTCCTGCTCTTCACATGGGCCATTTTCACCCTTCTCTTTAGCAAGTCAGACTCCGTCGACTCCAGTTCAAAACAAATCAAACAAGAACCCGGCACCACAACTCCCAAGCGCGAAGATACCGAGCCTTCAACACCCTTCTCCGAGACTTCCCGCACGTTCCCATCCTTGTCTTCACACCAGCAACTGCAATATCAGGCCCCAGCAGCGCCGAAATCTGAACGCGACTCGCCCGCGCTCGAAGACATTCCGACGCGTGAAGAGGCAGAGGCGGATGACGAGGATGATGACTTCGTGCTGGAAGAGCCCTTGCCGAGGCCTGGGGAGAAGGATGGTGGGTTTACGGACTCGGGTATTGGGACTAGTGTGGAAAGTAGTTTTGAAAAGGAGAAGGGATTGAGTAGGCGGAGGAGTGGGAGGAGGAGTGGGGATGCTCGGTAGATTCGATCAGGATCTGCATCGCCGGCGATGAGGGAGGAGGATGGAATAGACGGCAAGGTGAAAGAGAGGGTTAGGAGATGTGGATGTAGTAGGTTGCATTCGCATTGATGGCAGGCGTGTCATACTCGGTGGATTTATTATTTTTCAAGCATATTATACAGATGACACAATGATCTGCCTTCTCCAAAGCCATTACTATTCGTCATCACATCGACATCAGAATCTCAGATGTGAACACATCGTGATGGAACCTTGAAGCTGATTGGTTAGCCGATCACACTAGTCAGAATTCACATGTACACCTGGTTGTTTCGCGTTCTCGACACTTGCACGTATATCACGACATACAAAATACAGCCATGAGGAACGAAGTAGAATCGCCTGTCGAATTTGTATCTCTGGGCATGGTCATTCTCGATGACATTAGCATACCGAATCGCGAAGTGATAAGAGATGTGGTGGGAGGGTCCGGCGCTTTTTGTACGCTGGACAAACCCCATAGTTTTCCCCAGTCGATAGACTGATTTTGTGTTTTAGCAACGCTCGGCTATCGACTTTTTCATCCAAGTCCGGCAAGTCGCAAAGTAGGCTGTCTTGTACTTGCAGGCAATGACTTCCCCGCTCCTGTGCGCACACAGCTTGAAGAATGGGACATGACTCTCGTTATAAAGCAGTCGAGAGATCGAAGAAGTACGAGGGGGTTGTTGGAGTATCAAGATGATACTTTTGGGAGTATGGTCTGCACTCGGATACTCTAGAATCTTGCTAATTTGAAACAGCAAAAACGTTCAAGTACACTACGCCGCCGCTGAAGTCAACGCCGGCACATCTGAAAGATACACCATTACTACATGCTAGTGCGATTCACTTGTTCGCAACAGCGGAAGAGATTATGATCCAAGTCCCCGAGCTCCTGAAGCTGCGTTGTGACAGGGACCGGCCGTTTATCGTCTGGGAGCCCTTTCCGGCTTCATGCCGACCAGAGAACGAAAGTGTTATACTAGACGCGTGCCAGCACGTCGATGTATTTTCGCCCAATCACCTCGAGTTCACAGCTTTATTCGACACAACCACTGCTCAGTTCGACAAAGCTGAGCTGGAACGACGAGCGCTCGACTTCGCCAAGTCAATCAAGACTGGCATCATGGTCGTGCGATGTGGCGAGCATGGCTCGCTGACTATAAGCCCAAACAACCCGCCTTTGTGGCTCCCACCTTTCTACGCCCAGGGCGCGAAGCAAGTCGTCGATCCCACGGGCGCTGGCAATGCGTTTTTGGGCGGCTTTACGGCAGGCTGGACGAAGACTCAAGATCCGAGAGAGGCATCCATGTATGGGAGTATCGCGTCCAGCTTTGCGGTTGAACAAATCGGCCTGCCAAAGCTAGGCCCAGACGCGGGCGAGGAGGTCTCGAACGACGTGCGGGTCATGGCCAGACTGGACGAGTACAAATCGCGGGCCGACCTACACCCACATCATCGGTAACTGCTAGGCATTGGGCTGACTGTGAAGCGTATATGACTAGGGTGAGCAGGGAGTTGTTTTGCTCGTGGGCGGTGGACAAGTGGAAGATGCGGGCGTTTTTCATTGTGCTGCAGGCACTGGTGAGTATTGTGGGATTGGTGATTGTTGCATATGCGAAGAATAACCATGTGAGATACTTTGACATCTTCATGGGGTTTGCTGGTACGAGTGGAAATATTCCGACGACATTGGCGTGGCAGGCGAATAAAATCCGCGGGCAGAGTTTGATGATGTAAGTACACTTTTGAGGTTGTCTGGAGATTATTCTCATTAAGTTGGCCTTCAGGGTTGCGTCTGGTGTGCAAGTCGGTTTCGGTGCTATTGGTGGCATTTACGCGTCCACTGTCTTCATGCAGAAGGAGACACCGACCTATAGGACTGGCCTTTGGGCAGTCATAGGAGTGCAGTTCTATTTAGCCTCATCGACATGTATATTGGTGTTCTACTACTGGCGTCAGAACAAGAAAGCTGATCGCGGCGAGATTGTGATCGAGGGGCTGGAGGGTTTCAGGTACACTTACTGATATGCAGTTATTCCAATTTAGCCAGCTGCTTTGTTACGCTCCTAGAGGACAGGAATTCGGTAGAGAAAACCGCTGCCAACTTCCAACACTTCTATGTCTCTGCACGCCATCAAAGTTTTCATTGGGAAGGTGCAAGTCTGCTCAAAGCTTAATTCCATTTTGTGCAGTAATGCACAAGAACTCTTGAAGTGTCTCTGCCACGTTCCGCGAGCATCTCTCTCACATCGGAAAAGCTCGGCCCTGTCCTGCATCGCATACGTATACGCCTTTCCGGAAAACTTTCTTGTGGTCTGTTCACTTTCATTTAGTTGTTCAGCACCCTTCCAAAGTGTCCAAAGTCGGTGTGAATCTATTTTACCGGTGGAAAACGAGTCTGGTGAATAAGGCCATGGTACACCATTTCACTCTTCCTCTTGAACCCTTTGCCGCCCAGGCCCCTCGGACAATCTGCAACAGGACAAAAATGAATGTATCGGGATTCGTGGGTGTTCATATGCTCACTAAAGCCTGTCAGTCTAGTAGGTTGACGTTTGGAGGGATTTCATACTTCAAAAGGTATTGCGTTTGGAACGGCGGCGCTGGACAACCGGGATGCTCACAGCTCAAGCCACCTCTCGTGTACATTGAATGAAGAGTAGTATGACCTGTTTGGAGGTGGGATAGTCTCCAAACTGAATCTTGAGGATTTTGGTCACTTTTGGAGGTTGCCGTCCCTGTAGGGCTCAGAGGCGGTGTTCCAGAACGACTCTCATCTGAAATTGATCCAGCCGGGGAACCAAACCGTGCCAGCGTATTGGAATGGAAATCTGGTTGTACGGAGTGCGCACTGCTGGTAGATTGCTCATCGAATTCCTGAGCTCTGACGTTGGAGGTTCTTGTGTCCTGAATGACTCTGTTGTCGTACTGTTGCCGCCGGGCGGCTTCGGTTTGCCTGGCAAGCTGTTGTGCAGCAGGCGTCAAGCTTGCGATTCGATCAGACTCTCGCTCGCGGCGGTCGTTTTCTCGCTGGTCTTCTGTGTCATACATAGTTACATCGCCACTTTGTTCAACTTCATATACCGTTAGCAGTGTGCTGTAATTTGTTCTGCGCAGATTGGAAGTATCAAGTGTACCTTCTGAACTATCATGGGTAGCTTGGCTCCTGAAAATGCTTTTGAACCAAGAACCGAGCTTGTCCGCAGCACCGTGGGATCTGATGCGATTGAGCTCAAAGTTGTTGTGTACTACAGATGCGGAGACGAGTGACTGCTGATTCTCCGTAAAGACTTTTAGCTCTTCTAGCGTATCTTGCCCGATAAGTACGGTATGCGTAAGCCCTTTCAGTATATGGAATTCGACGTCTGTGTTAGCGCTCTTTGATTCGGAGTCCAATGAGGCTTTGAGGGAAGAATCTAGCGATATGTTTGCATGGACATAGCCAGATGTCATAGCAAATGTGCCGTCTGCAAGCTCTATGACCTCTTCCCCTGGTTGAATCGCCATGCCGAGCTCCATTGCGGTATGTGGGGCGATCAGATCGATCTCAGATCCGGTGTCGGGTGTTGCGGTCACCGATTTGCTGTTTAGCCTGCAATGCAGAAATTGTCGTGGGCTTTCAAGAAGGCACACTGATAGAGCCTGGAGTGCAGGTCTTGGGACGCGAATAAGTCGTTCCGGATGTTAGTCAATGTCTCTGTTTCTGCAAGGAACTGCATCCCCATGATTATTGGTGTCACGACCTTTGTAAGCACATGGAATATACAAGCCATTGATACTGAAATGTCGGTTTCGGCACCAAACGCGCATGGCGACCACACCTGCCCAACAGATTCAACAATCTTGCCATTTGCGAGCCGAAACTTTCTCCGCCCATATTTTGTTTCGTATTCTCTGAACCCTAGAGCTTGTGCCAAGGTCTCCGACATTATATTGACATCAGCTCCTGTGTCGGCGCAGGCAAGGACCGTGGCAGCAGCACCTCGTGGATTCACAGTGATACGCAAGCCTAGGCGTGTCTTTTTAGCTTCTCTGATTCTTGACATAAAATGTTGAGAAGCTTCTGTGATCGATCGAAACTTGGGGGGAGAGCTGTCATAGCGCGACGTGTAAGGCCATTCACCGCCATGGTTGTCAATGCCATCCATTCCAATACTGAGTGGTGTGTCAAGAGCGAGAGCCATGTCAGGATCTGAAGCAGCCATGTGATATAGGAGAAACTTCTCCGTAAATTCGGCATCTACCATTGATCGCGTCGCGTTATCGTCATACAGATGACGGCGGGCTGAAAGGCCATCGCTCTGATAGTCGAAAGCTACTGGTGCCTATACCATGTTAGGTTTACTGCTTAGCTGAGAGACTCATGGCATACCAATGGACAGCTTCCAATGTCTTGAGGTAGCCATAGAGGGTACAAGGCTGGTGGTGTTGGGCACTCGAGGGTCGGTAGGAAAGGCTCCAATCCCGGTGATTTTCGAGCGTAATCTTTTTCTCCGAAGAACTCCATAGAGCAAATAAAGTTAAGAATTCGAAAGGAAGATTTTTGGTCTTTGACCAAGCCTTGGTATCAAGGAGGACTGCGTGCAAAGGCGGGGCTGTGTTGAAATCTAAGCCACACCTCAGTCACCGGTCAAATCTGGACCACCCTTTCGTCGTCAGCCTTGTCACCTCTGATGAGGCACAGATGGCCCACGAACCCCCTCTACGGCATAGACTATGCCGCGAAAAAGACGTGATGCCGAATTTGCGCTGCGGGTACAAGAGACTGGAGATCGTCTGACCGACTTTGCGCATGAGCATTTGGCCTTCATGTTCCCTGTGAGTGAGCCATCGATTAGAGAAGAGATTTGTCGGATGAATAGATGAGAGGTCGTGCTGATGCAAAGAACGTAGGACCGCAAACGCTCCAGAAAAGGCATCGCCTATGCTTCGGACCGAGCCATTAGCTCCTTTGTAGCGTGGTTCAGCACTTTCCTCGCCGCTCTGCTGTTGATAGGTGCGATTGTCGTGCTCTACACGGTGCACTCTCCAGACTGGCGGCTGGGGCTGATAGCGACGTTCACCACGCTGTTTGCGGGTAGTGTTGGACTTCTGACGAATGCGAGGAGGGCGGAGTTGTTTGCGGCTACTGCAGCGTAAGTGCCGATAGGTCCAAGCTTGAAGTGACATATGCTGATCAAGGTGGTTGCAGTTATGCAGCTGTGCTTGTTGTGTTCGTTAGTGGGGATTTGGGCGGAAGTCAAAGTGGTTGATGGACGATCTGACATTGTG
>Ga0265780_10003837_pt1 | contig 19596 bp, 18 predicted proteins | sample P1T30metagenome_FD_192432 | JGI IMG/M metagenome (GOLD analysis project Ga0265780, IMG submission 192432) | Plant litter microbial communities from East Loma Ridge, Irvine, California - P1 T30 | ecosystem: Environmental > Terrestrial > Plant litter > Unclassified | place: USA: California...
AGGCGGTGCGCGAGCTGAAGAGCCGTCCCGGGGGCCCGCTCCGCCTCGGAGGTTCCACCTTCGCCACCGACGTCGTCGGCTGGGGCCTGGTCGACGAGTACGAGTTCACCGTCCACCCCTGGGTCGCCGGCCACGGCCCCTACCTGCTCGCCGGCCTCCCCCACCCCCTCGACCTCACCCCGACCGCCCGCCACGACCTCGCCTCCGGCACTGTCGCGACGACTTACCGGCCACGCGCCTGAGTCTCGCTGCCGTCAGTTTAGAAAGGGCAACCACCCGGAGGAGGCGCGGGTCATCCGGGTGATGCACGTCGCCTTGCTAGGTTCGCGATATGTACCGACAGATGGCCGATCCTGCGTTCCACGCTGACCAGACCGCACGGGTCTTCACGGCACCCCACATCGCCCCGATCAACGCCTTCGTCGACAGCATCCGGGATCGCGACGGACGTGGCTGGGTGCCCTACGTCCCACCGCATCACGGTGGCATCGATGCGCGGGTGATCAGCATCTTGCGCGACCCGGGCCCGGCCACTCAACTCGGAACTGGCTCCGGCTTCATCAGTGTCGAGAACGACGATCCGACAGCCGAGCGAATGGCCCACCTCTTCGATCGCTACGGCATCCCGGTCAGGACCGTCCTGCCGTGGAATGCGTACCCCTGGTACATCGACGCGGCCCCCAGTGCTCAGCAGTCGAAGGCCGGGGCAGGCGTCCTCGTCGAACTACTCGAACTCACACCGGAGATCGAGGTCGTCCTTCTTCAAGGTCGGGACGCGGAGAAGGCCTGGCGGCGAACCGTCGCCCTCCACCCCCGCCTGGCGGACCGCCTGTCGATTCACGCCACCATCCATCCGGGGAGGCAGGCACTCTTCCACCCTGACCCTGAAGAGCGCCGTCGTCGCGTCGCTCAACAAGAGCGCACCTTCGAGGAAGTCAGCGAAAGGCTCGCACGGTAACTACAGGAGACGGAATTATTTGCGTGACGCTGAGTCGTCAGGGTCTATGGTCAGCCCCGCCGGTTGGCGAACGGGTAGCTGCCGTGCTCAGACTTGAAAGCCTGCAAGTAGGACTGCTCGACTGCCAGCGCCGACTCACCTGATGTCTCCAACCACGCCACCAACAGATCGCCTGCAATCTCAAGTTGCCACAAGGCGCGGCCACCCGAGTGGTTCTCGGCTTGACGACTGAAGGCACCGACCCTGGTGTGAAGACCTTCGCGACCTTCGGCCTTCCCGATGTAGACGACGGACGCGCCCATCAACCACTTCCCCTCGAGATGGACGGGGTCGTACGGCATCCGCTTCGTGATGACGTTCGAGGCGAGGAACGCGGGACGCTTGTCACTTTTGTGGAGCACGATGTAGATGTAGATGTCGTGTCGGCGCGGCAGCAGGGAACGGTCGATCCCGACGAGCGTCACGAAACCGGCAAAGCGAAGCCGTTCCAGTTCTGAACGGTTCCAGGCGGTGGGTAGGGCAGTCGGGTCTGTCGCCTCGGGCACGCCAGCGGCCTCGACAATGGAGAAAGCAGTGCCTATGGCGAGTAAGAAACGAAGGCACGCGCCTCTTTACATGGTCGGGCTGACAGGATTTGAACCTGCGACCCCTTGACCCCCAGGCGTCCGAACGGGTCAGGTTAGAGCGATATCCGTGTGATTCCGGGCGTCAGCTCGTGCAGAGTGAGTCATGAGATGCATGGTTCATAAGATCCTGGTCCCCTTCTGGTCCCCCTCCTCAAGCAGACGCGATGGCTACCCACCATGGAAGAAGGTGACGAAACTAGCGTCAACCCGGCCGGCTATTGATCGGGTTCGACTGACCGTGCGTTGGAGCGCACGGTCGCTCAGCATCACGCTTGAGCCCCATTAGCTCCGAGGTGGGTCGCGAAGCAGTGAGACGTGGATGCGGACCCACCTTATTTCGGCGCAGACGCGGCGATAGCACAAGTTGAGTGCTGCCGGGGTGGTGTTCAACCCACGACCCCGGCATACCGGTCTCCGAGACGTTATAGGCCCAGTTTCACGTCCTGAGACGCTTGGATCTCTTGAGCTCTTGGTACCCGCCCGGACGCACTCGAGTACGGCGTCTTGGCCGCAGCTACCAAACGACTTCGCATGCGAAGTACCCACGTAAGACGAACCGGATGGTTGGATCGCGGTCCACGCGGTACGAATATCTGTAGCGGTCGACTTGAACGGTGATCCAGTTCGGTTCCTGATGATCTTCTCGCTCATCGAAAATCCTCGAAAGCGCCCTCGAACCGACCTCTGGCAGCAGCCTTGGCGCCACCGAGAACAGATCACTCCATTGCTCGAATGCGTCGGCCTCGGCCGTCAGGACCTTGTCCAAGCGGAACCAATGCACGCTTCGAGGGGCGTCATACCGTGGATCGGCAAGATCGAACATGAGATGACCACGCGCGATCTTTGTCGCGACCGTCGCGAGCCTCTGTGATATTGGCTCGGTCCGCCATGCCGATGCGGTGCCTGCGAGCGCGTCTTGTAGCAACGGAGTGAGTTCTGGGCGCCGTTCAAGTGCTTGAGCGATACGTCGTCTCTCTAGGACCGCGTAATCGATGGTTCCAGCGAGCATGACCTCCAGCAGGCATGCAACATACAACTCATCGGCTGAGGTGCCGTTGTTGCAGGCTCGGCAGGCATTGACGGTCGCGAGATTCTCGGGGAACGGCCGGTCGAGGAACACCCTCGCAGGAACGTGCTCGACGGTCCTGTCGTCGATGCTTATGAAACAACCACACGAGTAGCACCAGGATTCAAGCCGCTGATCCGCAGCGGGCTCCTGTTGTCGAACCATGTCGTTGGTCCTCTATCCGCCGAGTCCTCGTATGCAGGTTCGTCAGCTCTCGTCGTCGTCTGGAACCTCATCGCCCTCGCCAAGTCCGTCGAGTCCGACAAGGGGGTCGCCATCAGTTCGAGTCGTCAAGAAGGCGCCGAGTATTTGAGCGCGTCTTTCGAGTGCCTTCCCGTCGTTCGTGGACTGAACGAAGACGTTGTATTCGCGAAGGCGAACGTTCGCCGGTCGTGCGTACGCAGGGGCGTCTTCGGCGAGGCGAGATGCTTCGCGCCTCAGGTCCTCAAACTCCTGAAGTTTCTCTCGATCGGCCGCTGACGCGATTACGGGATCACGAAAGACGAGGTAGTAGACGACGACGGTGCCGATCGACGCGAGGAGCGGGTCGTTGGCCGCGAAGGTCGTCAGCATGCGGTCAAGCGTTGCTGTCGCGGCAGCCTGGTACTCGCGCATTTTGATTACGCTAACGCTCGAGGTGTCTCCGTGCGTCGCGAGGAAGAGCCTGTGGAGAGTGTCGGCTTTCGTATCATTAAGTCGATTCCTCGTATCGAGCTGATGCTCGATCGCCAAGAACTTGGCTCCGAGCTCGCGATACTTGTATCGTGCGTTCTTGATCGGGGAACCGCTGAGGAGAAGATCGTGACGTGCGAGCTCGTTCGCGGATTCGCGAGTTGCCCCGGAGATCGCGTTCCTGCGTTCGGCGGCGTTCAAAGAAGACGACGCGTTAAGCCGCTGAAACATCTCCTCGATAAGGTCACCGCTGTCGGAAGTGACGCTTACGATCGGGAGTTCGTAGTCGAGGAAGCGCTGCGCGACAGTGGGGTATCTTTCCTGAAGTTCGGTGAGAGTCAAGCGTTCTGCTCGTACGTTTTCGTCTTCGAAGTAGCGGAAGTCCTCGGCGAGTCGCAACTCGCCCGACAGGAAGCTGGTGATGGCTTCGAGACGTTGCTTGCCGTCGATCACCGCGTACTGGTAGGTGAGTCCGGCCGGTGTAAGACGACGGCTGGATTCCTTCTCGAAATAAAGCTTGGGAACGTCAAGTCCGTTGAGGATCGAGTCGATCAGACCTGCCCGGGTATCAATCCCCCAGATGCCACCTTCACGTTGATATGGCGGGTTAAGGTCGACTACGTCCTTCATTCGCCGGAACTTTGCGACCGTAAGTTCCGGAATCAGCGCGGTGCGAATCTTCATGCGGCGCTCCTTCCGTAGACGGCTTTTATGCGCTTGGCAATCCGGTCGAGATCTCGGTAGATCGAGACCTCGTTGAAGCCGAGCACACCGAGTTGCTCGCGGAGAGGTGCCTTGCTGGCCGTCGGAACTATGAAGGATTGAAGTGACCGAGCCTTCCGCAGAGGTTCTTGATCAGCTCCGGGAGACGGCAACTGAGTCAACGTGAACGTTCCGGTCTGGAACCGAATCCGGTCAAAGATCAGCGGGGCGACGACAGCTCTTGGCTTGCGCCTGTTCTCGCTGTCACGACCAGGCAGGTAGTCCTTGAGCGTGACATCAGAGTCTGAGAGCAGATGAGGATGTCCTCCATCGGCGTCACCAGCCTCTTCGTTCAGGTCGTTCGGATGGATGAGGAAGAACTCGCCATCCCCTTCGTCGATCGCCCCAGAAGGGTTTGGCTCGCTGGCGAAGAACAGTGCAACCAGCGGACTCTGCGACCAGTCGAGAAGCCGTGTCGGAAGTGCGTGATGCTGCGCAAATGTGGTCCAGCCCCACTCATCGAATGCGTACTGCAGGCCCGCCGTGGCGGCCTCCTGACGAAACCGCGCGAGCATGACGCGTTCATTTTCTCGGTGCTCCGGCTTCCTGAACGCGGAAGACTGAAGCTCCCAAGTATGGTCCCGGTGTCCGCGATACCAGACCTCGCGTCCATCCGCAGTGATGGGTTCGAGAACCTGCATCAGATCCTCGACGCTCGCGATAGCTCGGCGTTCGGGCGGTGCGACAGCCGACTCACCGGCTTCGACGTCAATGGTCACATTTACCAAGCTATCAGCCGCCAAGCTCCCGGCTGTGCAGCGCATATTTCCCCGTCCGGGGCAGAAGCCCTCGGTAACGCGGCGGGTCGTACCGAATCATGCACTCCCCCGGGCGTCCAGCGGTGGGCGCGAAAGCCGATCCATCTCCTACCTCGCGGAGGAAATCGCTTCCTCATCGAGTTCGCGGTGCGGTGTCGACGCACATGGCTTTTCGATCGCGGTCACGTCTGCGACGCTACCTCAGTCTTCGAGATCGGCCATTGGAGTTAGGCAATCGCTGCGGCTCGCGGGTTCGGTATTCGAGACTCTGTGTCGAGGGCACCGACGACTTCGGTGGTGTCAGTACTGCCAGCAGTCTGTCCTTCTTGCTCGGCCCGAAGCGCGACGAGTGCCCGCCCGATCTGCGCAGCGACGTCGACGGCGACAGCGTTGCCGATGACACCCATGACGCGGCTCCGGACGCCCGGGAACTCATAGTCTTGGGGGAACCCTTGCACGAGGGCCGCCTCTCGGATACTGAGGTATCGGACGGTGCCGTCGAGTTCACGCAACATCGCCTCGCCGCCGGCCACCCCGTGCACTCCAGCTTTGATCGTCTTGCTCGGCATGTCGAGCGGGCTGCCGTTGTGCTTCGCGTACGTCCTCGCGCCCGGGATGGCGATGTGATTCGGCCAGCCATCTGGCGCGATCTCGACGGCGGGCTCGGGTACGTCGGTGAGCAAGTCTCTGAGCGTCCGCCACGGCCGCAGGTTGTCGGGCACTCCGGTCTTCTTAATCCGCTCGATCTGCGCGTTTAGCCGCACCGGCACGCCCTCGGGCTTCTCAAGCCCGTGGCTGTTCCAATAAGTACCAGTGATCCACTGCTGATGTAGCAGGACGTCCCTGCTGTGGGTGCGCGTGACGCCCGGCCAGGAACCGGCGTTCTTTAGATCGGCGCGGACGGCGACGAGAAAGATGCGTTTGCGGCTCTGTGCGACGCCGACGTCGGCGGCGTCGATCTCTTCCTGGTAGACGCGGTATAGCTCCGTCAGCTTGCTGGAGCGAATCCGTGTGTGGTGCTCGTTCCAGAGCTCCCCTTCTTTCGGGGTGATCGTAGGGCGCCTGAGCTGGTCTTTCACGTAGTCGAGATACGGTGCGAATGAGGGGCGGGTCAATCCGGGGACGTTCTCGAAGAGGACAAATTCCGGCATGAGCTGTCTGACGATGTCGAGCGCGGCAGGGAACATGTTCCTGTCATCTGAGTGCCCGGCGCCGGTCCCGGCGAGCGAGAACGGCTGACACGGTGGTCCGCCGGCGACGAGGTTGATCGAGCCGAGTTCAGCAAGTTCGGGGGTCGTCCTGCGGACGTCCTTCTCGAAGACATGCTCCTTCGTCCATAGCGTTGAATCTCTTTCGGCGTTGTGGCGGAGCACTCTCGCCGCTGGCGCCCACCATTCGACGAGCGCTTCGTGCGTGAAGCCTGCCTGTCGCATGCCGAGCGCCATTCCACCACCGCCCGCGAAGATCTCGACGGAGTTCAGCTGATTATTCATCGAGCACTTCCGAGCTGTTCGCGAACGTAGTGGAGGGCAAGTCCGCAACGCTTCGTGATCGCGGCGTGAACGTCTGCGGCGTCGCGCGCCGTCGCTGTTCCTGGCGGCTCCGTGACGATGACGTGACCCACGACGCCGAGATCGACGCTCGCACGGAGCGCCGCCCAGACGAGGTTCTTGAAGTTGCGCGCTTCGTCCCATGCGAGATATGCCAAAGCACCGTCGTGGTTCACCGCCCGCGCGTGGAACGGCTTGATACCGTCGGTTCCTTCAACGAGCGTCCACCCTTCGCCGAGAGCAGCGCGGATGATGTCCTGGGTCGTCGTCCCACCAGAGTTGCCAAACTTGGCGTATCGACCCATGCCGCGGAGCGCACGGGCGTACTCCTTCATGGGGCCGTCTTTGATCCAGGCGCGGGCGGCTTCCGGGCTCATGTACTTGGTGAGGATGGCGCCGACGCGGGAGTCTTCGACCCACGCGCTGTACGCCTGACTGCGGTCGCGAGGCGGCAGATGGCTCCAGTTCCTGGCGTTCGCGTCCTCGTAGAGAGCGGCCACGACGTCGGCGAGCTGGGCTTCCGGTACCAGGGTGTCCCGCGTCATGCCGGCAGGACGTCCGGGTCGAGGAACTGGAGACGGGCCTCGTCGTTGGCGGTCTCCAGGTCGGCGGCGTCGAGGATCCACTGCTCCAGCAGGCTCTCGGCTCGGAGGTCGTTGAACTGGATGTTTGGCTGCGGGACGGACGGGAGAACCTCGATGTCGGCGGTTTCGAGCCGGCGGCGCATGTTGAGCAACGCTGCGACGCGGCGGATGTCGGAGACGAAGTCGAGCGCAAGGACGCGTTCCTTGCCGTCCCGCAGGCGGAGGCCGCGGCCGAGTTGCTGGACGAAGATGCGCCTGCTGTGGGTCACCCGCGCGAACGCGAGGATATTCACGTCGGGGACGTCGACTCCTTCGTTCAGGATGTCGACCGCAGCGAGGATCGGCACTCGTCCCGCACGGAAATCGAGAAGCCGTTGTTGACGCTCGCGCTTGTGCATGCCCGCATGGAGCGCTGCCGCGCCGCCCCACTCAGGGAGCTTGCGGAGCAGCTGCTCCATCCGTTCGGCGTGTTCTATCGTCTGGCAGAACACGATCGCACGCGGCGCCACGGTGGCGTTCCATGCCTCCTTGAGCGCGTCGACGACCGCCTCGTCGCGTTGGGTGAGGAAGAGCCGCGAGTTAAGCTCCTTGATCGAGTAGTTGTTGAGGCTGGCTTCGCGCACGACGTCCCAGTCGATGTTGTCGACGAAGAGGCGATAGTCCACGGTGGCGAGATAGCCGCGGCGCATGCCGTCCTCGATGCCGAGTTTGAAGCTGGCGGCGCCGAACCTGCTTTCGATGTCGTACTTGTCGCCTCGCCAAGGCGTCGCGGTGACGCCGAATTGGAGGCTGTGCTTCAGCTCGTCGAGCAGACGGTCGTACTGGCCGTCCGCGCCGACGTGGTGGGTCTCGTCGATCATGACGAGGCCGGGCTTCCACCCGCGCAGGACGGCACCGAGCGCGCTGGAGGTTGTTGCGCAAGTGACGCCGGAGAGGGACGTGGGCCGCTCGTCGCCCGTGAGGACCTGCGTCGGTACGCGCTTGGGTAGGTGGCGCCATAGCGCGCGTTCGAGCTGGTTGACGAGTTCCTTCGTATGGGCGACGACGAGGACGTCCTGGTCGGGATTCTCGCGCAGGTAGCGGCCGACGATCTCTCCTCCGACGACGGTCTTGCCGAGGCCGGTAGCGAGGATCAGCAGAGCGCGCCGGCGTGACTGCAGATCGGACCAGAGCGCGGAGACTGCCGCGTCTTGGTAGTCCCGCAGGACAATCGGTGTAGTTTCCGTCGCGGCATCGAAGAGGCTTTGGAGATCCTGCCCGTTCCAGAAGTCGACGGTCCGTCCGAGTCGGAGGAGTTCGGTGGCGCGCTGCTCAGCGTCCGACGACGGCTTGGTGTTCGTCACGACGACGGCTTTGCTTGCGCCGTAGTGCTCGAAAGCGGCGGAGACCTCATCGACTCCGGAGCGATCGACCGCACCCTTGTTCTTCCACTTGGTCTGCACAACCCAGAGCTGGCCGTTGAAAGATCCGAGGAGGTCGCCTCCGTGGTCTCCGGGGCCGTCGATGTTCACCACGTCGTGGAATCCGAGCAGACTCATGAGCCGCTCGACCTGGCGGGTGAATCGGTTCGGCCCACCCTCTAGCAAACGCCTGGGTGCGAGGAAGGAGTTCACGGCACGTCATTCTCTACGGCCTCTACGGCCTCCACGACCTCCTGGGAGAGGAGGAGACAGGCGAGCCGGCCGCGCTGGAGTTCTTCGGGGCTGCGCCGTGCGGGGACATCGGCGAGCGTAGCGACGTCACCGAGGAGGTCGACGACGCGGTCTGCGGACGCGCGTTTGGCGGATGCTGTGCCGAGTGGCTGGTATGAGCTGCGGAACACGCGGGCGTCCAGGAACGCCTCGGGGCGCTGCTCGACCAGGTGTACCAGCGCGGCGCCGGGGACGTAACCGACCCATTCGCCGGACGCGGTCACGTCCTCCCAGCTAGCGGACCCTCCTTCGACGGCAAACAGCCTCTCGGCGGCACCTTGATCGTCCGCGGAGAGCAGGCTCCAGTAACCGGCGGCGTTGCCTGCGACGACCGGCTGCATGGCCTCGCGGATGCGGTTGAGAGTGCGTGCCGCGAGATCGGTGAGGAAGGGGCCGGCGATTCGGTGATCGGGCAGGCACTTCTCCTTGAGATCGGCGAAGATCGCGGAGATTGCGCGGCTGGAGTTGTCGCGCACGCGCAAAAAATCCGCCAACTCGATCACGACGAGGTCGCGGGTGTCGACGGCGAAGTCGACAAAGATTGGGTGCTCGGCGTCGATGAAGACATCGACCTGCGCGCCCTTACCGGATGCGACGTACACGGGCACCCGTCCGGTCTCATTCGGGCGCGTGATGCGGTGGCCACGCACCAGCCACGACCGCACCTGGAGCGGGGCACCATGGCCGGGCAGGCCAAAGCTCGCGTCGAGATCCGGGAGCGGCGTAGCGCTGGAGCGCCATTTCGCACGCCGATCGTCCTCGCTCTCCACCGGGGTCGGCGGCGCGGGTGGCGCCGATGTCGTCGTCGGCACCTTCGGCAGCAGGCCCTTGGTCGCGAGGATGTCGCCGCCGGAGTCCACGCCGGTCAACGGCGGCTCCTTGGCGGCTGCTTTGAGTTCCAGGTGTTGCTCGGCCGCCTGATACCACTTCTCGTCGGTCTGGTACTCGGGGTCGCCCTTGCGGAACTTGTCCGCCCACTCGCGAGCGAGTTCGTGCAGCGGGGCGGTGCCGTTGCCGGGGATGAGGTCCTTGAGCCCCGGCTCGTTGGTGCGATAGCCGGTGAAGAGCTGTGCGAGCGGCGACGAGTTGGGTCCGTATCCGAGGCGCTGACCGATCTTAGGGCGCAGGGGGCCGTCGCCACGGAGCACGCGCACAACCCGCTTCCACTCCGGCGTGTCGTACTCGAACGCGTTCTTCTGGTAGTTCACGCGGACGTGGTCGATGTGGATCTCTCCGACAATCCGGCCGAGTCCTCGGGGGAACTCAATGGGGTACTCGATTTCGCTGCTGCCGGTCGGGTCGTCGGGGTCATCCCAATTGAAGAGGTTTCGGTTGCGGACGAGGATCTTGCGGCCGTTGCGGATGAAGTCGATGCCGAAGTCTGAGGAATGGATGTACCGCTGGATGCCGACCCATCCCGAGATGCGCCGTTCGCGTGTCTCGACGCGTCCGCTGCCGCAGTATTCGCACGTCGAGTCGCCGACTTCCTGCCACTCGCCGCAATCCATACACACGCGACGTTCCGGCAGACGCTCGTCGATGTCGAAGATGGCCGGGATGCGCTCGTTGCTCCGAACGACGAACCGGCTCTTGTCCCACACGCAAGGCAACCTTGGCTTTACCAGTTCGCCGTCGACGATGAGGCAGAATCCCCGCGTGGACAGGAGGTAGCTGTAGATGTCGCCGAGGATCTGCTTGATCTTCGACTGTCCCCTGCTGACGGTCTGGTGGTGCTCCTGCTTGAGATTGCGGATGACGATCTCGGTGCCGTGCTCACCACCTGCACTCTTGGGCTCCATGACCACAGGCAACGTGAAGTCGGTGCCCGCAGCGAGCGCCTTGAGATCGATGGTGACGACCGTCCAGTGAGGGTCTTCGGCGCGGGCGGTGCGGACGACCGCGACCTGCCCCAGGCGCGCGGTGGCGATGTTGAAGCCGATGCCGAAGAGACCGAGCTGCCCAAAGCGGTCATTGCTCGTCCATCCCGCGCGCAGCGCGTTGTTGAGCTGATCGAGGGTCATTCCAGGACCGTTGTCCTTGACCCACACCTCGCCGTCCTTCGAGTTGCTGTTGCGTGCCGGAAGCGTCACCCAGACAGTCGGCGCATCATCCTCCGGGGGATTGCGGAGGAACTCATCGAAAGAGTTGTCGACCAGCTCGGCGATGCACTGCCAGGGCGCGAACTCGATGTCGCCGAGAACGCTGAGCAGTCGCGGGTGCGGTTGCACATTGATGGTGTCCGGAACCACGTCGGTCACGATCCATCACCTCTCTCATCCGTGAAGCGCTCGTCCACGACGAGTGAGGCTGACGATGCGCCGGCTCAAGGCCGAACGACGACCCCGCTCACCCAAGATTACCGAGGACCGCAGACATCACGGTTGTCCCAAAGACCGCGAGTCCTTTCGTCCCGGCCGCGTCGAGAAGAGAGGACCTCCCGCGGGACCAGCTTCGTTGTGGTCTAGCCATGCCGCTGCCTGGACTACATAGGGGCACGATATCGATGCGCATCGCGATGCGATACGGAAATCTGCGACCAGTTAGCCCGTTCGGCCAAGGGCCCGCTCGAGATGTTGAGCTGTGACGGGGTTCACGGTCTCGCTGCGCTGGATGTAGTGCTACATCGTGATCCTCGGGTCCGTGTGCCCGAGGAGCTCGGAGGCGAGGAGCGCACCTTGCGCGTCGTTAATGACAGTCGCGACGGTGCGGCGGAAGCGGTGCGGAGTGACGTTCCCGATCCCGGCAGCGTCCATCACGTCGCGCAGAAGCCTGCGGATGTTGTTCGTCGTGTGCGGCGTCCCGACCCGCGTGCTGAACAGGAGCGCAACCGGTTCTGTGTCTCCTGTCCGGAGAGGGCGCGACCGGATCGCCTGCAGCGCGAACGACGGCAGTGCGACGCGGCGGACCGAGCGATCCGTCATCGGAAGATCCTGCCGGTGGGTCGGCTCGCCCTTGCGATTGATGATCGTCCCGGCGATCCGTGCCGTCGGGATCGGGCCATCCAGGTCGAGATCCTGGAGCCGAATGGCCAGGACTTCGCCGATGCGGGCGGAGGTGCCGAGCATGACTTCGATAATCTGCCCGAGTTGCCGATCCGGCCTTGGTCCCGCCGGTATCGGTCGGGACTCCCAAGCCTTGATCGCGGCGCGGATGTCCTGCACCTCGCCGATCGTGAACGCGTCCGGGATGTTCTTCTTCCGGTGCAGCCGGGAGACGTGATCCATCGGGTTGCGAGGAAGGATCTCGTGACGGACCGCGAGCGCGAGTGCGAGGCGGAGGACGATGCGGGCGTGCTTAGCACGGCTGTAGCTGCGTCTGGCGAGTTGTTTGAGGAAGTAGTCGCAGCGGGCGACCCCGATCTCCCGGAGGGTGAGGTCTTTGAATGCGGGGAGGACGAGGGCGCGCATGTCACGCTCGTAGAGATTCCTCGTGGTTCGTGAGAGGCGGTCTTCTATCTCCATGTCTTCCAGCCAGTAGGCGACGAGTTCCGGGAAGGGGCTGTCGGCGCTCATCCCGTTGAATCCGGGCTGGTAGAGGGAACGTTCGGCGAGCTTCTGCTTGCGCTCCGCGGCAGCGCGTGAAGCACCGGTGGCCTGCACGAGCCGGTTGCTGCCGTCCCAGTACCGGTACCGGGCGCGGGCGATATGGTTGCCATTGGGCCGGGCACGGGTGGCGATGACTCCAAAGGTGCCGATCGGTGTGCGGGGCCTACCCACGCGCACCCTCCCCGCTACGGGAAAGGTAGCAACGCCAGTAGGGGCGGCGGGCTCACGCATGGTGTCCATCCAGGCGCGGATGTCGGTGATATCAAACATGATGCGCTTGCCGAAGTGGTAGGCACGGGGGCCTTTCCGTTGGTCCGCCAGTCGTAGATGGTGGAGACGGGCACGCCGAGGTAGTCGGCGAGTTCGTCGATGTTCAGGAGCGGTTCCAAGCCGTACGGGCTGGACTGGTGTTGATTCATCCCTCCAGCCTCGAAGGACAAACGAGCGGGTCTGTTCTTCCTCCCTGCTCCCGGGCGGCGTTGCGCGTCGTCGGGCATGTTGAACGCTGCGTGCCGTTACGGCTTCGCCGCTCGAACGGTGCGGGCGAGGTCGCGATGCAAGTTTCTATGGCGTGCACGCTTTTCTGTGGCGTGCGCGCCGCCGTTGGTTCAGCAGGCTCGATCGACCGAAGCGCACGACGGTCGCGGCATCGAGTCGCCGACTCCTCAAGGCGAGCGCGGATGAGGAGGACAACGCTGACCGGGCCCATGACGAGGAACTTGACTGCGTTCCAGCGAAACACGAGTACGAGGAGGTTCAGCCAGCTGGGGCCGCCATCCTCGATCAGGGTGAGACAGTAGTTCGCGGCGAGGAAGTACGGCGCGGCAGAGGAGCATCACGGGGATGCCCCATTTCAGGCCGCAGCGGGTGCGGATCGCGTCGAGCGCGATGTTAGTGGGCATGTAGCGCCGCAGGTAGTAGCGGTCGTGGGCGCTGAGCGCCCAGAGCAGCCGGATCATGGCGTTGTCCTCTCGTGGCACGGTCAGGTGTCGAGACAGTGCGTAGAGAGTGGCCCGGGAGCCTGTCCGCGAGGGACGCCAGATCAAGGAGGAATCTGCCTCAGATTTCAGAGTACGACTCTCGGCCGACATTCGTAAGAGTGCGCCCGCTCGTTCGGGTGGCGCTCGCGCACCTGCCTGGCACACATGATGGGAGCCGGGCATGGTCACGATCACTTCTGTCGCCAAGGACGAACGCTCCGCACGGGTTGCTCTGGTTGCGACCTTGGAGCCCGACGACGCGGTGACGGGCAGGCTCCTCGCAGCGATTGGCGCGGTTGAGACTGTGCGCCTGGCAGCCGGTACCGGCGCGTTCCCGAAGAAGGTCGATGCGGTCGAGACCGGATTGTGGCGCAACAAGGTTGTCCCACGACTGGATGCCCGCACGGTCACGCAGGCACTCTCGGAGAGCGACCGTCTCGGGCTGCGCATCCTCATCCCCGGCGACGATGATTGGCCGGCTGCGTTTAGCGACTTGGGCGAGCAAGCCCCGGCTGCCCTGTGGGTGCGCGGTGCAACATCGTTCCTCACCGCTCCGCTGAATGATCGCGTTGCGATCACCGGAGCCCGTGCCGCCACAAGCTACGGCGAGCACGTCACGGGCGAGCTCGCCTCCGATCTGACGCATGCCGAGCGGATCATCGTGGCCGGCGGCGCCTACGGCATCGACGCCGCGGCACACCGAGCCGCCCTCGCCACAAACGGGCAGACCCTCGCCGTGATGGTCGGCGGCTTAGATCAGCTCTACCCGTCCCGTAACCAGGAGCTGCTGGAACGAGTCGGAGACCTCGGGCTGCTCGCCAGCGAGATGGCGCCCGGCGCGACGCCGACCAAGTGGCGCTTCCTCGCCCGCAACCGCATCCTCAGCGCACTCTCCGGTGCGACCGTCGTAGTGGAAGCCGGCTACCGCTCCGGCTCCCTCAGGCCCAGGCGGAGAGCTCGTCGATCTGTTGCCTCAACGAGCAACGTGATGCATCCACCAGCGCCACCGTGATTCTGCGTCTCGCGCCCCTTCGCTTCTTTGGCGGCGCGCTGGGTAGGTCTTCTCCCAAACTCTGGTTCGCTAGTGACGTGTCAGCTATGGATGACACGGGCAAGCAGCAACGAGGGGCAGCGGATCGTGAGCAAAGTTGAAGAGGAGCACGCGAGGCTCATGCTCGTCGGGGAACTCGGCGTCGATTTCTGTGTCTATGACGATGGTTCGAGGCCGAGCATGCCCGATCTTCTCTCCGTCGACGGCAAGCATGTCGCGGAGGTAGTTACTACCGTCCTACCCGCCGTGCGCGAAGCTGAACGACGCCTTGAGCCACTGGCTGAGCCGTGCCTGCCTCATTGCGTATGGGTGATGATCCCATACACGGTACTGGGAGGCGTTACGAAAGATGTACGCAGCAAGATCGGCGCTGACATCATCCGGTGGGTTGAGGAAGCCGCTTGCGTCTTTCATTGGCCGTCGCTCACCCAGCATCAATCGTTCGACGACCGCGGTCCCGCTCCGTTCCTCGGTCTTGGCGCCTACGACGATGGCGTCCTAGCGGTGTGCGTCCAGTCCTGCTCGCATCCGGACGCAGAAGTACATCAGATCCGGTGGTCAGTCGAGCATGCGCCGTCGTCCTTTAATCCGTGGAACTTGATTCGGCGATCGCTGCGAATCGTTGATACGCAGCAGCGCGGCGGCGTGCAGGCCCTGGCGGACAAGCTGAACGGGTATCCGAACAAGCATCTGGTTATGTACCCGTTCGGTCCTCCCGGCAATCTGACGGCCGCGTTCGCCAGCTTTGGACCGCCCCCTGATCCGCGCGACCTCATTCCACCACAGCTGAACGCTCCGCTTTCCGATGTTCATCTTTGGCTCATGTACCAGTACGGCGACCAAGGCATCACAGAAGGGCTGCACGTCTGCAACGGGCACTGGGCACGGTTCAGGACACGGCTCCCGGGTGCGGATGAGGTGTCCCACTTGTGAAGGCTGCAGTATAGAGAGGCGTAGCTTCGCGCAGCTCACGAACCTCCGTGCGTCCAGCTCCTGGAGAGTGCGACTTCTCCGAGCTGGTGGCCCCGGGCCACCCGATTCCTGGACTGCTACTCGGAGATCACCTAGCCTTCGTGCCCAGTCAAGCGCGGCACCGGCGCGGGCAGCGTCGAGCTTCTGCGTGTCGGCCTCAGCGGGTGCCCCGAGCGGTGCCGGTCCAGTGATGCCGTAGCGGTCCCGGTAGGCAGCGATGGTGCGAGCGGCATTCCGCCATGCTTGGGCCGCGCGTGCCTGCTTCGGCTGGACGCCAAGCTTCGTGAACCACTCGTGCTTCTCGGTGAGCGCGGTGTCGAGGAGAGCATCGGCCGGGATCTCGAGGAGGTCACGGCGCTCGGTCAGTGCCTGCCGCATGTTGGCTGTCACGGTGCCGATGGCTACGGGAATGAGGCCGGCGATCAAGCGTGGCGCCTTCCGCACGAGACCGGACCCTGCTAGCCTCGCAGCTGCCTTCGCGACGCGGTAGTGCAAAACTGCGGCGATGTCGTCGCCGTCCCCGAACCCGCGTGCTCCCACGAGGCGCGGCAACAGGGTCTCCACGTCGTGCTGGTTCGCCTCTGCCCGCCGCGGCTCAGCGGCCAATGCTCCGAACGAGGGTGATGCGATCGCCTCATCTGCGCGTCGTCGTCGCTGAGCCCGGAGGAGCGGATGAGTGCGGCCCAGCGGTCGTGTTGTGCCGCAGCCGCCAGGGTCTCGCACTCAGCGGCGAGCTGCGCAATTGAGCCCCAGGCGTGCTGCTCGGCGGTGATCGTTTCCTGCGCGGACAGTTCGGTGCCGACGTGCTGCAGCACCCCGAACAACACCGACCGGGCGGACGCATCCTCGCTATCGCCTGGGTGCGGGCCGTCGTGGGCGGGGTCGGGCCTGTCGACAGCGACGTAGGCGATGTTGTGCTCGCACCCCCTTGTCATGGCGACGTAGAACGTCTCCCTGGTCATCGACGCATCCGCCAGGACGTGCGAGGAGTCGACCGTGATCCCCTGCGCTCGGTAGGACGTGACGGCGTAGCCGAGGTCTAAATGTTCGGCCGCGTACTCGGCCGGGACCACGACCGACCCACCCCACTTGCGCCCTGCGCGGCGGAGGGTGAGGGCGCCGTCGTCCCGGACTTCGGTGACCGTCCACCTATCGCCGTTGCGGACCCACGATCGGCCGGCGCGAAGGCGGCGGTCGTTGCGGCGGGTGATGACGGTATCCCCGGCCGCAGCACGGATGCCGTCGTGCAGCTCGACCTCCCGGCGAGCGTTCACGGTGCCGTCGAGGAGCAGATCAGCCCGCGCCCTGTTGTTGAGCGCCTGGACGGACTCGTTGAAGTCAGGTCACGAGGACGGTGGCCCGCCCGGCGAGAGTGTCGGAGCGCCAGGCGGTGTAGGCGGCGTCGATCATCTCCTCTGTCTCCCCACCGATCACGCGGCTGTGATCGGCATAGGTGTCGATAACGTCGGTGCGGCCGTGCCGCAGCGCGAGGGATGCGGTCTTCTCCCACAGATTGACGAACCGGTGCACGTTGACCAGTTCCGGGGTGTCATCGCGGTCGTGCACGAGGAGGGAAAACGCGCCTCCGGCTGTAGCGGACTGGAGCTGGGCGTAGTCCCCTACCAACAGCACCTTCGCGCCGGCTTCCGCGGCGAGCATTGTGATGCGGTCGAGGGAGAGCGTGCCCGCCAGGGACGCCTCGTCGACGATGACGAGCTGTCCCTGGCGGAACGTGTCACCGGTGCGGTCGCGGGTGTCGAGCCACTTGGCCGTGTTCTCGGTCTGAATGCTGAGGTTATCGGCCAGGACCTGCGCGGCGACTGCGGACGGTGCGAGCCCCACCACGTTCCCACGCCCGTGCTCGTGCTCCCACGCCCGCCGCAACGCCGACATTGCCGTCGTCTTCCCCGCCCCGGCCGGGCCCACGAGCACGTCGACCGTCCGGCCCGAGAGCGCGATCTTCGTCAGCGCGGCTGCCTGGTCATCACCGAGCATTCGGCCCCTGCTGTCAGGACGCTTGGCGATTCGTTCCACGGCCGTCAGCGGCACCGTCGGGGCCGTGGTCATGCGGGCGCGCTTGAGGAGGCGGTCTTCGGCGGCCAGCAGCACCTCGGAGGAGAACAGCGCGGAGTGCTTCGGCCGGAACACGGTCGTGCCGTCCGGCCGGCGGAACGCGGCCGGGCTTGACGCGAGCTCGGGCGGCGTCAGGCGCAGCGACGCGGCCTCGGCGGCATCAACGACCATGTCGACGACGGCTTCGCGATCCTAGGTCGACGCGAACCGGTAGCCCATCGTCTGCCTCGCCGCCTCAGCCGTGAGGTTCCACCGGTGCCAGGTGGAGCGCTTCTCACCGACCGCGGCCACCACCTCCTGCCCGAGCGAGCCGATTACATCCAGCTGCACGTCGTCGGCGCGCAGCAGCAGCGGCTCCTCGTTCGCCGCCACGCCTCGCGCCCACGAGGTGCATCCGACCCGAGCAGCCGCCCGGCCCGCTCCCGCCAGGAGGCGGTGAGGTCGGCCAGCGACCGCACCTCCTTCTCCGGCCGGGTGGAGAATGTGGCTTGGGCGCGGAGCTTCATGATCGTCGCCGGCGACGGCCGCCGCCCATGCTCGGAGACATAGTTTTCGATGAGTCGATCGGTCTCGGCGTCGATGTGCCGGGCACGGGTCGAGAACTCCTTGACCAGCTTCTCGGAAACGCGCCCGTGCCCGCTGGACGGACCCGATCAGCAAACGCTGCATCACCCGCTCCGAGATCGTCGCGGACGAGGCTGCAGCGCATGAGTTCTTCGACTCACTGCGGCAGTCCTCGGCCAAGGGCATGGACGTGTCTATGACGCTCACCGAGTTCGTCACCGCGATCGGCGACCGGTGGGCGCGCGGGGTTGACCCGACCTCCACCGGGGCGACCTATGGGTACGGGCTCAAGCTCCGCGTACTGCCCGCTCTCGGGCACCTGCCGGTCACGCAGATCACCGCCGGCGTAATCGACCGCACCATCGACGCCTGGGAGAATCGCCACGGGGCGTCAACGATCAAGAACTCGATCGCGCCTCTCGTGCGCGTCCTCGATGAAGCAGTGCGCGACGGGCTCAGCCCGATCAACCCGGCGAAGAACCGTGCCAAGCGCAGCCTGAACCGCAACGCGTTCCGGCTCCAGCCCGCGGAGGATACTTCCCCGCGCGCTCGCGCAATCCCGGACATGGGTACGCTGACGAACCTCGCTGAAGCTTGCGGGAAGATCCACCAGTCCTACTCCAACTTCGTCGTGCTCGCAGCGCTCCTCGCGGCGCGTTCTTCCGAGGTCTCGGGCCTCCAGGCCGGTGACGTCCGGTTCGACAAGAACGTCGTGGTGATCGCCCGGCAGACCTACCCCGGCAAAGGCGGGCTCATCACAAAGCAGACCAAGGGTCGCAGAGAGCGACGCGTCCCGATCCTCGACACGCTCCGCCCGATCCTTGAGCGCCTCGGAAGGCAAGGAGCCCGGGGACCGGCTGCTGGTCGGCCCGAAGGGCGGCGCTCTCACAACCGCGACCGTGCTGGACGCGACGAACTGGGACCAGATCGTCAGCGATCTCCGCCTGCCCGACCTCACCCGGCACGGCCTCCGGCACACCGGCGCGACCTGGATGGCAGACGCAGGCATCCCGCTGCACGTCCTCCAGGACATCCTCGGCCACGCCTCGGTCGAGACCACCCGCGGATACTTGCACCCCGACGACCGCCTCCTGGCCTCCGCCGCGGAGCAGGCCAACGCCTTACTTGCCCGATTCGCCAAGGCCAGCAGATCGAGCCGGCACGAGGCCTCGAGGGCACTGTGAGGGTTAGCCGGGAGCCACGATCGGGGCTCTGGTCCCCTTTTGGTCCCCTTATCCAAAGGCGACCACCGGCAGAGAGCCAGATGCAGTCTCCAACGTCTGTGAGCAAACATTGATGCGTTGGCGAGGGGACCAGAGGGGGACCAGCAAGAACCCGTCGCGAGACATGACGAAGCCCCGATGAAAATGGCTTCTCATCGGGGCTTTTCTGTCGGGCTGACAGGATTTGAACCTGCGACCCCTTGACCCCCAGTCAAGTGCGCTACCAAGCTGCGCCACAGCCCGAGATCCGGGTTCGAAAAGCAACCCAGGCCTTGGTGTTGCCCCGACCGAGGCAACCCCACAACTATAGCCGATGAATCGGTGTGCCTGAGACCGCGCCGGGGCAGCGCGGACCGAACGGAGTGTTTCGCCCCGTTACACCCCACGGGACGGCAGGCACCCCGCCCACCTACCGTCGTGACATGCCCACCTCGACGACCCGCGCCTCCTCGGCCCTGCCGATCTGTCTGCGCGGCGTCGGGAGGCGCTTCGGCGAGCGCCCCGTGCTCCACGCCCTCGAC
>Ga0265780_10003838_pt1 | contig 19593 bp, 21 predicted proteins | sample P1T30metagenome_FD_192432 | JGI IMG/M metagenome (GOLD analysis project Ga0265780, IMG submission 192432) | Plant litter microbial communities from East Loma Ridge, Irvine, California - P1 T30 | ecosystem: Environmental > Terrestrial > Plant litter > Unclassified | place: USA: California...
ACGGCGTACTGGGTGGACGGCTGGAAATCGGGTTGTCCTACTTGATTCTTCTGGAACCCCTCCTTGGACTGTGGGTTGTAGTAATCATGGCGCGCGAGTTCGAAGACGGGGTTCTCAAGGATGAGGTTCTTACTTCTGAGATACCTTCCAAGGTGATCCGCAGACTTACGAGGACAGTACAGTTGTAAAGTCATACCGACAAGCGCAGAGATTTGACTGCCAGGCGGTCCTTCGTTGGGAAGCTTTCGGCGTGGTTCAGTCCAGGCCAGCCACTTTAGACCGTTGGTTTGCGCGCTATCGATCAGTGGTGTGAGACCTTGTGCGGTCTTCATGTCGACTCTGCCGAACTCTTTACCCATACCGTCAAGCACCTAGATATTGGTTAGTTTATGTTACACATGTATGTTGAACTGCAATCTTACCATGATGATCTGGTTTCCCTTGTGGCCGCCACCCCGGCGGAAGGATACCTTGATTCTGCTTTGGCCACCATGATTGCCATGGAACTTCTTAGGGTCGGGAAAAGGGACCACGTGAGCCTGGATGTAGGTCTGCTTGAGCTTGCCAATGCATATGTCATCGTTGCTGTTGTCGTGAACGACCTGGATCTCGTCTTCGTCGTCGCTCATGGTCAAGTCGATTGCGGGTCCCTGTTGCGGCGGTGGGGCAGGTAATTGTCCGTTTTGAAGCTCAAGTGCACTCCCACCGGCGAAGTTGGGCCGATTAACGTTCTTCCGCTCCGTCTTGATGCGCTTGGCAGGTGATGACGTGCGCTCTTGAACGTTGTGTAGGCGTTCGACGAGCGAGACTTGGCCAGCAATAGTGGGGTCAGTACGGCCGCGGTCAGTGTCGTTACCGGATGACGCAGGGCGCTTAGGAGTCGACGAGTTCGGATTGAGAAGCGCGCGTGGATCGAATTGCGGAGTGTGTGCTGCAGGCGTTCCGTTGTTGTGTGCCTGGTTGTTGTGGGCCATGTGGTCGCCTGGCACGTGCGTGGTTAGTTCTGGGTGTGGTTCTGCCTCTACGTCGGCGCCTGGGTGACTTGTGAACGCAGGTGCATCCGGCAGCGAATCAACGGGTGAGGAGGTGACAATGGGCTCGTAGGCGGCAGGATCGGGCTCCACAGCAGGCTCGTATACGGCCAGCTCTGATCTCGCAGAGGAGTCAGACTCTGGACTGCCTCCCGTACCCTCCATGCTAGGCTGTGATGGGTGTGGTTGTCAAAGGGAAGGAGCGATGACGAAGATGCGTGGAAGTCCTCAACACCAGGACTGATATCAAGTGCAAGTAGGCAATTTTGGGTAAAGAGGTGGAAGAAGGTGAGAAGAAAGAGAGAGATTGAAGATATACCTGTTCTACGTACCCTCCTTGGGTCAAGTAATAGGGCGGGATTAAACTTGTCCATGATGGGCTTGCAATCAAAGTCACCAGGACTCTACAGGTGAGAGAGCTTCAGGTAATTCTGGCAGGTCCCCTCAGCGCTTCCAAGCTCTTCCAGCCCTTCCAACGATGTTGATGCCGAAGCGCATCTGATAGTCCGGATGCCAAGCCCTGATCCTTTCGCTCGCCACAAATCACGCGTTTTCAGGGTGTCTCGATGCGCTCAGCAAGCCCCCAGAAATGCTGCGAGTCCCCTGAAGTCTGGGTGCGGTCGATGCAGGGCGCGAAGTTCCGAGGCTCGAAATGTTGAGATGATGGCGCGTAGTCGCTTAGTATACCCGGTCGTCGGGTAAGTGAAGGTAGACGTATGGTTTCGCGTCCCAGCGGCGGCAGGTTTGCCAGGCAGCAATGCGGTTGGATACAGGTTTAGATGAACAAAGAGTCATTCATTTGTACCGTGGTGCGTGGGTGAAATGGCGCTGTTGCCTTTCCTGTTGATCGTGGGAAGTCATCGCGTGTGGCTGAGAAGGGCTAGCAGGAGTGTCAGATGACCCTCTCGATAATTCACGGGACATCGGCAAAGGGTCGCTGCCCGCGATTGTCGGGGGGAACCGATAAAGATTGCACAAGAGAAGCAAGCAAGAGTCTCATCAGCTCGCGGACGACGCGCATGTATCACTCAGGTTATTAAAGGGTGTGGGGGTTGCGCAGCGTACGCGAAGGTGTGGGTGCACCAGCAGGATAGCGGAGCTGTCCCGCTACTACACACATGTTGCTATCCGTAGATTCTGTACGACAAAACGCCTCCCATGCTGCCCAAACAGATGCCTATGTTATAGTCACAGCAACCTTGCGCCCGTGATGCAAGACGGCTCTCTCACGCATAATGCCATAATGTAAATAAGAAATGCCTCAAACTGGGCGATCATCTGCTCAACACCAGGTAAACACCGGGTTCCGCCCCTTGACCATCTCCAAACGTTCTACGATGACCTTTTTCCTGTTACCTTCCATATCTTCGTTTGCAGCGTATCCTAAATCGCCGTCGTCGTCAAAGCCATAATCATCAAGGTCCCTCCTATGGGTCAAGGAGTGTCGCCTATGGTGTCGTGAATCGCGCGTGTTTCGGCGAGGCGCATCGTAACTCATGCGCGACTGATGCGGAGGCCGGCCATTTGAGCGACTGTTTAGATTACGCGAACCCCAGTACACGTCGCTTACAGTCGCTGGTGATTCTGGGCCTTGGTCAGGACGTCGTACGTCGAGAGAGGATGAGCCGCGCGTGAGGTTGAAGCGATTCTCGTGTGCGGACTCGAGGGGTGGCGAGTTCATGAGGAGATCTTTCTGGGGCTTCTGTGGCGGCGTTGAGACAGCTGTGATATCCATCTCTTCATGTTCTTCCTCCACCCTTGGTTGTCTGCCCGGTGGCTGTTTCCTCCGCATCTCCGCAGACGGAGCTCTCAGCGGCACAGCGATGGGTATCTCGACAATGTCATCCCAAACACATACACGTGCCCTTCTCGTGAGCTCAAGCGGCCCAAGATCCGGTGTCTTCAGTGTCTCCACCACATTCCATGCCTGTCCCTTCATGACCGCGATCTGTTTCGCATACATGCGCTCCTTGAAATCGGCATCTTGTGAGAAGCACTTTCGAAGTGCCGATTGTGTGTCGCTCCACCATTGTTTCGAGGTGAGGAGGGGAAGGAAGTGGCGGCGGGTGGCTTCGGAGAAGGGCTGGCCGATGAGCGAGACGGGTAGGAAGAGCCACCCAAAGGGATAGCTGCGCCACTGTGGTCATGTCAGTAAAGCCTTGGGGAATTTCAAGAAGGATCTTACAGCATCAGGGTGCTTCCAGGGCCACGACAAACTGTTGTCAATGGCACCGATGGTCACTGTGGGTGTCGGCCCACTCGGCATGGGGGTGTTCGACCGGCTAGTCGTGGTCATGGGTTCCCTTCGCCCGTAAGGGTCAGATTCCTCCATCGATTGCCTTGTGTAGGAGCTCGGTTGATGGTCGTCGTCATCGTCGCGTTCCATCTTCGGTGGTTCTGCGACAATGGAGGCCTGCTGCGTCTTCTGGTCAATCTTGATCATCCAGTTGTCCAGGCCTCTGTCGGTGTTCCGCATAATGTAGTCGAGGATGACCAATTTCTCCAACTGCTCTCTGAACGACTGTTGAATTGCAGGCGTCCAGAAGCCTCTTCGTTGGTGCTGCGCGTCTCCACTACCGGATTGATCGTCCTCGTCCTCTCCGTCTGACTGCGAGCCATTTGGTCTGCAGTCTTCAGCCCATCTCCGCTTCTTCTTCCGTGCCGCCCTGTCCGCATTGTGGTTTGTGTTATGCTGATCTGGCCACGGGTTCTCCTTGAGGAAGATGTTCGCGTCTTTGAAGCCCTTCAGGAACACCTGGAAACTCCCAAGCTTTTCAGGAAATGGCTTCCTTTTCCTGTAGTATGCGCGGCGATCCCAAAAGTCGTAATGGAAGGATTTTGAGGAGAGACCGACGACGTCGGTGTAGGGTACGAGGTTGGTACGCAGCTGGGTGTCGAGGACGTACGCGGCGGCTTCGGAGATGTAGGAGAGGTTGGGTATGAGGCAGGCGCGACCGAAGAAGAACGGGAACAAGTTGCGATGTATCCACTTGGTCCATTTGGGGTTGCGCGACGCGTAGGGCTCTTCGTCCTTGGGCTTAAACACGCCCACCACCTTGCCCTGTGTGGTGCGCGCGAAGTAGCTGCCTGAACTGCCCTGTGTTATCAACAACGGATGTACATCCATCTCGATGGCCGTCCTGACGCTTTCCACGATATCGTCAAATTCGAGCTTCGTCAAGCGATCTGAGGGCACGTCGTAGTCGAATGTGAGCGACTCTGCCGTTGCCGGTCGCACCCAGTCTGGCGCCTGAAAGACTGAGTGATGGATCTCAAGCGTCTCCTCGTCTGCCGAGTCTTTCTGCTTCTTGATCTTGAACTTTTGCGCAATCTCGTCGGCCCATCGCTCAAATCGCGCATTGATGGCCTTTATGTCCACGCCAGAATTGGCACGTTGCCGTCGCCCCGACGGGCCCTTTTTGTGATTCGGTGAACTCGCGCCTGAGCCATTCATGCGCATGTTCGAGTTCCGTTGCGGTTGTATTGGTGCATATTGCGCGTTGGACAGGGGATTCTGGTGGTGGTCGCCCTCGAAGTCGCTGCCGGAGTCGTCTTCTTCTTCCTCGGCTTGGGCTATTCGGGCATAACCCGAAGTCGGCGGTCGTTTTGATTTCGGCATTGTAGTCTTGGGACAGCGAAGGAATCAAGGTTGGTCGGAGTTTGCTGTGCGTGACTTGGTGCCTGCGATTATGGTGAAATGACGACCGCGGACACAGCTGCTGCAGGGGTCTGAGGCGCTAGTGTTCCGCTGTGGATCATCACATGCAAGACGCCCACACCGTGCATCTGATTCTAGATCGGCCATATTCCTATATGCTGTGGGGTATCGAAGTCTATCTGCAGTACGCTCAAAGAACTACTCAAGTATTCGCGGCATCGATCCATCGTCTAAAAGCTATCGTCAAGATCCACTTGCCGTCTTACCACACTCGGACTGTCCTCGTCCATACCACCCGTTGAGTCTGTGATATCGCCGCCAGCTGTCATGAGCAAGTCATCCACAATACGCTTGCTAGCTTCTCGGGCTGTTCCTTATGTCAGCATTTGCCTAATATATGAGCAGGAGGGATCTTACCAGGCGTCTGCATCAGCTTGCTTTGTGGAATGTGGAATTGTATCGTCTTCGGAGGACTGAAGTCAACATCGTCGTCCTCTTCGTCGCTGTCATCGAAGATTGTGCCGCCAGTCCGGTGGATGCTCATGGGTTGTTTGCCTTTGGCAGGCGTCTGTATACTTATACCAGGTGTCCGCGGCGTCTTCATGGGCGAGAAGATGTCGGCACGCAGTTGTGGGGCTGGTGAAGAGGGAGGTGAAGAGTCGAAGTCTAGCAACTTGGTAGCTGCGCTTCGTGGTGTAGGTGCTCCGCGCTGGCCGCCGGTGCGAGGGGTGAAGGCACCTGTCGGTTTGTACTTTCTCGGACTGATAAGTGGTGTAGCTTGTACGCGGTATGTCTTGTCGAGAACGCGATGAAGCAGCGGATCGTTGTTGACGTAGGACTGTTTCGTGGCTGTAGGCTGCATGAACGGCGAGGACTCAAAGCCGCTCATGTCTGGAAGGGCTTGCGACTTGCCAGGCGTGACAGGCTCCAGCTTCGGCGTCTTCGTGCCGCCAATGTTGGGTCTAAATTCAGACTTCAATGCCTCGTAAGGTGAAGACATGCCAGCGAACTGAGGCTGCTCCTCATATTCGCTCTCTTCCTCGTCCTCGTGGTATTTGCCTCTTGTGGTGGAAGGTGGAGCCCGCGGAGTGCTATGTCCGAGCGAGGGCGAGTCGAAACCGAGAGTCGATTCGGCGTCTTCTTGTGCGGACAAGGGTCGTGGTGGTGTTGTCGTCGTTCCAGTCCCGGTATCCTCGTCCTCGACCGTCTCGTCATCGTACGTTTGTGACTGTTCAGTCTCGTCTTGTACAGCTGATTCGTCTTGCTCGGGGGCTTCGTAGCCCGAAAGTGAGACATTGGCGCTGGCCTCGAAGAACTGTTTCCAGAACTTGGAGCCTTCCCAAACAGCTTCCGAGTGTTTTCCGTATTGTTCGACGATCGGTAGGATTCCGGTTGTTACGATGCGATGGGCGCGGCTGAAGTTTTGGTCGATTTCTGCTTGGGTCAGTCGCGATGGTGGGGTGCTCGAAGCTGTGTTTACCTTGCAGTGTGAGAGTGATGGACTGCTCTAGCTTCTCCAGTTCCTCTGTCAACGACAGATTGCGCTGCGGCGCCATACTCATGCGCGACATGGTGTAGTTCGCGTCTAGCAATGGTAGGCGCGGTCGGTGCCTGACGCGCTTTGTCGTGTTCGGGACGAAGACTCGCGATTCCTTGGCACCCCCGAAGTTCCCCGCACCTTCACCCAACACTAGCTCTCCCCATCACGCGTCCGCGTCCACGATGCTTTTCTCAAACTCGACTCATAGCCGCCCAAACAAGCGTGCGGAACCGTCCCGCTCGACTCGCGTAATGCCTGCACTCTCACTAGAATGGCAAGGTTATCAACGTCATTCCCGGACCTCTTAAACCCGATGAGGATGCGTAGGTTTGCGCCATGCAACCGACATGCCCATGGTACGAGAGGGGTTATGCATACGCTACGCCTGTTCCGCATGCCCGGTTAGCCCAAGTGAGCTTGCCGGTGTTGTGCATGAGGAGATCTGGGGTAATGTATATGCATATGTAGCCGCTGAGGTGCATGCTTGACTGCCTCGTTGTCTCCTTAGTTTACCTCTCCTTCTCTTCTTCGTATCGGGCTCTCGACTTGCTATCACACCAGAACAATAATCATCATGTCGTTTCGTCTGCCAACAAGAACAGCGTGTCAAGCAGTCCCCAGACTCGCAAGTATACCACGAGTGGCTTCCCGAGCACCACGATGGGCGCGTAGCTATGCAGTCACTTCAGACCAGAATAGAACAGCCATCGTAACGGGCTCTGCTCGCGGAATGTAAGACTCTTCTACTTCATGAATGTATTCAATAGATTGACTAACCTGTGTCAGCGGCAAGGCAATTGCTCTCCGACTAGCCAATGACGGATACGATGTCTGCATCAACGATATTGAAGCCAACAAATCTGGCGCCCATGAAGTCGTCAAAGAGATACAAGGCCTGGGACGAAAGTCTTTCGCGTACACAGCCGATGTATCGAACTTGAGCGAGGTTCAAGGCCTGGTGAAAGCATCCGTTTCGGAGTTAGGACCTTTGAACACCATGGTAGCGAATGCTGGCATTGCGCAGGTCAAGGCACTTCTTGATCTCACAGAGCAAGATCTCAAGCGCATGTTCGAAGTCAATGGTAAGTGTTTTTCCGAACAGCATGAAGACAGCCCACTAATACATTTGCAGTGTACGGCGTCTACAACTGCTACTCCACAGCCGCCAAGCAAATGATCTCGCAAGGCAACGGCGGCAAAATCCTCGGCGCAGCATCAATCGTAGCATTCAAGCCTTTCGCACTACTGTCTCACTACAGCGCCTCCAAATGGGCCGTTCGTGGCCTTACTCAAGCTTTTGCCATGGAAATGGCTGAACACAAGATCACCGTGAACGCCTATGCGCCCGGAATCGTCGGCACAGCCATGTGGGATCTGATCGACGAAAAGCTGGGCGAAAAGACGGGAGCGAAGAAGGGCGACACGATCAAGAAGTACACCGACGAACTGATTGCACTGGGCCGGACTAGTGTACCAGAGGATGTGAGCAGTACAGTGAGCTTCCTGTGTAGTAAGGACAGCGACTACATGACGGGGCAGACTATTGTCATTGACGGTGGTATCATTTTCACTTAATTCATGCTGATAGTTAACAATAATAGCTCCACTATCTATGTACCCATGTCATTCTCCATTGCTGGCAACCAGTCGATCGTCGTATCTATCTGACAGGCCACTTAGTACCGCCAGCATGCCAATGCCAACTTACTCTATACTACCACTGCCTGTTCAAACGCAATACACCCACCTTCTATCATCCCAAAATCCTACTTCATATCAATCACAAAATAAAAATCATCATGAGTTCGTGGCCTGGCGGTAAGTTTTATGTCTTGTCTGGTATAAGGTCTCAACACAAGCCCTGGGGTTACTACGAATTCGACCCTCATAGTCGTCTGACTGGCCCTGTGGGTCACCAAAGTAACCCTACTCCACTTGCCGCACGTACAAATCCACGCACGAGGGTTAGCCATAATGCGAGTAGACCTGGCGTCAGACTTGTCTCTCTTGTCACAGTTGATGAATCGTATTAGATAGTTGGTAGGCGCGTCTTCTCCATGCTGATGGTCTCCTTGACGGACTGGGTGGCCTTCAGCCGTCAGAAGTACAGGCTGCAATAGTTAGGTTGCGAAGCTTATTAGTGAACGTGAGACAAGGGATTGGCCGCAGGGCGAGAGTAGATTGATCGTCGAGCCGGGTGTAGGATGCTATGATAGCTAGATAAACTCCATCACACACTGCGGTCACATGCACATGGCTACAGATCTGCCAGGCCGTTCTAATCTGTTCGTATCTTTTCTTACCTGTTCTTGTTCGTTCCAGACTCTTCGATACTGAGCTGTTTGTGTATGGCAAACTCGCTAGATTTGGTTATTTATGCTCGCTTACATGTACCATCACACCAGATCAACTACTTCCAAGGTTGCTAGCTACCTCTATCACATACATTCAAGCTCTAACCCAACACCCAAGGCCAACCCATGGCCCCTCCAAGTATCCGTGAGCTGCTTCGTCGACGTGGAACCAATCAATCTGAGCAAGATCCAGCGCAGTCACCGCATCAGCAGAGCGCGAACGCAGAACAGCAAGCTAGCGAAGACCCGAAAGCCTCTGAACTGCGCGCCAAATACCTAAAATGGCTGGATGAAATGGGAGCGCTCGACACCCTACTAGTCAGTGTAGAGAGTGTCCCCATGTCGCACGATGGATACGTGAACTTGAAAGATTTCATTGAGCAGATGAGAACTCGTATCGAAATTGTCAGGAGTGAAATCGACGAAGAGATTACGAAGGGATGTCCGTGAATGAGAGCGGCCAACACCAACGGCTGTACGACGATGGGATAATGTGTCATAGTTCTTGGTTTGCTCATTCTGTTTGCATCTTGATGACGGCTGAATCGTCCGTCAGCAGTCGCTTAATCAAATTGTTATCTTTTCCTGTGTCTTCTCATTCGTTCGTATGCAATGTATAAGTAGTCGTTGTGCCTACGAACCAAAGCTAACTTCCTTAGCATCCGCCTTCATTCAACTTAATCCTATACAACCTTGACCTCCGACTACGACCGGGAGAACCTGCGCTTCTACAAATTCTGATTCGACTTTGACTGTCACTAAGGCACCATCATGGACCCCTCGCCCCCAGGAATATTGGTACCCCAGGAACAAGAGATGATTTACAGTATTGCAGCACTCAATGGAAAGAGTATCACGCCGCCAGCGCTCATACAGCGTGAAGTCAACGCCTCGGTCATCCAGTTGAACAGCTGTGACGACAACGGAGTTTTCTCGAAAGTGATAACATACCAGTACGGTACTAGGACGGACCCTCGACTACATCCTGTGGTTGACAAAGTCAGGAACGTCCTGAATGCGCTTTATTCCAAAGTAGTTGGGCTCGAGGAGAGAAATGTGGCGTTGCAGAACGAGTTGGATGAAGTGCAGAATGCTTTGGATGGGGAGCGTCGAAAAAACATGCGCCGCCAAGACTATGACTACAGTCCTCAACACTACTGATGTGAGTAGATGTTGAGAAGAATTCAGTGGGAGACAAGACCGATTAAAGCTCTGTTACTTTCGTGATGTACCAATAGATCATCATCTTTACAATTTTGGCGCTCGTGTGGACTTCTTCATCTCCAGCGTGACAAGGACTGCGAGGTATACCATCTTTTCCAATTCTGTTCGACGACAGCTTGTCAATACCGGCAAGTATGTGTGCTATGACTTTTGGTCGGTAGATGCAGACGTTGCTGTGAGTGATGAAGCGAGCGCTCGCACATCGTCTGTTTGATCACACGGCCACGTCTTCATCAACGACTGCCATGTGTTCGCAACAGCAATAACAAACCGCGATCGTTATTATATTACATATCAGCCAAATCTAGCCGTCTCGTCGTTCGTCTGCCACATCATCAGCTGTCGAATCAAACGCGATTGATGATGATGAAGTCTTTGAGCATAAGTACAGCTCATCCGAGATCTACAACTCTCATCTCGTTGACACTTCATCACCTACATTCCGCTTCCTGTTGCCTCGGAACTCTTGAACACAATGAGCCCTCGCAAGAACATGAAGAAGGCTGAAGAGCAACATCCGCCAGCACCGTTTGCGGAGGATGATACCGCTTCCCAAGGTAGCGATGAGTTTGAAGGCCTCAGTCAAAAGGTAATCGAGGAGTATTGGGCGGCCTACGACGCGCTTAATAACCTGAACATCAACGACGACGAAGAACAGAACGTAAACGATGACCCTTCTGAAGACTCTCAGTCCACTCCAGGCGGATACGAGCAAGAGCAGCGCGGCGAAATGCAATATCTGTGTTCTAACGGAAACGAGCCTCCACCGCAGTTCCGGGTAAACTACCGTGCCGCTGTACAGCCACCGCAATGTCCACCAGCTCAGGTCCAGCAAATCCCGGTTCCTATAGCTCCACTTCCAACCTTCATCTTCCGAAATGCTGCGAACTTCGATCCTAGGGTCTTTGCAAATGCGCATCAAGCTCAGCCTGTGTGGTACTCCGTTGAGGGCGTTCCCGAATCGATCGAACGACGTGGTCGAAGTGGTCGAAATCATCTTCGATTAGCACTACCCTTTCACGGTGAATCCGTCCAAGATTACTACCCAAGGGGCGTCGTGCCAGGTGGATACAGTCGTGGTGTTGAAGGCATGCCCCGCAACTTGTTTCCTCATCGGTCTGCGCCGATCATGCGTCGTCCCAACGGAAGACAGGACGAACGAATCCCGCTTGCACCACCTCGCTCATTGGATAGGGATGCAGCTCCTCTCATGGAACGCGACCTTCTGTTTGAGATGTGGACCGATGCCTTTGGTGCGAGCAAAAGGATCGAACAGGATATGGCAGCATTCAGAGAAAAACTTGAGCGGTTGTACGAGTTCTGTCACAGGTCTTAGGGTTGAGGTGGACGCATCTGTCTTGTGATTTCGTTTTTCCAAGGATCTGGTAGAGTTTCCGGTTTCATATCGCTGGCGTAGCCGTTCGCTCATTTGTTTGTCGCTTTCCATGACGACGCGTTGTCATCTACGTGTGTACTTGCTATAGCAACACCACACTCTTTATCTGTAGCCTGTTAGCAACATCGTTACTAAATCTCCATTCATCTTTCATCGCGAAAAGCTCACTACATAGCAGTCATGTCTTCCTACCAAAGATCCAGCGCATCGCCCTACTATCTTCCGCTTGATCCTCAACCCTACCAGCAGCGATATGCGCGAAGCCCATCTTCGCGAGCGCCGATGCATAATCCTTACGATTGGATGTATATGAGCGACATCCTTCACAACGACATGCGAGCGATGATGGAGGACATGCGGACAAGGAGAAAGCAGTGGCAAGAAGAGAGGGAGAAGATGCGCGAGACACTCCACGGAGGCGGCGCGGGCCAATGCAGCGAGAGTATGATGTGAGACGTCGCATAACAAGGTCGACAGTAATTGCCTGGCCGATGAAAAAGGCGTGTGGTTGGGAAGAATGCATGCGTCGTATACTTTACTGTACAATTTCGCGATGAATATTGGGCTACCACTAGGCGTTGCAGTGGTAGGATGAGATTCCTAAATACCTAGCCGAGTTTAGCATGAAATACATGTGGGAACCCGGGATCAACCGCTTCCCAGATTTTGGTATCACAGATCTGAGTAAAGTTAGCACCCCTCGAACGCTCAGTATTAACCTGTGAAGTCGTGCACCAAGAGCTTACATAACGGCATGTATCGACATACCTTCATTTGATGTCCTGTATTACGTATAGGCTGCGGTGTCCTAGGGAGTGGCAAGCCAGGTATATGCTATGCGGTTGCAGATAGCCACGACATGCCTAGAAAGCGGTGATTGACGTATAAGTCATGAATTCAGCAGTAAAGACAGTAATCGCCAAGACAATCGCGGAGTGCTGAATAGTATAGAACATCCGGGATGGCCGTACATTGGTCGTACAAGCTACGATTGTTCCACGCAGGTAGGAATGTCGGGGAATCGGCCCGTGGTAGCCAGCCGACTGAACAACGGTCAAACCAGGTGGCAAAAAATGCCTGTGAGGTAACTGGGAGTAACTTGGCGTTCGTTGGTGAGAGGCCGACATTGATGATTCGCAAAAGAACGATACGATGAATGAAGCGGCAACATGGAATATCGGCGATGCTTTGGTGGCATTTGAGATCACAAATAGCGGACAATTCCTCCGTATGCCAAACACCAGCCCCTCTTTGGTAGCATGCAGATCGCTTAGATTCTCATCGTGAAACCCTCGGCTACGTAAGACAGACGAACGGGGCGTACAATGGTTTTCGTTATGATACCCCACGTCTTGGGTAACGACCGATCGGATATCCCAATAACGTTTGCGCGCGTCAATTTCGTGTTTGCTATATCTCTGCCAGCAATGAGGAAGGTCGCAGCCGATACAAGGAGTGGTGAAAGCCGGCCACATTACGTCTTGTATTCAGCATATGACTTCGAGTCTTTCCAGGCGCTACACAAACCCTGATGCCTCACTGCACCTCGGTACAGTCGTCTGTCGAGGAGCGCGTTCGTTCTTGTGCGATCGACGCGGTCGCGTTGTTTGCTCAACTTTGTTAGCGGTCGGCTAGACAAAAAGACGTGGCTGAGCTTTTGCTTTCGCTTAGAAGCTTGGGTGAATGAAGAATAGCTTCCGATGATAGACCGCTCCCGCAATGACAACACAATGCTTCTTATTGGTAGACCCTACGCAGTCTATCGTAGCCCTAGGTCAAGACTCACGATGCGAAACGTTTGAGTGGCACTGGTGACCCTGGAGCCAACTCAACTCCCGAATTGTGAAATCCTGCTTTTGGCACACGTGGACCATTCTGTCTGCCTCAGGCGTGCTCTGTCTATGGTATAAGATCAGCTCATGCTCATCCGTCATCTTCTCACAAAATTCCGCACATCATTATACCCTTACTTGTCGCTTGGTTTTGCGACAGGCATCGTTTCTACCAGTCGCGATAGCATCGAAGCGATGTATGAAATTGCTCCTTTCAAACGGCATAAACGACATGGCATGCGGGGATACCAATGGCCAGCTTTCGATCTAGGAGGTTTTGGCGGCCATGGTGGTATGGGTGGTCTAGGAGGGTATCCAGTGTGGGATTCTGGCTTTGATACTCCATACTACGACGTGCCGGGCTCAGTCGAACAGGCGACGCGATCACATGTTGAGGCCCAAACCGAGTTTGAGAAGGCAAAGGAAAAGTACGAGGAAGCCAAGAAGAAGTTCGAGGAATGTGAGAAGAAGGGTAAGTAATCTCCACGTGTCCATGTGAAGCATACACTGACTTTGCTCCTGTGCCAGTGGAGAAAGCCGAGCAAATGCTGAACTTGGCGAAGCATCGTGCTGGAGGTTGGTGGAATTGATGCAGTCATTGTTGAGTGGCTGCTGGCAGCACAACGTGGGTGGGGGCCAGGAAAGGCCCGTTGGTATTCCAAGCTCCGGAGATAGACGACCCGTGTAACTTTGATTTCGCGTTGTTGCGTTTGGTGGAGATCTTGTTTTAGCCTGTAAGGAGCTGCAAATACATCGTCGGCCAGGAAGATATGAATGCATGCGCCGTAAGCTAAGTGAACTTGAGCTAAAGGCAAATGAACGCGCCCCAGCCCTACACGTATGTGTAATTACATCATACAGTGTGTTGTATAGAGACCGGTGGCCACACGATACTAGCTAAAGTATACTCTATGGCGTCTCCGTTTGGCGCGGCCGATCGTGATGTGGGTGCTATCGTAGCAGGTATGTATTACGTTTGGACATCGCTTTCGTTTCGTTGTTCGTCGTTCGTCATCTGGCTGATACTCTGTGTTGGTCAAATCAAGATTTTGGACATATAATTGCTGCGTCTAGGCCTCCAGTATGAGTGCAACCTGGGCAGTCATTGCATCAAAGCGCCACGATACCTCTCAACATGACCGCTCATGCTGCTTCAACTGCTCGCGAAGCTCAGGCTTCCAAGGCCAAAGGTGTACCTCGTGCACGACCCGCTCACGAAGAAGTCGAGTATGATTCTGAAGCTGAAACTTTGGTCGGGACTGAGTCTGATGATGACGGTGATGCTCGTCCAGCACCGGCCAACAATCAGCCTGCAGCTCGTCACGAGGCTGCCCGGCGGCTTCCAGCTAACGAGCCCTGCGCGTCTTCTCAGGGCGACATAAACGCAGCGGTCCGCGCGCAAAAGGCGAAAGAGATGGAGAACGCGGTCCAACGGTCCGAGTCGCTCATTGGGGGCGCTGGGCGAAAGGCATGATGAGGAAATCTCTGGTCAGCGTAGATTGGTGGAACGAGCGTGATCGAATGTCGATTAAGAACTTCACGCGACAAAAATTGCGGTGCGAAGCTGGCAAGGATTGTTGAAAGCGAAAGATAGATAGAGAGCTCCTGTGTGCCCCGCAAAGACGCGTGCGCGTCGAGTGTCGCGCTAGTATGTTAGCAGCTTAGACCAACCACGCCGCCTTGTGATTCTGTCGTCTATCCCCACGCGATCGCGTAGCATCTCCAACCTCCCTCTGCTTCACCATCATTTCTACGTGTTAGTTCTCGTACAAGACTTTGGTCTATCATGGAGTCGGCTCCGACGCCATCCCCTCTGCCTACTTTTAGATCTCGGGTAAAGCGGTATACGGAAGACACTCGGAATGTAGCGGCATGGCTTCGCCAGACAGCTTTGAATTGCGGATACGCTACCAGCGCCGCAACACCGAGCTTAGAATCTGGTAGTGGAAAGAAAGCCGAATATCTCATCAAAACGTCCGAGTTCATTCCCATGGCTGAGGCCATCGCGGCGCACAAACCCAAACCTACGATTCCGCATGTATTAGCCACAATTTCCCGAGCTATCAGACTGCGCCGCAGAGAGACCCGATACGTCATGTCAGTTAGCGCTAAAGGTAAACGGAGCCAACTCGAAGACAGCACGCATACCCATTTCACAGAGAGGATTTTGGGCAAGGTTCGAGACGTGCTGCGACCAACCGGTCAACCCTCTGCACTCGAAACCCAGACAGATACCATACCGTCACTCAGCGACAGGCTGGCTTCTTTGTCGACATCTGACACTGATGAAGCCGATACTATCGGTGAAGAGTCTTTCAACAACCTTACACCCGTACAAATCGACTTCGACGACATAGAAATCGAGGACGAGTTCTTCTTGGCCATCGACGTGTTTCTGGAAGACTTGTTTTACGTCCGTCAATATGTCGAGAACATTTGGGCTACATACAAGGAGTCTTTACTGGAAAACAACGTATGCTCGTTGTTTACGAATACAGCGATAGACGTCGTCCGTCTAGCCGAGAAGTAATTTGATCAACTACTCAAGCGGCCTAAACGGTTTCCCGCAGACGTCTTTCCTGTATGGACGCTGCCGTCGTTGTTGTTACATAAGCGAACCCCTGCGCTGCAAGAGAAATTTACACATGAGGAAATTGCAGCTCTGACACCAATCAAGCTGTTTCGCACAGATACTGAGGACCAGAGCGACTTCGCATTCTTTTCGGTCTTATCAGGGCTCAAATGGTATCTTTGTGCTCCTACTGACCAAGAAGGTTTCCATCAACAAGACCCTGCATGGTTCAAGCAACCCGGTGAGAGGTGGCACCCGCATCTGCCAAGGGTTGTCGAGATGTGCCACATGATGCAGTGGCAAGCCTCGGCGAAGTTGTTCCAAGTATCGCAAGGCAAATTCGACACGATTGCCGAAGACGAGATCTCAAGAGCGGTTCGCCACATGGTCAAACACAAAGAGATTCCAATTTGGGTGCAGTTTGCTGCCCAGACTTATATCGACATACAAGACGTGCTAGGAGATCGTCTAGATGCGCCGTTGAAAGAACTTCAGGTATACCTACAGACTTTCAACCGAACCCTGGCCAACTTTCTGAGTGGCAACTCCATGTTAGACAAGTATGAAAAGAATACCAGGTTTCGAACGGGATACCTCAAGATTATCGATGACCTGAAACGGAAGCAATCTATACTTGAGGCGTGGTTTACAAAGGATCCATTCACCCTGAGTCTGAGAGGAAACCCACACCCATATCTGTCGAAATTCAAGAAGGAGGACCACGTACTACTACGTCGACATCCACTAGGTTGCGGGGTACTCCAGTACAACATGTTCGAGGATCTGCATGAGTATGGTCTTCAGCTCGAGTTGGCTACGGACTGTATCCGGCCTATGATATACCTCTATGCAGCCACTCGGTTGCTATGTGAGGATTCTCCGACATGGCCTGACATGGAATTACTCATCCTGCGTCAGGACCCTCAGCGGCTGTTGTATGGCAAAGAAAGGCCAATGGACTATCGAACGATCTTCACCTGCTTCGAACAGGCGACTGTCATGCCCCTCGCATCGCTACATATCACAGATCCTAGTATGTTGACCGACGTGTTCATGGACCGCTTCGACCATCAAGTGAGCGATAACAAAGAGGTCGATTCTGTAGTATCCAGGTGGGCGACACTGATGAGGAGTGAAGAAGGCATGAAGCATCTCCTTCGGCAAAGAAATGTCGATCCATCGGAATACTCTACTGCCTTACGATCACTACAGGAGCAAGCCAAGAACAACAAACCAGATGGGATCCTCACTCGGTTGCTCCCGTGTCTAGAGGCGGATGCTATCGATTTGCACTTTGACTGGCTGTCTCTGCACAACACATGCGCTCTTCTATGGATAAAGATGTACTCTAAGCTCAGCAGTCACAAAGGCTCTCTGACATTTGATCCGGACAAGTATCGGATGACTCCTGAATCGCGAGTGAGACTTGTTGCGCAGATACTTCGCGAGACCGTGGAAGCATACAATGTCACACAGAACATGGAGCTTAAAGACGCCTGGCAGGCCTTCGGAGACGGCATTCGAACCGCCGCTTCCACGTTGCAGGAGACGATAAAAACGCCTTCGATCTCCACGATGTATGGTCAGATCATGGGCGGCGATTTTTGTATTGCTTTGACGATGGGGCAGACAACTCAACAAGGTGTACACTATCCAGGCATCTTCTACAAACAGCCCGGGCCGATGAATGTCAGCAACTTGTACCGTGGCTGGGATAAAAAGATACTGAAAAGTTTTCACTCGATTACATGCGCCGAATTCTCGGATGCGAAGCACAAAGATTTTATGGCGCAGGCAGAGGATGAGCGTCGAAGGCAACAGGAGATCTTGAGAGAGCTGCTGCTAGCGCAAGAGCCACCCCAACAAAAGAAGCATGACCAAAGTTCAAAAGCGCAGAAAGCCGCAAAGAAGTCGAAGAACCAAAAGAAGAAGGGTAAAGGCACGACTTTTTGATGGAAGGTCTCTTGAATAGGCTACAAGGACGACGACGTAATTCCCTAGCTTCATTGAATGACCCGTATGAGGAATCTCGAAGGATACATCGTCGCTAGTTTTGAGCCTCTATACGCATGAGTCGAACCCCTAGGGTATTCACATTGCTTTTTGCGGATTGAGGCTCACACCTAGCGACGATGTATTCTTCAAAGGGTTGTTTTATCTAGCATACAACTCAATGAAAACAGTTGTCTTCCCCAATGCCATGTCTTTGCACAGTATCTTCTTGCTCACCTCCTCGCATTTACCGCCTTTGTCTGCTTGTATTTGACGATGTCCAGGAGCCTCACAAGTACTCATGTTCAGCATGAACAGAACCTTGGAAGCTGGGATAGGCGAATCGCCATTCTGAACCATGCTGGACGCGTCCGCCCCCGCTCCTCTCCTATCATGATGTGCGACCGTCGTTCTGTGGTTTTGTTTAGAGGATGTTGCCAGAAGGGCGCATCCCAATGACGTCATCGCCGTTCTGTCTTGGCAAGATTAGCTTCTCGCGTCGCGGCGCGTTCTCTCAGCCCAACACCTTATGCATACAATGCCATTTCCTGGCCCTGTTATCGCTTATGCGCAAGCTCCAACCCGATCTCGGACTCTTAACATTTCGGCCGACTTTAACCTCACGATTGATCCCCGTCGCGTCGCGTAGCCCGTATTCGTCCGCCTTTCTCGAGAGAGTACTATCACAGTTTCCCGACATCCGAGCTGTACGCATTCGACAACCGCTCTCAATATTATACATCGCCCTTGGGAAATATAAATCGTCTCAAGATATTGGCTCGTAGGGGAATTGAGGCCTCGTTCATGGCCATGTAGCGCTCACCTTGCGCTGCTCATTGCGGATATCGATCTATCCATGGATCCTACGGGTCTTCGTCATGTCAAGGCCGCAGCTGTATCTTTCATGTTGCGGGATCTCCAACATTTGACCATGTGATAGCGCCTCAACACAGCCAACCCTCCCGGCTTCTAACCGTCTAACGACGTTATGCCGATCGCTGGCGCCCGATATGCCGAAGGACACTCGGAGTTTTGAACGAACGCCGAAGTCGAGGCGTGCCATAACAAGTTCTCCTCTTTCACTAACCGATAGTTCAACCACCACTCATTCCTTCGGCGGTACTAGTGCCTCGATCTTGGCAGTCTTCGTTGCTCCCAATGGCAGAAGCGGGGGACGGCTTGGCACATGCAAAGACACTATCTCGCAGCGATAAGATACACCACAGCATGTAACCCCACCTTTCTGCGAGGTGGGCTAACGACGCATCAAGGCTACGACTTCCTATACAGCAATAGGCTCATGCGTCGCGGATACGAAGCATTCATAATGTTACGGTCGGTTTCCCACAAGATTCGGATGTTTCAACCTGATAAAACACTGGACAGGACCCTGAAGATATTGGATAGCAGCAAGACATGTTCTCTGCTGGTTATGAACAAGATGATAACAGATACCAGACATAGGGTCAAGTTCGAGACAGAGTGTACGAAGATATGGACCGTAAGACGCGGTGATGTCCGTGCTGCGCCCTTCCCCGGAAGTGGTCAGGCTGAGTGGAGAATGTTCCTTGCAGGCCCTTACTACCTCTGATTCCTCTTCTTATCGTTGTTCGAGCCTGAGATACCATCTTTCCTCGTTGTCATCGTCGCAAGTCACTAGAGCCTTATCTGGGACCGCAGCGCTCGCGACGGTGTATAAAGTGTAAGAGAAGTGCCGGGAAATGTCCACAGCATCCTTTGCTAGTACCGTTGATCAACATGCATTGCTCAGCTCTGGTCTCGACCGTTCTTCTCGGCATAGCGAGTTCTTCCACCATCCCCTTCCTTGGATATGATAGAAGAGTAGCGCGAGACTACTTTGACAAACGCACCGACAATGGAACGGCATACTCTTGCTTGACTGAGGCTGCTACCACCACAGTAGCGCCAAAGACTAATCCATGGGCTCCTTTGACACCGGATGAGAATCTCGCTGTCTGGACAATGCTCCATTC
>Ga0265780_10003839_pt1 | contig 19592 bp, 14 predicted proteins | sample P1T30metagenome_FD_192432 | JGI IMG/M metagenome (GOLD analysis project Ga0265780, IMG submission 192432) | Plant litter microbial communities from East Loma Ridge, Irvine, California - P1 T30 | ecosystem: Environmental > Terrestrial > Plant litter > Unclassified | place: USA: California...
TACGGTCAAGGTGAAGGTGACGGACCGGGCCGGCAACGCGACCGAGGTGCACCGGATGCTGTCGGTCGGCGATGGGTCGGCATCGTCATCGGCGAGGGCGCTGCGCACGCTGGCGCAATAGGCGGCGCCCCTGGCGGCATCGCTGTCACCTGCCTAGTTCGTCGAACAAGTTCGTGATGACCGGGCGCAGTTGCTCGCTGCCGGTCGCGGTCAGGTGGGCGTCGTCGAAATAATAAGGCCGGCCGTTTTCTCCCAGCATCCGGCAGACCGGCCGGCAAAACACCTGGTCGGTGCGGTACACCCGGAATCCCGGCCCGGCCAGGTTCGCCACCGCATCTTCGAATGCACGCTGGCGCTGGCTGTACACCGCGGACGAGACGACAGGAAGCGGCACGCCGTCCGTGATGTTGTTGATTAACATTTTAGGAACACTCTGCTGCCACACCGGGATTGGCAACAGATAGGCAACCCTGATCCGATGCGGCGCAAGGGCGGCGACCAGCCGCCCTATCGTTTGCGCGCTGACGGCCCCGGGCGAAAAGTGCAGGACCACGGCCACGGCCCGTTTGTCGCGCGCTTCGCGCACCACATCCTCGACCCCGATCCGCCCGCCGGCCATGAGCGGGGTGTTCTGCACGATGAAACGCACGGCGATGCCGCGCGCGCGCGCCACCGACAGGAACGTCCCTTTGATCGCGTCCGCATGGCTATTCCCCACCAGAAGCACCGCGGGCGCCGAGGCCGCCAGCTCCGGCGTCAGGTTGCACGAGACATCGCCCCGATGCAGCAGCGAATACATCTCGCCGCAGCGGAACGCATCGCGGTCGAACCAGGCCTCATAGATCAGGCGTTCCCGCGCCGGAAACAGATACGACTGGGTCTGGAGGGCCAGCGGGATCGCCGCCACGGTGAGGACCGCCGCCGCAAGCGAGAACCGGATGGCCCGTGCGCGCTGCCGAAACGGCTGCTCGACACCGGCAAACAACAGCGCGCTGCAGGCAGCGATCATACCCAGCAGGCACAGCGCAGACACCGGATCGGGCGCGGTCAAGTGCGTCCCGCTGAACGGCTGGTACAGGAACAGGACGATGACTGGAAAATGCGCCAGGTAGACCGAATACGACCAGGTTCCCAGGCGTGCCAGCGCATTCGACAAGGGATGTGCCTGGGCCCAGCGCGGCAAGCCGAACGCGAGCAGCGTGCCGCATGCCAGGCTGACGATCAAGGCGTGCAGGCCGGGGTGGCCCGCAACAAAGCCGAGGGCGTTCCCATCGAGAGCGAGCAGCGGCACCGTCACCAGTACCGCCAGCGCCGTCGACGACGCGATCGTCTTGCCCCTGCCCGCCGTTTGCCATCGCCCGCCCAGCCAGGTCGCCACGCCAAACCCCACCAGGAACTCCCACAGGCGAAACGGCAGCAGGAAGAAGGCGCTGCTGGGCGACACACCGACGGCCAGGAAACAGCCGCCTGCCGACAGCAGCGCGATCAGGGCGTAGCCGGGCCGGGATCGCCGGCACAGGCCCGCGACCAGCGGCACCAGGAGATAGAACTGGATTTCGATGCTGAGCGACCAGAGGTGGAGCAGCGGTTTGAATGCACTCTTGTCGAAATACGAGTTCTCCATCCAGAAGCCGACATTCGACAGGAAGGCGGCGCCAAACAGGGCTTGATGCGCGACCTGGAAAAAGTCGTTCGGCGTCGTGATGAAGGCCGCGCCCAGCAAGGTGACGAAGATCGTCGCGCAATATGCCGGCAACAGGCGGGCGGCGCGCTTGAGGAAGAATTCGCGCTTCCTGGCCGGGTCGTACATCACTGCCATCAGATACCCGCTGATCACGAAAAAGATATCCACGCCGAGAAAGCCGCTGTGAAAGCCCGGCACCTGGAGGTGAAACAGGACCACGAACAGCACCGCCAGTCCGCGCAATACCTGGATATCCTCGCGATATTCCATGATTTGCCGCCCCTCTATGATGGCAAGACCGGGCATGGCTTGCGCTCGGGGCAAGGGCAGGCAAACAGGGCCTCCCACATGGCGGCGATCTTCGGCATCGAAAAGCGCTCGCGCACCTGCGTCGCCCGTGCAGCGAACGTGTGGCGCAGGGCATCGTCGCCCATCAGGCGCCCGAGCGCCGCACCGAACAGGGCGGCGTCGCCGGCCGGCACCAGCAAGCCGTCGACGCCATGGCGAATGATGTCCCGCGGCCCCGTATCGCAGTCAAAACTGACCGCAGGCAAGCCATAGGCCATCGCTTCCACCAGCGTGTTGGGGAAGCCCTCGAAATCCGAACTCATGCCATACAGCGCGGCCTGGCTGTACCACTCCCCCGGATTGCCGACGCGGCCGGGCAGGAACACCCTGCCTTCCAGGCCGGCGGCGCGCACCTGCGCCTCCAGGGCGGCGCGCTCCGGGCCTTCTCCGAGAATGACGAGGTCCCAGTGCGGATGGCGCGATGCAAGCAGGCCGAAGGCGCCGACCAGGGCAGCGAAATTCTTCTCCGCGCTGAGACGGCCCACGCCCAGCAGGATGTGCCGGTCCGGGGCGCAGCAGCGGCGCGGATCGAGACGCGGTGCGTGCGCAGGCAAGGGCCAGGTGACCGCGTTCGGGATGACCACGATTTTGCGTGCCCCGGTATGGAGCGTCAGCCAGTGCGCGCATTCCTGGGTCAGCGCCACCACCGCGGACAGGCGCCCGTACGCCTGGCGGCGCATCGTTTCCCACAGGATGCCCATCGGCGCCTTGGGCGGGAAGTTGTGTTCGGACCCGAAGGTGCACAGCCCGGGCAGCCCCCATGCCGCCGCGGCCAGGACGACGTTCGCCGTGTGCATGGCGGACAGCGCGACCTCGGGCTGCACGGCAAGCAGCACGCGGCGCAGGGCCCGTACGCGCCGCACCGTGCGGACGATGCCCGCCAGCAGGTTCGGGCGCATGTCCGCCAGGTCCAGGGACACGCGTTCGACAGCGGAGTCGAGCCTGTAGAAGTCGCTCGTGCGCGGCGCCACCGTCACGATCGTGAGCGCCCACCCGATCGAGGCCCAGTAATTGGCGAGATTGGCGACGACGCGCTCGGCGCCGCCATTTTCGAGCGAATGAATATAGATCAGCAGGCGCATGGCGGGCTGACGGACGGTGCGGCGGCAATCCGGAATCCGGCGGGCATCGTGGCGGCCGGCCCGGCCAGGTTGCGGTCGAGGTACACGCTGCCGCTTGCCGTCGACACCGAGGGATTGGCGACCATCCGGCCCGAACTCCCTGCCGCTACTGCGCCGTGCAGGCGGATCCGGTCCCACTGGCGTGCCGTCCGCGGCTGCACGCCATGGTCGTCGTGGTCGAACAGGTACATGGCCGCCAGCGACTGCCTGCTGAGGATATTCACGGTCGCATCGATGTCGCGCATGGCGCCCTCGGCTTGCGGCCCCTGGTGATAGAAATGCACGTAGCTGCCATGGATGCAGTCACCCGAGACGTCGATCCGCACGCGCACCTGCTCGACATCGCCCAGGTGCGCCCCCGCGCACACCAGGGCGACGAAACCATTGCTTCCGGGCCAAGCCCGCGTGGCCGAGGCCCTGACCACGACATCGGCCTGCCGCGCCGCATAGGCGATGAAGGCACGGCGCACGTTATGGCAGTCGAGCTCGACGCTGACGGGTCCGGCAATGTTGTTGGCGCCCACCCCATAATAGGCATGCCTGAGTTCGCCCTGCACGTGTATGTCGGACAGCAAATGGCGGCCGGCGGCATCGTTATTCGATGCCAGCATGCCCAGCACGTGCTCGGCCCGGCAATCGACCAGGCGCATGCCGCTGCTGGGCCGGTCGGCCTGGATTCCCACGCAATACATGCCCTGCCAGTCGATCCAGGGGAAGAAGCCGTGGTCGACGAAGCTCGCGCCGGCCAGGGTCACGTTGTTGAAGTTATGGAAGTAGAACATGTGCGGCACGACCGGCTTGACCGTGGTCGCCACGAACACGGCCCCGTATGCGGAAATCACGACATCGCACAGGTCGCGGCAGAGCAGGATATCGTCGGCGCCGTCGACCATGCCGACATCGTAGGTGCCGGGCGGCACCAGCAGCGTTCCCCCTCCGGCCGCCATCAGTGCCGCAAGCCCCCGCCGGAACGCCTCGGCCAGCATCGAGCGGCCGACGCCCGGCCGCCCGGAAAAGTCGGCCAGGCTGACTGTGGCGCCCGTTGGCGGGGTGGCCAGGTGGCGCGGCTGCCAGGCCGGCGCCACCACGACGCGGGCCTGCCGTTCCGGCGTCGCCAGCGCAAGCGCGCCCGCGGCCAGGCCGCGCGCCAGGAATAAGCGCCGCCCGGTGCCGCTCTGCGGATTCCCAGCCATCGTCGACGCCTCCTTCGTCCCCGTGCACGGTCGCGTGCGGTGTCCTTACATCTTCCAGGTGTCCGCCTGGTTGCGGCATGCGTGAAACAGCCTGAACGCACGATCCGCTAACCAGGTCCCCTTGCGCGCATGCAGCCGCAGTTTCAGGCGCCGCACCGCGCCGTGCGCGAACGTCGCAGCCACGGTGTCCAGGTTCGCCAGCAGGGCCCGGCGCGAACGGTAGATGTGCAGCTGGTCCATGTCGAGCCGCTCGCCAAGCAGCCGCTCCTTGAAGCCGAATAACCCGCCGCCGAGGTAGAACTTGCGCCCGCCACGCCGTATGCTCTCGCAGATCGTGTGGTAGACGCACAGCATGCCCAGGCCATGGCGCTCGTAGGCCGGGTCGTGCGCCGTGAGCTCGCCGAACAGGCAGCTGCCGACGCGGTAGTTCAGCGAGCCGGCGCACACCCGGCCGTCGATCAGCAGCAGCGCGACGAAACCGCAGGTCCGCGCGAGCGCCATCATGCGCGCGACGTCGTGCCTGAGCCGCACGCCGCGCGCGCCGATGCGCTGCTCGCTGAGCCGGGCCAGATGGCGAACCGCGTCCTCGTCGATGTCGCCGTTGGCGAGATACTTGATCGTGAACGTAGGAAAGTGTTTGGCGACACCGTTGAGACGGGACCGCAGGCTCGCGCGTGTCGATTTTCCCAGCGCCGCCAGGTAGTCGTCCGGCGTGGCCGGCAGCGGTATCACCCAGGTTTCCTTGGCATTCTGCCGTTGTACCGGGAAGCCGATCGCGGCCGGGGCCGTGCGCACGGCGTTGAAGCGGATCACTTCGATCGCAGGCAGGTGTTCGAAGACATAGCGTGCAAAACGTGCCAGGGCCGCAGGCGCGATCTCGATCATCTCGTTCAGCACCACCAGCCGCTGGCGCTCGCAATGGAACAGCAGGATCTCCGGCGCCCGGCCGGCGCCGCGGTCGATGTAGCAGCTGGCATTCCCGAGCGTGCGCCAGACGCGGAAGAACGGCAGCGAGGAATGCAGGGTCTCGTAGCTGGCGGCAAGTTCCTGCTCGACGAATGCGGGAACCTGGTGCAGGTAGCAGGTTGCGCCGGCGCCGTTCATTGCAGGCTCCCGGGCGGCGTGGCGTCGACGAAGCCGCAACGGCGCATGCCCTGCCGGCACGCCGCGCTGAGCCGTCCGGAATAATAGACGGCAGCATCGGCGCTGGTCCGGTCGAGCGTGGCGAGGATGCGCTCGACGAAGCGCTGGACCAGGTCGTCGCTGGCCTCCGCGCCGTGCGCCTGCAGGTCGAACAGGACCGTCGCGCCGGGTTCCACGCGCTGCGCCGGCGGCGGGCATGCGCCTTCCGCGCGGCGTGCGTGGGCCCAGCAATGGAGCACCAGCTTGTCGCATGGGGCGTAGCAGAACAAATCGCAACGCTGCTCCAGGCGCCGCATCGCCATGCCGATGAACATGCCGCGCGTGACCGGGGCCGCGGCATCGTCGTACTTGAAGACGTCTTCCAGGCTGTTGCGCGACACCGCGAGCGTGCTGGTGCTGGTGCTGGTGCTGGCGCTGGGGTCCGCGGCGCAGGGGGCGCCGGGGGCCAGGCGCCAGAATGCACGGCCTGTGCGCGCTGCCTGGCGTGGATGGCCGGGGGCCACGCGCCGCGCCAGGGCGCGCAGTCTTTCCAGCACCGCCACCACGTCGGCCTTGCGCCGGCCGCTCATGTGCAGCAAGGCTTTTCCCGTTCGCCTGGCCCCGGCCGCGGCCCGCGCCTGCACGCGCTGCGCGAGGCTGCCGGCCATGGTCAGCTCGAAGACCTCGTCGTGATCCGAGGCAAAGTGTTCCTTGTACGGGTCGCCGCCGGGCGTCAGGTCGAGCAGGCCGATCCGGTCCGCCGCCAGCTGGCTGCCGAGCAGCACGAGCAGCAGCTGGCCCGGGGAATGGGCCGCGAGTGCCGGCGCATGGGCGCTGATGCCCAGGTGCACCGTGCGCTCCTTGCTCAGCAAGCCGATGTGGGCCGCCGCCAGCGCCGCGCCCACGGTCAGCACCGTCGTGTGCAGCATGCCGCGGCGCTGCAATTCGAGGTAGAAGCGTTTTTTCAGCGGATCGCTGAGGAAGGGCGTCTGCCGGTGCAGCGCCGCCTGCCGGAAATCGTACTGCAGGCAGATGTCGTCGAACAGGCGCCCGAACTGCGCCGCGCCGGTGACGCGCTCGAAGGCGAGCGGGCCGAGCCGGCCCAGGCGGTTGGCGTTCTGGCGATGCGTCTTCTTGCGCCGGAGCGTTTCCATGGCGGCCGGGTCGATGCGCAAGACCGGGCGCGCATGCGCCTGCAGCACGCAGTACTTGCGCTCGCCGGCGCCGGCTTGCAGGAAGCCGAGCGGAATACCGGGCGGCAGGTATTTCAGGCTCGTCCGCGCCTGCGGCAGCGCGGCGCGGAGGCAGGCGAAGGCCTCGTGCGCGAAGCGGTCGGCGTGGACCGCGCCCGCAATCCAGCCCTGGTATTCGGCCTGGCCGGCGCCGGCGCCGGTGAGGCGCCTGCCGTCCGCGCTCCAGGCCAGCGTGAACAGGCCGCGCAGCGTACCGTCGGCGGCTGCGTCGACCAGGACCAGCGGCGCGTGGCGCTCGCGGTAGATGGCGTACCAGGGCAGGACGAAATCGGGGTGCTGGCAGCCGGTCGCCCACGGACAGCGTGCATGCAGCGACTTCCAAAGCGCGACGAACGCCTCGGAACCGATATGCGCCAGGGCCGGCTCGCCGCTGAGGATCTGGACGCCCATGGCTACTCCTGCAGGGTCGGCGCTGCGACCGCGGGCAGCAGCGCCCTGCCCCCCGGCGCCGAATGGCTTGCCGCCTCTTCGATCTGGCGGATGGCCGCGAGGTACTTGTCGATGACGATGTCTTCGTCGAATTCGCGTACGACCTTGGCACGCCCGCTTGCGCCCATGCAGGTGCGCTGTTCCGGTGTCAGCTGCGCCATGCGGATCATCTTGTCGGCGAGGTCGGCGCCACTCTTGACGCGGCACAGGAAGCCGTTGCAGTTGTCGTCGACGATGTCCTTGCACCCGACGACGTCGGTCGCAATGATCGGCCGCGCCGACGCCGCCGCCTCCAGCAGCGAATGCGGCACGCCCTCGCGGTAGGAAGGCAGGACCACGCAGTCGGCCTGGCCGAGATAGGGTCGGACGTCGTCGGCCCGGTCCAGGTAGCGTACCAGCCCTTGCGCTTCCCATTCCCGGATCTGGCCGAGGCGGATGGCGTTCGGATTGTCGCTGTCGACACCCCCGAGCAGCTGGAATTGGCTGGCAGGAATGTGCCGGCGCACGATCCGTGCCGCTTCGACGTATTCCTCGACTCCCTTGTCCTTGAGCATGCGCGCAATGAGCAGGAAGCGAAAACCGGCCGGCGCAGGCGCGGCCATGGGAAGCGGCTGGAAATGGCGCAGGTCGATCCCCGATCCCGGCAACAGTTCCGACACGCTTTCCCTGGCCATTTTCGCGTCGAGGAAGAGCTGGCGGTCGTCGCGGTTCTGGAAGAACACGCGGCTGGAACGCCGCAGCGAAAACCGGTACAGCCCCTTGACGAGCTCGGTGAGCATCGCCCCGTGCAGGAAGGTCGCGCCCAGGCCGCCGATATTGTTGATGACGGGGATCGCCAGCCCGCTCGCCGCAATCGACCCGTAGACATTCGGCTTGATCGTGAAGCCGAGGTAGGCAAGCGGCCGCACCGAATGCAGCACGCGCCGGTATTTCACCAGCAGCGCCAGGTCGTGGCTCGGGCTGGTACCGTGCTGGTCCATGTGCAGCTGCTTGAAATGGCAGCCCAGCGCGGCGAGGCGCGGCGCGTACTCGTCGTCGTCGGCCAGGACCAGCACCTCGTAGCCCTGGCGCACGAACGACTTGACGAGGCCGGCACGGAAGTTACAGATGTTCCACGCCGTATTCACGGAAATGACGATTTTCTTGTTCATGAGACCGCTCCAGTCAGCTGCGCCGCCATGTCCGGGGCCGGCTGCGCACGCGGGCCCGCACGGCGCTGCGCGAGCCAGGCCTGGAACATCAGCACGTTCCACAACGGGTATTGCCAGTTGCGCTGGCCCGACAGATGCTCGGTCCAGCAGCGCCTGACCAGCCCCGGTTCCAGGAAACCTTCATCTTCCAGCCGCGGCTGCGCCAGCAGGGCTTCTCCCCATTCGCGCAAGGGGCCGCGCAGCCAGTCGCCGACCGGGATCCCGAAGCCCATCTTCGGCCGCTCGATCAGCGCCGGCGGGACGTAGCGGTACAGCACCTGGCGCAAGACCCATTTCGTGACGCCGTCGCGCAGCTTGTACGACTGCGGCAGGCGCCAGGCGAACTCGACTACCCTGTGGTCGAGGAGCGGGACCCGGGTTTCCAGCGATACGCCCATGGCTGCCCGGTCCACCTTGACCAGGATGTCGTCGGGCAGGTAGGTCAGCAGGTCGAGCGCCATCATGCGCTGCAGGCCGCCGAGCGCGTCCAGGCCCGGCGCGTTCCCGTTCAGGGCCGTGGGCGGCTCGCTCCCGCCGCGCACCAGCGCTGCAGGATGCTCCCAGTGCGACACCAGGCCGAGGTAGAGCGCATCGAGCGACGCGCTGGTCATCACCTGGGCCCCCTTGTGCAGCTTGTCTCCCGTGTTCTGGAAGCGCATCGCCCGCGGCAGGCCCGGTCCCAGCACACGCGCGGCCCGGTTCCAGGCGTCGACCGAGACGCCCGTGATGCCCCTGGCGGCGAGCCGGCGCAGCGGCAGCGGCGCCGCGCTGATCTTCTGCCACAGGGCGTCGACGAACTGGTAGCGGTTGTAGCCGCAGAACAGTTCGTCGCCGGCGTCGCCCGACAGCGCAACCGTCACGTGCCGCCGGGCCAGGCGCGACACCAGCATGGTGGGAAGCTGCGAGGAATCCGAGAACGGCTCGTCGTAGCTGTCCTGCAGCGCGGGAATGACGTCGCGCGCCTGCGCCGCGGTCACATAGAGTTCGGTGTGGTCGGTCCCGAGGTGCCTGGCCACCGCCTTGGCGTGGTGGGCCTCGTTGAAGTCGCTCTCGAAAAAGCCGATGGAGAAGGTCTTCACCGGGCGCGGCGATTGCGCCTGCATCAGGGCGGTCACGGTGGACGAGTCGACGCCGCCCGACAGGAAGGCGCCGAGCGGCACGTCGGCCACCATCTGGGCGCCGACTGCATCGCGCAGCAGCACGTCGAGCGCCTCCACCGCCTGCTGCGGCGAGCCGCGAAACGGCCGGTCCACGCCGTCGGCCATCTGCCCGGCTGCGCTCCAGTAGGCCGACAGCGCGTGCTCGCGAAAGGGCGCCGCGACGGTCAACAGGCAGCCCGGGGGCAGCTTGAAGACATTGGTGTAGATCGAATACGGGGCCGGTATGTAACCGTGGCGCATCTGCAGGCAGAGCGCGCCGCGGTCGACGACATCCTCGAATGCGGGATGGGCACGCAGGGCCTTCAGTTCTGATCCGAACAGAAAGGCGCGCGCCCTGCCTTGCCCCTGCCAGCCGTAGTACAGGGGCTTTTCGCCGATGCGGTCGCGCGCCAGCGTCAGCGTCCTGGCCTGCCGGTCCCAGACGGCGAGCGCGAACATGCCGATCGCGCGCTCGACGGTGGCAGCGATGCCCCATTCCTCGAAGCCGGCCAGCAGCGTCTCGGTATCGGAGCCGCCGCGCCAGGGCAGCCGCTGCCGGTCACCGCCGAGTTCCCTGCGCAGCTGCAGGTGGTTGTAGATCTCGCCGTTGAACACCATCACGTAGCGGCCGCCGGGCGACTGCATCGGCTGGTGCCCGGCGGCCGACACGTCGACGATGGCCAGGCGCCGGTGGCCCAGCGCGACGCCGTGTTCCGGATCGCACCAGTGGCCGGCATCGTCGGGCCCGCGATGGGCGAGCGTGACGCTCATGCGCGCCGCCAGCCGCGCCAAGTCCTCCCGCGAGTGGAACGAATCTGCCTTCAGGAAACCGGTAAGTCCGCACATGGGAGCCTCCCTTCATTCAAGACGCTGTCGTAGATCGACTCGAAGCGCGCGCGCACGCAGCGCATGCTGTAGCTGGCACGGATGCGTTCGCGCGCCTGCTGCCCGAGTTCGAACAGGTAGCCCGGGCCGCGCGCGACCAGGCCGGACACGCCGCGCGCCAGCGCCTCGGGGTCGGCCTTGCGCACCACCACGCCGGTATCGGCGAGGAGCACGGCGACGTCGCCCACGTCGGTCGCGACGCAGGGCAGGCCCATCGCCATGGCTTCGCCGACCACGTTCGGGAATGCCTCGGTGCGCGACGACAGGCAGAAGATGTCCATCCCCGCCAGGCAGACGGCGGCGTCGTCGCGTTCGCCCAGCAGCACGAAGCGCTCGGCGTAGCCGGTATGCCGGATCCAGCGGGCCAGGACCCCGTTGGCGTCGTCCAGGCCGCGGCCGACCATCAGGAAGCGCAGGCGCTCGTCGTTCGCCGCCAGCTGGCCCGCCGCCTTGACGAAATTGCCGTGGTCCTTGTCCAGGTTGAACCTGCCGAGCGTGCCGACCACGATGTGCTGGGCGCGGAACCCGCAGCGCCGGCGCAGCGCGTCGCGCTCGGCCTCGCTCGCCGTCAGCGCCCCGAGGTCGAAGCCGTTGGCGACCACGGTCATGCGCCGGGTGTCGTAGCCGACCCGCGCATGCGAACGCAGCGCCGCGTCGGCCACGCAGACGATCGTGTGCGGCACCCAGCGCGACACCAGGGCGCAGGCGCGGCGCACCAGGGTGGTGGCGCGGGCGCAGCCGATGTTCAGGTCCGTGGTGCGGATTCCCCATATCACCTTGCGGTTGCCGGCCACGCGCGCGGCCAGGCCGCCCAGGAAATCGGCATGGTACAGCCAGGTCTGCACGATATCGGGCTGCAGCGTGCGGATCAGGCGCACCAGGCGCAGGCTGTCCGCCACGGGCGAATGGCGCACGTCGAGCACGATCAGGCGGATGCCCATGTGCTCGAAGCGGGCGGCCATGCCCCCACCGGGCGTGAGCGCGACCACGGTGTGGTCGTAGTCGCTGCCGCGGAACTGCAGGATCAGCCGGTACAGGGCCATTTCGGCGCCGCCGACGGCCAGGCCGCTGATGACGTGCAGGACATGGCGCTTCATGCTCCGCCCTCCCGGAAAAACGCGCTCAGGGCGCCTGCCTGCGCAAGACAGGAAAACTGCTGGCGCGGCGGCGCCGGCGGCGGCGCGGCCTGCGCATCGGCCATCCCGGCAAAGGCGCCCATGCACTGCGACGTCATGCCGAAGGTGTCGGCCAGTGCGCGATAGTGCAGCAGGATTTCTTCCAGCATGGCGAGGTTGGCGCCGAGGTTGACGCCGAAATTGTGCGGATGCCACCACAGGTGGAACAGAGCGCCGCTGCGGGCGGCCTCGGTCATGCCCTGCTTGATGCGGCGCAGGCGCAAGGCCATCAATGGCCTGGCAAGTGCCGACCAGGCATACAGGAACGCGCTCGCAGGGACGTTGACGAGCGCACCGTCGACCAGTTCGCGCCGGCAGCACGAGCCGCTCAGCGGCACGCAGGCATCGGCGAAGCGCACGATGCGCCCTGCCATGCCGCCGGGTACCGCGTCGCCGTCCCGGTACAGCCAGTGCTGGGCATTGCCGCGATAGACCCGGATACCGGCCGCGGGCAGCACCGCCAGGAATTCCCGGCTGATCTGGTTGCGCGGGAAGACGATGCTGCGGAAGCAGGCGCCCATCTCGGCCGCCAGGTTGCCCGCGCGCGCCAGGTCGTCGACGAAGCCCTCGGGCGTCGCTCCCTTGTCCCTGCAATAGAAATGGCTGTAGGTATGGGTCGCCAGTTCCTGTCCGTCGGTCGCGAGGATGCGCTCGACCAGGGGCCTGGCGAAGAACAGCGTCGGGTGCTGCCTGACCAGCGCATCCTCGAGGTCGGCGCACGCTCCGGGCGCCGCTGCAGTCCGGGTACCGGGGCGGCGCCGCGTGCGCCACTCGCGGTAGTCGCGGCACATGATGGCGCCCACGGTGGCCCAGGTCGCGCGCACGCCATGGGCGCGGAAGCGCGCCAGCATCCGCGGGATGGCCTGCCATTCGCCCTGCACGTTGCGGCCATAGCCTGCGATGCTCTGCGTGTCTTCGACGCCCCAGAACATTTCGAAATCCAGCGAAATCACGAATTTGCCGTGGCTCATGGCCGCGCCCCCTCCAGGACGCGTTCGCCTGCACCGGCTGCCCGGCAGGCCTCGCGCCCCCACTTTGCCCTTCGGTACGGCGCGCGTGCCTGGCGCGCCCGGCCGGGCGCCGTCCACGCCGCGCGCGTGGAGACCAGCGCGCAGGTCGCCAGCCAATAGGTGTTCGCGTCGAGCATCTGGTGCGTGAACATCGACATCCAGGCGAACACGAAGACCATCGCCAGCTGCAGGCCGCGCTCGGCAAAAAAGCGTCCGCGCCACAGGATGACCAGCAGCCAGATCCACAGCCCGATCCCGAACAGGCCGTATTCCGCCGCCAGCATCAGCAGCTGGTTATGGGTGCCGCCGCGGTGCCACCAGAACAGCGTGCTTCCCGCCCCCGCGCCGAAAACGGGGTTGTGCAGGAACAGTTCCCAGCCCGCCTTGATGACGCCGGCGCGCTCTTCCGAACTGTCGTCGTCGAAACTGAAGCTCGAGAAGAAGTCCAGCCGCGACAGGATATTCCCCGATGCGCCCTCGAACTCGCTGCGCGACTGCAGGTAGCTCTCGAAACTGCCGAGGCCAAGCGCGAGCGCCACCACCGCGCAGGCCGCGGTCACGGCCATCGAGCGCGGCAGCGCCCTGCAGACGATCATGATCGCCAGGACCGCGCCCCAGGCCATGATCGACGAGCGGGAAAACGTGACCAGGACCGCCGCGCCGGCAAGCAGCAGGAGTGGCCCGCGATAGCGCAGGCCGGTCACGGCGCAGGCGAGCAGGCACACGTGCAGCAGCGCCTCGCCCGCCTTGGTCGGATTGATGAACATCGCCGCCGCGCGCCCGAGGACCGCGCCTTCGATGTCGGGCGGGTAGAACAGGCCCGGGTTGGCGAAATCGAGCAGGACCGCGCACGGCAGCAGCACCGCCAGGACCGCTGCCGCATACAGGTAGGTCCTGGCGGGCGTGACGAAGACGACGAAGCCGAGCATGAGCGCGACCAGGATGTACTGGATCCGGGTCAGCACCAGCGCCGCACGCAGGCTGTCTCCCTGGTTCACGAGGTAGCCGGCGCCGGCGTCCGCGCCCGCCGACCAGGCCGCGAGATGCACCAGGTTGAGGACGACCAGCGCACCGGCCCAGAGGGCGAACGGCGACAGCAGGTAGGCGACGAGCGCGCAGCGCCGCGCCCACAGGACCGGCGCCATCAGCAGGACCAGCAGGAAGTACACATACTTGGGCGGCAGGGATGCGTCCTGGGTGTACAGGTAGATCGCCGCGTTGCCGTGGATCGCGCACAAGGCCAGGCCAAGGACTGCGCACTGGTAGAGCACCAGGCCGCTGGACCGGTCAGGGAGCACCATTGCGGCCGGAGCCGACCGGGTCCGGAAGACATGCACCAGGGACGGCTTGCCGCTCATGACAGGAATTCCCCCCTGTCGTTCACGCCGGCCGGGCGCCTGGGCGCGGCGCCTGCTTCCTCGAGCCGGCTGAACAGCGCCTCCCACATGCCCGCGACCCGCTCGATGCTGAAGCGCTCGCGCGCATCGGCCGCTTGCGCCGCGAAGTGTTGCCTGAGCACGCAATTCCCCATCAAGGCATCCAGCGCCTGCTCGAGTGCGTCCGGATTGCCCGGGGCGACCAGCAAGCCGTCGACCCCGTGACGGACGATGTCGCGTGGCCCGGTATCGCAGTCGACGCTGACCACCGGCATGCCATGGCACAGCGCTTCCGCCAGCGCATTCGGAAACCCTTCGGAGTGCGACGACAGCACGAACAGGTCGCAGCGCTCATGCCATTGGCCGACGTTGCCGGCGATACCGGGCAGGTGGACCCGGCCCGCGAGCCCCCATGCCGTGCGCGCCGCCTGGAGCGCCGGGCGCTCCGGGCCGTCGCCGAGGATGACGAGATCCCAGTCCGGGTGCCGGCCGCTGAGCCGGGCGAACACGGCCAGCAGGCCGCCGAAGTTCTTGACCGGGTCCAGGCGCCCGACCGCCAGCAGCACCCGGCGCGCCGGCGCGACGACCGCGTTCGGCACGATCCAGGGCGCGGCGCTCGGCAAGGGCCAGGCAACCGCATTCGGGATCACCGGAACGCTGCGCGCCGAGGTCTGCGTGGCGATCCACCGCCGGCACTCGCCCGTCAACGCGACCACGGCGTCCAGGCGGCCGTACGTGTGCCTGCGCGCGCTGCTCCATGGCCACGCCAGCGGCGCGTGCGGCGGATAGCAGCGCTCCGAACCCACCCGCACGAGCCCCGGCATGCCGTGGCCGGCAAGGGCAAGCAGCACGCTCGGGGTGCTCATCATGGCGAGCGCCACCTGCGGGCGCAGGTGCGCGAGCAGGCGGCGCAGGGCCTGGATACGACGCAGGTTCTGCAGCGCGGCGACCAGGGGCGAACCGCTATCGCCCGCCAGGCCGAGCACGCTGCGCCGCACACCCGGGCGCAGGTCGTAGAAGTCTTCGCGCTGGGGCGCCAGGGTGGCCACCGTCACCTCCCATCCGGCATCGGCCCAATGGTTGGCGAGCGTGGCGACGGTGCGCTCGGCGCCGCCGCCGGCCATGCTATGGGTAAACAAGAGGATGTTCATGCGCGCCCCGTGTCCACGGCGCCCCCGCGCGATGCACCGGCGCCGGCATCCCCCGTTCCACGCAGGACCAGGGCGTACCAGAAGAACAGGCCGGTCGACGCGTAGACCAGCATGGTGGCGAGCGCAATGCCATTCACGCCGAACGCGGGCACCAGCAGCAGGTTGCCCACGATCTTGGCTGCGCAGCCGATCAGGGCCGAATAGAACACCAGGCGATGGCGCCGCGCGCTCAGTGCGTAGCTGACCAGGACCATCGACGCGAAGTAGAAAGGAATCTGGGGCAGCCCGTAGCGCAGCACCTGCGCCACCGCGAGCGTATCGGCTGCGCCGAACTGGCCGCGTTCATACAGCAGCCGCACCACCCAGGGCGCGGCCGCATAGCTGGCGAGCATCGCCAGCACGCCCAGCGCGAACAGGATGCCTGTCCAGAGGCGGGCGACCGCGCGCAGGCGCATGCGCTGGCGTTCACGCTCTTGCTCACGCTCTTGCTGAGCCTCTTGCGCATGCACTTGCGCAAAGATCGGAAGGGTCGCGCGCGACACCGCGATTGCCGCCAGCCCCAGGATCAGCGACAGGATCCGGTTCGCGTAGCCGAGCATGGCGATGGCACCCGTGCCCAGCCCGGCCGCGTAGAACTGGTCGATCACCACGGTCAGGCTCATCAACGCCTGGCCGCCGACCATGATGCCGAAGCCCTGCCAGAACCAGCGCCACTGCGGCGACGAGAGCCCGAGCCGCGGCGCGCCCTGCCGGTCGCGCCGGCCCGGCGCCGCCATCAGCGACAACAGATGCAGGGCGCTGCCGGCAACCGTTCCCCATACCAGCGCACCGATGCCGCCCCCGGGAAGCGCCATGACCAGGGCCGCAATCGACAACGTGGGGATGCAGTCGAGCAGCGTGTTCAGGTGGCGCCCGGCCGCCAGCATCCAGGCCGACTGCAGCGCGGTCAGCATCCCGAGCGGCAGCAGCAGCACCAGGCCCGGCAGCGCCGCCTCGGCCAGGCCGGCCAGGCGTGGCGGCAGCCCGCTTTGCCCGAGCCGGAACACATTGTGCAGCACCAGCCACGCGAGTACCGCCAGTCCGCACCCGGCGAGCATCACGATGCCGAGCAGTTCGGCGCGGAACCTGGCCAGCTGGCGCTGGCGGTCCTGCAGGCGTACCGCCAGCGGGACCAGCACGGCCGTCAGTACGCTCGCCCACACCCCGAGCGGCCAGCCGATCACGGTGTACAGGAACTGGTAGGCATCCACCTCCGGCCCCAGGCCATAGCGGTAGGCCACGGCCATTTCCTTCATGGCGCTGACCAGTTTGCCGACAAACACGAAAGCGGCGACCGTGAGCATGCCTTTCAGGATGGCGGCATGGTCCGGCGCGGCCGCATGGAACCGGGTGCCGAGCGCGCGCAAGGGCTGCACGAAGACCGATCTGGTGGAGCCAGGCCGCATGGCGTCTATCCCGCGGTGGCGTAATGCGCGGCAGGCGCGGCGGCCGTCCTGCTGCGCTCGACGTACCACGGAACGGTCGCGGCCAGGCCCTCGCGGATCCGGTACCGGGGCACATAGCCCAGTTCGCGCATCGCCTTGTCGATGTTCGCCTGGGAGCACGCGATGTCGCCCGCGCGCGCTGCCGTGTGCTCGGCCTGCTGGCAAACCGCGATCCCGTTCACCGTCAACAGCTCCTTCAGGTAGCCGAACAGCTGGGTCAGGGTCGTGACGTCGCCGAGCGCCACGTTATAGATGCGGGACGCCGGACCGGCGGCGGCATGCGAGGCAAGCATGTTCGCTTGCACCACGTTATCGACGAAACAGAAATCGCGGCTCGTCTGCCCGTCGCCGTGAATCAGGACCTGGTGGCCGGCGAGCATGGCGCCGATCCATTTCGGGATGACTGCCGCGTAGGCCCCGGCGGGATCCTGGCGCTTGCCGAACACGTTGAAATAGCGCAGGCCGACCGTGCCGAACCCGTAGCAGCGTGCAAACACATCGGCGTACAGCTCGTTCACGTATTTGCTGACGGCGTAGGGCGACAGCGGCCTGCCGATCTGCGCCTCGACTTTCGGCAGCCCGGGATGGTCGCCATACGTGGAACTCGACGCGGCGTACACGAACGATTCCACGGCGGCGTCGCGGGCGGCGACCAGCACGTTCAGGAAACCGTTGACGTTGGTGTCGTTGGTGGCGACCGGATCGTCGATCGAGCGTGGCACCGAACCCAGCGCAGCCTGGTGCAGGACCTTGTCCACGCCCGCCATCGCATGCCGGCACGCCCCGCGGTCGCGGGTGTCGCCCCGGATGAAGCGGAAGCGGCGCCACTGCTCCGCGCTGACGAGGTCGCGAACATCGTCGAGATTGCGGAGGTGACCGGTCGACAGGTTGTCGAGGCCGACCACTGTCTGGTCATGGCGCAGCAGGTATTCGGTCAGGTTCGAGCCGATGAAACCCGCGCAGCCCGTGACGAGCCAGGTGCGGGGACGGGACTGCATGTCGTGCTCGATATCGTGGAGGGTGTGCATGAGGCCGCTCCTGGTCAGCCGGCGGCGCATGGGCTGCCGCCCAGCACGCCGTCGTCTCGGGGATGCCGTGGCTGCGGGCGCAAGCCGAGGATGACCGCCGGATGCCGGCAGTGCCCCCAGTGCCCGCGTACCAGCCGCATGTACACGGCGATGTAGAGCACGAACTGGAACAGGACCAGGGCGAAAGCGGCGGGAATGCTGTCGCCGACGATCAGGGAACATGCGGTGGCGCTAGCGATCCAGGCCGCGATGAAACACGCGACACCCGCATTGCACATCCACGGATGTTTTCTTGCCCGGATTCGCTGGCGGGCGCAGCGCCGGTAAAACAGCGAATGCAGGTGCAGGCGATCGGGCGCGCCGGCCCGTGTGCCGTAGATCATCGTGCGGCGGTAGATGCTGAATAAGACTTCGATGACCGGGTAGGCATAGATGGCGAGAATCTGCCACGCGTTGATTCCCGGATTGCGCATGATCGTCAATACCGCAATTTCGGCCGCCAGGAATCCCAGGAGATAAGCGCCGCCATCGCCCATGAACAGGCGGCCCGTCGGGTAATTCAGCATCAGGAAGCCGATGGTGGCGCCGATTGCAGTGGCTGCAAGCTCGAGGATCAGCATGTCGCCGCAGCGCCACGCCATGATGCCCATGCCGGTGAGCATGATCACGATCGCGATACCGGCAACGCCATGGAAACCGTCGATGATATTGATCGAATTGGTGATTCCGGCGACGGCAAATACAGTTATCGCGATCGAGAAAGGAATAAACACGAGCATGCCGTCGATGCCCCACACATCGACCCGGGGCAGCGAGGCCCCCAGCAGCCAGACGGCAAGACAGGCACTGGCCAGGATGGCAAGCAGGCGTTTTTTCGGCGTCACGGCCTTGGTCAGGTCTTCCATGACACCCGAGAAAAAGGCGGGAACCGATGCGATCAGCAGCAGGAGCATCCCGCTTCCGGCATGCGTGCCGACGGCAGCCGTGGTCGTTGCGAAGGCGTCGACACAGGCAGCGGCAAGCACACCGGCGCACAATGCCAGGCCACCGGTTCGCGGCACCGATTTTTTGTGGACTTTCTGCACGCCGCCGGTATCCGAATCCAGGGAAAAGCGTCCGTGCCAGCGCTGCGTGGCCACGATCAAAATACAAACCGAGAAACTCACCACGCATGCGACAAGCAAATTCGGCAGGAATGAAAAAGCGGGTAATTGCAGTGGTGCTGAACCAATATCATGAAAAGCAGTGGCGATTGACATGACAACTCCTTGGCGAATCTGCCGGCCAGTTCCAACCATATGTGGAACACTGAAACAAAACAGACTCTAACGGATTGCACATCATATAAAAAGTGCAAAAAATCGATTCATTCACGCCTGCTTCCGGCATGTATATATGACGGTTGCAGATATGTTTCTCGCAGTGCTTTTACGGGATATTAAAATTGACAGCGACAGCCATTCCGGATTCCCTATCCGGTATTTTTAAATTGCCGATGCGCGCACGTGCACCCATCCATGCCGGCCTTTATTCCAGGCGGCACGATGAATGCAAGGGAATGACTTCAGCCGGGGCGGCCCTGTGCAATCAGGCGGAAGCGGGTGTGACCCTGCGCCGGCAGGAGTAGCCGCTTGCGCTGCAAGAAGAAGTTCTTGATGAACGATGCAAGCAGGCCGGCGGCAATGCCGGCGCAGCACGCCAGGACCAGCATCGTGGACCGGCCCATCGTTACCGGGCGCAGCGAGGATTGCGGCGGCTCGAGCACCCGGACATCGTCGCGCCCGGACAAGGCGACGGCATCGAACTTGCTGCGCTGGCTGGCCACGGCCAGCGCGGCCTCGTCCAGCGCCTGCTTCTCGCGCCGCACCTGCGCCAGTTCGCGCGAGGCCGCGGCCAGGGACGCGTACCTGGCCGCGTTGCGGCCCAGTACCCGGCCCGTATCGGCGATCTGCCCATTGATGGCTTGCATCTCCGGATGGCCATCGCCCATCCTGGCCGACAATT
>Ga0265780_10003840_pt1 | contig 19587 bp, 10 predicted proteins | sample P1T30metagenome_FD_192432 | JGI IMG/M metagenome (GOLD analysis project Ga0265780, IMG submission 192432) | Plant litter microbial communities from East Loma Ridge, Irvine, California - P1 T30 | ecosystem: Environmental > Terrestrial > Plant litter > Unclassified | place: USA: California...
GGTGCACTGTGTTAAGAATGGTCTTGGTATATTGGGCAATGTTTTAATGCATTGAATCAAGTCTACTCGGCTTCCTCCTCGAAGTATTCGTGACCGTCACCCGCGCATGTAGGCCTGAATCCTCATGCAAGTAGCGAAGTGCATATGTTTTCCGACCTCGGGAGTCTCTGTGTAGCTATAGATGAATTGAGAGCTCTGGTAACTTGGTGAACTCTGGCACGGGAAACATTTTTTACTTCTTTTATGAATAGAAATCGTGAGGGACTTGATGCAAGTAGTTCGCATTCAGGAGCTTTGTGAAGTGCGACTAATCATGGCCTATGTACAATGATTTCATGTCCGGAGATGCACATGTTGTGCCCGCCATATCTGCATAGCGCGTATGTATCAAACAAAAGTACATATAAAACAACTTTGCTTAGCCTCATTGACTATTCTTCAATTGATACGTGTACCCAACCTAGAGCTGACTGTATCAAAGCAATGACGTCATAAATGATACCTGTCAGCCTGAACACTACATGTATAGAAGATAGCTCTTAAACCACTTGCTTTAGCTGTCATCAGGTGTAGCTGAGCTTATGAGCAAGATAATCAATCATCACTATCGCTTCCCTGCTTCTCGAGCGGCACTGTCTACTGGGAAGAAACAGCACAAGCACACATCATCAATACAAGTCCTCATTCACACAACTGACCTATCAAAATATACCCCAAGGAAACTCGAACCGATCTCACCAGCCTGCATGCACCTAACGTCATCCCTCAGGCACACGGCCGGGCACTATACCCAATCACGCTACCAGGGCCGACCTAGCCCGCATGAGGCAATACGCTAACCCCACCTATCCATCTCGTGATGAAGGCGGAGGCGTTCTCCAAACGCCGTGGATTCGTGGACTGCGCATTTGTTGAGAGAGATAGACAGTCACGCGAGAGCGCAATTTTGTACCAGAGGGAATATGCGAAACGGTTGGGAAAGAGGCAAAAGGTCATGCGGATGGGATGCATGGAGGAATCGAAGCGCGGCGTATGTTTGGAATGGGGAAATTGGGACTTGAGGGGTATGTTTTGATGGCTGTGGGTAAGTCAAGGGGATTTGCTTTTCATGATTTCATGGTGCTGATAGGGGAGGCTCTCGTGTGGGAGTAGGGACGAATGCACAGTGCATCGCTATATTTGCGTGGAGGCAAGTCGACGCGAAATATACAACCACCGGGAGCTATGGGAAGCTCCTGTTGCCAACAAAGGCGGGCAGGCACTGCCGGGCAGGAATCACATCCATGTTCAGTTTACCCGCGCTAGCCTTGTTGGGCCACGTACCTTCACTCTACAGGTGCAATACTTGGAAGGCATTAGCTGCGGAGTGGAAGCTGACCGGTCAAGAAGGCGGATATTAGGGAATATAAGTACGGCACACATGCCGTTGGAGAGATCAAGCAGTCTTGGATATCTTGATTCGTTGCTTTCCAGAGGTGTGCTCTTATTGGTCAATTGGGTACTTCTTTACTACCTGCATATTTTAAAGCTTCCGGTCGTCTACATTGAAGAACTTTCCAAATAAGTTACGCTTCAAATTGGTCGTCATGTCCAGCAACAGTGCAAATAGCAATTCCGCTAGTAGATTGCAGGCTCCTGGCGGCATGGTCGCTACCTCGTAAGATATAACAAGCCCAGCCTGCGTGCATGATCTCACCTGCTATAGTGCCGACATCACACCCCTCTCTTCAACGTCGTTGACAACCCGGAATGCAAACACCACCGAACGCGATTGGGCAGTGGAGGAAGAAGAAAGAATTCGAAGATTGCAAAAGGCTGCACGGGAGCTGGGTATTGAAATGCCTGCGCAGTGGTGCCGTCGATACTGACCGCCTCTTTTCATTCATCAAAACATCTCACGACTGGATCCTCTCCTTCGTAGCTTCGACAATACTTTTCAATCCAGCCAGCCTCTCCTCCCTCGTCTCCCCAAGATAGAGACTAGCAACAGGCCATGCGTGAATTCCGCCTTTCTCTTCCCAAACCCCCACTTCCTTGCCCGTTTCTTTCAACAACGTGATGAGACGCCTGGTTTCTGGGCCAAGTACTTCTTCGCTTCCATATATGAAGTACCACCCATGCTCCGGACTGGCCTCTTTCCACTTTTTCACGTCTTTGCAATAACCCGGTGACACGACGGGATCGGAAGGAGAGACTTTGTTGCCAATGTATTGCATGCCGTAGAGCTCGAGGGTTGCGGAGTTGAGATAGTCGGAAGCTGTGTTCCGGTTGTTGCTGGATACGATAGTGACCCAGGGTGATATCATGATTGCGAGACCGGGCTTTTGGTGACGCAGCTCTGGGTGTTCGGATATGTATAACAGGAAAGAGAGGATGAGGGTGGCGCCAGCTGAGTCGCCACCTACTACTACACGTGCTGATGATTGAGCGAGCGATAGAACGTGTTCATATCCAGCGACTGCCTCGTGGAGTTGCGTTGGGTATGTGGCATCTGGAACCAATGTGTACTCTAGAGCAAAGAGAGCTGGGTTGCGATATCCAGCAGACTTAAGAAGCGTGACCCATGCGAGCAGAAATTCCATGTAGAAGTAGCTGCTTCCCATAGACATGCCCCCACCGTGTAAATAAAACACTATGATATCGGGTTGTTCTTGCTGATCATGTACGATGTAAACGCCCCTGAAATTTGGTCGCGTGACCTCGGTCCAACGGATGGGACTGGTGACGAAGCCATGCCTCAGCATCCGGAATCTTAGGAAAGGCAACGAGACGGCTTTGGAGAAGAAGGTCCTACCTATGAATGCAGGCATTTCCGCGAACGCGAAGCGAACGAAGCGGATCACAAGATCCTGGAAAGGAGTTGCTTTTTGTATAAACGGTGTGCGCTTCTCATGCGGAACGAACAACCTCTCTCTGACAAACTGATACGGAATCACAATGACTTTCGGGACTATGAGTATGAGCATGCTTGGATAGAGTATCATGGATCACGTACCGAGCCATGGCAACGTTGGAATCAGCCATCTCAAAATGGGAAATAAGCCAATCTGAATGAAGATTTGAGGCGTGAGAAAGACAAGAAAAGCTATGCAGTCCAAGTAGGATATCTGGCTAAGGATCATGATGGATTGTTTGGGACGAAGGAGACAGGCCCGGATCGAGCCGAAAATGGGAGACATGTGCATGGAACGTGCGATGACGATGACAAGAACGCTAGACTAAGTTTGATTAGCGGACGTTGGAGTGTTTTGCTGGTTCAGTTTGCGTGGGAATCGGATAGAGTTTGAATGATGAAATGGTAGTCGGAAGGTATACAAAGCATCATTACACTTTCGGTGCTGTAGTCATGCCTTGTGGGTATCTACAGGCTATTAGATCGGCTGCGTAGTCGCTGACAAAATATAGCATGGATCGCGTCTGGCGGCTCCACGTTGAGGATGACGGTGTTCTGTGAATTGCGCATCCAAGTGATATGGAAAGTGAATGCGCACGCAGACACATCTAATGCGCATGGCAAGGTAGCAGACCGGACAGGGGTCGTGCCGCGCAGGTGACGTGACGCTACCCGACGATCACGTGCACGGCCGCCGCGGAAGTTTTCCAGAAGTCGCGACTCCAACGTTGCTCTGTCACAAACTCGCACGCGCGCCAACTACAAGCGAACCGGCCGCTTGTCTGCAATTGCCTTGAGCACCTTTCTCTCGGCACTTTCTCACACTCCCTTTTACTATCAATTTAATGAAATAAGCTACACGGTAGTAGAGGCTGGATACTGCGCTGCTGCCTCCACTTACCACGACCCGCGCAGACGCAGAGCCTCGTCATGGCCAACACCCTCCCCGACGACCTGAGAGAGTACGCACTGTGCGTATTCTTGCTACCCGCCACTACTGACGTAAGCGCTGACATGCACAGCTCTCTGCCCGCGACTGGCTTTCCCAAGGGCTTCTATTGCGCACTCGACGGTCAGGTTGCTCTCGACGCATACAAGCTCCTATGCTGCAACAAAGTCATATGCCCGCCATGTGAGCTCATCTGTGTCTCCCAATCGTGTACAACGGGAAGCTAATGCTGTTACAGGCCAAGAGAAGCTCGCCTTCCCAACGACATGCCCGTCATGCGACCACTCACCGCTCGAGGCCGAGTCGTGCGCACCCAACAAGACTCTCCGCAATACCATTAGGATATGGCTGCAAAAGCAAAAGAAGAAGGAAGAGAAGGCGGCTACCCAGACACCCGCCACACCTGTGGAAGCAGCGCCGGCTGCCCCCGAGGTTCAGCCGCCGAGTGACGCAGCTGACAGGCCTGTGGACAGCATCGAAGAGGCGTCCAAGGCGGAGGGCATTAGTGATGACCAGGCCGCAGCAGAGAACAGCCGGGACGCAGACGAGCGCGCCGGCTCTGCTGTACAACCGAACGAGGTAGGTTTGTGCCTTTCTATTCTTCCATCGCTGTCACACACACCTGATCTATTGAGACAACTTCTGAACCAGAGCGTTAGCTCGGTTGGTCTAGCAAGAATGAACATGATTGTTGCAGCACGTGCCAGTGATCGCCGAGTGCATCCCGTCTCTCTTTAATCTCTTACTAATCCTCATCAGGGCTCCATCGCTCCACAGAACGACGAGACCGAGCGACGCGGCAGCAACGCCTCACAGACCATGGCAAAGAGCACAGATGCTACCACAGATGAGCCGAACGCGAACGCCGCCAACGCCGGCATGATTGGGAACAACCCCATGTTGATGAATGGCATGGCTGGCCCGATGGGCTTCGGCTTCAACAACGGCATGGGCTTCGGCATGAATAACATGAATGGCATGAATAACATGATGGCTAATGGCAACTGGAACGGCATGAACTCCATGGGTATGTCGACACATTGCTTACTCTGAAGTACATCTCGCTAACTACTTCAGACTTCAACAACATGAACGGCATGGCCAACGGCATGTACGGCAACTATGGAGGGAACATGGGCATGGGCATGAACGACATGTCGGCCATGAACTACAATGGCAACTATGGTGGTTGGAATGGCATGGGTGGTGGCTATGGCAACTACAACAACGGGTTCAGCTCAATGGGTGGATATAATCAATCAGGATCATATCCCGAGATGATGAACCAATTCCCCAAGCATAATTTCCCAAACCAGAACCAAAATCGTTTCCCTGCCAATCAAGGAGCAGGGCATCCCCAGCGAAACATGCGAAATGGCAGTCATGGAAGCTTTGGTTCTGGATTCCAGAATGCAAACTCTCGCCCCGGCAGTCGAAGCGGACCTGCCCCCAACGTACGTCGATTTCATCATCACCCGTCAAGGCCGACTCCATCAGTCGGTAAATCCCCTATACGAATACGAACTGACGATTCTGTTTCTCCACAGCGTGACGGCCAGTCGCCTGACGGAATCGCTAACACAGCTTCTGATGTCAAGACTGGCGATGAGCAGACAGCGGCGTCCGCAGGGCCTACTGAAGAAGGTAAGACAGGCACCGAAGCTACCGCAGAGTCGACTCTGCAGACTGCACAGGATTCTGCTCCATCCGGTGATACTACCGCGGTCGCGGGCGATGCCTCTAACCAGACAGGAGATGCCACGAATCAGATGAGTGGCCTGAATCCGATCCAAACCTTCGACTCTGGTGACGCGGAAATGGATGAGTACAGCCAGCCAATGATGGCCAACGGTATGCCATATCAACAGGGCATGATGGGCCAAGGGTTCGAACAGAACCCCATGGATCCCTCGTTCATCTCCAACATGCATATGGGTTACAGCAACTATGGTTCTCGCGGAGGTTTCAACAGCGGCGCATATGGTGCTGCAAAGGTACTGACGGATCAGCCTGCCGAGCCAATTGGTGTTGGTGTAGCTGGAGCGCCGACGGGTCCACGAGCCATGCGTGAGGGTCGCCCAAATACTGGATTCTCTAGTAGAGTCAACAGTGCGCGTTTTGTTCCACCGCCGAAAAGTGTGACCTCTACCCATGATATTGCCCCTGCCAGCCCTCAGCGTAGGGTACGATCGTATGTACCATGCAGCTCCTACAGTGACTAAGACAAGTATTGACACTTCTAGGCGCTCTCCGCAACGGGACGAAAGCATGCGAGTCGCTAACAAGTCGCCTTCTCGCTCGCGTTCAAGATCGCGAAACCGGGACGATGAGAGGAATGAACATCGTGGGCGCACACGCTCAGCAGATCCCCAATCACGGCGGGACAGCCGCGGGCGCTCCGCTGTACCGAAAGACGATGACGAAAACGATCAGCGGAAAGAGCGACTCCCTCATCGTTCGTCACGACACGAGGAAGAGTATGAGGAGCGGCGTGACGACAGAGCGAGTCGTGGCGACCGTACCCGAACGGCTTCAGTTGAATCCAAGTATCGTAGTAGCCGTCGTGATAAGGAGAAACATCGGTCTTCACGATCACACCGGGATCGAAGCAAAGAGCATGGCCGCCGGCACCGCTCGCGATCTCCAGGCGATGAAAAGTACGACGACAAGGGGTATGCGCGAAGTGAGAAGGACTCTGATGGCAGCTCCCGACGCAAGCATAGGACCGACAAGGACAAGTACCGCGATTCATCGAGAGACAGAGAGCGAGACCGCAAAGATCGGAAAGAGCGCGATCGTGAGTATGACTATGATCGAACTCGTGACAAAGATCGGGATCGCAAGCGCCGCAAGGGTCGTGAAGCGGAAGACGATGAGCGCGACTACGACGACGACAAACATCGCTCTTCGCGCCGCAGCCGTAGGGACCGCGATCGCGAGCGTTCACCACGTCATGACGAGCGCGACCGTGACGATCGCGAGTATCGAGAGAAGAAGGAGAAACGACCGTCTGACCGAGAAGAAGACATTGTCGGCGCAATGATGAAGAAGCGCGCCACCTCTCCGCCGCTCAACGCACCTACTGGCCCCTCAGCAAATGGCTTCAGCATCAAGGGCCGTTCAAAGAACGTCATGCCGCCACCCGTCCAGCCTCCCACCGGCCCTCGAGCATTCCAGCCCCCCAAAGGCCCAGCTGCAGACCGCAACCGCGACCACGGTGACGCAAAAGACCACCGTCGGAAATCGAGCACCACGTCCATTCCAAGCCGCGCTGCAACCCCGAAAGAAACTCAGGACCACTACGCTGCCGAGCGCGAACGCAATGCTCGTGAACGCGACAGTCGCGACAAGCCAAGCAAGTCTCTGCACTCGCGCATCTCGTCGTCGTCTCGACCTTCGCTCTCTTCCAAACGCTCGTATGACGACGATGAGGTGGAGCCGCCTCGTGGGCCGAAAGCTGATGCCAGGCCACCGTCCGGACCGTCTTCGCATCGCGACAAGCGCAGGAAGAGTGGTGTTCCTGGCGACGACAACATTGCGAGGTTGTTCACGGCGGGCTTGCGAAAGAATGCTAAGGCGAGGAGGGGAGGGGTTCGGACTGAGGGCGATATGGAGAGGGACTTGGAGAGGGTTGAGAGGGAGCGGGAGAGGAGGTGATGGCCTGGAGAGTTTGCACTTGTAGTTGAAGATCTACTTGGTATGGGCTCAACTACGATGTGTATGTGGTGGCATCGTGCTCTCAACTTCTTGTAATACTATACCCTCTGGCGGACAATGCATTGCCGTGGGACGGGTGGTACCTAGGCATAGGTTAAACAAAATCAAACATGCAATTGAAAAGAAGTGGCGGTATCATTTTGCTCATTTTGCTTGTTGAAGGCCTCTTCGCCATTTACCGCCTGTGGTTCACAAACTCCCGTTGCTCACCACCTAGTCGTGATGCGACTACACATGCTTCCCGGATTGCCTTTGCGACACTGCCCCTGACGCCATCCTCCTCGAGCGACATCAAACCACCGATCGTGCAACCTCCAGGCGTCGACACTTTGTCCTTCAACACGGCAGGATGCTCGCCGTTCAGGACCAGGCCTGTAGTACCACGCATCGTCTGCGCAGCCATCAGTTGCGCCTCCGCCCTCGGCAGTCCCATAGCCACTGCACCATCCGCCGCTGCCTCCAATATCAGCGCAAAGAACGCCGGCCCCGATCCACACAGCGCCGTCGAAATGTCCATCTGCGCCGGCGGAAGCGAAACAACACGTCCGATCGAGGAGAAGACGAAGTTGACCAGGTTGTGTTGGCTCTCACTGAGCGGCGGAGTTGAAGTCTGGATAACGCTCATCGACTCGCCCACAAAAGACGCCGTGTTGGGCATTACGCGCACAACACGGCAGGCACCTTCCACCTTACTTGCGCCCTCGGGGTACAGGAAGTCCTCGATCTGCTGCTGAGTAACGCCCGCCAATATGCTGACGAGCACCTTGCCCTTGAGCGCATCCTTCATGCCATCTTCGCCAAGGATGTCCTTGTAGCCGTAGGGCTTGCACGACAGCAGCACAATGTCAGCTGCCTGCACGCCCTTGAGGTTCTCGTTGGTGTACGTCTGCAGCGAGAAGTTGTAGTGGCCGAGGGCCTTTTTGACGTTGGCTTCGGCAGGCGCCCATGTGTCGCATGCGACGAAGTTTTGCAGGTTGGGCGTGTCTTTGGGGGCCGAGGAGGGGTCGATGGTTGCTTGTGTGCGCGCTTTGGCGAGTGAGGACATTACGCCGCCCATTATGGCTATGCCCATTGTGCCTGGATATGTGAGCATGTTTCCATACATAGTGGGGGAGGGAGAGGCTTACCGGAGCCGAGCACGGTCAATGTTAGACGCTTGGAATCCTGGGAAGCTGCCATTGTGTCTGGTGTATTTGCAATTCCTGGTTTTGGTGGTGCTGGGTCAGGAAGAGCAAAAGCGACTATTTACATAGGAATGGGAGAGCGACGTCGGCGGAGGAGGATCGAGCTTCAAGCTTGGGCCAGCCGATGGAAAGCGCGACGCTTCCACTTTCACTACGCGTATCATATACGTGATTCCGCGAAGCAATTACGCCCAAGCACAACAAACAAACGTACTAAAACCATGGCCGACCCTTTTGAAGTCCGCCAGCGCTTCACCACGCTGCTCTCCCACCTCTCCGCCAGCCACACATCCCTCCAGAAAGCCGCCCTCTATGCGCTTAAGAACCGCGAAATGGACGAGGACCTGCACTCATGCATCCTCGAGCAGCTCGAGCGCACCAACATGAACACGCGCGCCAACATCATGTTCTTCATCGAATGCCTGTGCGAGATGGCCGTCAAGGAAAACGGCAGCGGCGACGGCTCCGCCATGGGCTACGTGCGCATGCTGCAGCGCGACATCCTGCGCGTCGTCGAGTGTGTGGTCGGCGAGGAGGGCGCCAACGTCCGCGTTGTGCGGAAAGTTCTGCAGACGCTGCAGGCGAGGGGCATCCTTATGCAGGAAACTGTCGCGGAGCTGGAAGCCGTGCTGAAGAGCAGAGAAGGCGATATGCCGTTTGGCAGCCCTGGCACGCAGAAGAACGGCAGCGCGGGCGTGAAAATGGATAAGCGCCAGATCGAGCAGCGCATAGAGGAAGATCGGGAGCGACACAAGCGGCTGCGAGAGAGTATTTGGGCCGTCAGTGGAGAGGCGGACGAGGAGATGGAGAAGCTGTGGGAGGAGGCGAGTGAGATTGGCGAGGATGATTATGTGGTAGGGAGAGAAGATTGGGAGGAGAGGGAACAGGCCATACGTTTTGGATGAAGGTCTGAGGTTGCTTGTTTCTATTTCTTTGGAATCATTAACTGCATAGCGAGGCGTTTGGTGGAGATACCACGGGCTCACAGGGCCCACTTCATTGTACTGAATGCATCCGATATCATGCCCAACATATCTGTACACACCACATGCAATGCTATGATACACTCTGCCTCTCTTCCTTGTCCCACTCTTACTCCATGACGACCGTCGCGCCCAGCGCCTTGAGCGTCTCGACAATCTTCTCCGCCTCCTCCTTCGGCACGCCCTCCTTCATCATCTTTGGTGCGCTCTCGACAAACTTCTTGCTGTCCACCAGACTCAGTCCCAACATGGCCTTGACTTCCTTGATGACCTTTGGCTTTGCGCCAGCGTCGAACTTCTCGAGCTTGAGGTTGAATAGCGTCTTTTCTGCTGCGGCGGGGGCGGCCTCTTCTTCTTCGACAGGCGCTGCGGCTGGTGCGGCGCCGCCTGCTCCTCCGCCACCGACAAAGCCTCCCATTGGCATGTCGGGGATATTTAGGCGTTCCTGTTAGGTGTCTTGTTAGTCTCCAATTCCAGCTGATATCGAATGCATGCGAGTAGCAATTGGACGTGGACTCGCCACTATGCTCGGCAACCAAGATCTCGGCCTACCTTCAATTTCGACACCAAGTCTGCCGTCTCCAACAGGGTCAGTTGGCTAATCTGATCTACAATTGTCGCAATCTTGGGGTTCGCATCGCCTGACGCCCATCTCCGCTGTATCCTCTGCTGTGTGGCTCCAACGGTCGGTCGTACGTATGCGGCAGGTCGGGCAGTACAAATGCAACGCCTCATGGCGCGAAATGCTGGGGCGGCCATTGGTGCTGTGAAGTGGATCGTAACGTGACTGGCGACTCTCGACGTCCTGGCAGATGTCGTTGTCGTACTTGCTTTCCTGAGATTTTGCGGAGCGGACGACTACCGATTGGGCCTGGCGGCTTGGCGGGACCCGCTAAAAAGTCCGAGAGAACTTCGCGACGATAGATGTGCGCAACGAAAACACTACTTTCGGGCTTTATCACGCGTCGAAATTATGGGAAAGGCGCCCCAGTCAACCTACCAGACAGGCAGAATCCAGTTCGGATTATAACATCACCCGGATAGCTGCTATGGCGCCCAATGTCGAACGGCTTGCCATGGAAGCTTTGAAGCCTGGATCAACCGATGAACTTTTTGTACAATACGATGGCCTTTTCACAGAGCTGTGTGCGCGCTGGATCCAGCATGGTACAGAAACAGCGTTCAAGGTCGCGGCTTTTGGACGACTTCTACCGCTTGCGCCTCACCTAGCAGAGCACGTGGAAAGATTCTTGCAACATGTCTCGAATTCTCCAATCATAGCATCGCAGGCTTCAGCCTCGTCGATAGATACCATCACAGAGCCCGAGCTTCTTGAAACACTCTTAGGAACGTTCCGGCTGCTTAGCTATGATTGCAGAGGCTTCGCAAGATATGTACGACCGCTTGTTCTTCAGAACTTGTTTCGGCACACTAGTCGCGCCGTGCGCTATGTCGCGATCCGGACGTTCTGTTTATATGTCCATGCAGCCGATTGTGCCACCCAGGAGATGCTCAAACGATACGTCGGACAAGGCGAGGTTGAAGGACCGTGGGAAAACTTACAGGTCGATTACCGCTTCTTGTCACTGTGGGAGGAGAAGAGGTGGAAGAGTCTGCAGCCCAAAATTCAGCAGCAACGGCAGTCACAAGGAACATCGCCACGTACCTCATGGCCGGATCAAGAGCTTTCTGGTTTTACCATTGATGTGAACGGCATTCTGCTACCAAGATTAGATGGAGCTCCTTCGCGAGAGATGCCGTCTCAGCTCATAAGAACAACAACGACCGACTCAAACTTGAGAAACATCGCTCAAGGACTCCTGGGGTCGAGTCCGATTCTACTCACAGGCCTTGCAGGCTCCGGCAAAACCCTTCTCGTGCGCCACTTTGCATGGCAGCTCAACAAGCTCGACAAGATGGTCACCCTTCATCTCAATGAGCAGAGTGACGCAAAGTTGCTGATAGGAATGTATGCCACTGGAGCAAAACCCGGAACATTCAGTTGGCGTCCCGGTGTTCTTACGACTGCTGTACGCGAAGGGAGGTGGATCTTTATCGAGGACCTGGACCGCGCACCCAACGAAGTTGTCAGCACTCTACTGCCACTGATCGAGCGTGGCGAGCTTCTCATACCCAGCCGCGGCGAGACAGTACGAGCAGCGAGGGGATTCCGTATCATTGCCACGATGCGTAGTACGCTCAATCCGCGCGGCCAAGAGATTGTACCTCGCCAGAACATGATCGGGCACCGCTTTTGGCACTGCGTCACAGTTTGCATGCCAGAGCTGGCAGAGTTCGAGCAAATCATAACTACCACCTACCCACGCTTGCGAGAACACTTGTCTGGAATAACGAAAGTGTATGCTCGCCTGCTCGAGCTTTACTCAGACCCCAAGTTCTCTTCGGAGAACGGCACCTCGCTGCGAGCGATAACACCCCGAGACCTCCTAAAGTGGTGTGACAGGATAGATGTCCTGCTTGCGCCCTCGCGGCCGTTCAGTACTGCACAGAAAGACGAAATTTTCATGGAAGGGTTTGATTGCTTCGCAGGAAGCCTTCGTGGCGAGAGTGCACAACTCAAAGTTATGGCGTGTGTAGCCGAAGAACTGCACATCGATCCCCAACGCATGATCCATCTGCTGAAGGACCGTGAAGTCAAGTTGCAGGTCGTTTCAAAGAGCACAGCTTCAGGTAGTATTCAGATAGGACGAGTGAAGCTGTCGAAATACAAAGTCTCGAAGCGCACTGGATCCGGCCGGCCATTCTCGACTAACAATTACACTCTTCGACTACTGGAGAAAATCGCCGTGGCAGTCGATAGACAGGAGCCTCTACTACTTGTGGGTGAAACTGGCACAGGTAAAACGACATGCATCCAATATCTAGCGGAACAGCTTGGCCGCAAGCTAGTCGCCTTCAACCTGTCCCAACAGAGCGAGAGCGGCGATCTGCTCGGTGGATACAAGCCTGTCAACGTTCGCAGCCTGGTCATTCCGCTCAAAGATGAGTTCGACGATATCTTCGATACGACATTCTCCCGAAAGAAGAACCAGCGCTTCATAGAAATGTTAGGGAAGCGCGTGGCGAAAGGCGAATGGAAGCGGGTATGCACTTTGTGGGGAGAGGCCTTGAAGATGGTGGATGCGGCGCGCAAGGCACATGAGTCGCAAACCTCTTCCCCTGATCTAGACGGCGAGCAGCCAAAGAAGAAGAGAAAAACGGACTCTTTGCCTGTCAACTTTCCCACTGCTCGATGGGAGAAGTTCGCGACTGATCTTTACGATCTGGAGGCACAGCTAGCCAGCGGCTCGGAAGCCTTTGCCTTTTCGTTTCTCGAAGGCAACATCGTCAAGGCTGTTCGGAACGGCGACTGGGTGTTGCTGGATGAGATCAACTTAGCTTCTTCGGATACCCTCGAGGCACTCACCGATTTGTTAGGTGGTGGTCCTGATGGCAGGCCTTCAATACTGCTCACCGAGACCGGAAATGTGGAGCGTGTAGTCGCCCACCCTAATTTCAGAGTCTTCGCTGCCATGAATCCTGCGACTGATGTTGGCAAGAAGGACCTGCCGCCTGGTATCCGCTCACGGTTTACTGAGCTGTACGTGGAGAGCCCAGATGGCGACGAGAAAAGCTTGCGCAACATTGTTGAGAAGTATCTTGGAGGTGAAAACGTGGACCAGAATGTCACCAGAGTAGCCCAAGATGTCACGACCCTCTACCTCAAGATACAGGACATGGCCAAATCGAACAGACTAGTGGATGGTGCTGATCAGAAAGCACACTTCAGTCTCAGAACGCTGACTCGAACACTTTCATATGCAAGGGAGATTGCTCCTTTGCGAACCCTTCGAAGGGCGTTATACGAAGGCTTCCACATGAGCTTCCTGACTTTCCTTGGCAAAGCGTCAGAAGACTTGGTTGCACCACTGATTACTGCACATCTGTTTCCTCAGAAGGGGATGATCAAGACTGAACTTGGTCAGCCTCTTCGACAGCCAAGTGACGGGCGAAACTACATATCGCTGGGGCACTACTGGCTCCGACAAGGTGTACATGCTGTCGAAGAGCAATCTCACTACATCATCACTCCGTTCGTTCAGCGCAATATGAACAATCTTATCCGCGCTGCATCAACGCGTCGATACCCGGTGCTCATCCAGGGACCAACGTCTTCCGGCAAGACGAGCATGATCGAATATCTCGCAAAGAAGTCTGGCAACAAGTTTGTGCGCATCAACAACCACGAGCATACCGATCTGCAGGAGTACCTTGGTTCATACATATCGGGCGCTGACGGGAAGCTCATCTTCCAGGAAGGCATTCTTGTCAAAGCTCTGCGCGAAGGCCATTGGATTGTGCTGGATGAACTCAATCTGGCACCAACGGACGTGCTCGAAGCGCTCAACCGTCTTCTCGACGACAACCGAGAGCTCTTAATTCCAGAAACACAAGAGGTGGTCCGCCCACACAACGACTTCATGTTGTTCGCCACGCAAAATCCAGCAGGATTGTATGGTGGTCGCAAGGTTCTGTCACGAGCATTTCGAAATCGTTTTCTTGAACTGCACTTCGACGACATTCCAGTGGAGGAGTTGACCGAAATTCTGCATCGCCGTACCATGATCCCAGAGTCATGGTGTAAACGAATCGTCAAGGTGTACCAGGAGCTTTCACCGCTTCGACAAGAGAACCGCATCTTCGAGCAAAAGAGTTTCGCCACGTTACGAGATTTGTTCAGATGGGCGCAGCGAAAGGCAGATACCATTCAAGACCTTGCTAATAATGGCTACATGCTACTCGCTGAACGTGTTCGAAAGGAAGAAGAGCGCATTGCTGTGAAAAATGTCATGGAGACCGTGATGAGCAAGAACGGACCCAAGGTCACCATTGATGTGGAGAATATGTTCACCGAAGATTCTTGGTCTGGCATTGCTCGCCTGAGCAAGGATGCTGCAGGCGCCAGCGCTGGTGTTGTGTGGACAGGTGCGATGCGGCGTCTTTTCGTCCTTGTCGCACACGCATTGCGGAACAACGAGCCTGTCCTACTTATCGGAGAGACCGGATGTGGCAAAACAACAGTCTGTCAGTTATTGGCCGATGAGTACAAACGCCAGCTTCATATACTGAATGCACACCAAAACACCGAGACAGGCGATCTCATTGGTGCACAACGTCCGATCAGGAATCGAGCGGCTATTGAGGAGCTCATCCGGACTCAAGTGATGGACGTCTTTGAGATCACCAAGCGGCTGGACTTCGATCCCACAGTCATCGACCTTGGGCATCTGTTAGACATATACGACAAGTTTGTGAAGGAGATGCCGAACGAGATACCGACCAGTCACCGACAAGAAATTCATGCCAATCGCACCAAGGTCGCTTCCTTGTTCGAGTGGGCAGACGGAAGCCTTGTTCACGCCATGAAGCAGGGCCACTATTTCCTTCTAGATGAGATATCCCTGGCAGATGATTCCGTCCTTGAACGTTTGAACAGTGTTCTTGAGCCCTCTCGAACACTATTGCTTGCTGAGAAAGGCCCCAACGATTCCGAGATCATCGCGGCAGACGGCTTCCAATTTCTAGCAACCATGAACCCAGGTGGAGACTATGGCAAGAAAGAGCTATCACCTGCACTTCGAAATCGATTCACCGAGATTTGGGTGCCAGCAATGTCTAACCTGGACGACATCATGCAGATTGTGCAGTCCAAACTGAAACCCTCTGCGAGGCGATACGCTGAAGCGATCGTTTCATTCTCACAATGGTTCAATGACAAGTATAATACCTCGGTCGCTTCCTCAATTTCAATACGCGACACGCTGGCCTGGGTTTCGTTCGTGAACAGCTGCCCTCAAGATGATCCCATCTTTGGCGTCGTGCATGGCGCTGCAATGGTCTTCATTGACACGCTAGGCGCGAATCCAGCTGGTCTCCTCGCTATATCCCAGTCCTCTCTACAGGATGAGCGCAAAGCGTGTCTGCAGCAACTGGGCTCATTGCTTGGCCAAGATGTTTCGCCATTATACTTCAACGACATTACGATTACAAGCTCCGACCATCACTTGCAGCTAGGCTCTTTCTCAATACCCAAATTCGCTGCTGGAGGATCGCGTTCGGCCGACTTCACGATGGAAGCGCCAACAACTTGCTCAAACGCAATGCGAGTTGTGCGAGCCCTTCAGCTCCCGAAACCGATCCTTCTCGAGGGCAACCCTGGTGTTGGTAAAACCACTTTAGTCACGGCACTTGCTAAAGCGATTGGGAAACCGCTGACGCGTCTCAATCTCTCTGAACAAACCGACTTGATGGATCTATTCGGCTCCGATGTTCCGGTCGAGGGCGGAGCAGCTGGTACCTTTGCCTGGCGCGATGCACCGTTCCTAAAAGCCATGAAAACTGGTGACTGGGTCTTGCTTGATGAGATGAATCTGGCATCGCAGTCTGTCCTAGAAGGTCTTAATGCGGTTCTGGACCATCGTGGCGAGGTGTATATCTCTGAACTAGATCAGACCTTCCACAAGCATCCCGACTTCAGAGTCTTTGCAGCTCAAAACCCACATCACCAAGGTGGCGGTCGTAAAGGTCTTCCTGCATCTTTCGTTAACCGTTTCACGGTGGTGTATGCAGATGTATTCCGGCCAGAGGACTTGATATTGATCTGCAAGAACAATTTCCCCAGCATTACGGAAGATGAGATTACCAAACTCATTGGCTTTGTTGCTGAGCTCGACAAACAAGTTGTCACTCATCGGTCTTTTGGTCAGTTGGGTGCGCCCTGGGAATTCAACTTGCGTGATACCCTGCGCTGGCTGGATCTGCTCGCGTCTGAAAGTATAACAGGCTCCGCGAGGGATTTTCTCGACACAATTTTTCTACAGCGATTCCGTTCCGAAAGCGACCGGGCTCATCTGTTGAAGCTTTTTGGAAATGTATACGGCATCCACGAACCACGCGTTGCACTGTACCACAATGCAGGCACCGAGGTGTTTCAAGTTGGTCTGGGCCTGCTGTCGCGTAGCCCAGCTACCAGCAGCCCAGAAACTGCCTCGACTCTCAAGGTCAACCAACTAGGGCCCATGGAAGCCTTGCTGATCAGCGTCAAGCAACGCTGGCCAGTCATCATTGTCGGCCCGCCAGGTTCAGGCAAAACATCTATCATCCGTCAGCTTGCTAGCTTTACTGGAGCTCATCTTGTCAACTTTGCGATGAATGCAGACGTTGATGCTATGGATCTCGTAGGCGGTTATGAGCAAGTCGACCCATTGCGAGAAGTGCATCGATGCATGGAGAAGCTTGAAGAGCACATTCGGACCCGTATCTCTTCAGCCCATCAAGAGTCACAAGCTCATTTGAGATTTCTCGAGCAGCTTCAGACCGGAGCAATGGTATCAAACACCGATACAGAATCAATCATGCAAGCTATCGCCCATTCTAGCCAGGAAGCAGCTGCTCTTATACACAATCTCCAAACACACTTCCAAGCTGCAGCTCAGCACATAGATGGCGCGCGCTTCCAATGGGTCGACGGCATTCTCATTCGTGCTTTAGAGCAGGGTAAATGGCTCGTGCTTGACAATGCGAATCTATGCTCCAGCGCTGTTCTCGATCGACTTAACTCGCTCCTCGAACCACACGGCTACTTGTCAATCAACGAACACGCTACGGCCGACGGTGAAGCGCGGATTGTGCGGCCACATCCAAACTTCAGGATATTCATGACGGTAGATCCAAGGTTCGGCGAGCTCTCGAGAGCCATGCGGAATCGAGCCGTGGAGATCTGCTTGCTTGGGCCACAGAGTGAGGAGGAGCACGGGGTTGTCAATTACCCACTGGACTCAAAGATGTACCGATTCCGCGAGTTCCAGATGAACTACGAACATCTCGAATCTACCAGCGGTACACGCTTCGAAAACCTGTCGTTTGAGGACAGTGACTTGCTGGAGAGCTTCACGAAACAGGTTGGGCAAGGACTCGTCTCCGCAGAAACACTACCACAGCCGGTAGAAAACGAGATGTCGCACATGGCAAAATACTTGACAACTGCGTGGATACCACAAGCCCGTTCAACACCACTAGTTGCAGATTCTGACGTCCATCTTACACGACTGCAAATGCCTTACTATCCTCTCAGCAACGAACTCACGCTGCACCAAAGTGATGCCTCAGCACCCCAGGCAATATGGTCTGCATCCGTGTATGGAATTATGCTGGATATCCACAAGATGCAGCTCTCCCTTGCAAGCCTGCCTTCGGCAAGACTCGAGCGTCGCAAAGAGAAGCAAAAGTTGCCTGCCTTCCTTCATTCCTATTTGGGAGCGCTGATGAAGGTGATAGAAGGTCTTTGGAATGCACACCGCGGCGGACAGTACATCGACGTTTCATCCTTCAAATCTGTGCGTTCATTGTTCTGGGCTTTCTTTGCACTTGCAGAAGGGTCGGGATTCGACCGCGCTACTTTCCAGACGTACCTGAAGATGCTATCATCTGTCATCCCGATAACCATCGAGCCCACTATGCCAATGATTACAGACATAAACACGACCCTTTCGAAGCAAATCGCAGCATTCGGCTCCGACGTACAGCTTACAACTGGCTTAGGCATCGAACGAGTATGGCGTCATTTCAGGCCCGCTCCCTGCAAAACCCTGGTCCAGCTTACAGCCATCCTCCAGCTTGAGGGCCTAGCCGATAGACTCGATGCTGTCATGTGGAGATCGAACCTGACTCTCGCTGAGATGACACAGATCCGCGAAAGAATCGCGGTCTCGCTGGATCTCGCGCGAAAAGATGAGGTCGACGCGGCAGAGCTCATTGCAGGTCTCACTCCTACTGTGGCTGAGCTGGAGTCAAACGCGACAGAATACGACATTGTTTCCACGCCATATTTTGAAACGGAATTTGAGAGTCTCTGCCAGTTCCTTGATGTGGCTTTCAGCCATCATCAGGGCACACGGCTTCTGTACGAAAACCCTTCGGCTACAATTCTCTCGACACGGGCTAAGTCAGCTCTGTTGGCACGACGACCTACCAAGCTAGCAACCGTCGCTGTCGGAAGTTCGCATAAGCCTACGGAGCACTTCGCCAAGTTGTATCGCCACCTCGGACTCACGCATCAGCCTGCAGAGGCCGTGGCACTCATGGGGCGATTACATGTGTCGATGCTCTCCAAGCTACATGGCGCTGATGAAGTCCAGCTCGCGCAACTCCATCGTTTCGAAACCGAACTGCAAGTGATTGCGCAGCACCTCGCTCTTGAGGCTGGCCGAATCACGGACGATCAAGTCCGTGCAAATGAACAATTATACTTCGATCTATACAGCGCGTTGTATGCATCGCATTGCGTAGATGTGTGTCAAGAGCTTGATGACGGCAAGGTAACATTCTATGACAACGCGCCGGTGTCTGGCCTGTATCGATCGACACTACAAAAAGGATTCGAAAATTGCGCCAGTTCACCCTCCGCCAGCATAGATGCAAATTCGTGGATCCAGTTAGGCCTGTTCGGTCTGGTTCTTAGTGTTCCGAACTATCCACATGATCCTGCTCTGAGGCCAATGATCGAGCGCAAGATGTTCAACGATGAAAAGCAAGGCCTTCATCAAGCCCTGGCTGCACTTCGACAATTCCAGAAAGACTTCACTGGTCAGGACACGAGCTTCCGCATCCGTCAAGTTGAGGCTGCAATCCAGCAGATGGGCTCAGAGCCTCCCGTACCTGCCGTCGTCCGACCACTAGTTTCCGAGCTGGATGACCTACAGGGTGAATTTACCAACTTGCTTAGCATAATTCGACCTCTTCTCGACAACTCCATGAGCGTAGAGGAAGCGATCCAGGATACGACGCTCCAGCAAAATATAG